>Ga0233424_10000334_pt1 | contig 63633 bp, 65 predicted proteins | sample Watercolumn_Towu_FD_181011 | JGI IMG/M metagenome (GOLD analysis project Ga0233424, IMG submission 181011) | Freshwater microbial communities from Lake Towuti, South Sulawesi, Indonesia - Watercolumn_Towuti2014_125_MG | ecosystem: Environmental > Aquatic > Freshwater > Lake | place: Indonesia... | reverse complement strand
GGTGTGCTCATGATAAACGGTGGCGCATTCTAGACGGCGCGCCACAGGAAGAACAAGGGCGCGGTTGTGGGCACGGGGCGAATCTCTTACAATGCCGGCTCACCCGTGAGAAGTTCATGACCCGGCCTGCGCTGTACGTGACCCGTTTGCTTCCGGATCCGGTTATGGCTGCCGTCCGGCAACAGTACCGGCTGATCGCAGAGCCGACGGACGAAGCTCCTCCACCGGAGCATCTCCGGCACGCTCTCGCACAGGCCGATGCCCTGATTTGCACGCTCACGGACCGCATCGATGCGCCCCTCCTGGCGGATGCCCCGCGCCTGAGAATCATCGCCACCTACGCCGTCGGCTATGACAATGTCGATCTCGCGGCAGCACGTGAACACGGCATCGTCGTCACCAACACGCCCGACGTGCTGACCGACGCCACTGCCGATCTCACGTGGGCGCTGCTGCTGACCGTAGCTCGGCGGGTGGCGGAGGGAGATGCGTGGCTGCGAACCGGGGCCTGGACGGGATGGCGGCCGACTCAGATGTTGGGGACGGATGTGACGGGGAAAACGCTGGGTATCATCGGCATGGGACGGATCGGTCAGGCCGTGGCGCGGCGCGCGGAGGGATTTCGCATGCCGGTGGTGTATGCCGCCCGGCGGCCCTGCCCGTCACCCTCCGTGGTTTCGCCCTGGACGCACCTGTCGCTGCCTGACCTGCTCCGGCGAGCGGACTTCGTCTCGTTGCACGTCCCTCTGTCCGAGACCACGCACCATCTTATCGGGTCCCGCGAGCTGGCCATGATGAAGCCGAGCTCGTTCCTCATCAATACCGCCCGCGGGGCAGTGGTCGACGAGGACGCGCTCGTCTCCGCGCTCCAGGCGCACAGGATTGCCGGAGCCGGGCTCGATGTCTACGAACGGGAACCGATCCTGCACCCGGGGCTCCGGGCGCTGCCACAGGTCGTGCTCCTCCCGCATCTTGGATCGGCCACGCAGGAGACCCGTGTCCGAATGGGGATGATCTGTTTGGAAAACATTGCCGCGTGGTTCACCGGCAAGCCGCCACCCAACCGGATAGCCTGACGCAACGGCTAACTGGCGCGGCGAAGAGCCGCCTGGCCCGACCCACTCCGTTTCTTCAACGCTTCGAGTCGTTGCGGCACATCATGGAAGGATGGAATGGACTGGAACGTGTGGGCGGCTTTGTCCCATTGTGCCTGAGCCTTATATAGCAGGCCAAGTTCATAGCGAATGGCCTGCCCTTTCGCACCCTGACAGCGGGAATCCGACAGTAGCGATTCAAGGCGCTGGATGGCCTGAGGAAACTGGCGCTCGGCTTTGTGGCAGACAGCCGTCATGAGGCAGGAATCGAGATGAAACGCCTCTCCTCTTTTTGAGACTTCAAATTCCTCCCTCGCCTCCGGATAGAGCCCCATGTTCTTATAGACCACGCCCAACATGAAATGCGCTTCGTGATCCGGCGCTGGTCCGGCCGGTGTCGGCTGCGCGGCCACCTGATTGGTCGCGGAATCCTTTCGTCCCCCGGCCATGCCACGCACTCCGCTTCCATCAGGTGCGGCGTTGGCCAGCGAGAACCCGCCCACCTGCGATGGAACCTTCGACTCAAACGCGTCGGTGCCGTCCGGAGCGGCGCCTTCCAAAGAACATTGTCCGTGCTGCTCCGGTTGCTTCTTTGATGTGGGTATCTTGACATCGTCTGGCTCGGCCCCGGCAACCGAAAACCCGCCGGCAGCTGCTGATGGAGAACCATGCGTCGGCTTTCCCCGAACAGCATCCAACTCCGGCTCGGCTTCGGGAACGCCACTGATGAGAACGGCCGGCTCCCCCCGCAGCCTCGCCCCCAGACGTTCGACCAGCGCAGCGTCCGTCGAAAGCGACCGTACCTTCTCGAATAGTTCTTCGTGGAGGCTTTCCAGGCCGGGTTCGGGATGCTCCAACAACAGTTCCACCGCCTTGGCATAGTGCTGCGCCGCCTCCGCGCAGTCGCCTTGCTCTTCGCACAGTTCTCCGTAGAGCTCCAGCAACGGTACGGAGTTCGGTTGCGCCGATAGAAACTCCTTGATCAACGATCCGGCGAGAACAAAATCCTCCGCGCGCAGGGCCGCCCCTGCCAGGAACCGGTACTCGCCCAGAGCGATCTGGACGTCGCCTCGCTGCAAATGCAGCCGTGCAAGGAGTTGGCAGACTTGCGGGTTTCCCGGCTCCCTCGTGAGCATTTGGTTGAGAATCGCCTCAGCCCCCGCATACTGTTTCTCCTCGATCCTCCTGGTGGCTTCAGCCAGCAGGTCAAGCGGGTCGGAGGATTTTTGCGCGGGAGGCGGCGTCCCCGGTTTTACCGCCTTAAAGCTTCCGGTTCCGGTTTTTTGCGCCACCTCCACGAACTGCGACGCTTCGCTGTTCTTGGGATCGATCTTCAGGACTGCGAGATACGCATCTTTCGCTTCGTCATATCGCCCTTGGGCCGAGCGCTCGCGTCCGAGCTGGAGATACATCTTCGTGGCTTCATCCTGCAGATCCTCCTGAACGCAGAGCTCAGCCATACGCTGCTGGGCGCTCAGGTTGGACGGATCCTGGCTGACGATCTTCCGATAGATCTCAAGCGCCTGTTTTCCCTTACGCTCTTTGAGATAGTACTTACCCAGCGTGAGGTAGTCCTGAACCGCACTGCTCAGCAGTCCACGCTCAACATTGAGGTCTCCCAGATACCGATAGACTTCGTACCGCGTCGGATCGATCTTGAGGACTTTCTTGAAGGCGGCGATGGCCTTGAGCGTCGCCCCTTCCCCCCGAAACGCCTCCCCGGCCTGCAAGAACGCGGTGGCGGCTTCCGCTGAAGCGTTTCGTTTGAGGTGGAGATCGCCGATGGAGTTGTGGATGCTGCCGTCGTTGGGGGTATCCTGTGCCAGCTTCTTCCATTCCTCGATTGCGGCGTCATACTGCCCGCGCGATGCGAGAAGCTGAGCTTGTTGAAGAACTTTACTGCGGTCTGCGACCAATTCACACCTCGTGGAGCGAGAATAGGCAAACGCTAGCAGTATCAATGGGTTTTGTCTAGAAAATGGAGGAATCAGGTGGCCGTCTCTTGAAGGCAGCAAAGGCCTGCCCTCCGGATGGGAAGACAGGCCCGCTCACTGCTGACACGAGAAGCGATACCGATTAGGTTGCGGCCACGGCTGACTTCAACACATTGGCCGCCTGAGGTCCCTTCGCCCCCTGCACAATGTCGAACTCGACGTTCTCGCCTTCTTTAAGGGTTTTGAATCCTTCCCCCTGTAGCGCTGAATAGTGGACGAAGACGTCCTCGCCGCTATCGAGTCGGATGAATCCAAACCCTTTCCGATCATTGAACCACTTGACTATCCCTTTTGTCTTCACGAACCTCCTCCTTTCGTCAACGACTACGCGGAGTTACGTAGCCTACCTACTAAGCTGTGTATCGGAACACTGGACAGAAGATGAGAGAAGAAACCGGCGGGTGAAATGGACGGGCACCTGCGGAGTGTTGAATAGCTCACGGAACCCATCTTGAAGATGACGAATGGCGCTGCATGTAGCATTGGAGAGCGCGCGCTGTCAAGCAATTCTTTGCCACGCAGGATTCTTCCGCACGGTTTACAAGGAAGCGGGACTTCCCTATAGTGTCCTTAGGTCTCCAATTTTAAGTGCCCCGTGACCCTACGAACTCTCCTCGATCGCTACATTTTTTCCGAGCTGCTTTCTCCGTTCGGCCTTAGCCTCGGGGCGCTCTGCTTCGTTATGCTGACTCGCGAACTCCTGCGGCTCGTCGAACTCCTGGTTTCGAAAGGAGTCGGACTATGGGCGGTCTTGAAGGTCATCGCCATGCTCCTTCCCTCGGGCCTGGTGTTGACGCTCCCGATCGCCGGGCTTATCGCCTCGATCACCGCCTTCGGCCGATTGTCGTTCGACAAGGAACTGGTGGCCATGCGGGCCGCCGGATTGAGTCTCTTGCGTCTGTCACAACCGGTGCTGCTGTTTGCCGTCGCCGTCTTCACGCTGACGCTGGTACTGTCCCAATGGGGACAGCCGTGGAGCTCGTTAAATCTCAAGCAGGTGGCTCTCAATCTGCTGAAAGATCAGCTCATCCTCGCCCTCGAGCGGGGCACGTTTAATGAGCCGATTCCGCGCCTGATGATCTACGTACCGGATAGCCCGAATGACCGGCCCATGACCGGAATCTTCATCTCGGATGAGCGGACGGCCGAGGAGCCCCGCGTAATTGTGGCAGAGCAATACCAGGTGCTCATGGATGCGGCACACGACCAGGTCGCTCTCCGCCTGGAAAATGGAGTCATCCACAGCCGGCCGGACCAGGTCGATCGCTACCGCCAGATTTCTTTCGCAAGCTACGATATCAAGCTCAATCTCAACCAAAGCAGCTATGCGGTCACCGAGGAGCGCCCGTCCTACGAACAGATCATGGCGCAGCTGGCGAAGACCAACGGAAAGGATGGGGGTGCCCTGCGCCGGTTGATGGAATACTACAAGGATCTGGCCTTCCCGACGGCCTCGCTGGTGTTTTGTCTCCTGGGTGTCCCGGTCGGCATCGTCTCGAAACGGTCGGGCCGGATCGGCGGGTTTGCGGTGGGCGTCTTGATCGTCATCGCCTTTTACGTCGTAAACGTCGCCTGCGACTTCCTGGTGACCGCGCTGGTGATCGGACCCTTTGCGGGTGCCTGGATCCCCGACCTTGTGTTCGTCCTCATCACGATCGCGCTCTTCATGAAAATGAGCCGCCAATAACCGTCATGACCATTCTTTTCCGTTACATCCTGCGCGAATACGCCAAGATCTTTTTGATGTGCTTCTCCGGCTTGCTGACAATCTATCTGGTGATCGACTTTTTCGAAAAAGTCCGCCGGTTTCTCCGCTTTGATTCCGGGGTCCTTGCAATACTCACGTACTTCGCCCTCAAAATTCCCGCGATTTCGTTTCAGGTCGCTCCGTTCGCCATCCTGGTGTCCACACTGCTGACACTCGGTCTGCTTTCACGCAGCAATGAAATCACCGCGCTGCGCAGCTGCGGGGTCGGCCTGTTGTGGATGACCTCGCCCTTTCTCTTCTTTGCCTCCGGCGTCTCCTTGATTCTGCTCGCGTTCAGTTCGACGATTATTCCGCTCGCGTCGGAAAAAGCGGAAGAGGTCCGCCTGATCCAGATCGAGAAGAGGCCGACGCCCGTGACCATCCAGGCCATCCAGCCGTGGGTTCGTCTCGGCGCTGATGCCATCATGCGGATCAGAGAGGTCGGCGCTTCCGGTACGATTCTCCGTGGAATACAGGTGTTCCACTTCGATCCGGCGTTCCGGCTGGATCAACTGACCGAAGCGGCTGAAGCCCGCTATGCCCCGGAAGCATGGACATTCCTCAATGGCAATCGACGCCTGTTTCAACCGGACAAAACCGTGGATCTGACGCTTTTCGCAACGCAGCGAGCAGATATCGCATTGATCCCGGACGATTTTTCCTCATCGCTGACCGGCAACTCCGAGAGCATGACTTTTCGGGAGATCCGGAACTACGTCGACCGCTTTCGGGGTGAGGGCCTTTCATTTTCCCGCCTGCTCACGGACTATTATGGCCGTCTCGCATTTCCGCTGGTCACGGTGGTGATGGTGCTGGTCGGCATCGCACTGGGTTTGCGAGGAAGCGGAGTGCGAGGAGGCAGCATGGCCCTGGGCATCGGACAATCGTTCATCGTCGGGTTCTGCTATTGGACGACCCACTCGGTCGCCGTTGCGCTCGGGCGCGGAGGAGCCCTGGATCCCATGCTGGCCGGCTGGATGGCTAATCTGTTATTTCTCAGCTTTGCCCTCTACCTCCTGCTCAAAGTCCGCTATTGAAACAGGCCGATTGCCAGTTGACTGCTCGCATAGCTTCCGGTAAGTAAGGGTCGTTCCCGGGTCACAAGAAGGAGAAATGGCATGAGCTCGCGCGTGGTGATTACCGGTTTGGGAGTCGTGTCTTCCATCGGTATCGGTGTCAGCGAATTCTGGAAGGCGGCCCTCACCGGTCGTTCGGGCGTCACTGCCATCCAATCACTTGATCCCTTCCCCGTCATGGACTACCGCTCCAAGGTTGCCGGTCAGGTCAGGAATTTTTCTCCCGAACAATATCTGCCGGCCAGCCAGGGTGACCGTGTCGACCGCTACGCCCAGTTTGCCTTGGTCGCAACCAAGGAAGCGCTCGCCGATGCCGATCTGCTCATGGTGAAAGAACCGCCGCATCGTGTCGGGGTGATCGTCGGAGCCGGCATGGGCGGGATGGTGATGGGAGAGCGGGAGATCACGCAGCTCTACCTGAATAAGAAACCGCATCGTGTGCACCCTAATTTTATTCCGACGATTACGCTCAATTCCGCCTCCGGTATTGTGGCCATGGCGTACGGAGCGAAAGGACCAAACCTGACGATCTCCACCGCCTGCTCGTCCAGCGCGCATGCCCTGGGGCAGGCCCTGCACAGTATTCGAACCGGCCAAGCTGATGTCATCATCGCCGTCGGAGCCGACGCCAGCATCACTCCGCTGGTCTTCGCCGGGTTTTGTTCGATGCGCGCCCTCTCCAGCAAATTCAACGAGACCCCGGAACGGGCGTCCCGGCCCTTCGACCGTGGACGCGACGGATTCGTCATGGGCGAAGGCGCCGGGGCCTTGATCGTGGAATCACTCGCGCACGCCAAGAAGCGTAAGGCCAGGATCTATGCTGAACTCGTGGGGTACGCGGCCACCAGCGAAGCCTATCACATGGTGATTCCCCGGGAAGATGGCGAAGAAGTCTGCACCACGATGGCGCTGGCTCTCAAGTCGGCCGACATCCCGATCGAGCAGGTGGACTATATCAACGCGCATGCCACCTCGACCGCGATCGGCGATGCGGTTGAGACCAAGGCGATCCGGCTTCTGTTTAAGAACCGTGCGGACAAGATCTCCATTAACGCCACCAAGTCGCTGGTGGGCCATACGTTAGGCGCGGCAGGAGCAATTGGCGCTGTAGCATCGACTCTCGCGATTCACACCGGTCAGATCCATCCCACGGCAAACTACGATGACCCGGACCCGGCCTGTCGCTTGGACGGGATCCGGCGGGCGGTGCAGGAGCGAAAGGTTCGCACCGCGCTGGTGAACGCCTTCGGATTCGGCAGCAACAATGCAACGGTCGTGCTGAATAAATTTGTCGCGTAAGCAACCTTTAAACAGCATATTGGCTACATTCTCGAACGTCCCGGCGATTCCGGCTGGACTCTTGTACAAGTTATCCCGTGGTCTATATGCAGCGAACGTCATCCCTTATGAAGGAGAATCAGTAATGACCCATGGCGAGATTGTCTCCAAGATCATTCACGCCCTTGCCGATTATCTGAAGCGGGATCCCGCCTCCATCACGGAGGCCCATCATCTGCGAGACGATCTCGGGCTCGACTCGATGGCCGTCATCGAACTGCTTTTTGAGATCGAGGATCGATTCAAAATTCAAATTCCCGATCAAGACCTCCCTGGTCTCAGCACCGTCGGATCGGTGGCAGTCTATGTACACCAACGGCTAGTTTCGCCGAAACCCGCTCCGGCTGAGAAGTCGGCCCCTTCGCGAAAACCCACTGCGTCCAAGACCACGAAGAAGCATGGGACGGCCGCTGCGACAAAGCGGGCCGCCACCCCCCCCAAGAAAAAGAAGAAAGTAGCGAGTCGATGAGCGTACCGCAGGCGCCCGGTCCCATCACCCTGGCGGAGATCCATCGGCTCGTCGGCGGCACGATTCATGGAGACGATCAGACAACGGTATCGGAGTTGGCCGGCCTGAGCGAGGCCAATCCCAGGGCCCTGTCCTTCATCGCCAATGACAAAGTGTTGAAGGCCCACAAGGATCTTCCTGCCGGGGCCCTGCTCGTCCACCGCCATCTTTCGGAACTCGCAGTTCCTCAGATCGTGGTAAGCAATCCCTTCCTGGCGTTCGCGCAGGTGGCCCAGAAGTTCTTTGTCCGTCCCGTCGCTCCGCGCGGCACCGCCCGGGAGGTGACGCAGGGAACGGATGTCAGGATCGGAGCTGATGCGTCGATCTGGCCCTTCGTCACGCTCGGCGATCGCGTCACGATCGGAGCGCGCGTAACCCTCTATCCGGGTGTGTTCGTAGGATCCGATTCGAAGATCGGAGACGATTGCGTCCTCTATCCCAGCGTGGTGGTCCGGGAAGGCTGTTCATTGGGTGCACGGGTGATCGTCCATAGCGGATGCGTGATCGGGTCCGACGGGTTTGGGTATCTTCAGCATCAAGGCCGACACCACAAGATTCCGCAGCTCGGCGGTGTGGTCATCGAGGACGACGTAGAACTGGGCGCCAACGTGACGATCGACCGCGCCACCATGGGCCGCACGGTGATTAAGCAAGGCACGAAGGTCGACAACCTGGTTCAAATCGCCCATAACGTGACTGTCGGAGCCCACTCGATCATCGTGGCTCAGGTGGGGATCGCCGGCAGCACCACGATCGGCCATCACGTCATGATCGGCGGGCAGGCCGGCGTCGGCGATCATGTTCAGATCGGAGACCAGGTGATGATTGCCGCCAAGGCGGGAATCAGTCGCAATGTCGACTCAAACCGGATCATGTCGGGGGCTCCGGCATTGCCCCACGAAACCTCATTGAGGATTCAAGCCGTCATCAACCATCTGCCCGAACTGAGACAGCTGATACGGAGTCTGGAACAGCGGGTGGAGACGCTCGAATCGAAGGCGCAACATGCGGCAGGGCGGTCGGTTGCGCCCGCGCGAAGACGCTCCCGAAAGAAATGAGCCGCCGGTCCCTCTATTTGATGATGCTTCGCCAGAAAAACAGTCGCGCCCAATAGAACCCCGCCCAGGGCAGCAACAGTGCCGGGACCACGCTCACTTCCCCGTACAGATATGCGGTCAGGGCGCTGCCTACGAGCAGCGCCACACCGACCAGATAGGCCAATGGGATTAATGGGCGTCCCGGGTGGTCGAAATCTGTCGACTGAGACTCCTTCTTCGCCTTCCCCCTCCGTCTGGTGAGCCGGTCCCGGATACGGGCGGCGAACACTTCCGGGAAGCATTTGAGCAGATACTGCTGGTACCGGGTCTGGACGACACCGATCACCACCCCTAGAACGACGAGCCCAGAACTTTGGTAAAAGGTGTGCCAGGTGTAGTTATCCGTGGCGATCAATTGATACCCCAGTCCACCGACTCCGACGATCAAACAAGGTAGGCCGACCAGACCAGAAGGAAACAAGATGTAGGTCTTCACATACTGATGCGCCAACTGCACAACCTGATCGGGCCGGTGAACCGTGACGAGTCTGGGCATGAACACCTCTCCTGGCTTGCGGGTGAAATCTCCTGCCGCACGGCATTATAACGATCCATCCACCAGCTTGAAAGCGGACCATCGTGTTCTCGTGCCCTCGAAGAATCATCCGTAGCGCCTTCCTTTCACCCGCAGCGTTTTCCGTCCAGAATCACAGCCGTTGCCTGACTGTGATCACCGATACTCAATACTGGAGCGAAGCCGGAATGTGCCGCGCAGGATCTGCCTCCTCTTTCCTGGCGAAATTCATCCTCCGCGCGTGATGCCTGCTCCAGCCGATGGGAAACTCTTGCTCGGCGACCATTCAGTTGGCCGGTTCAGGCGATTCGCGATTGCTTGATGTAGCCGGCTTCGGCCCTGTCCACAAAATCTGTGCGCAACTTGTGAATATTTGTGTGGACTGACCGCTTGTGTCCTGTCACCAAGCCACCTCAAGCCCTCTGCCAATTTATTAGGCAGACTTTTTCCAATGGATTTGAGAGGTTATGTCGCTTGGGGACCCCTTGAACCCGATTCCTTGCCTGTTAATGACAGGCTGGGCGTCGAATACCACCTGGCGCTCAGAATCCAGCATGGCGAGAAGGATCCCCCCCCTGCGGAATGCCGCGCGGATGGGACAAGTCGACGCGGGTTCTGGCCTTGAATCGCCCAAGAATCTCGCGCCCCACGAACTCATCCGTGAATCCTTTGTCGCCCTTGGAGGCATCGTTGATAAGGGACTGGTGATCGGATACGACGGCACGACCAGCCTTGATTAGGGCGATCAGCAGTTCCGCAGTTTCCGGTTCATCACCAATTCCGGCATGAGCGGGTGCCCCTGCCAGTGTCGCACAGAGGCCGATTCCCATCATGAGTGGTGACACCCTCACCCGCAAGACGCACCTCCACGTTTGCAAGCCCGTCCGATGTGGACTTCTCAGGCAAGTGTAGCGACTTGCTTCCGATTGGCAAGAAAACCGTGAATATCCACAGCGTGGTCGGGCTCCTATGGGATCATGCCCGTTGATGACCCGTGCGCGTTCGATGGTGGGACTCGAGCCGCTGCCTCCGCAGAACGGAAGAGAAATGAAGACTGGCATGAAAAGAACGGGAGCGCGAGCCGCAGCTCCTGTTCCGTGATCGCGGTCACCAGATCGCTAGATACGATCGGTTCGTTCCCACAATACCTCCTCCTCGCCGAGTCGAAGGGATACCCACCGGACGAGCACAAACAGAGCGTCGCTCAGACGATTGAGGTAGATGATAATCGCCTGGTCGACAGGCTCCTTCCGCATCAGCGCGACACACCTCCGTTCCGCCCTTCGGCAGATGGTTCGAGCGAAGTGGAGCATGCTGGAGGTCATGCCGCCTCCCGGCAGGACGAATTCACGCAACGGCTGAAGATCTTTCTGCCATTTGTCCATTAAGTCTTCAAGTCGTGTCACGTCGGCCGATTGAATCGACGGCATGTTCGGGAACGACTGACCCGGTAAGGTCGCCAGGAGGCCGCCGAGATCGAACAGCTTGTTCTGCATCCGGCGGATTTCCTGTGCAACCGAGGCTCGCGCCGCCCCTCTCGCTTCTTTCAGCCACCAGGCCAGCACGACTCCAAGCGCCGCATTGAGTTCGTCGACCGTCCCGTAGGCGTCTACGCGTACAGTGTCTTTCCACACCCGTTGCCCTCCGGCCAGACGGGTTTTTCCTTTGTCGCCGGTCTTGGTATAGACCTTGGTTATCCGCATGGCTCTTGCCTCCTCGTTACTGCGACAGCCCTTCGAACCGGTAGCTGAGCCCGCCATAAAAGGCTATGTCCGGAGCAGGCGTGACAAATCGCTCCATGTTGCCATTGCCAGTTAAGTTATTTTGCGCAATCGAGCCGAACGTAAAATAATGGTTGCTCGTAAAATTGTTCACCGAGAAAAAGCCCGTAAGCCGTCCACCTGGAACCTGCTTCTCGTAGGCCACCCGCATGTTCATGACGAAATAATGGGGCAGGCGTGGCTGGGCATTGTTTTCATCATTCAGATAGACTTGTGAACCCACGTACAGGCCTGTCAGCGACACCGTCAACTCTTTGATCGGATGCGTATTGATGACAAAGCCCAGCCGTTGGTGGGGCACCAGTGGAAATTCATTCCCCCGTTGTACCGTTTTGGTTTGGGATAGATTGAATGACGAGCGGAACTCGGCTTCCGTGTAGCTATAATTGATGACGGCATCCACGTACTCTTTCCATCTGGCCTTCACCGTCGTTTCAATGCCCCGCCGCCTCACCTCTTCGGCGTTCCGATTCTGACCATCAAAGGCCGGCGTCGTCGGCTCACATACGGTGCAGCTAAAAAAAATGTCGTTGCTCGTGCTCTGATACAGCGTGACGCTCCCCTCTGCCTGCGCACCAAAACGCGCGTTAAAACCAAATTCATGGTTCTTGGAGTGAATCGGTTTTAAAGCCAAGTTGGGTTGGCCGGCAAGGGTAAACATTTCCTGAGTGGTCGGGACACGAAATCCTTCGGAATAATTGTAGTACGCACTCAAGTTGTCCGTAATAAGATAGGTGATCCCTCCTCGCGGAGTCGTTCGGTGAAAATGCAAACTGCCGTTGTTCACCGTCCCAAGAGAATCCTGGGAATCTGCCGTGAGTCGTTGATAGTCATAACGAACCCCGCCTGTCAAAATAACATTCGGAAGCAGATACAGGGAATCATGCGCATAGGCCGCAAGAATGTTTTCCTCCGCGACAACACTACTGGCAAATGGGCCAAAGTCAGAAAATGAGGAAAGACTGCTTGTGAAATTGTTCCGAATTAGTTCCCCCCCGACCATAAGGTGGTTTTTTCGGCCCAGCACTGCTTCATCGTGAGCAAGCTGGGCAGTACCTCCCCGCTGTTCGGTCTTGGTCAATGTGGTTCCTTCGGATGGCACTCCTCCCACCAGGAATGGCTGCCCGACATTAAGCAAATCCTGGTCTAGGTGTCGATAGAACACGTTGCCGCTCAACGACAATCCGAACGGCAACATTTGACGCGCAGTGCCGCGCACAAAGTTCAGCTCCTTTGCGTCTAAATCACCAGGGGTAAAGTTCAGCGTGGGGCTGACCTCCGCCAGCGTCAGTGGCAATTGCCCTGCCTGATGGAGCTTATCTTTGACATAATTGTAGGAAACTGACAGATCCGTCTGGTCAGATGGTCGGTAGCCGACTCGCCCGGAAAAACGAGAAATTCGTGCACCTGAATCGTCGCGGAACCCATCTTCCATCTCCCGCCCAAAATTCGCGTAGTAATCAAATTTCCCGATGGGACCGCTGGCATTGATGGTATACCGCTGTCGCTGAAAGCTGCCCCACTGCGTATCGACAGTTGCCTGGTGCTTCTCCTCCCCGCGCTTCGTAATGATATTGATCACGCCGCCCAAGGCATTTTTCCCATGAATGGCCGAAGCTCCTGGAAGGATTTCAATTCGTTCGATCGTATCAAAAGGGATGAGGTCGAAATTGACGGTGTTGAAGTCCGGCTCGTTGACGCGGATGCCATCCACAAACACGGTGGTGGCCGGCACCGGTTGACCGTTAAATCCCCGTAGATCGATCGTCTGCTGAAAGGCATTGCCGCTCTGATCATACATCACGAGTCCTGTCGCCCATTGGATGGCCTCTTGAACGGTCTTGGCACCCGACTTCCGCATGTCTTCGGCCGAAATGACGGTCACCTTCGCCGGAAGTGTGCGGGCGTCGACAGGCGTACCGGGCAGGCGAGTACTGGAAACCACGACTTCCTTGACCTCAAGTGGTTCCTCTGATTCAGCCCAGGTCGGAAACGGATATAACGCGGTGACGATACTTGCCAGCAGCAGCGAGCGGAATGCGGATACGAACAGATACACGGTAGACCTCCCTTGTGCTCGAAGGGTTGAGTCGAATCGACTGCCGGCTGGGTCTCCTGACTTGCGGATCGCTGTGACTCTGCGCCTTCCCATGTGCCGAGGCACACAGTGGCGTTGTGCAGAGCTACTCCCCGCTTACAGTGGCGGCACCGTGATGGATTTGCACCATCTTCCCCGTCCCCGACATCGCTTCCCCAAAACTTCCTTATGACAGTCAGTGTTGCCCCCCAACTGCGCATGACAGCCAGGCCGGGGCCGGACCCGGTTGTCCCTCTCTACACGGCCGATCCCATCGGGATGGTAACGCGCGGCCTGCCCGTGTGCGGATGAGCATCAACGACCACCTCGCATCCGTAGACCATCCGCAGGAGATCGGGCTGAATCGTCTCCTCCGGTGATCCCATCCGGATGAGCCGGCCCTCCTTCAATACGAGCACACGATCACAGTACTGACTCGCCACATTCAGATCATGCGACACCAGCACGACCGTCAATTGCCGCTCAGATCGAAGTCGGCTGATAAGCCTGCAAATCTCGATCTGGTGATTCAGATCGAGAAAGGCAGTTGGTTCGTCTAACAACAAAATTGCAGGCTCCTGCGCCAGCGCCCTGGCAACCATCACCCGTTGTCGCTCTCCACCGGAGAGTTCAGAAACTAAGCGGTCAGCTAAGGACCAGACATCGGTGTCGCTCATGGCCTGTTGTGCACAGGACAGATCCTTTTCCGTTTCTCCTCCCCCCCCCAGGCTCCAGAGTCGTGACGGCCGATGGGGATAACGGCCCATCAACACGGTGTCTGCCACGGTAAAGGGAAAGACTTGAACATGGTCTTGAGGAACCATCGCCACGACGCGCGCAATGTCCCTCTGTCCGAGCTGCGCCATGGGCCGACTGCCCAGCAGAATCTCCCCTTTGCTCGGCGCCATGATCCCTGCCAGCAGCTTTAGAAGGGATGTTTTGCCAGATCCGTTCGGACCAACAACCCCGAGAATCTCCCCGGTCTCAAGGCGGAAGCTGAGATTGTCCAACGACCAGGTGTTTCCCTTTTGGTCCGCCGCCCGGTAGCGAAACGCAAGGGCGTCGACCGTGAGTGCCGCCGCCCCACGCGATCTAGTGCGTGCATCTTCGATCGTCTCGTTCTTCATCTCGATCACATCCGGTCTTTCCGACACAGAAGGAGGTATAGGAAGAATGGCCCGCCGGCGATTGCCGTGACGATCCCCACCGGAATCTCCGTCGGAGCGAGCAGGGTTCGCGCGACCGTATCGGACAGGACGAGAAACATCCCGCCGACCAGCGCTGAGGCGGGTACTAGCAGACGATGATCCGATCCGACCATCATACGCACCGCGTGCGGGACCACCATACCGACAAAGCCGATCATGCCGCTGATGGAAACCACCGCCCCCGTTAATAGCGCGGAGACGGTAAACAGTTGCTTCTTCACCCGCTCGGTCTCGACTCCTAACGAACGTGCTGCCCCTTCTCCCAGGGTGAGGAGATTCAGCTCCGGGGCTAGACGCATCAGAATCGTCATCCCGACCGCCGCATAGCAGGCGAACAGCGTGAGTACCGTGTAGTCCGGTGCCGTCAAGGAGCCCATCAACCAGGCCATGAGCCCAGCCGATCGATTGGGCTCCATAATCGACGTGATGAACATGATCGCCGCCGTCAGAATGGCATTCAGAATGACTCCCGCCAGCAACAGGCTCTGGACCGGCAGCCGCTCTTGCGACTGCGCCAACCGATAAATGACGACCAGCGACAGCAACCCGCCGAGAAACCCGAATAATGGCAGGGCGGGCACGAGAGCCAGCGTGGTCCCGATACCGAACATCATCGCCAGCGCTGCCCCCAATGCCGCCCCGCTCGACACACCGAGCACATAGGGATCAGCCAACGCATTTCTCAACAGCGCCTGTAGAGCCACGCCGACCGCGGCAAGGCAGCCGCCGACTAGAAACCCAGCCAGCACGCGCGGCAGCCGAATGTGCACCATGATGAGAGCGGGCGAGCTCATCGTCGCCGCATCGAATTCTCCTGCCGACATCGAGTGTCGTAGCGTCTCAACGACGGCGCTCATCTCGATGCGTGTTGCGCCGAAGAGAAGACTCAATGCGCACACCGCCAGACTGGCCGCGACAAGACCAGCGATGATGGCCAGCCAACGTTGAAGGGTCAGAATCCTGCACGGGTACGGCCGTGCAGTGTCCTGACCGGTCCTGCTCGCCTCACCGACAGACGGCGCGAGTGATACCGGATGGAACGGAGCGAAATGGCGGGGTGGGGGCGCCATGACATTCCTCTAGGGAGTCCTCGGTCGTGACGCCATAGGGCCGGGATGCAGGATCTCCGCTAATACCTCGAGTGCCTGCACGATACGCGGACCAGGCCGATTCAGCAGATCGGCAGGGATCTGGTGGAGGCGTCCCCGCGCAACCGCCGTGATGGTGGGCCACTGTCGCCAGGCCTGCTGGTCATCGGCCGAAATGCCCTCAGTCCTCCCCACGGGGAAGATCAGCACTTCCGGGTCCTGTTGCAGCACGACCTCCATGCTAAGTCGTGGATAGGGCATGCCGCTCTGGGCCGCGATGTTGATTCCCCCGGCCATCGTGACCAGCTGGTCTATAAAGCTCCCGGGCCCAACGGTGATGAGCGGCTGGCTGTTGAGCACATAGAGCACACGGACGGGAGGCATAGCCTCCATCCGTGACTTCAAGTCCGCCAGCTGCCGACGGAGCGTCATGGTCACGTCATTGGCCGCAGCGGAGCGATCCAGCATCCGTCCGATCGTGTTGAGGTGGGCGAAGATCTCCTCAACCGTCGTCGCCGCCGTGATGAACACCGGCACTTTCATTTGTTCGAGCTTCATGAGCATATCCGGTTTCAGAAACTCCTTCGGTGCCAGCACGAGGTCCGGTCGGAGCGCCATGACCGATTCGAGATTCGGGTTTGAGTAGCCGATCTTCTGCTTGTGCGATGCTTCCGGCGGAAAGTCGCAAAACTCTGTGACACCGACGAGTTGATCCCCGGCACCGATCGCAAACAGCATTTCCGTCACACTGGGCGCCAGGGAGACGATGCGCGTAGGGGTCTTGGACAAATAGATTTTGCGTCCGGCGTCATCCACGAACGAGCGCGTAGCCACATGCGCCATAAAGGGCATGCCGGTCAGAATCCCTTGCGGCCGTCGTTTCATCTCAGCACAAACTCCTTCGCCACAGGCACCGACCGCCGGTAGAGACAGCCCCTGCGAAACCAGCAGCCATACCACGAGGGCGGCGAGATATCGTCTCCGCTGGGTCAAATAAAAAATCCCCAAGGCCTAAGTAAGATAGCCCCTGAGGATTGCACCCGCTTCTTCATCCTCGCCCGTTCCCCAGCCCTCGAGGGAACAACGGTCAACCTTCCGGGAAGGTCTTCTGGCTCATGGTTCGCCCTACTCCCCGTGCCTTCCCATCCCGAAGCGTAAGTCGTAAAACGCGAGGCGTAAAAGGACTACTTACTTCCCTACGTCTTACGTTTCACCGTTCACGCCTTAAGACAGTGGCTCTCACGGGTTTCGTCCCCATTTACAGCGGCGGGACCGCGAGGGATTCGCACCCTCTTCCCTTACCCGGAAGTCGCAATGTCGAGCCACAATAGGAGAGAGTGACAAAACTTGTCAAGTTCAATAATGGACGGCGTTGCTCACCCCGCTCACGCCGGAGCCTTGTGCAGAGCCAAGCGAGACACAAAACCGACGGTCCAACAAGGGGTTTTGACAGGCCCACTCGGCACGGGGCTTGCTCAAATGCAGAGTGATTGGTCCATTCGATCCGGTGCCGACCGTCGAACCATATTGATGGTACGGTGCTACCGGCAGCACCCAGCTACAAGGGGAATGTGTCGTCTATGCGCCAGCTGATTATCACGCTCTGCATTGTCGGGCTCTTCCTTGAGCTTTCCGGGCTGATCTGGTCCTCCAAGACGGACAAGCCGAGCGACGTCTTCGTAAGATTGTCGCAGGCGCCGGTTCGTTCCATCGAACATCCCTTGCAGAACGGATACTTTCTTCTCTTGGGTTTCGCCGCTGCTTCCGCTCTGGACCCCGTTCAAGTCGGTTACGACATCTGGCTTGAAACCGAGATCAAATCAGTCCATCGCTGGTTCGACCTAACGAAGTCGGGCCGATCCGAGCTTCGTCTCCCGGTCGCCATCGATCAACTGCTCCCCGAATGGAACGCGTCCGACCCTCTCGAAGAATTCCAACGTCGTCAGGCGCCCTTTCGAGCGTCGATCGCTCAATATAGTACGCTGCTCAAGCGGTATGAGCAGTGGTTGACGATGCGCTTCGAAGATTGGGGTTATGCACACCGGGGCGTGCCGCGCATCGAAGAGATGCTGGGCATGCACCGCCTCTACATCGCCGAGGGGTTCGGGCAACAGACCAGGACAGGACTTGAACGGCTCGCCACGGATCTGGCTCGATGGCGGCTCGTGCTGCGGGAGGCACGCACGCTCCCGATGAAGCTCATGGCCGAAGTGGTCCTCGAAGATGATGTGCAACTTCTCTCCCGCATCTTGAGCCGGACGACGATCGACCAGGCCGTCCTGGTTCGTGGGCTGAACCTCCTTCAACCGTTGACCTCCGGAGAGTACTCACTCAGGTGGCCCGTCCAAAGTCAATTTATGCTGGGCTACGCACTCGGGCTGCAACCTGATCGTGATGGCATCTATTATCAGGACGATGCCGATAGACCGGCGAAGGAATCGCTGGCTCGCGCGGCGCGCCTTCGTCCGGAGATCTTCCAAGCCGTCGAACACCCGCGTCCTCAAAATTTTCTGGGGCTCTCGTCCACCTCACAGCGGACCTGGGACACCTATGCCACCTTCTACGATGCCACGATTAAGGCGGCAGAGTCCGTGCACATCCCGCTTCCCAAGCTCCAGGACATCGCCCGCCATTCCCAACTGACTTTGTTGGAACGAATCGTCAACCCGCTGGAGTTTTCACCGGACTGGGAACTGGTCAGTCAGCGGCTCGTCGAAACAGACGCAAGGTTGCGACTGGCCGCCCTGCAGATCCTTATGAGGAATACGTCTGTGACGGGCACCATTCCGACTCGTTTGGCAGCGGTGGGATCCATGTATTTCGATCCGTTTACGGGCCTGCCAATGTTGTGGAGCCCGACTCAAAAGAAGCTCTACAGCGTCGGGAAAGACGGGTTGGATGATGGTGGCGACCCCACTTTTGATATCAGCGTCTCACTCCCCTCTGCATCGAATTCTTCTGCCGCGATGGACGCGCCCTCCTCCCGCAGCTAATGCCGCGTGCTCCCATCAGTCCGGGTGAAACCTGTCTTTCATGGGGCAGCCTGCCGTGACGCTTGTCAGCTCTCGTCAGGCTATGGTAGCATCGCGTCCACATGCACAAGAACCGACTTACTGGGAAGGAGTATGACCGTGGCTTTCAGGTGTGATCTCTGTCAGAAGAAGCCTGCGTCCGGACACAACGTCAGTCATGCGAACAACAAAACCAAGCGGGTGTTCAATCCCAATATCCAGACCGTCCGCGCGATTGTCGACGGCGCCCACAGGCGCATCCGCGTGTGCACCCGCTGTCTGCGATCAGGGTTGGTGAAGAAAGCGGTGTAGCCTTTCCGTTCGTTCTCGCCCGAAAAATTACGGCGCTGCCCAGAGAACCCGGCCCCCACGTTCTTGCAATTTGATGGCCACCCGATCATCGGGAGAGAAGCGTAACGTACGTGTGCCGTCTTTGCTCGAGAGCACCAGGCCGACCTCTCCGTTGGCATCTAAACCGAGACCGGCTCGGGCTTTCCCCTTGGAATCCAGGAGCAGGAATTCCTCCGCGTTCACTCCATTTGCCTTTTGTGCCTGGACCAACGCACCGCCGAGCCATCGTTCGCTCAATGCACCCCCAAGCATGCTCCCGACAAACACCGTGATCAGCAGCAACACAAATCGTCCATGGCTCACGTGACCTCCTTTTGACCCCCCCCCATGTCTTCGGAGGGTACAAAAAAAAGACTTGGAACCTCGCAGGTTCTCAAGTCCTGGTCGTCTCGATCGACGCTTCACGAATATCGTTTCACGTCTTCTGCTGTATTGAATTTGGAGCGGGCGATGGGATTTGAACCCACGACAACTTGCTTGGGAAGCAAGGACTCTACCCCTGAGCTACGCCCGCTCGCTGGATGGAATCCTACGCTGGAGTTCGTCGGCAAGTCAAGGAAGGCGCGGCTACGGGACTCGTTCTACAATGGCAAACTTCCGCCGGCCAATCTTCAACCGGCACGGCCGGCCCGCCGTGATTTCCAGCACCGCGGTGGCATCGATTTTCTTTTGGCCATCGACCTCCACCCCACCTTGAATGATGAGGCGGCGCGCCTCGCTCTTGCTGGGAACTAATCCGGTCCTTGTCACGAGATCCACCAGGCTGATCGCGCGTCCCTCTCGAAGATCTGACAGGTTGAGCATCACCCGGGCATCCGGTTCGTCCGGAAACTCGCGCGCACTGAATCGCTGGCGGAACGCCGCCTTCGCAGCTTCTGCCGCATCGGCGCCGTGATATCTTGTCACGATGGTCGCTGCAAGAGCTTGCTTCGCCTCCATGGGATGGGCGCGTTGCACCAGTGTCATGTCATCGGCCGTCAGCAGCTCATAGTATCTGCGCATGAGCGCATCGCTGACGGACATGATTTTTCCGAACATCTCGTCCGGTTTCTCCTCCAGCGCAATATAGTTGCCCGCGCTTTTGCTCATTTTTTTGACGCCGTCCGTGCCCTCCAGGAGAGGCATCGTAATCACAACTTGCGCCTCCTGCCCGTAATCACGCTGCAGCTCACGCCCGACCAACAGGTTGAACTTCTGATCGGTCCCACCCAGCTCCACATCCGCCTTCAGCGCGACCGAATCGTACCCCTGCACCAGTGGATACAGGAACTCATGGACGCTGATCGGTTTCTGCTCGTGGTACCGCTTATGGAAATCGGCGCGCTCCATCATCCGCGCCACGCGGTAATGGGCGGCCAGCTGGATCAATCCGTCCGCCGTCATCGGCCCCATCCAGCGACTGTTGAATTCGATCACGGTCCTTTCGGGGTCGAGAATCTTGAAGATCTGGCGCTTATAGGTCTTCGCATTCTCTTGGACCTGTTCTCTCGTCAGCGCCTTTCTGGTTTCAGAGACACCGCTCGGATCGCCGATCATGCCGGTAAAGTCACCGATTAAAAAAATGACTTGGTGGCCGAGGTCCTGAAAGTGTTTGAGTTTGTGGATCAGGACGGTGTGGCCCAGATGCAGGTCCGGGGCCGTGGGGTCAAACCCGGCCTTCACGCGCAGCGGCCTGCTTTCCTTCAGGGAACGGCTCAGTTTCGCTTCGAGTTCCGACCCCTGAATGACCTCGACGGCGCCCCGAAGAATGAGATCGAGCTGACGGGACAGTTGGCTCATGTCGCCTTTCTCCCTCCTGGTGAAGAAATCGACGGCGTGGTCACGCTGACTAGAGCGCGAATGCGGTCGAACGTTTTGCTCCCGATCCCCTTCACCTTGCGCAGCTGATCGACCCCGGTAAATCCTCCTCGTGACTGCCGATATCGCACGATGCGTTCAGCGAGAACCGGGCCGATTCCCGGCAGGGCTTCGAAGTCCTGTTCCGTCGCACGATTCAAGTCCAGTTGCTGGATGACCGTCCGTCGTGACGAAGGAGATGCGGCATGCGGTTGATCGAGTGGTGAAGCAGCCGTGGCTGAGACCACGGGTGCACCGGAAGAACGGACGGAGGGAATGTCGTTGTCTGACAAATCGGACCCGTGGTCTGCATCGACGTACCGGGACTGCGGCAAAGACCAACCAATCCAAAATACCACACTCATCGTCACCACCAGCATGGCCAGTTTGAGCAACAAGGAGTAGAGCATTAGACGGTCCTCTTGCGAACCTGGTGAATCGCTGTGCCTCCCGCATCTTCGGCGGCCTCCATGAATCCTTCGGCGAGCGTGGGATGCGCGTGAATCATCCCAGCGACCTGGTTGAGCGTCCCGCCGACTTGCATCGCTAATGCGGCTTCATGAATCAGATCGGCCGCATGGGCCCCGACCATATGGGCACCCAGAATTTTCCCCCCGGCCGCCTCCGCGATCACCTTGCAGAATCCCGTCGTCTCCCCGGTTGCCTGCGCCTTTCCCAGAGCCGCGAAACGGAATCGGCCGACCTTCAGGCTGGCATTCGGATCCTCACCCCGTGCCTGCGCGCGCGCTCGTGCCTGCGACTCGGTCAGGCCGACACGACCGATCTCAGGAAGCGTGAAAATGCCGGCAGGAATGACGTCATACCGAATAGCCGTGCGATGTCCCATGATATTCTCGACCGCAATCTTGCCTTGAGCGGAAGCCACGTGAGCTAGCATCGCCTTCCCCACCACATCACCGATGGCGTAGATCCCCGGAACGTTCGTCTGCATATAGTCGTTGACGAGAATGTCTCCCCGCCGCCCGACTTCCACGCCAACCTGTTCCAGACCGATTCCGCGGGAGTTGAACCCGCGGCCGGCCGAAACCAGAAGTTTGTCGACCGTGACCCTGGTGCCGTCCTTGATGTGCGCCACCACGGCCTGCGCCGTCCGCTCCACTTTGTCGATCGTGGTGCCGGTCAGTACCATGACGCCGCGCTTTTTCAACTCCCGTTCCATAGTGGAGGAAATCTCCTCATCTTCCAACGGTAGGACGCGAGGCATGAGCTCCACGATCGTCACCTCGGTCCCCAATCCACTATAGAGCGCGGCGAACTCGCAGCCCTCGACGCCGGCCCCCACGATCAACAGTCCGGATGGAATTACGGTGAGATCCAGCAGCTGTTGACTCGTGAGGAGCTGATGCCCATCGATCGGAAATTGCGGAAGGTCGGGCCAGGAGGACCCCGTCGCAACGACGATGGCATCGGCCTGAATCTCCCGCCGGTTCCCGTCTGCCGTGGCCACCGCCAGGGTGCGCCGATCTAGGAACTTACCGGTTCCCTGAACCTGTTCGATGTTCCAATGCTTGAACAATGTGGCAATGCCCTTGACGAGCGCCGCCACAACCTTGTTCTTGCGTGCAACCATGTGGGCCAGATTATAGGAGGCCGGCACAGACAGCTTCAGCCCCATCTCCTCGGCTTTTTTCAGCTTGTCGCCGAGTTCGACGACCGAGAGGAGTGCCTTGCTAGGTATGCAGCCCCAGTTGAGACAAACGCCGCCGAGGGCCTCCCGCTCAATCACCGTGACGCGCGCGCCCAACTGCGCGGCGCGGATCGCGGCAACGTATCCACCAGGCCCGGCACCGAGAATGGCAATATGAGGTTGAAGCGGCATAGCAAGGCCGCGGGTCAGGTTGAGGTCGAGTGAACACGAACGGTACTTCGAGGCTCAACCTTAACCTTGGCCTTAACCTTTCTTCTGGCTGGCGAGGAACGCTTCATATTGCGCAGGAGTCATCAATCGGTCGACTTCTCCTGGCGCGTTCAACTCAATGATCGCGATCCATCCCTTTCCGTAGGGGTCCGAATTCACGATTTCGGGATGATCCTTGAGATCCGCATTGATCTTCGCGATCGTGCCGCTGATGGGCGTATAGAGGGTGGATGTCGTCTTGGTCGATTCGATCTCGCCGATCTGTTGCCCCACCTTCACGGCGGTGCCCACCTTGGGAAGATCCAAGAAGACAATGTCGCCCAACGCATCCTGGGCAAAGTGGCTGATCCCCACCGTGGCCTGCCTTCCATTCAGACGAACCCATTCGTGTTCTTTGTGATACCGCAAGTCGGATGGAATCATGCACGCTTCCGTTTGGAAAAGGTCCAGGTTGAGATTCAAGTCAAGTGAACACCGACTGTCGTCTTTCGGCGGTTCGGTCTCCGCCATAACCTTCACGCATGTTTCGGAATCGTAGTGTGCCCTGCCGGTCCTTGTCAAGGAACGGACGAACCGGCCTCAACATGGAGTAAGAGGTTCTTCCAACGACCGGAGTCGGCTGCATCTCGGATCGCCCGGGATAGCCCTCCCGTCGCCGAAGGAATCGTCGCCAGCTTGAGCGAAATTCCAACCCACGAACGGTCCATCATGCCCGACGGCTGTTTCCCCAACGCCTCCGCAAGCGCGCCCCCTCCGGCGCTCTCTTGCCGCACCACCACCAGGCCGCCGTTTCGCGAATTCAACTCAGCGAGATCTTCTCCGTATTGTTCGAGTCCCTGGAGAGGAGCCGTCACCGCAGTCTGGTGCACCTCCACCAACATCGTCGCAGTCGGATTCGCTTCTCGCAGCACATGGCGCAGTCGCATGATCAGTTTCGCATAACTGAGCGCCTTCCACCCGACCCATCGCCAATACATCCCCGCGCGTCCTTGCACTGATACATCAGCTAATGGAGCAGGCAGGACCTCCTCCGGAGAAAGGTTCGCCCCGAATGAAGCAGCAAACATGTGAAACGATCCCTCCGAGAACTCGTCCGAAAACCCCGTCATAGGCCTGGCCGTCAGCAACACCCCATCGCAGCCGGTACGCGACAGGATTCGGATGAACCCTTCAAGATGTGCCTGATAGGTACCGTTCGTGATGTCGGGCCTCGACGGCCAGACTGGGTCTTGCCCTCGGCCGCCGACTATCCTCGCCATCCATTCGGGCCTCAGTTCCATGCCTGTCCCCTGATGGAGATCAAGTGTGAGCCAGAGCAGAAGGCCCACACGGTGAGCTTCCTCCACGATCCCCTTCACAGACTCAAGGGTGGATTCCAAAGGCCCGGGTATCTGCCCCCGGAAAGGCTCAATCACCAAGGCAGTCACCCCTCCCTGCACCAACTCCTCAAGCCAGGGTGCCGACAGTGGGCCTGAGGGAAACTCGGCCGCGGTGACGCGAAATGCCAGTTGCCTGGCCTGCGTATTCTGCTGATCGGCGTGCACCTGGCGCAGTTCATCCAACCGGCGAAGCGCGTGCCCTTCGTAGAGCGGCCCATTCACTTGCTGCCCGAGCGGCCCGCCCGTCACGAGACGATACTGTGCCATCGCAGCACGATAGTCTCCAAGCTGTTCATAGGTGCGCCCCAACCACCACCGTGCTTCGGCCAGGCGTGGCGATTCAGGCGCCGTCTCGACAAACCGATTGAAAAACAGGGCTGCGGACGGATAGCGCTCCTGAACGAACGCCCGGTAGGCTTCCTTCAGCAACCGTGACTGCGCATCATGAGCCGGATCACCCGGTGATGCCTCAGTGGGTGGTGGAATCGGCAGGAGCTGAACGCTGCGCTTGGCGCAACCAAACAAGAGATAGAGAGACAGCATCAACGCCGTCCCTCCGATTCGAAATGTGCAGCCGGTGAAGGGCAAGGAAGTGAGCGCCCTCCGAGAGGGAATCCTAACTGAAGATTTCCATACCGGGGAAAAAGTATCCCACCTCGAACTGTGCAGTTTCCTGCGAATCGGACCCATGGACGGCATTGAACTCGATATTGGTCCCATGCGCTTTGCGAATCGTGCCGGCCTCGGCCTTGGCCGGATCGGTGGCCCCCATCAGTTCCCGATTCTTCTTAATAGCGTTTTCACCCTGCAGCACCAGCACCACGGCCGGTCCGGATGACATGAACGCACAAAGACTGCCGAAGAACGGACGAGCCTTATGGACCGCGTAAAATCCCTCCGCGACCTGCTTCGACATTTGCATCAGTTTCATCGCCACCGGCTTCAATCCCGCCTGTTCGTAGCGGCTGATGATATCGCCCATCACGTTCTTTTTCACCGCATCAGGTTTAATGATCGCCAACGTTCGTTCACTCATGGTCTCGACGCTTCCTCCGGATAGTTAAAGAATCAAATGAAGACTCGTACGCTCATTATAGGTATCCCCCATCGAGCTTGCAAGCCTGCGCCTTGGACCATTCAGAAGATTTCTCCGCTGGGAATCGTCACACGGAAAAGTGTGCGGCCAGCTCACTAGGCTTGAAGACACCCCGTTCGGTGATGATGCCGGTGATCAGCTCGGCGGGAGTCACGTCGAAGGCAGGATTGTAGACGGCGACACCCTTGGGCGCGATCGGGTGGCTCCCGTGAATGGTAGTCACTTCGTCCGGGTTCCGCTGTTCGATCGGAATATCAGCTCCCGATTTTGTTTTTAAATCGATGGTCGAATAGGGTGCCGCCACGTAAAACGGAATGTGATGCGCCTCGGCCAGCACCGCCACCGAATAGGTGCCGATCTTGTTGGCCACATCCCCGTTCGCCGCAATGCGATCGGCGCCTACGACGCACAGATGAATCTTCCCCTGCCGCATCAGGGTGCCGGCCATGTTATCCGTGATGAGCGTGACGGGAATATCGTCTTGCATGAGCTCCCAGGCCGTCAGCCGCGCGCCTTGGAGCACCGGGCGGGTTTCGTCGGCGATCACGTGAATCTTCTTCCCCTGTTCCCAGGCCGCCCGGATTACTCCCAGCGCAGTTCCGTACCCGGCCGTGGCAAGGGCCCCCGCATTGCAGTGGGTGAGGACCGTCTGTCCGTCTTCGATGAGCGTTGCGCCATGGCGGCCCATGGCCTTGCACAGCGCAATGTCTTCGTCGCGAATCGCTTGAGCTTCGGCAATGAGGGCCTGTTTGATCGACGGGATGGGCTGGTCCCGCAGCGAGTGCAATTTGCGCATCATCCGTTCGATCGCCCAGAAGAGATTCACGGCGGTGGGTCTGGTCCCCGCGAGTTCATCGCACACGGCCAGAACTGCCTGCGCGAACGCCGCGTAATCCGTTCTTGCGACAGATTGCGCCCCGAGGGCGACACCCAAGGCTGCCGTCACGCCAATCGCCGGCGCGCCTCTCACCTTCAGTCGGCGAATGGCATCGGCCACTTCGCGATGATCCCGGCAATCGACAAATTCTACCGCCTCCGGGAGCCGGCTCTGATCCAAGAGCCGGATGACTCCGTCCTTCCATTCCACCGTAGGAACCATGCCGACTCTTCTAACGGGAACGGAAGCGGAGTGCAAGCCCTTCTTCCACTCGTCTGCACGAACTGACGTAGGGAACGCTGTGCAAGGGACGGCGCCCTCCAGCCTAGGCCGGGATGAATGGAAGGCCTGAGCGCTCACGGAACTGGAGCCAGAGGCGCACCCAATTCTCTCGCTCGCAGCGCCACAAACAGTGGAGCGGATCGACCGGCTGCGGAAGGAGATCGCGCATGCGGGTCAGTTGCACCTCGGATCTCGAGAGCCGCCCAGTGATCCAGACTGCTCCATCGAGGTCAGTCCGATACAGGGCGACATTGTAATCCTCATATGCCTGAAGCACGGCCGCGACCGGATGCCCGTAGGGATTATCCCGGCCCACCGAGATCACCGCGTACTCTGGCTGGAGGCGACCGATCCAATCGTGATCGAGCGAACTGCGCGCCCCATGGTGCGGCACTTTCAAGAATGTCACCGGCTGGCGTCCCTCCTCGCCGAGCTCCTGTAGACCCGCGACCTCGATGTCTGCCGCGAATAGAACCGAGTGCTCGCCGCACCGGAGTCGAGTCACGATCGACCGATTATTCAGCGCAGTCCCACTATGGCGCAGAACCCGCAGTGCTACCGGGTCCCCTTCGGACGGATTCAGAATCTTCAATCGACAAGGACCGGTCGGCAACACATCCTGCCCGCGAATGGCGATTCGTTCTTGGAGCTGCCGGTCACTCAGCGCGGCCTTCAGGTCAGCGACGAACTGTTCCGGTCGGTCGACGCCGGTTCCCCAATACTGCCCTACCGAGAGATGGCGCAGGATCCAGATCAAGCCGCTGACATGGTCAAGTTGTTGATGCGTCCCCACGACATGGTCCAGGTGATGAATGCCTCGATTCCAGAGAAACGGCGCCACCACACCACGCCCGCGTCAAACCGCTCAAATCGCGCTCCACCGTCGATCAGCACGGTCTTGCCATCCGGCAACTCGATGACGGCGCTATCCCCTTGCCCGACGTCAAGAAAGGTCACGCGCCAGCGATCGCCATTCAATCCCACCCGCAGGGAGAGGAGCCACCACACGACCAGGCAAAGCACCAGTGCGGCACCGATGATCCGAAGACGACGCGGTACCGGACGCGCACTTGCTGCATAAAGCCCGGCGTAGAACAAGACGGCGGCTGGCATCGACGGAGCGGATACGCGCCACTCCCCTCCTGGCAGTTCAGCGCACCAGCGGAGCCCATGCACCAGCCAGGTGAGAAGCTGTTCAAGGCCTCCTCCCATGCCGAGCTCTGCGGCACCGGTGAGAACCGTCCACGCGGCGGCAAGCAGCCCCAGCGGCACCAGGACGATCCCCGTGAACGGAATGGCAATTAGGTTCGTCAGAATTCCCATCCAAGGGACCTGGTTGAAATAGAGGGCCACCAGCGGAAAGGAGGCCAGCGTGACGGCTCCGCTCATCAACAGAACCTCGCGGCCATAACCGGCAACCGGCTGCACGATCCCGTTCGAGCCGGGCGGCGCCGCCTCACGCCACCGGCTGATCCACCAGCCCGTTTGCAGGATCATCAGCACGGAGAGAAACGACAGCTGAAATGAAATGTCGAAAATGGCCCTGGGATCATGCAGCACAATGCCCAGTGCCGCGACCGCCATGGCATGGTGCAGCTGGCGCTCGTATCCGAGCCATACCGCGATCAAACCCAGCGTAATCATCACCAACGAACGAATGGTCGCCAGTTCAGCTCCGGCCAGCAAGGCATACAGCACCACCGTCGGCCAGGTAAGCAGAATCGCCAATTTCGACGGCGTGATCTTCCGTGATACTCCGAGAAGCACTGCTGTCGGGAGCCGAAGCACCCCGTGCTTCACTAACCAGAACACGACGAGGGCAACCAGCCCCAGATGAGATCCGGAAATCGAAAGCAGGTGAACAGTGCCGGTTACCATGAACCATTCTTGAAGCTCTTGTTGAAGATAGCCTCGCTCCCCGATGACAATACCGAGAAAAATCCCCAGCGCAGGCTGCCGGAGCGAGTGGATCGCCGCATCTCGAATCATCCATCTCCAACGATCGAGCCGGTGCCACAGCCTCCACCGCCAGGTCTCGGCTCCCGATTCCAGCAGCTGCACCGCATCCACGCCTATGGCGGTCGCGACAAGATCGATGTCCTGTCGCTCCAGATGAGCAGCCCAATTAAATCCACCGGGATTCAGCGTTCCGCCTGGCTGGTGAAACCTCGCTCGGACTGAAATGCGATCACCGTGGTACAAGGTGCGATCCGGCTCTCGCCATACCAGGCGTACGCGTCTCGCCTCCGCAGCGCCATCGTCGGATTCGATCATGACCGTTTGACGCCCGGGACCATGCTGCACGGGGCTCGAGACCCGCCCGGCAACCTCGGCCTGGAGAACATCAGGGCTAGGGGACAGGGGATACGTGTGAGATGGAAGCGGCGTGGTTACATGCCAGTAGAGAACGCCCGTGAGGAGGAACAAGTAAAGAATCAGCACCGGTCGGGATTCGATGAGCCTCGTTCGCTCAAGCAAGCTCGACCCGACGGCCAGGGCCGCCAGAAGGGTGAGGACCGCCATCGGCACAAAGGGGATCTGCGATCCGAACAGGAGACCGAGAATAAACGCGGCGGCGAGCGCTGGCAGCATGGGCTTCCCCCATGCAGAGATGGCCCTTACCCGATATGCGTCCGGACAACGCGAGCGAGCGCCTCGGCGACTTCGTGGATCACGGTGTCTTTCTCTCCCTCCACCATGATCCGCAGGAGCGGCTCCGTCCCGGAATACCGAACGACCACACGTCCGCCGCCATTCAGGCGGCGCTCACTTTCCCGTATCGCCCGGTCAATATCGGGGATCGACTCCAAGGCCGGCTTCTGCGTGACCTTCACGTTCAACAAGACCTGTGGCACTGCAGACATCGCTTTGGCCAGTTCCGAGAGAGGCTGTTGGGTTCGCTTGAGCAGCGACAGCACTTGCAGCGAGGAAATCAGCCCGTCTCCGGTCGTATTATGATCGAGGAAGATGAAGTGTCCCGATTGCTCCCCCCCGAAGTTGTAGCCTTCGGCCAACATGCGCTCCAGGAGGTAGCGATCGCCTACCGGCGTGCGGATCAGCTTGATTCCCGCCTTCGCCATCGATAATTCCAGCCCGAAATTGCTCATCACGGTCCCGACCAGCGTCCCCTTGGCCAACATCCCCTGCCGGTGCAGATCTAGCCCCAGCGCCGCCATGACATGATCGCCATCCAGGATCGCGCCCTGGTCGGAAACGAAAATCGCGCGGTCGGCATCACCGTCTAGAGCGATGCCGAGATCCGCCTTGCGATGACGGACGATTTCCTGAAGCTGCTCAGGATGAACGGCCCCGCAACCGGCATTGATATTCATGCCATCCGGCTTGTTCCCGATCACTTCGACCGTGGCCCCAAGCTCCCTGAGCACGGTCGGGGCAACCTTGTACGCCGCGCCATTGGCGCAATCGACCACGAGCTTCAGTCCTTGGAAATCCAGATCCCTGGGTAGAGACCGCTTAACAAATTCGATATACCGCCCTTCCGCATCATCCAGGCGGTAGGCCTTCCCAATCAGATCCGCAGTCGGCCTGAGATGGCTGATTTCATCCGACACGATCAATTCTTCGATCCGGGCCTCCACCTCGTCAGGCAATTTGAAACCGTCGCTCGAGAAAAATTTGATCCCGTTGTCCTGGTAGGGATTGTGCGAAGCCGAGATCACCACGCCGGCGTCGGCGCGCAGGCTGCGAGTCAGGAAAGCAATGGCCGGCGTCGGCATGGGTCCGACGAGGAGCACGTCGACACCCATGGAACAGATGCCCGCCGTCAAAGCGGATTCCAGCATATAACCGGAAATGCGGGTGTCCTTGCCGATGACGATCTGGTGACGTCCGGCCCGCCGCATGAAAATGTGCGCGGCTGCCCTCCCCAGTTGCATCGCCATTTCACTCGTCATCGGATCGAGATTGGCCACGCCGCGGACGCCGTCGGTTCCGAACAGCTTACGCATACCCCTCCTGTCTGTTGGATGATGCACACGATCTGACCGCCGCCGCTACTTTAACGACATCCGCCATCCTGGCTACATCATGGACGCGGAGGATCTGCGCGCCACGATCAACGGCGAGCGCGACCGCGGCGGCGGTTCCCCACTCACGATCACCGACAGGTCGATCAACGATGTGACCGATGAAGGCCTTTCGTGAAACACCGACAAGCAGAGGACGGTTCAACATCATGAGGGCAGACAGTTCGTTTAGGAGTTGGAGATTATGTACCAGCAGCTTACCAAAACCGATGCCTGGATCAAGGACGATATTCGTTTTAGCGATACCCGCCTGCTCCGCCGCCTGCATGCGTTCATCAAGAAAATGTGCCACCTCCACCACCACGTCGTCATAGTGCGGTCCGTTCTGCATCGAGCACGGCGTCCCCTGCATATGCATCAGTACGACGCCGGCGCTGTACCGTGCGATGACCGCCGCCATGTCGGGGTCACGACGCATCGCGCTCACGTCGTTGATGATGGAGGCGCCCGCTTCAAGGGCGAGTCGGGCAACCGTCGCCTGTGGTATCCACGGAGATCGGAACCCTGGCGCGGCGAACCAGCTCCGTCACCACCGGTAGCAGACGCGCCAGCTCGTCCTGCTCACCGACAGGCTGCGCGCCTGGCCTGTTCGATTCGGCCCCGATATCGAGGATATCCGCCCCCTGCTCGGCCAGGTCGAGCGCATGAGCCACGGCCTGTTCGGGCCTCGCGTACCGCCCGCCGTCGTAGAAGGAATCAGGCGTGACGTTTACGATCCCCATCACCAGCGGACGGTCATCGCACCGGAGCTCACGTCCTCCGGCCAAGAGCCAGCTGTGCGGAAGTACTGCCTGCAAGGAAGACCGATCCACCTCGATCGCACCTCACCGATCTTATGCCGATACTTCAAAGAGAGCCCACATGGACCCGGCACAAGGCAACGCCTGCCGGCTGCTCAATCCATGTATCATGCATTACCGTAGCGACGGCTCCCCTGCCCGCGATGGGAGCCGTCGCGTATCGAGATCGTTCTAGGCAGGAACCGTTTGAGAGGAGGACTGCAAGAGAATTTGGTCGATTTCCGGCGCATCCAGCACTTCTTTTTCCAAGAGCGCTTCCGCCAGCGCCTTCAGGCTCGTCATCTGTTCAGTCAGCACGCCCTTGGCCCGCTCGTAGTTCTCGGTGACAAAGCGCTTGATCTCCAGGTCGATCTCCAGCGCCACTTGATCGCTGAAATCCCGCTTGGCCGCGAAGTCACGGCCCAGAAAGACAGCATCCTCTTTCTGTCCGAACGTCAGGGGACCCAGCTTTTCACTCATGCCCCACTCACACACCATCTTGCGTGCGAGATCGGTGGCACGTTCCAGATCGTTACCGGCACCGGTCGTGACGTGTTTGAACACCAGTTCTTCGGCGACCCGGCCGCCCATGAGAATCGCCAAGGTGTTGTACAAGAATTCCTTCGAGTAATTATGGCGGTCATCGGTCGGCAATTGCATCGTCACGCCCAACGCCCGACCTCTCGGAATAATCGTCACTTTATGCACCGGATCGGTCCCCGGCAATAATTTGGCCATCAGGGCATGGCCGGCTTCATGGTACGCCGTAACGCGCTTTTCCTCCTCTGTGAGGATCATGCTCTTGCGTTCGGCGCCCATCAGGACCTTGTCCTTCGCCATCTCGAAGTCCACGGTCTCAACTTCCTTCTTGTTCTGCCGAGCAGCCCACAGCGCAGCCTCGTTGACGAGGTTTTCGAGATCGGCGCCTGAAAAACCTGGCGTTCCCCGCGCAATCTTTTCCAATTCCACATTGGCAGCCACCGGCACTTTCTTGGTGTGGACCTTGAGAATCTCCGAGCGGCCGCGGAGGTCCGGCCGATTGACCACCACTTGGCGATCGAAGCGTCCGGGCCGCAGCAGGGCCGGATCGAGCACATCCGGTCGATTCGTGGCGGCAACCAGGATCACGCCCTCGGTTGTGTCAAAGCCGTCCATTTCGACCAACAGCTGGTTGAGCGTTTGCTCACGTTCATCATGCCCGCCGCCGAGTCCCGCGCCGCGGAGGCGACCGACCGCATCGATCTCGTCGATAAAAATAATGCAGGGGGCATGTTTCTTCCCCTGCTCGAACAAATCGCGCACCCGCGAGGCTCCGACCCCGACGAACATTTCCACGAAATCCGACCCGCTGATGCTGAAGAAGGGCACCCCAGCTTCGCCGGCGATCGCTTTCGCCAAGAGCGTCTTGCCGGTTCCCGGCGGACCGACGACCAGCACGCCCTTGGGAATACGCCCGCCCAGCTTCTGGAATTTCCGGGGGTCCTTCAGAAACTCGATGATCTCGAGCACTTCTTCTTTCGCCTCATCGATCCCGGCCACATCGGAGAAGGTGACCTTCTTGCGCTCCTCCGTCAGCATGCGGGCACGGCTCTTTCCGAAAGACAAGGCCTTGTTCCCGCCGATTTGCATCTGACGCATGAGGAAAAACCAGAGGCCAAGAAAGAGAATGAATGGTCCCCAGGTGACGAAAAACGTAATATACCAGGGGCTTTCATCCGGCGGCTTGACTTCGATTTGGACATCCTTCTCACGCAGTACTTTGACGAGATCGGGATAGTCCGCCGAGTACGTGCGGATGCGTGTCTTATCCTTCAACACCCCGCTGATATGATTGCCTTTTATGATGACTTTCTCGAAATCGCCCTTGTCGAGTTTCGACATGAAATCGCTGAAAATGACCTCCTCCTCCGGTGCGTGAGTCGGCACGCTGAACAGATTAAAGAGGAGAATCATGAACAAGCCGACGACAACCCAGAACAGCAGGTTCTTGACCCTGGAATTCATCCAGCTCTCCTTACTGATAACGCGATGACGGGACGGACTCCCCCTCTAAACACGGGTGATGTTAACACAGCCGTGCTCAAGTTGACAACAACGTCCGCCCTGTCCTACGCGTCCTGTTCGTCCATCTGATCAAGGACCGCAAGGTAGGGAAGGTTCCGATATTTCTGCTGATAGTCGAGCCCATATCCCACCACATACCGATTGGGAATTTTAAACCCGACGTACTCGACATGAACATCGACGACGCGGCGATCCGGCTTGCTCAGGAGCGTGCAGACCCGGATGCTCCGAGGTTTCTTCCTGGCGAGCGACTTGACTAAGTGCTGAACCGTCAACCCTGAATCCACGATGTCCTCGACCAGCAGCACATCCTTCCCTTTGATGTTTTCGGTCAATTCCGTGACCAGTTTAACCTTCCCGGAAGTCTTGGCGCCCGATCCATAGCTTGTCACGACCAGGAAGTCGACGCGAATCGGAATCCGGATCGCCCGCGCGAGGTCGGCATAAAACGCGTAGGCCCCTTTCAGGATGCCGACGAGCACGAGATCCCTGCCCGCATAATCCGCGCTGATCTGCCGGCCCATCTCGCGAATGCGAGTCCGCATCTGCTCTTGCGTGACGATCGGTCGACCGAATACATGTTCCATCTTACGCGGTTCCTCCCTCGGCCGACCCCGCCTGTACCGTCATCACCAGGCAACGCCTGGGGGCAGCAGCGGGAGTCCATCGCTCATCCTGTCGATACCCCGCAACCCACACAATTCCTTCCGGTGCAACGACCAGAGGAATTCGTCTTCGAAGGACGACGGGCACTTTGAGGTCAGTAAAAAAGTCCTGCAGTTTTTTCGAGCGCCCCTTCATACCCACAGGGCAAAACCGATCCCCCGGCTGCCACGCGCGTACCACCAGCGGACCGGACAGGCGATCGGCATCCACGACGATGCGGTTCCTCCCCAGGTCTGTCACATCCCCCGGTCCCCCGGGAAGCGGCTCAGCCCGAATGAGTTGCCTCGTTCCATGCCAGACAACCTGTCCCGGAACCGTCAGGACCATAGGACCGGCCTGAGAGGGCCGGTCCTGACACCCATCCCGATACTCCAAAGGCATGACGTGTACGAGGTCCTGGTCAATCACGACTCGAATAGATCTCACGTCAATACGTGCAACAGGCCCCCGCTTCGTCGCAACCTGGAGGATGTGCTCGACCATACGAAGACCCAGCGACCGGCGAGATGCCTCACATCGCCGTAGCAGATCCCGCACGACCCGCCGTTGCACCGGGCGCGGAGCCAGCTGCAGAAACGATCGATCGATCGTCCAGCCCCCGCCGCCTGGCCGGCTGATTCTGGCCTCGCACAGCGCAGCCACCTGTTGATCCAGATAGGCATCCTCTTCGCGACAGATGTCCGCGAGCCGGCAGAGCGCCTCCACACTCGATGGAGACACACGTTGCAACACCGGCAGAATCTCCTGCCTGATCCGGTTCCGCAGGTACAGCGGCTTCGCATTGCTGGAGTCCCGTCGAAACGACAGTCCTGCGTCATGCAGGTATGCAAGAATGTCCCGCCGCCTCGTCTCATACAGCGGTCGAATGATCTGGCCGTCCCGGCAGGCGGGCATCCCGGACAGACCCGTCATCCCTGCCCCGCGAAGCATCCACAGCAGCACCGTTTCGGCCTGGTCGTCTGCCGTATGTCCAAGGGCGATCCCATTCGCCCCGCATTTCCCGGCGAGGTCCGTCATCACACGATACCGCAGATCACGTGCCGCAGCCTGAAGCGATGTGCCGCGCGTACGGGCCAGAACATCCAGTCGCATGATATGGAGCGGGACTTTCAATTCCCCGCACAAAGTCTCCACGAACTCCTGATCGGCTTTGGATTCGGGCCCTCGCAGGCCGTAGTTGCAATGGACGGCCGTCAGGGTCAGAGACCAGGATGGCCGAAGCCGATGCAACAGCGACACCAGCGCCACCGAATCCGGCCCGCCGGAAACCGCGACCAACAGATGCTGCCCGGGCTCGACAAGACCTCTCGACCGGATTGTGCGCACGACCTGATGCAGCAACGCCGGCCAGCCCCGCCGGCTGCGCTTGCTCTCGATTGCTTGACTTAATCGACTCATCGCGCTCCGATCGACTCGTGATGGCGACGCAACATCGCTCTGGCCGCCGCTACGTCGGACGCGATCTGGCGGCTGAGTTCTTCTCCTCCACCGAACCGCATATCTCCTCGCACCCGTTCGATAAACTCGACGCTGATGGACTGCCCGTAGAGCTCATGGACTCCGTCCAATAGATACACTTCAAGTAACCGCTTTCCGGCGTCAAACGTAGGCCGCTTCCCGATGTACGCGACGGAATCGTGTCGCGCTTGATTCACGACGGCCACGGTCGCATAGACCCCGTCGGGAGGAATCACGCGATCCTGTGGCAATGGAAGATTGGCCGTCGGCCAGCCCAATGTCTGCCCCCGCTGAGCACCCGGCATGACGACCCCCGTCATCGTATATTGCCGACCGAGCAGGATCGCCGCCTGGCTGACGTCCCCGGCTTGAATCAGCTGCCGAATCCTCGTGGAACTGACGACCCCCCCCTCGACCATCACCGGCGAGACCGGATGGACGACGAGACCGTACCGGCTGCCCAAGGCGACCAGATCCGCAATCTTGCCCGCGCGCCTGTGGCCGAAGGCGAAATGTTGGCCGACAAAAATCTCCTTCAGCCGGAGCCCATCGTAGAGCACTTGTTCCACGAACGCCTCCGGGGAGAGCTTCGCGAAGGCCTCGCTGAATTCCAGGAGCACTACCTCGTCGATTCCCGCTGCTTCAAACCGTGCCAGCTTCTCCTCCGGGCTGGTCAGCAATCGCAGCTCGACCTGAGGGGCCAGAATTTTGACCGGATGCGGGTCGAACGTGAGCACCACCGCCGTGCCGTCAGCCTTGTGCGCCGATTGCACCACGGCCTGCAGCAGCGCGCGATGTCCGATATGGTGCCCGTCGAAATTCCCGATTGTCGCTGCAGGATAGGGCCGCAGGGGCCCACCCTGGTATCCGCGGGTCACGTTCATGGGTGCGATCAATGAAGCAGCCGGACGGCGTCTTTGGCAAAATAGGAAAGTATCACGTCGGCCCCCGCCCGTTTGATCGCCAGCAGCGACTCCACCATCGCGCGCGATTCATCGAGCCAGCCGGCCTTGGCCGCAGCCTTGATCATGCTGTATTCACCGCTCACTTGATAGGCGGCGATGGGAAGCAGCGTCCGTTGGCGGGCTCTCGCAATAATGTCCAAATACGGCAAGGCCGGTTTCACCATCACGATATCGGCCCCCTCTTCGATATCGAGATCGATCTCGCGCAGTGCCTCGCGCGCGTTGGCCGGGTCCATTTGGTACGACTGGCGATCGCCGAATTGAGGACTGGAGTATGCAGCGTCACGAAACGGGGCGTAGAAGCACGACGAAAACTTGGCCGCATAGGCCATAATGGGCAACTCGGAAAAGCCGGCCTGATCCAATTCAGCCCTGATGGCCCCGACCCGCCCGTCCATCATATCGGACGGCGCCACGATGTCGGCTCCGGCGACCGCGTGGGTGCGGGCCATCGTCCTGAGACACTCGAGCGTTTCGTCGTTGAGAATCTTCCCGTTCCTGACGATGCCGCAGTGCCCATGACTGGTGTATTCATCGATGCAGACATCGGTGATCACCAGTAGACCGGGCACATGCCCCTTGACCGAGCTGATCGCCCGCTGCACGATCCCGTTCGGGTCCAGGGCGGAGCTGCCGCGTTCGTCTTTCTGCGCCGGAATGCCGAACAGGATGATCGCGGGGATACCCAGGGCGTGGATTTCGCTGGCTTCCTTGATCAACAGATCAATCGATAACCGGAACTGTCCCGGCATCGAGGCAATCGCCTCACGTCGATCCCGCCCTTCGACGACGAACAGCGGATGAATGAAATCGGCAGGCGACAGTGCCGTTTCCCGCACCATCCGCCTGAGTGCGTCATGCTGTCGCAACCGACGGAGCCGTTGAATGGGGAATGCCATGTGCGCTACTTCCTCGGTAGATTCGTCAAAAACACGACGAGATCGCGAACGGAAATGATCCCGACCAGCTTCCCGTCACGGGTCACACCAAGATGACGGAGATGCGATTGGGCCATCAGATCGTTGGCATCCAGCAGTGTCTTACTCTCTTCAATGGTCATGATCGGAGCGGACATGATCTGCTCGACCGTGGTCTTGGTCGCATCGGCCCCTGCCGCGACGACCCGGCGCATCATGTCCGTATCCGTCAGAATCCCGATAATCTCCCGTTCGTTGATGACGAATAGGCTCCCGATCCCGCGATCGCGCATGATGCGCGCGGCGGTCTGCGCATCCATATCCCGCGACACCGTCACAAACTTCTCACGTGGAATCATGAATGACTTTACCGGAACCATACCAGTTTCCCCCCTTTGCCTGTCAGGCAGTGCTGTTCTCTCCTAGGCTTCCGTCGCGACTTGTTCCCGGCTCCCATAACAGTGTGCGATCGCCTCAACCAGAGCAGGAATCGTGTTCTCTCCCGGCATAATCGACACCGTCAAACCATGCTCTTCGACCGTCCTCGCCGTAATCGGTCCGATGCAGGCGATCACGATGCCTTGCAAGAGCGTCTTTGCCCTGTCAATGCTGCCGAGCATCTCGACGAAATTACGGACCGTCGACGAACTCGTAAACGTCACCACATGGATCCGGCCGTCCTCGAGCTGCCGGCGGCATTCCTCGCTCTCTCCGCTGGGGAGGATCGTCCGATAGACAGAAACCACATCAACATGGGCGCCGCGCGCCCGCAACTCGTCCGGAAGCAGTTCGCGCGCCACTTCCGCCCGTGGGATGAGCACTCTGACGTCGGTGAGATCCTGGCTCCCCAGCATCGCCAGCACGCCTTCGGCTTGATAGTCTGCAGGGATCGCATCTGCCTTCAGGCCGAACTTTCCAAGCTCCTCTGCGGTGCGGGGCCCGATACAACAAAGCCGACGTCCAGCCAGAGAGCGCGCATCCAACCCGCGTGCCCCCAGCCGCGTCAGAAACCGGGTTACGCCGTTGACGCTGGTGAAGATGACCCAATCATAAGTCCCGATGGCGTCGATAGCCCCATCAACGGGAGCCCAATCGACCGGCGGGACAATCTGGATCGTCGGCGCCTCAATCGGCTCGGCTCCGTAGCCGGCCAGAAGCATGGCCAGTTCGGTCGCCTGTTCTTTGGCTCGCGTCATCAATACACGCTTGCCGAACAGCGGGCGCTGCTCGAACCAACTCAGCTGTTGCCTGAGTTTCACCACCTCGCCCACGACGATGACCGTCGGCGGCTCCATCTTCGCCGCTTCGGCCTTCTCCACGATATCGGCGAGCGTGCCGACGACCGTCTGCTGCGACGCCCTCGTCCCCCATCGAATGATCGCCACCGGCGTGGTGGACGCGCGCCCTTCAGCCACCAAGTTGGTCACGATCGTCGAAAGATTCTTCATGCCCATGAGAAAGACGAGCGTCCCGCGGCTGCTGGCGAGCTTCGGCCATTCCAATCCGGGTGCGGGCTTGTCCGGATCTTCGTGCCCCGTCACGATCGTCACCGTGGACGCCATCGTCCGGTGGGTGGCGGGAATCCCGGCATAGGCAGGCGCCGCTAGCGCCGCGGTGACACCGGGAACCACCTCGAACTCGATACCGGCAGAGGCGAGCACTTCCGCTTCTTCCCCCCCTCGTCCGAACACGAATGGGTCTCCACCTTTCAGTCGTACGATGACTTTCCCCTCTCGGGCCCGATCAATCAACGCCCGGTTGATCTCATCCTGCGGTGGATACTTCCCCTTCCCCCGCCGTCCGACATACACCCGCTCCGCCCGATCCGGCGCGTGCGACAGAAGCGCGGGATTGGCGAGATAATCGTACAGGACCACATCGGCCTGCTCAAGACATTCCTTTCCACGAAGGGTCAGGAGTTTCGGATCGCCCGGACCGGCCCCAACCAAATAGACCTTACCCTTTGATCGTCGAACTGTCATCAGCCTGTTCCGTAAATCTCGCGAAGAATTCTGTCCCCGCCGCGGGCCAGCAACTGCTCGGCAAGCTGCACCCCCAGCGCGTGCGCCTCGCGACTCGGCCCCTGCACACGATCGCGAAGGACGGTCTTCCCGTCCACCGAGGCCACCAGCCCTTCCAGCGACAGGGATTCGCCGGACAACGTGGCGTAGGCCGCAATCGGCACCTGACATCCGCCCTCCAGGCGATGCAAGAAAGCCCGCTCCGCCGCCACCGAGGCATGCGCGGCCTGATCGTCGAGGCAGGACAGGGTGGACCGCACGAAGTGATCGTCACTCCGCCCTTCGATTCCCAGGGCCCCCTGGCCGATCGCAGGGAGACTGACAGCCGGGTCGAGGTATTCCGTGATCTCATGCCCCCAGGCCAGCCGCCGCAGTCCTGCCGCAGCCAGCACGATCGCGTCAAACCGCCCTTCTTTAAGCTTTCTCAACCGCGTGTCGAGATTGCCCCGCAGCATTTCAATCCGGAGGTCGGGCCTGGCATTCAGCAACTGGGCCTGTCGACGGAGGCTCGCGGTGCCGACGCGCGCCCCTTGAGGAAGGTCCTTGAACGAGCATCCGTCGCGGCTGATGAGCGCGTCACGCGCATCCTCCCGCGGCGGCACACAGAGAATCTCGAGCCCCTTGGGCAACTGCGCCGGGACGTCCTTCATACTGTGCACCGCCAAATCGATGGTGCCGTCGATCAACGCCTCTTCGATTTCCTTGACGAACAACCCCTTGCCGCCGATCTTCGCCAACGGCACGTCGACAATCTTGTCGCCGGTCGTCTGAATCTTTCGCAGCGCGACCTGGACTTCGGGCACCACCCGGTGAATGCTGGATTGGAACCACTCACTCTGGCACAAGGCCAGCTTGCTTCCTCGGGTCCCGAGGATCAGGGTTGGGCGACGACCGGAGGGTGTAGACACGCGCAGGGCACTCCTACTCTCGGTACAGCGGCGAATCAGCTAGCCCGTTTCGGGATCGACGCCTCGGGTGCGCGCTCCGCATCCTCCGAGCCATCCGACTCGTGCATCGGACAGGGCGCCTGCTCTGCATGACGATCCACCTGTGGATCCGCTGAGGCGGGCCGGTCGAGATGAAAAAACCGGCGCGCCGCTTCCACGAACGCCGGCCCGCTCGAAGAATTGACCTCGGTCTTGAGGGTGACCATCGTACGATGGATCAATTTGTTGACAATGGAGGACGCCATGCCTTCGACCAGTTCACGGTCCTGCGGAGAGAGATGGGTAAGGCGCCCCAAGACCTTTTCGACTTCCGCCCGCTTGATTTCATCGACGCGACTCCGGAGCGCGACGATCGTCGGGGTCACTTCTAACGACTTCATCCACTCCAACAGCGACATGACCTCCTCGACCACCATCTGCTCGGCCTTTTCCGCCTCCTGGACACGCTCGGCCCGGTTCTGCTCGACCCGATGTTTCAAATCGTCGATATCGAACAGAAACGCGTTGTCGACGTGTCGCACCGCCGGATCGATGTTGCGCGGGACAGAGATATCGATGAGGAACATCGGGCGATTCATGCGCTCCTTCACGGCCCGATGCACGTCCTCCGCGCCGACCAAATAGTGCGCCGCGCCGGTAGATACGAGGACGATGTCCGCCGAGGCCATCTCATCCCGGAACTGATCGAACGGGACCGGCACCCCGCCGAATTTCGCGGCGAGATCGATCGCGTGCTGCGGTGTCCTCGTCGTAATGCGCACGTGGTGCACGCCCTGGGCGATCAGATGTCGGGCCGCCAGCTTGGCCATTTCTCCGGCCCCGACCAGCAGCACCGTTTTCTCCTCAAGGTTGGAGAAGATCTTCTTGGCCAGTTCGACCGCCGAATAGCTGACCGACACCGCCATCTCGGAAATTCTCGTCTCGGTCCGCACCCGTTTGGCCACCGAGATGGCCTTCTTGACGACCTTGTTCATAATCACCCCGGTCGTCTTGTGCGCCAGGGCGATGTCAAACGCATCCTTGAGCTGCCCGAGGATCTGGGACTCGCCAATGATCATCGAGTCAAGGCTCGCCGCCACTCGGAACAGATGGGCCATCGCCCGGTCCCCGGTATGACAGTACAGGTGCGGCGTCAATTGTTCAGAGGAGAGCGCCAGATGGGTGTCGGCGAGAAACTCTTGAATGCTGCCGTACCCCGACTCGACTTCGTCGACGACCGCATACGCTTCCACTCGATTGCACGTGGAGAGGAGCACGCCTTCCTTCACGCCCGGATAGGTGCAGAGCCGGCTCACGGCTTCGCCCAGACGGCTGTCGGGAACCGCCAGTTTTTCGCGAATCTCTACCGGCGCCGTCTTATGGCTCAGCCCAACGACGATCAGATGCATGTCAGGACAGGGCTCCGTGGCCTTTGAGCAGCACGCCGACCAGCGTCAGGATCACGCAGGCGAACCCGATCACCGTCAAATAGGCCGCACGCTTGGCGCGCCATCCCACCGTCAATCGTCCAAGCAACACGACAAAGTAGAAAAGCCAGGTGACGAGCGCCCAGGTCTGTTCGGGATTCCAGGTGACATAGGAACCGCGCGCAAATTCCGCCGAAATCGCGCCCGTCACGATCCCTAACGTCAGCAGAGGAAATCCCAGCACGATCGACTGCTGGTTGAGATGGTCGAGAAAATCAAGCGCGGGCAGCTTGCTGTAGAGCACGTTGAAACGTTTCGACTTGAGAAGACTGTCCTGAATCAGATACATCACACCCGCGACGAACGCGACCGCGAATCCCACGGTGCCCAGCATGCTGAGTGTGACGTGAAACCACAGAGTCTTGAACACGGGCTGGAGCGTGGGGACGGTCTCCGGCAGGGCGGCCGCCGACCCCAACGACACCAGCGCCAGGGGCACCATGAACGAACCCAGCACGTGAATCCGGTGGCGAAACTCGACGACCAGGAAGACGAGAATCAGCATCCAGGAGAAAAAAGACAGTGCGGCATGAAAACTCGGCGGCGAGGACGAGGACGCCTCGACCATTCCCGTCACCAGGGCGATGGTGTGAGACAGAAAACCGAGCGCGGTAATGCCCAATGACACCTTGGACAAAGCCTCGGAACGCCGCAATAAATAGGCAAGAAATGAGACCGTCGCCACGAAGTACAGGACCATCGTGATCATGACGCAAATAGCCGCCATCGTCGTACCCTCGCCCCGCGTGGCTACCGAATCCCTTCCAAGGAGATGAATTTGAAATTATATCGATGCGGCGAGAACGGAGTCAACAAAACGTCTGGTAGTGAAGCGAGCTCCACCGATCGAACGAGGACCGGGGTGCTGTACGTCATTGCGGTGCCGATCGGACATCTGGACGATCTGACCCTGCGCGCCCACCGCATTCTCGGTGACGTCGATCTGATTGCTTCCGAAAACCCCGAAACGACCCAACGGCTCCTTGCGCACCATCGGATCAACGCGACAGTCACAAGTTATGGCCCGGCACCCCTCAAGGACAAAATCGCCGTCCTCATGGTGCGATTGCAACAGGGGGCGCACATCGCCCTGGTGTCGGATTGCGGGACTCCAGTGCTGGCCGATCCGGGCTGCCTTCTGGTGGCGGCCGCTCATTCCGGTGGGATTCCCGTGGTTTCCGTCCCGGGCCCTTCGGCGCTGACGGCAGCCGTAGCCGCCAGCGGGTTCCCCTGCGACTCACTGTACTTTCGAGGACCGCTCCAAGAGACCAAATCCGGCATACGGCATGACCTCGCCGATGGCCTGAGGCGGCAATCTCCCACCGTCCTCTTCTGCGCGCCGTCTTCGATCGCTGACGCATTGAACACGATCGCGCGGCTGGCTCCTCGCCGCCGCCTCGCATTGGTCTGCGATCTGACGCAACCAACCGAAGTCATTGTTCGCGGAACTGCCCGTCAGGCGCTCAAGCAGTTGGACGCCGTCCTGTCGACGCAGAACATCACGCTGATTCTGGCTGGAAGGAAACTGACCGGAGGCGGACGAACGCGCAGGGACTGAACAGGCCGGCTACTGGTTGTCCTCCCGACGAATCAACAGGCGGTAGGCGCGATCGATCGGTTCCTGCCCCAACACGGTATGCCCTTCGTTCTCCACGCTGCGCGGGACGTTCCGAATCGGATCTCCTTCGTCCAACAAGACCGAGAGTATTTGCCCTTCCTTCATTGTCTCGAGTTTCAACTTCGTCTTGACGAAGTTGTACGGACAAATTACCCCGCGAAGATCAAGCTCGACATCAGACGGCGGTAGGACCGGCTGGTCAGGATTCTCGACCATAACCAAACCTCATTCGAATGGATCTTGTCCTGCCAGCCCGAACAGACTCACCCTGTGCAGACAGGATCCCTGACGTCTAATACGTCGTTGGCCGTCGGAATGTGTGAAAAAAAGAGGGCAGCCGAAGCTGCCCTCTTTCTCAATCCACAGCGTCGCCAACCGCTTACTGGAGACCTTTGACCAGATTCGGGTTCGCCGCATCGGTTCCATAGTCGGACTTCGTCTTACTCTGGTAGCCCCATCCCGGTTGAGGTTCGCAGTTCCAGCAGGGGGCTGATCCGGTAAATTCCCCAATCGTAGTGTCCACCGTTCCCCCGATCTTGCCGGGGACCACGCCGCCTGCCACGCCACCGGTAATCCCACCGCCCGTCACGGCCAAAGCACGATCGTTTGTCGGATCAGGTCGCTGGCCGAGTCCCCCGAATCCCTTTCGTGTGGCCACGATATTCGTCACTGAGACTTCTAGCACCGTTTTCTTTCCAACTCCGAACGGCTGATCATTCGTGGTTTCTTCCATCACCTGAACAGTGACTTCGTCTCCCACGTTCAGTTCGCGGATGGCCTGCATGTTCGACCGGTCTGACAGATGCAACGTGACGACAGTGCGAGCACCATAACCAGCCTTGCCTTCCTGCCCCTCGTCCTGCATGCGGCCGGCCCCGCCCGTTTCAATCATCAAACGACGCTGAGGTAAATCGAGCGCGAATACGCGACCCATCACCGTCTCCGGTTGCGACAGCCGGTCGAGAAACGTATTCCGATCAAAGGCCTGAACACGGTTCGCGTTTCCAGACACGTCGCCCACCCCAGTTCCCACGCCGAGTGACGATCCACCAGAGGATTGCTGCAGACGCTCCTGAGCCACTGCCATACCGGCCGTGCCCACCAAGAGAATTGTGGCTCCTAGTGCCAACGCCTTACGCATGTGCTGCCTCCTTACGTGAGCAAAAGATGAAGCGGTGTAGAGGTTGTACGGAAATGACGAACAGCGGTATTTCGTGCATGCTCGCATACAGTGGCTATGACGCTGACCATGCCGTCGCAGGTCGATGCTAAAAGCTAGGACAACGGGACGTTCCTGTCAAGAGGGTGTTCTTTGCCCTCCACATGGTGCCCGGAGGGAGGGTCGAACTCCCACTCTCTCGCGAGAACCGGATTTTGAGTACGGCGCGTCTGCCAGTTCCGCCATCCGGGCATGTCCACACGCGTGTATACGCGTATGGTTGAACGGGCTGCTTTTCTAACACGACGCCTGCGGAGGGTCAATCGGCATCTCCCCTTTTCATCAAGGGAACAGGTCTGATAGAATGAGCGTGCTTGTGCGGCGTCAGCATGTCTGATACCGCTGCTGATCGTTCAGTTCTTGCCCGACACCGATAAAGGAGTGTTCCGGACATGGCGGAAATTGCATGCGTGACCTGCGGACAAACGGGCGAGGCCATCACCGCGCCCCTGTTTCTCGGCAAACTCGAAGCGGAGATCAAAGCCAAGGTCTGCACGGGCTGCTGGAAGAAGTGGGAAGGCATGCGGGTGATGGTGATCAACGAGTATCAAGTCAATCTCGGAGATGAAAGCGGCCGCGAGCTCGTCCGCAAGCAGATGAAGGCATTCTTGCGATTGGGCGAGCAGGCAGATTCGTCAAAGATTGCCGAAAACTACCGTCCACCGAGTAGCTGATCGCGCTGGTGCCATCGGTTCTTCCTGCCGCGACACCCCCCAGGTGAAGAGATTTCCTTTGTATTGTCGCCGGTTGCGTTGACACGATGAATTGCGAAATGCTAAATTGCTTTATTGTTCGTCTTGCGTTCGCTCCGCTACGGGTGAACATCCGCAAGAAATACGAAAGACAGGGAACTGCGGCATGATTACGCAAATGCAGGTCAATGGGTTGATGTTCGACCCCTATAACAACGCCTTTATCGTGATTCTTCGGGATGAGGACCAGGCGGAAATGCTGCCCATCTGGGTCGGCAAATCGGAGGCGAGTTCGATCAGTCTGTCCCTGGAAAACGTAGCTCCTCCTCGTCCGATGACACACGACTTCATGAAGTCGTACCTCGATGCGTTCAACGCGAAGGTCATCAGCGTGGTCATCACCGACTTGAATGAAAATACGTACTTTGCGAAGGTTCACCTGATGTATGAGGATTCGGAATACGCCGTCGACTCCCGGCCCAGCGATGCGATCGCGCTCGCGCTCAGATCCCAGGCTCCGATTTTTGCGAGCGAGTCGGTCATCCGCAAGCAAAGTTCAGAGGAGCTCGATCAGTGGCTGAAAAATTTGAAGCCGGAAGACTTCGGAAAGCTGGATTCCTGACGGACGCTCGTGGCGATGGAAGAACAGACGCCTCATTTAGCGGACCCTCTGATCGAACTCACGGTCAATCGTGTCGTGGCCGACACCAACACGGACACGAGGATCATTGTCCTGACGCGGACCGACGGCAGCGCGGAGAATTTCACCGTATGGGTCGGGGCGCCCGAAGGCGAGTCGATTAAACGCGCATTGAGTACCGACGTCACTCCACGGCCGATGAGTCACGATTTGATCAGAAACTTCGGCGAACACCTGGGCATCAGGACGCAGCGAGTGGTGCTGACGGATGTCAAGAGCAGCACCTATTATGCCACTGTGCATCTGGAAAATAAGGGCGTCGTCAGGACCATCGATGCCAGACCCAGCGACGCCATCGCATTGGCCCTTCGGTGCCATGCCCCGATCTACGTCTCACATGGTGTCTGGAGACGACGCAGCGGTCAGAATCTGGAAGCCTGGCTGACCAAATTGGAAACCAAGAAAATCGGCACGCAGGAAGTCTAAGGATCCGTTGGGACCGTGCCTGGCCGAGAGAAGCGGAGAAGAACGATGAGAACGTACCTCGAAAAGCCCACTGAAGTGAAAGAAACGTGGCACCTTGTCAACGCTGATGGAAGAACCCTGGGACGGCTGGCCGCGCGCGTGGCTGGCGTCCTGAGGGGAAAGCACCGCCCGACCTTCACCCCTCACGTCGATCCGGGCGACCATGTGGTGATCGTCAACGCCGAGAAGATTCGGTTGACCGGCGGCAAGATGGAAACCAAGCTGTATCGCCATCATTCGGGGTATCCGGGCGGCCTCAAGACCACCACGGCCGCGCATCTCTTCCAAACGGATCCGACCGAACTGCTCACGAGAGCGATTGAAGGGATGCTCCCCAAGACCCCGCTCGGTAACGGTATGGCAAAGAAGCTCCGTGTATACGTGGGCCCCGATCATCCGCATCAGGCTCAACGACCGGAACCACTTTCACTGTAGGACAGCGTGTGAGAGATAGATCGTAAGGAGGCGAGTCGCATGGTAGCAGTGATACAGTATGCAACGGGTCGGAGAAAGTGTGCAGTGGCCAGAGCCTGGGTAACAGGAACGGCCGGCGAGATTACGGTGAATGAAAAGCCGCTCGAAAAGGCCTTTCCTCGCCTCACGCTTAGACAGATTATCCAACTTCCGCTTGAGATGGCCGGGCTCATGGGCAAGTATTCGATCAGCGCCACGGTCTACGGCGGCGGACCGACCGGGCAGGCTGGTGCCCTTCGACACGCGATCGCGCGGGCCCTCGTCGCCATGACGCCCGCGGTACGCTCCCCGCTCAAGAAGGAAGGGTTACTCACACGGGATTCTCGCGTGAAGGAACGGAAAAAATACGGACAGAAAGGGGCTCGCAAGCGCTTCCAGTACTCCAAGCGCTAGGCCACAGAAGCCAACGATCGGAAAAGGGAAGGCTTCTGGCCTTCCCTTTTTTATGTGCCACGCACGTTCCTCGTTCAGTTGTCACACGAGGCAGGTCTTATGAGCAGAAAATTTCGCGTCGCGATCGCAGGAGCCAGCGGCTATGCCGGCGCCGAACTCGTGCGACTTGCCGCAGCACATCCCCAGTACGAAATCACCGCAGTGACGTCGGAGAAATCGGCCGGTCAATCCGTCTCCTCCGTCTTCCCGAGCCTGACCGGAGTTGTTCGACATACCTTCGAAGCCCTGGCTCCGGAAACTGTGGCTGAACGCGCCGACGCCGTCTTCCTGGCGCTTCCCCATACCAAATCGCAGGAGCCCGTCGCCCTCTGCCTCAAAGCAGGCAGGCTGGTCGTTGATCTGAGCGCCGACTATCGCCTCAAAGATGTCGCCGCCTATGAAAAATGGTACCAGGCCCCGCATACCCACCCAGACTTATTGACCGAAGCCGTCTACGGCCTACCGGAACTCCATCGAAGCGCGATCGCCGAGGCAAAACTGGTCGCCTCTCCGGGATGCTACCCGACAGCCGCCGTGCTGCAGCTGGCACCCCTGTTTGCCGAAGGGCTTGTCCAGCTCGATACCATCGCGATCGATGCCAAGTCCGGTATCTCCGGAGCCGGACGGAGTCCGGCCCTCCCCTATCATTTTCCCGAGGCGCACGAATCCTTGGAACCCTACAAGATCGGTCAACATCGGCATATTCCAGAAATCGAGCAGGAACTCTCCGGAATCGCGGGAAGGCTCGGATCCGTAACCGTCGCATTTACGCCCCATCTCGTCCCCATGAACCGGGGTATCCTGAGCACGGCCTATTGCAAATTGAAACAGCGGGTCGAACTGTCCGACCTGCGCGCGCTGTACCGGAAGTTCTATGCGGGCGAACGGTTTATCCGGCTTTATGAAGACGTCATGCCCAATCCGCGGTATATCAAGGGTTCCAACTATTGCGATATCGGCGTGTATACGGACGCGCGCGCCGGCTGGGTAGTGACAGTCGCTGCCGTCGACAATCTTGTGAAGGGCGCTGCCGGTCAGGCGATTCAGGCCATGAATCTGATGATGGGGCTTCCCGAAGAGGCCGGACTCACGGCGCCGGGCAGCTACCCGTGATCCTGAGCCGCCGACGAGCGACAGGTTGTTCCGCCCTGCGACCGGGCTCCCCATCATGAATCGATACAAATCGGGCGTCACTGCGCCGTTGGGATTCGCAGCGGCCGGTATCCATTGCGGGATCAAGAAGTCGGGACTCCTCGATCTGGCCCTGCTGCTGTCAGCCACCAGCGGACCGATCGCCGGCGTCTTCACCAAGAACCGCGTCGCGGCTGCACCGGTGACGCTCGATCGTCTCCATCTCAGGCGACATCGCGGGCGCGCGGTCGTAGTCAACAGCGGGAACGCCAATGCCTGCACCGGCGCGCCAGGGCTCGCGGCGGCCAGAGCCATGGCGTCCGCCGTCGCGCAAAGCCTTTCCATCCCCGTCCATGAAGTGTTCGTCGGATCCACCGGCGTCATCGGCCGGGTCCTCCCGATCGATCGGATCAAGGCGGGAATCCCGTCGTTGATTTCGCAGCTCAGTGTCCGGGGCGGACGCCGGGCTGCTCAGGCAATTCTCACTACCGATCTGCGGCCGAAGACCGTCGCGGTGCGAGCGAAGATCGGAACCCGCCTGGTCACAATCGGGGGTATGGCGAAAGGCTCCGGCATGATCCACCCGAACATGGCCACCATGCTCGCCTACCTCACCACGGACGCCGTCATCACCCCGTCGGCCCTTCAGCAGGCGCTGAGATCCGCCGTGGATCAATCGTTCAACTGCATTACCGTGGACGGCGACACGAGCACGAACGACACGGTGCTGTGCCTTGCGAACGGGATGGCGCAAAACCGTTCGATCCGGGAAGGCACGCACGACTACCGCTGCTTCGAACAACTGCTGATGAAAGCCTCACAGGCCCTCGCGCTGGCGATTTGCCGTGACGGCGAGGGCGTGACGAAGATTGTGAAGATTGTGGTCACCGGGGCAGCCACGGTGACGGCAGCCAAACGAGTGGCCTCCACCATCGCCACATCCAACCTCGTCAAGACCGCCCTGTTCGGGGAGGATGCGAATTGGGGGAGGGTCATGGGCGCCATCGGCCGGTCCGGCGTCCCCATCGATCCCGACAAACTGAGCGTGCGATTCGACAAGATCGTCATGGTCCGAAAGGGAATGGGCGTGGGGCTGGCGGCGGAGGACAAGATCGCGCGAGTTTTCAAGCGAAAGACCTTTACGATCTCCGTCGATCTTGAGCAGGGACCGGCTTGCGCCCACATGTGGACCACCGACCTCTCCTACGACTACGTTCGCATCAACGCCAGTTATCGCTCCTAGGTACAGGACCGCTCCTAACGGCTTGAAAACTCACGAGGACTGTGGTAGCGTGCCAAGGCTTTGGGGATGCGCAGGGTCTTTCCACGTGAACCCTCGCGCGGTCTGGGTTTTTCAAAATTTAACATCAGCGCATCATCGCGCTGCACGGCTTGAGTATAAGGGGACCAGTTCCCCTCGCCCGCAATCCGGGTGCTCTGCAAGCCTTGAGGGGAGGTGAAGGCATGGGAGTGGTGGCGATCAAGGAATTGTTGGAAGCGGGGGTCCATTTCGGACATCAGACCAACCGCTGGAATCCCAAGATGAAAAAGTTTCTCTTCGGTGAACGGAACGGCATCTACATCATCGATCTGCAGCAGACCGTGACGCGAATGGAACAGGCCTATGCCTTCGTCCGGGACATCGTAGCCGCCGGCGAATCCGTCCTCTTTGTCGGCACCAAACGACAGGCGGCCGAAATCCTCGAAGAAGAGGCCAAACGAGCGAACATGTTCTTCGTCAACCAACGCTGGCTGGGCGGCATGCTGACCAACTTCCAGACCATCCGTCGCAGCATCGATAAGATGAAGAAAATGGAAGCGACCTTGTTGAATCCCAGCGAGCACGGACTGAAGAAAAAAGAAATCCTGCTCATGCAGAAGGATATCGTCAAGCTGCAGAAATACCTCTCAGGCATTAGAAATATGCGGGGCCTTCCCGGAGCTGTCTTCGTCCTGGATACCAGAGTCGAGAAGATCGCCGCCCAGGAGGCCGTCCGTCTCGACATACCGGTGATCGCGATACTGGACAGCAATTGCGACCCCGATCGCATCGCGTATCCGATTCCCGGAAACGACGACGCGATTCGTTCGATCAAGCTCATCACCTCCAAAATCGCCGACGCCTGCATCGAAGGGACCCATCTCCGGACACAGCGCGAAGAAGCGGAATTCCAGGCTGCTCCCGCCGCCGGCGACAAGAAACCCGCCGTCAGCCTTGAAGGCGTGCCGGCCTCGTAACGTGAGACCATTCGATCGGCGATCTGTTCAACTCATACGGTGAGGAACGACGGACCATGGCAGGAACAAGTCAACTCGTCAAAGAGCTTCGCGAAAAAACGGGCGCCGGCATCCTCGACTGTCGGAAGGCGCTCACCGAAAACGCCAATGACATCGACAAATCGATCGACTACCTCCGGCAGAAAGGTCTGGCCGCGGCAGCCAAGAAGGCCGGACGAGAAACCAACCAGGGCCTCGTCCATTCCTATATCCACATGGGCGGAAAGATCGGCGTGCTGATCGAGGTGAATTGTGAAACCGACTTCGTCGCGCGCAACGACGAGTTCAAAGCGTTCGTCAACGATCTCGCGCTGCAGGTTGCGGCGGCCAAACCCTCGTATGTGCGCCGGGAGGAAATTCCTGCCGAAATCGTCGACAAAGAAAAGACAATTTATGAGGGGCAGGCCAGAGAGCTGGGAAAGCCTCCCGCTGCCTGGCCCAAGATCATCGAGGGCAAACTGGAGAAGTTCTTTCAGGAAAGCTGCTTGATGGAACAGGCGTTCATCAAGGACCCCGCCGTGACGATCAAGGATCTCCTCGCGCAGAAGATTGCCAAGATTGGCGAGAACATGAACATCCGCCGGTTCACCCGCTATCAGCTAGGCGAAGCATGAGCGCTGCCAAATACCGGCGCCTCCTTCTGAAGGTCAGCGGGGAGATGTTGGCTGGTGCGCAGGGCTACGGCATCCAACCCTCCATCCTCGAACGCCTCGCAGAAGAAATCGCCTCCGTCGTAGCCCTCGACATTCAGGTCGCCATCGTCATCGGCGGGGGAAACATTTTTCGAGGCATTGCGGCCAGCGCATCCGGCATGGAACGCGCCTCCGCTGACTACATGGGCATGTTGGCCACGGTGCTCAATGCCCTGGCCCTGCAGAATGCGCTGGAACGATCCGGCGTCATGACCCGCGTACAGTCCGCCATCGAAATGCGGCAGCTCGCGGAAGGGTACATCCGCCGGAGGGCCATTCGCCATCTGGAAAAGAAGCGGGTGGTGATTTTTGCCGGCGGCACGGGCAATCCATACTTCTCGACCGATACCGCGGCTGCACTTCGCGCCATGGAAATCGGCGCTGAGGTCATCATGAAGGGCACCAAGGTCGACGGCATTTTTGACGAAGACCCCCTGAAAAATCCGGCGGCAAAAAAATATGCGGAGATCCCCTTCATGGCGATTTTGAACCAGAATCTCAAGGTGATGGATTCCACCGCCATCAGTCTCTGCATGGATAACAAGATGCCCCTGGTCGTGTTCAACCTCACGGTGCAGGGCAACTTCAAACGTGTGGCTTTAGGCGAGCCGATCGGAACCCTGGTCACACCCGATCAACGCTAACCCCGATCACGGAGTGTCGCCATGTCCAACGCAGCGCCAGTTCGACAAAAACTCATGGTGCAGATGGATCAGGCTGTGGAACACTTGAAGCGCGACTTATCCGGCCTTCGAACGGGTCGGGCCTCGGTCGCTCTCCTCGACAGTATTCGGGTCGACTACTACGGCACCATGACGCCGTTGAAGCAGATCGCCAATATTTCCACGCCGGAAGCCCGGCTCATCACCATTCAGCCCTGGGAACCGAATCACATCAAAGAAATCGAGAAGGCATTGGCCAGCTCGGGACTGGGGATCAACCCCTCGAACGACGGCAAGATGATACGCGTGCCCCTGCCCCCGCTTACCGAGGAGCGCCGGAAAGAATTGACCAAGATCTGCAAGAAGCACGGTGAGGACACCAAAGTCCAGATTCGCGGCTTCCGACGGGATGCGAACGAAGAGTTGAAGAAACTTCAAAAAGGTGCGAAGCTCACCGAAGACGAACTACGGAAAGCCGAACAGGAAACACAGAAACTTACGGAGCAGTACGGGCAAAAGATCGACGATGTAATCAAGAAAAAGGAACAGGAGATCATGGAAGTCTAAACCGGATTTCCAGATCCGTTCGTCTCGCGTGCTGACCACTTCGACCTTTTCACCAACCTGCGCCTCCATCGATCTCACCGCTCTCGCTCAAAATCTTCTCCAATTCCGCCGGCTGCTCTTGCATGGATGCGACGTGATGGCCGTCGTCAAGGCGAACGCCTATGGCCACGGCGCCGTCGAAACGACGAAGGCGCTGATCCGCCAGGGTATGTCCCGCGTCGCGGTCGTCTCAATCGAAGAAGGAATCGCGCTGCGACAGGCCGGCATCGACGCACCAATCGTCGTGCTGGGTCCGATTTTCCGGGAGCAGATCGCCGACCTCTTCGGGTATCAACTGACGCCTGTCATCAGTGACGTCTCCATTCTGCCCGCCTTGGGGCAAGCCGCAGCGTCACTGTCGACCCCCCACCCGATCCATCTCAAGATCGAAACGGGCATGGGACGGCTGGGGATCACACAGGACGAACTCGTAACAGTGATCGCGTCGGGCGGGTTTCCAAGATCCTTGCAGTTGGAAGGGCTCATGACCCATCTGGCAGACACCGATGGCCCTGCTCCCGACAGTACGGAGGCGCAGCTCGCGCGATTCAAGGCAGCGATTCGAACGGTGCAGGCGGGAGGTTTCAGAGTGCCGCTGATCCACGCGGCCAACAGCGGCGGGGCGGTCCGTTTCCCACAGGCCCACTTTTCACTCGTGCGCCCGGGCATCATGCTGTACGGCTACCACACGCTGCCCGGTTCCGTTCCGGTTCCGGACCTGAAGCCGGTGCTCTCCCTGAGAACCTGCATCGCGCAACTCCGAATGGTTCAACCGGGACAGCGGGTGAGCTACAACGGCACCTTCACAGCGACCAGGGCCTCTCGCATCGCAGTCCTGCCCATCGGCTATGCGGATGGATTGAGCCGGCACCTGTCGAATCGAGGTCGGGTCCTGGTGCGAGGCCAGCGCGCTCCGATCGCCGGCCTGGTCTGTATGGATATGATGATGGTGGATGTGACCGACGTTCCGGGAGCCTCTGTCGGCGACGAAGTGGTGCTCATCGGTCGTCAAGGAGCCGAGCAGATCACGGCTCACGATATTGCACAGTGGACCGGGACCATCTCCTATGAAGTCCTGTGTTGCATCGGCCCGCGGATTCCCCGGCGGTATCACTCTTCTTAACTCTGATCACAACGGCGCGACGCGCGCGACAAGCGCGACTCGAGAATTGTATGTTCCTGTCGTGTCCCGCCTTTCTCGCAAATCTCGCGAGTCTCGCAGGAAGGAGCTAGTGCTTGATTGCTCGTTTGAGTCTCTTCTCCACGCTCGCCACCTTGCTCTGCAACCGTCCCTCATGGCCCTTACGATAGTCAACCTTGATCGTGCATGAGATGCGGTTACAATCCTTCTTCATTCGCTCATAACACATTTCCACGACCGCGAACACCTCGTCCCATTCCCCTTCCAACACCGTCCCCATCGGATTCAGGCGATAGGGCACCCCGCTCTTGTCGATAATGTCCAGGGAGCGGGCCACATACTTGCCGACACTCTCGCCCTTGCCCAAGGGCGACATGCTGAATTCCAACAGAACCATCTCGACTCCTTTTGCCTTCTTTCGCTTCACGCTTCACGCTTCACGCTCGACGCTGTTTTAGCCCGCTCCTCGTGCCAGACCTTGGGATATTGCACCTTGCCCAGGAGTCGGAATCCGTCAAGGGCCTCGCGCAGCAGGGCCCGGCGCTTCTCCACGTCCGGTTCATTGGCCTTGGCCTGCTCGCGCAGTTCCCCCAACCATTCGACAAAGGCGGCGAACTCATCGTCCAGAATTCGTTCCAGATCCTCCTTGAAGAAGCCGGAGAGGGCCGGTGCCACTCCACTCGTGCTGATCGCCACGCGCGCATGACCCGAGACCGCCACGGCTGGCATCGTGACGCTGCAGGCTTCCGGATAGTCCACCGACCAGAGCAGCACGCCTTTTGCCCTCGCGTTGGTCAACAACATGTTGGCGAACTCGCGGTCGCCCCGGATCGTATTCAAGACCAGAATTGCATGTTCGAGGTCCGTGTCGCGAAAAGTCCGGCCACGATGAATCACCTTTCCCGACGCCACCAGCTGTCGCAGCGCGTCATTCAAGGTCGGGCTGATGACGGTCACGCGGGCACCGGAGTCGAGCAGGCGTTGGGTCTTGTCGGCCGCCGCCTCCTCTCCACCGAGCACCAGCACCGACCAGCCTCTCACATCCAGCACCACCGGAAAACCTGGATTTGCGTTCATCATCCGTACTCCTCGCCGAGCGCGTCGTTCCATCCGAGCGTGAACCGTATCATACATGCAGGGATTCCCTACCGTAAACCATCCCCTCCACTTTTCCACAAGCCCTCGGTATAATCCCGTCCGCTGATATCTCGGACGTCGATCGGGAATCCCGCATAGGTCCGAAGCAGACGGCCAACCTCGATTGCACGGGCGTGATGAATTTGACCATCAAGGGCGAGCGCGGATTGAAGCGTCGTGAGACGAAGGCAGGCTCGTTGCTGAACAGATAGACACGCGGAGGTTCGCTGACACTATGGTTCTGAGGGATCGGTCTCCAGTTCCATGTTCCAATAGAGGTAGTCTCGCCAGCTTTCCGGGGTATTGCGGATGCCGATCGTGATCGTAATGACGGGACTCCACCGGGGTTTCAGCGGCCGCTTCTTCAACCTCATGCCAGCGTCTTCCGGTGTGCGGCCGCTCTTTCGGTTATTGCACCGCCAGCAGGCCGTCACAATATTCTCCCACGTCTTCTTCCCGCCAATCGCGATCGGCACGACATGATCGAAGGTCAGTTCTTCCGTGCGGAACTTGTGGTCACAGTACTGGCATGTGTATCCGTCGCGCGTGAAAATATTGATGCGGGAGAATTTGACGGCACGATGACTGTCCCTCAGCTTCACCAGCTTGAGCAGCCGCATCACCGCCGGTAGCTTAATCGAAATGGAGATGCCGTGGATTTCCCGGTCGTAAACTTCCAGGACCTCGACCTTGCCCTGCCAGAGCAGGGTGATGGCTTTCTGCCAATGGACGACCCGCAGGGGTTCGTATGTCGAATTGAGCAGGAGGGTCATTTCCATGCAGCAACCTCATCCCAACCGAGCCTCCATGGCCACAGAGGATCGCATCCACAGGGCAGGAGTGCCGATTGATGACTCTATGCCATAAGTTTTCTCCGAAATCAAGCAAGCGCCCCTCTGTTAACGGGTTCGGCGAATCCCGGCGAGATCGGAGTCGGCCATCATGAGCGGATTTGTCAGCGTTGCAGAGGTACGGGACATTCCACCTGGAACCGGGCGGACCGTGGAGGTCAATGGAGTCTGGATCGCTCTGTTCAATATCGACGGAACCTTCTACGCCATCGACAACACCTGTCCTCATGCCGGAGGTCCGCTGGGGGAAGGCACGCTGTGCGGATGCGTCGTCGAATGTCCCTGGCATGGATGGAAATTCAATGTCGTCTCCGGGCAACGAGTGGGCAATTCCAGCTTCGAAGTCACCTGTTGTCTGGTGCGGATCGAAGGCGGCCACGTCCTGGTTGCCCTGCCGCCCGGCCTGACTGCTCCCTGAGGCGCGCGGCCTAGCTGGACCCAAATCCCGATGGGGGCGCGGTACCCGGTTCAGCGTCGGGTGCTGTGGGCGTCACGCCGTCCGCGGGCAGGGACGCCGCGTTGACTCGCTTGAGATTCAGGTGCGCGTGCCAGATGAATTCCCGCTCGAACCACTGGCCGCGCACGCTTTGATCGCGCAGTTGAACGCGAACTTCGTAGATATCGCCCTCGACGTGTTTGACCCGCCACGCCCCGAGACGAACCCCCTGCCCGCGCTCTTTCATCGATCGAACATGGTCGTTCATCGCCTGCAGGATGGTGGGAGACCCCAGGGCGCGGTGCGACTGCACCAGCGCCAGGGCCTCGGCCTCACGCTGGTCTGTGGGCTGATGAAACGCCGGCAGTTCGGTCCAGACATAGTAGAGCCCGCCAAGCGCCAGAACGGCGACCACGGCGTAACGGACAAAGCGGTTATACAAGAATCTGGAGGAGGTCCCGTCGTCAGGCATGTGGTCGTGCGCGAGGAAGGGGTCGGGGATGCCGACTCTACATAGGCATCAACTCCACCGACGGCATCTTAGGAACGGCGCCTCCTCATTGTCAATGGATGCCCGATGGGGCGGCTACGGCAGCGCAAACCGCTTGTCTCACAAAAAGCCGGTGTGCTACAAGTACCGGCACCAGTAGAGACCATCGACAGGCCATGAGCACACCGCATGAAGTTTTTCTTGTATGGCGATCACCTGAATCCCGCCCAGCTTGCGCGACGAGCCCCGGAACACAGATTTCTCTACCTGGCCACGCTGGCGGATCACACCATCAAGTTTTGCCGGTGGTCGTCTCAATGGCGCTGCGGCCTCGCCAGCATCGTGCCGTCTCCCGGCGAGAAAGTCTGTGGCGGCGTGTTTGAGCTGACCGACGAAGACCTCAAGATCATGGATGAATTTGAACAGGACGTCCCACAGGGCGCCTACCGGCACCTGCAAGTCAACGTGGTGAACGAAGCCGGAGAAAAGGAACTCGTCAGCACCTACGCGGCAAACCCGATCGGAAAATTCAAGCCCAAAGACCACTATCTCGATTGGGTTCTCAAGGGGCTCAAGCACTGGAAGCTTCCTGACGAGTGCATCGAACAATGGCAGTCGTACGGGCCGCGTTAAACTTCACGCGGCCAATTATTAGTTTACAATTTTGAATTCTAAATTGAGGAGATCATGCCCAAACCTAAATATCACATTCTTGTCTGCACCAACTCACGCCCGCCGGGCCACCCCAAACCGTCCTGCGGATCGGCCGGCGCCGCGCAGCTGCTGATGGCATTCAACATGGGGCTCATGCAGCGCGCCATACCGCCAGGCCAAGTCCTGGTCAGTGCCACGGGCTGCCTCGGTCCTTGCGAACAGGGCCCGACCGTCATCGTTTATCCTGACAATACGTGGTACTGCAAGGTGACCGAGGCGGATGTCGCCACCATCCTTGACGAACATGTCGCGAAGGGAACGCCGGTGGCCAAGCTGAATCCGGACGCAGTGTGGACGTAGCAGCCATCAGCCTTCAGCGGTCGGCCAGACACAAAGTTGATGGCCAATCCCTCCATGAGCACCCATTATGAGCACAAATCCCACGCACCCGGCTCCATCGGGTGCGTGGTGATTACCTGCAGCGATACCAGAACCCCGGATACCGACACAAGCGGCTCCCGCATCATGCGCATGCTCAAAGAGGCAGGCCATACCGTGGTGGCCTATCACCTCGTGAAAGACCACCCGGTAAAGATCAAAGCCAGGATCAAATCCGCCGTGGCAAACAAGAAAGTCCAAGCCATTATCATCAACGGGGGCACGGGCATTTCCCGGCGGGATTCAACCTTTGAGGCGGTGGATGGAATGTTGGACAAGCGGCTGGATGGATTCGGCGAAGTCTTTCGCTATCTGACCTATCAGGAGATCGGCTCACCGGCTATCATGAGCCGTGCCACCGCCGGCATCATCAAAGGCCGGGTGCTCTTCTCAACCCCCGGCTCCGAACACGCCGTCCGGCTGGCGATGGAAAAGTTGATCCTGCCTGAACTGGGACACCTGGTCAGGGAACTCACGAAGTGATCGTGAAACGTAAGAAGTGAAACGTGAAAGGCCCATTTCACATTTTACGTCTAACGTTTTACCCGCCACTAGGCGCGGATGTTCAAAACGGCCTTCCAGCAAGGCCGCAGGCGAATCACAACCGGAGGCGTACCTTCTGGGGTACGTTGAGGATTTTGATGAGCCGAGAACGACGCTGGAGGTCGATTTCAACATCCGTTAGTCCTGCCCGATCTTCGGTTCCGAATACGTCACCTCGGGCGGAAGCTTCGATTGCGCATAGCGCTTGTAGAACAGCAACAGATCGCGCACCGAGACAACGCCGACAATCTCCCCCCCCCTTGCGTCACACCAAGATGGCGCACGCCAAGATCACCCATCATATCCTGCGCGTCATCGACCGACTGAGTTCCCTCGATCGTGCAAATCGGAGTCGTCATGATTTTCTCGACCGTCAGCTTGCCCAGAGGCTTGCCGCTCGCAACGGCGCGCCGCACGATGTCGGTGTCCGTCACGACCACGACCAATTGCTTCCCCTTTTTCACGAATAACGATCCTACGCGCGCCGTGCGCATCGTCTTGGCTGCGCTGGCGATCGAAGTCTTTGGCCCGATTGCCTTGGGACACTTCGTCATAATCTGCGCGACAGTAGCCATGACTTACTCCTTTCATCGAGGTTGAATCCCTCAGAACGAACGCCAGCCACATTCAATAAGACAATGCTCGTTCCACCATTTTCCCGGGAACTGCCGAGGCGATCTCTTACTGCGCGCATGCACCAAGCACGAGAAATAGCATCCCTAGACCGTCAGAACGATTTTTCCGAACACCCTCCGGCTCAGGAGTTGTTCCTGAGCCGCCCGTGCTTGTTGAAGGGGATAGGTCCGGTCGATCACGGAGACCAAGCGCCGCCGGCCCATCAGCTCCGCGGCTTTCACCAGTTCTGCGCGTGTGCCCATGTACGAACCTTTGATCGTGAGCTGCCTGGGAAAAACCTGGCGCAGGTCCAGTTTCACCTCCGCCCCGGTGGTCGCGCCACAAGTGATCAAGCGGCCGCCCTTCGCGAGAGACGAGAGACAACTCTCCCAGACCTCGGGGCCAATATGTTCGATTACCACATCGACACCGCGCCCTTCGGTCAACAGCCTGACACGATCCGCGATCTTTTCCTTGGCGTGATTGATGACCGCATCGGCACCCAGCGTCACGGCTTTCGGAATTTTGTCGTCGGCGCCGACCGTCGTGATCACCCTCGCCCCGGCCAGCTTGGCCATCTGAACGGCCATACTCCCTACTCCGCTCCCGGCGCCCATGATCAGGACGGTCTCACCATGCTGCAGGCCGGCGAGGGCAAACAGCATGTGCGAGGCCGTCACTGAGACCAGCGGAAAGGCTGCAGCCTGCTCAAACGTGAGATTCTCCGGCATCGGCAGCACGTTGCGGGACGGAACCTTGACATATTCGGCATAGCCGCCGTGCATCATGGCGCCAATGAGTGAATAGGAACGGCAGAAATTATCCCGCCCGGCCAGACAAGCTTCGCAGTACCAGCAACTGACGCCCGGCGACACCAAGACCCGCTGCCCGGCCGAGATCCCTTCCACCTGAGCGCCGACCGATTCAACCAGGCCGGCAATGTCCGACCCAGATACATGAGGCATGGGCATCGGATAGGCCGGGTTCCCCTGTCTGATCCAGATATCGAGATGGTTCAATGCGCAGGCTTTGACGCGGATCAGGACCTCCTGGGCCCCGATCTGCGGCGTCGGAATCTCTTCGTACGAGAGTTTGTCCGGCCCCCCATGCTCACGAAACAACACAGCCTTCATCTCTCTTATCCTCCACACTCACAAACAAAGTTTTGAAACCGGCGGGCACTATTGAAGGGAATAGAGGACGGCATGGTTGATTCTCGATTGCGCGCATGGAAGGAGCACCGGCCTCAACTTAACAATACAATAGGTCTTGCGTGCCGCGTTCCACGAGCAGGAGGACAACCAGGCCGGCCGCGCCTTCACTGACAGGCAGGACCCGCCGTTTCAAAACTTCAACACCCCCTCTGCCACCATCACACACTGCCCTCCGACTTTTACCGATTGAATCATGTCGTCATCCGACTCGACCTGCACCAGAATGCGGGAGGGCCGCTCGATCTCATACCCCTGCTCGATGATGATCTCCGTCATCGGAGCCACCTCGACCACGCCGTTCTGCACGAGATAGGCCCCGAGCGCTCCGCTGGCGCTGCCGGTGGCAGGATCTTCAGGAATCCCGATGGAGGGCGCAAACATCCTTGCATGGACGGTCGCAAACGGCTCCACCGTGACCGTCGTGAAGACCATGACGCCGTTCACCCCGAACCGGCTGGAGAGCTCGACAATCGCGGAGTGATCCGGCACGATGGACCGGACCGCCGTCAAGGTCCGGACCGGGACGATCAGCACTGGAAATCCGGTGGACACCACTGCTATCGGCCACTTCGTTTCGGCGATTACGTGTTTCGAAATGCCCATCGCGCCGGCAACCTGGTACAGGTCCTCGGTGTCATCGATGTTCTCCAGAAACTGCGGCGCCGGTTGCGTCATCATCACACGCGTTACCGCGCGGTCGTGTGCGTGCACTGCGACGGGGAACAATCCAATGTTGCATTCCTGCACAACCCGTGTCACTGGCGCAGGGGGCGCCAGCGACCCAAGCTGCGCCAGCACGAACATGGCGCCGACGACCGGGTGGCCGGCGAAGGGAATCTCCTGCGTCGGCGTAAAGATCCGCAACCGCACCAAGGCAGCTGGATCGGTCGGAGGAAACACGAATACGGTTTCCGAAAGATTCATCTCGCGCGCGATCTGCTGCAACTGGTCGTCGGTGAGGTCCTGCGCGTCAGGAAAGACGGCCACGGGATTCCCGCCGAACGGCTGGCTCGTGAAGACGTCGGCCTGGTAGAACTTCAGCGATCGCTGTTCCGGCATGGGCTCTTCCAGCGTAGTAGGACAGGGGCAGGCTGCTTGTCCGCTTGTATCGCACGACGGAGCGTATGGCTGAGCTCAGGGTTGCGAAATGTGGACGATGGTTGACGAATCGGCAGAACCGACGGCATCATTTGACAGGCTACTCGCGTCTTTGTCAAACTCGCCTCATGACTGATGTGAGCCAACAGGATGTGACCCACGCGCTGGAGATACTAGGACTCACGCTCCCCATCACCACTGAAACCCTCGATCGGGCCAGACGAGTGCAGCTGTACAACTGGAACCCCACCCGCTATGCCAATCTAACCAACAACACCAAGCAATACATGCAGGCCTACAAGAAGGCAGAAGAGATGACCCGCACGATCGAGGCCGCGTACGCGTTACTCTCTGTCGTGCTCGTTCCCGACGAAGCCTCAGACGTGAAACGTGAGACGTAAAAGGTGAACCAGTCTCGTTAGAAATAGTATCTGACTGCTAGGCAACGTTCCCGCATCTCACGTTTAACGTCTTACGTTTCACGCCTCACCGACTCCGTGACTGACCACCCGGCCCATCCCCTCTTTGCCGTCCTCCCCGACGCTCATCGCCACCGGCCAGGTCACGAGACCTGACACGCCCTCTGCTGCGCCAACAGCCGCAGGCTGTTTCGCATAGATCTGCGGCAATTTGTTCGTCCCGAACTTCGAGATATAGAGGAACACGTGCTCGCGGGCGTTCACCCGCACCGCCCAGGGCTGAAAGTCATTCCGATAAAACTCTTCACAGAGCTGCATCGCATCGAGACAGGAGATCCCGCCCGGTTCGTTCAGAGTGTAATAGAAGTCCAGCGGCAGGTCGTACTCCTCCTGCTTGTGGATCGTGATGCCGAACTTCTCCGGATGGCGCACCATCGGCGTGTGCCGGTAGGCCACAAAGTAGAACAGTTCCGTCGAGTGGATCACCGGCTGGTTGTCGAGCAGGAACTGCCGCGTGTCCATCGCTTCGTCGCGTGTCTCGCTGGGAAATCCATAGAAAGCCATCACGTGGTTCCAGATCCCAGCCTTCGCCGCCTGGTGCAGATTGTTCCGGATCACGCTCGCCTTCGCATGCTTGTCCATCAGATTCAGCACGCGTTCGTTCGCCGACTCCATGCCGTAATAGAGCGTGCAACAGCCGGCCTTCGCCGCCAGCTCCCAGACCGCGGGGTCTTGCAGGCTTTCTTCAAAACGAATCAATGTGGTCCACTTGATGCCGACGTCTTGATCGACCAACAGCTGCGACACTTTCTTAAACAGCGCCGGCGGATATGATTCATCGGAGAACAGGAAATGATGACAGTGGTATTTGTCCCGTAGCGCCTTCACCTGTTCGACGGCGAGCTGCGCCGACATGCCGCGGTATTGATCGAAATAGCCCTGCCCGTGATCGCAGAAGGTACAGCGGCCCCAGTAGCAGCCGCGCGTCGCCAGATAGGGGATGATCCGCTCCGGCACGAAGTACCGGTCCAGCGGGAACCCGTCGAAGTCGGGCAGCGGCAGCGCCGTTGTCTTTTCCGTATAGACGTCCTTACTCTGCTGCACACCGTCTGCCCCGCGATGTATCAGATTGGGGACCGACTCCGTCGCCCGCTGGCCGTTCAGTGCTTCGACATACCAGAGCAGCGCATGCTCGCCTTCGTACAGAATCGCCGCATCGAACACCTCGCTGAAGAACCACTCGTGCTTCGGCAGCTCTTCCTGCAGGCGCGTGATCACATTGCCCCCGACCACGACCTTGATGTGCGGGAAGGTTTCCTTGATCATCCTGCAGAAGGTCAGGCCCGCCAGCAGCTGCATCTGCGTGCCGATCGAGACACCGACCACATCCGGCTGCTCCTTGCTCACGGATGGGAGCACCAGCTGGTTGCAGATATCCCGGTAGACGTTCACCTGTTCGTCATCGAGACAGGCGAAGACTTCCTTCGAGACGCCGGGGCGGTAGCCCAGGTTACTTTCCATCGGATAGAAGACGAGGGAGGCCGGATAGTAGGCAGCAGAGATGTACTCCATCGCCTCGCGGAAGCAGTTCAGCGCGCCTTCGAGCTGATCGGCCTGGTAGAACCGTTCACCGCGCACGATTAGTTTCGCGTCTTCAGCCCGCTCCGCCAGATCGAACGCATCCACCCCATAGGCCTGCTCCACCACGGCTTTCTGGTCTGATTCACGCTCCGTCAGCGCTCCGGCCTTTTCTCTATCTTGCAGGGCCCTGAGCTGCATGCCCAATCGAGCCTTGACCCAGATCAGGAATTCCAGGGTAAAGAAGTGGTCGTACATTTCGATGTTCACATCGCGCTGGATGACCTGATGCCCGGCTTGCCGCAGCACGGCAGTCAGGGAGGGCAGCGCGAGATAGGGTGCCGTCGGCACCCATTCGGGCGGAAACAGCAGCATGACCTTCGACTGCTTCCGATCCTCTTTCTTGATCGGAGCCAAGCCATCGATCTGTACTAAGCCGGAACTGCTCATGGTTATCTTTCGTGAAACGTCAGACGTCATAGAATCCCC
>Ga0233424_10000332_pt1 | contig 63682 bp, 51 predicted proteins | sample Watercolumn_Towu_FD_181011 | JGI IMG/M metagenome (GOLD analysis project Ga0233424, IMG submission 181011) | Freshwater microbial communities from Lake Towuti, South Sulawesi, Indonesia - Watercolumn_Towuti2014_125_MG | ecosystem: Environmental > Aquatic > Freshwater > Lake | place: Indonesia... | reverse complement strand
AGGACTCATGAGGTTGGCAAACGAATGGGGACAAACGAATGCGCGGCCAAAGGAGTAAATGCGCCCTCCTTCGTTCACCTGCCGTCCGTGCTGCGCCGTTTGCCAGTCCTTCTCTTTTGCCCGCTTCTTTCTGTCAGTTCATCCGCCCTTCCCTCTGTGCTGCAAGAAACTGAGATGCGCCCCGGCGTCGCCAGAACCCAAATGGCCTATTGACTCGCCCCTGTTGGAGGCCGAATCTACACGGCCTTTCGCAGTTCACTTATGATTGAGACGCTGCCAGTCGAACCGAAGCCTGTGCCTGCGCGCAAATTGACCCACAACGAGGTCATCAAGACCGCCATTCCCACGCTCGCCGGCAACATCGCCGCGACCGTGGCCAGCGGCACCGACCAGTTTTCCGCCGATGACCAGCAGTTCATCAAGTTCCACGGCATCTACCAGCAGGACGACCGCGACGCGCGCAAGGTCGGCAAGAAGTTCATCATGATGGTGCGCGGGCGCATCCCCGGCGGCGTGATGAACCCGGCGCAGTGGCTGACCTTCGACGACCTCGCGACGACGCTCGGCAACAACACCCTCCGCATCACCACGCGGCAGAGCATCCAGTTCCACGGCGTCGTCATGGCCGGCCTCGGGCCGCTCATCAAGCGCATCAACGAGTCGCTGCTCTCCACGCTTGCGGCTTGCGGCGACGTGAACCGCAACGTGATGGCCTCGCCCGTGCCCGCCGCGAACTCGGCCCGTGCCGCGATGCTTGCCGATGTGCACAAAGTCGTCGCCGCGCTCGCGCCCAAGACGAAGGCTTACCACGCCATCTGGCTCGACGGCGTGCAGCTCAACCTCGACGCGCCGGAGAACAAGGACTTCGTGGACCCGCTCTACGGCAAGACCTACCTGCCGCGCAAATTCAAGACCGCCTTCGTTCTGCCGCCGAACAACGACATGGACGTCTTCACGCAGGACCTCGGCTTCATCGGCATCGTGGAGAACGGCCAACTCGTCGGCTACAACCTCACCGTCGGCGGCGGCATGGGCCGCAGCCACGGCAACGACGCCACCTACCCGCGCCTCGCGGACGTGCTGGGCTTCTTCACGCCGGACAAAATCGTCGAGGTCGCCAAGGCCGTGCTCACCGTCCATCGCGATCTCGGCGACCGCACCGACCGCAAGCACGCGCGGCTCAAATACGTCGTGCAGGAGCGCGGCGTGGACTTCGTGCGCCGCGAAATCGAGCAGCGCGCGGGCTTCAAACTGGAACCGGCCCGCCAGTATGCCTTCACCACCACCTGCGACGACTACGGCTGGTTCCGCGCCATTGACGGCACGAATTTCCTCACGCTCTTCGTCGAGTGCGGCCGCGTGAAGGACGCGGACGGCCACCGCATGAAAACCGCGTTGCGCCGCGTGGCGGAGAAGTTTGGTGGCGTCGAGTTCCGCCTCACCGGCAATCAAAACGTCATCATCGCCAACGTCGCCGACGCGGACAAAGCCGCCGTCACCGCGCTGCTCGCCGAGCACGGCGTTCGCACGGAAAAGCAGGCCAGCCTGCTGCATGCGGCCTCGATGGCCTGCCCCGCGCTGCCCACCTGCGGCCTGGCGCTGGCCGAGAGCGAACGCGCGCTGCCCGGCCTCATTGACCGCATCGAAAAGCTCTGCGGCGACCTCGGCCTCGGCGCGGAGGAGATTGTCATCCGCTCGACCGGCTGCCCGAACGGCTGCGCGCGCCCCTACATGGCGGAGATTGGTTTCGTGGGCAAAGCCCCCGGCCGCTACCAGCTTTGGCTCGGCGGCAACGCCACCGGCACGCGGCTGAACAAGCTCTTCAAAGACGTGCTCAAGGAAGCCGAACTCGAAACCGAACTCCGCCCGCTCCTCGCGCGCTTCGCCAAGGAGCGCACCGCTGGTGAGCGCTTCGGCGACTGGTGCGACCGGGTGCTATTGAGGGAGCAGGCCGCGCCTCAAAACTAGGGTAACTGCGAAGGCGAAAAGGCACCAAGAAGTCGTCTTCGTGTTTTGGTGTCGAACAAATTCACCCATGACCTCCGACCAAATCGCCCAAGCCAATGCCGAACTGCGCGACAAATCCGCCCTCGACGTCGTCCGCTGGGCCATCGCCCAAGCCGGTGGTCGCGCCATCGTCTCCACGAACTACCGCCCCTACGAGGCCGTCATCCTGCACCTCGTCACGCAAGTGCAGCCGGACATCCCGGTGCTGTGGGTGGACCACGGCTACAACCGCCCCGCCACCTACAAGCACGCCGAGGAAGTCAAAAAGCTCCTGAAGCTGAACATCAAAGCCTACCTCCCGAAGCTGACCGCCGCGCACTACGACGCAGCCTTCGGCGGGATGCCCGAGCCCACGCCGGAAAACGAGGAGCGCATCAAAGCCTTCAGCACCGTGATGAAACTGGAGCCGTTCCAGCGCGGCATGAAGGAACTCGCGCCCACCGTCTGGCTCACCGCGCTCCGCAAAGTGCAAAACCCCAACCGCGCCGGCCTCGACATCGTCTCACCCGACGGCAACTTCAACTCCCTCAAAGTCAGCCCCGTCTTCCACTGGTCCGACGCCGAGATGGAAGCCTACCTGAAACAACACAACCTCCCGAACGAATGGGATTACTTCGACCCCGCCAAGGCGGATGAGAAGCGCGAGTGCGGGTTGCACGCGAGCTGGGGAGGGAAGGCGGTCGGAGGGAGGGGATAGGGTCTAGCGTCTAGGGCGTTCCCCCCGGCCCCCCAGACCCATAATCCTAGACCCCAGACCCTAAAAGCACATGGGCGAGCCGTTTGAAAATGCCGAAGCGTGGAAGTCAGCGCGTGCGCTGACGAACCACGTTTATGAGCTCTGCCAGCGGACACCGTTGTCGAAGGACTTCGGCTTGCGCGACCAGCTTCAGCGGGCAGCCGTCTCGGTCATGAACAACCTTGCCGAAGGTTGGGAGAGCCTTAACCCCGGCGAAAAGCGCCAGGCCTACAACTACGCCCGCCGTTCTTCCGGCGAAGTGCGCTCCATGAGCTACGTCCTGCTCGACAACAAGTTCATCAGCCCAGCAGAACAAACCCACCTCCACTCCCTCTGCCTGAACTCCGGCAAACTCATCAGCGGCCTCATCCGCTCCCTCGGCGACCGAACCTAAACCCCAGACCCTAGACGCTAGACCCCAGACCCTCTTCCCACCCATGTCTTCCTACCACCTCGACCATTTGCAGTATTTGGAAACCGAAGCCATCCACGTGCTGCGCGAAGTCGCCGCTGGCTTTGAGCGGCCCGCGATTCTCTTCTCTGGCGGCAAGGACTCGATTTGCATCCTGCGCCTCGCCGAAAAAGCCTTCCGCCCGTCCGACATCCCGATGCCCTTCCTCAACGTCGAGACCGGCCACGAGTTTCCCGAGTTGATCGAGTTCCGCGACCGCCGCGCGAAGCAGCTCGGCGCGAAGCTCATCGTCCGCACCGTGGACGAAGCCTTCGCCAAGGGCCTCGCCACGCCCACGCCCGGCCAGATCAGCCGCAACCAGATCCAGATTCCCGTGCTGCTCGGCGCCATTGAGGAATTCCGCTTCGACTGCTGCATCGGCGGCGCGCGGCGCGATGAGGAGAAGGCCCGCGCGAAGGAACGCTTCTTCAGCTTTCGCGACGCCTTCGGCCAGTGGGATCCCAAAAACCAGCGCCCCGAAATCTGGAACCTCTACAACGCCCGCCTCAACCCCGGCGAGAACATGAGAGTCTTCCCGCTCTCCAACTGGACCGAGATGGACGTGTGGGAATACATCCGGCAGGAGCGGCTCGAAGTGCCCAGCATCTACTTCAGCCACGAGCGCGAGTGCTTCCGCCGCGCCGGCCAATGGCTGCCCGTCCCGCCGCCGCACACCGACGCCACGCGCCCCGATCCCTACGCCGGCGCGCGCCCAACCGCGAAGGAGCCGGTCAAGAAAATGGTCTGCCGCGTCCGCACCATCGCCGACATGATCAGCACCGGCATGATTGATAGCCCGGCGGAAAACGTGGACCACATCATCGCCGAAGTCGCCGCCGCCCGCGTCACCGAACGCGGCACCCGCGCCGACGACAAGGCCAGCGAAGCCGCGATGGAAGACCGGAAGAAGGCCGGGTATTTCTGAACCCTCAGACATTTTTCCCCATGCCTCACTCGCAACACCCCATCGAACTCCTCCGCTTCAACACCTGCGGCTCCGTGGACGACGGCAAGTCCACGCTCATCGGCCGGCTGCTCTACGATTCCAAGAGCATCATGGAAGACCAGATGGAGGCGCTCGAACGCAGCGCCGACATCACCGGCGGCGGGCAGATCAACCTCGCCAACCTCACCGATGGCCTCCGCGCCGAGCGCGACTTCCTGCTGCACGGCTCCGGGGGGTCGCTCGTGGCGCAGAACGACGTGACGCGCTGGGCCAAGGAGACCGGCAAGCCCTACGGCATCTACGCATCACGCTGCCGCTGCAAGGTTCCACCGCCACCAAGCCGGCCTCGGACGCATCCATCGCGGCGACGGTTGCGGTGTTGAGCGGCGCGAGGTTCGTTTACTTCCGCGACTCGAAGTCGCTGGAGCTGGCGAAGCAGCGCGGCTGCACGGCACCGTTGATGGAGTTCGGGCCGGACGGCGCATTCGCCACGAGCATGAGCGTGGTGAAACAGCATCTGCCCGCCTGAATCGCCGCAAAGCTTCAACTACAGCGCAAGCAACTCATGAAAATCGCCGCCCACATCGTCGCCGCTCTGTTCGGCATCCTGTTCCTCTTCGGCGGGCTATACTTCTTCTTCGGCACCAAGCCACCCGGACCACCGGAGGATTCGCTGCCCGGCAAGTTCATGGCCGCGTTCGGCCCGACCGGTTACATGGCGTTCGTGAAGGTCTGTGAAATCATCGGCGGCGCGCTGGTCATCGCGCCGGATACCCGCAACCTCGGGTTGCTCATCCTCGGCCCCATCGTCATTAACATCCTGTGCTTCCACGGCTTCGTGGCGAAGGGCGGTTGGTCGCCAGTGCACGGCTTCATCACCGTGGCCGCGCTGTTCCTGCTGTGGACGGAACGCAAGGCCTTCGCCGCGCTGGTGAACCGCCCCACGCAAGCGGCACGAATTGCGACGCCGGCGACGGCTCGCACCGTGCCGCGAGTCGTGAATTCATCCGTGCCGCGGGAGTCTCTTTCAGATAGGTTCCCCAGCGATGAATCCACGAGCACGAGCCGCACCCGCCGCAATGGTCGGCGCGTTGTGCCTGCTCGCGCCCATGTTCCTCGCGAACTCGCACGCAGCGGAGTCAAAGCCCGCCGACAAGCGAGACCACTGGGCGTTCAAGCCGCTCTCCACCGCGTTTGTCGTGCCGGGCAAGTCCGGCAACCCGATTGACACGCTCGTCGCCGCCAAGCTCAAGTCCGCCGGGCTCGCGATGTCGCCCGAGGCCGATGCGCGCACGCTCATCCGCCGGCTGCATCTCGTGTTGCACGGCTTGCCGCCGACGCCGGAAGAGGTCGAAGCGTTCGCCGCAGACCGCGACCCGCGAGCCTTTGACAAGCTCGTGGACAAGCTCCTCGCATCGCCCCGCTACGGCGAGCGCTGGGCACGGCACTGGCTCGATGTCATCGCGTTCGGCGAGACGCACGGCTTCGAGGTCAACACGCCGCGCGACAACGCGTGGCCCTACCGCGACTACGTCATCGCCGCGTTCAACAACGACACGCCATATCCGCGCTTCATCATGGAGCAACTCGCAGGCGACTCGCTCGGCGTGGACGCCGCGACGGGCTTCATCGTCGCGAACGCCGCGCTGCTCGCCGGCCAGGTGGGCAAGGACGCCGAGTCCATCGCGAAGGCGCGTCAGGACGAACTGCACGACATGGTCACGCTCGCGGGCGGCGCGTTCCTTGGGCTCACGCTGCACTGCGCGCGCTGCCACGACCACAAGTTCGACCCGGTCACGCAGGCGGATTACTTCGGCGTGCAAGCCATCTTCGCCGGTGTGCGCCACGGCGAGCGGCCGTTGCGCTCGGCCGCGCCGAAGACCAACGACCTCGACCCCGCCGCGTTGCTGGCCAGGCTCGCGAAGACCACGCACGCGCTCGCTAACTTCGAACCACTTGCTTCGCCCTCGGCGGAAGCCGCTGCGAAGCGCCCGCCCGTGAACCCGCACCGCAACGTCGAACGCTTCGCACCGGTGGCCGCTCGCAAGCTGCGATTCACCTCGCTCGCCACCTCCGACAACAACCGCTACGAGCCGTGTCTCGACGAGTTGGAGGCTTACACCGTGGATGGCCGCAACGTGGCGCTCGCGAGCGCGGGCGCGAAGGCGAGTGCGTCCGGCGCGTTCGGCGGGCCGAAGCACCTGCTGGTTCACTTGAACGACGGCCGTTACGGCAACGACCGCAGTTGGATTTCCACGCAACGCGGCGGCGGCTGGGCGGAGGTCGCGTTTGCGAAAGCCGAGACGATTGACACCGTGGTGTGGGGGCGCGACCGGCTCGACAAGTTCCGCGACCGGCTCGCGGTGAAGTATCGCATCGAAGTCGCGGGCGACGACGGTGTTTGGCGCACGGTCGCAACCGGCGACGACCGCGCGCCGTTCACCGACGCGAACGCCGCGCCGGTGCTGCGCGAGCCGAAGGACTCGACTCAAGTCCCCAAGTGGCACGAGCTGCGTGGCGAACTCGCGTCGCTCGAACGCAGGCTCGAAGGCGGACCGTCCGGGCCGATGGTGTATGCAGGCCGCTTCGAGCAACCGGGGCCGACTTACCTGTTGTATCGCGGCGAGGCCATGCAGAAGCGCGGCGAAGTCGCGCCCGCTGCGGTCAGCGCGATCGGTGTGTCGCTCGCGCTGGATTCGACTGCGCCCGAGCAGGAGCGGCGCATCGCCTTCGCGAAATGGCTCGCGGACCCGGCGAATCCGCTGACGGCGCGCGTGCTCGTGAACCGGCTTTGGCAGCATCACTTCGGCGAGGGCTTCGTGGCGACGCCGAACGACTTCGGCCGCAACGGCGCGCAACCATCGAATGCCGCGCTGCTTGACTGGCTCGCGGGCGAGTTCATCCTCGGCGGCTGGAGCATCAAGCACATGCAGCGCGCCATCGTGACGAGCGCGGCGTGGAGGCAATCGAGCGCGCCGCGTCGCGACGGCCTCGCGGCGGACGCGCAGTCGCAGCTCGTGTGGCGATTCCCTCCGCGGCGGCTCGATGCCGAGGTGGTGCGCGACCAGATGCTCGCGGTGGCGGGCACGCTCGACCTGCGCATGGGCGGGCCGGGCTTCAGCGTGTTCGCGCCGAACTCCAACTACGTGCGCGTGTATGACCCGAAGCCCGAGTTCGGCCCCGCGGAGTGGCGGCGGATGATCTACGTGACGAAGGTCCGCATGGCGCAGGACGCGACCTTCGGCCCGCTCGATAGTCCCGACGCCGGGCAGCCGCAGCCGAAGCGCCCGCGCTCGACGACAGCGATTCAGGCGCTCGCGCTGTTCAACAGCGGCTTCGTGAATCAGCAGGCGGATTTCTTTGCCGCGCGAGTTGAGCGCGAGTCGGGTGCGGAGTCCGCGAAGCAGGTTCGACGGGCGTTCCAGCTCGCGGCGCAACGCGCGCCTTCGGCGGACGAGGCGCGCGTGTGCGAATCGCTCGTGAAGGAGCACGGCCTGCCCGCGCTTTGCCGTGCTCTGCTGAACGCGAACGAGTTCGTCTTCCTGCCGTGATGCGATGACGCCCGCGCTTTCCCATCACGGCCGCGCTTTGCTTGATCGGCGCCGCTTTCTTCAGCACACGGGGACCGGGCTTGCAGGCATCGCGCTCGCATCGCTGCTCGACCGCAGTCGTGCGCTCAGCGCGGTGCAGCCGATTCAGCCACGCATCCGCCCCGAACAACCGCTCGCCGCGAGGCTGCCTCACTTCACGCCGAAGGCGAAGCGCGTGCTCGTGCTCTTCTGCTCCGGGGCGCTGAGCCATCTGGATTCGTGGGATTGGAAGCCCGAGCTCACGCGCCTCGACGGCAAGCCGATGCCCGGCGCGCAGGAGGGCTTCCTTACGTTCCAGGGCGAGAACGGCAACCTCGCGAAGCCGCTGTTCGAGTTTCGCCCGCGCGGGAAGTCGGGCAAGATGATTTCCGACCTGTTGCCGAATCTCGCCGGGATGGTGGACGACTTCGCCTTCATCCACTCGATGACCGCGAAGTCCAACACGCACGGCCCCGCCGAGAACCAGATGAGCACGGGCTTCATCTTCGACGGATTCCCGAGCGTGGGCTCGTGGGTGAGCTACGCGCTCGGCTCCGAGGCGGACGATTTACCCGCGTTCGTCGCCATCCCCGACCCGCGCGGTGTGCCGCAGGCGGGCGTGAACAACTGGGGCAACGGTTTCCTGCCCGCGGTTTTCCAGGGCACGGCATTCAACTCCACCCGGCCCATCCATAATCTCGCGCGCCCGGCGACGATTTCATCCGGTGCGGACTCGGCGGCGCGCGACACGTTGAAGTTCCTCAACGACCGGCATCTCGGGAAATTCCCCGGCGACACGGAGCTTGCCGCGCGCATCGCGAGCTACGAACTCGCGGCGAAGATGCAGCTCTCGGTCCCGCGCGCGGGCGACCTGTCCGGCGAGAGCGCCACGACGCTGCGCGCTTACGGCGCGGACGACCCGGACCCCGTGTGCAGCGGCTTTGCCAAGAACTGCATCCTCGCGCGGCGGTTGCTCGAACGCGGCGTGCGCTGCATCCAGCTTTACAACGGTGCCTACGCAATGGGCGAAGGCGTGGGCAACTGGGACGGCCACCGCAAGCTTCAGGAGCAATACCGGATTCACGCGCCCATCTTCGACCGGCCCGCGGCGGCGCTCATCCGCGACTTGCGCCAGCGCGGGTTGCTCGAAGACACGCTCGTCGTGTGGTGCACGGAGTTCGGGAGGATGCCGACGTTCCAAAAGGGCGCAAGCGGGCGCGACCACAACCCGCAGGGCTTCACGGTGTGGATGACCGGCGCGGGCGTGAAGCGCGGCGTGAGCCACGGCGCAACGGACGACTTCGGCCACAGGGCAGTGGCGAACGTGCAGACGATTTACGATTTCCACGCGACCATCCTGCACCTGCTCGGCGTGGATCACGAACGGCTGAGCTACTACCACAACGGCATCGAGCGCCGGTTGACGGACGTTCACGGCGAAGTGATCCGCGAGATTCTCACATGAAGACGACTTCAACTCCTAATCGTAATCTTGATCCTAATCCTTCGGAGGGGACGATCAGGAGTAGGATTGGGAAGCTCGCTGCGGTAGGGGCGCATCTCACTTTCTTGCAAGCGACTCAGGCGTCGGAAACGGACAGAACGAAGGAGGCGGAAAAAACCGGGGGTCCGAGCCCATGTCAGGACTCATGAGGTCGGCAAACGAATGGGGACAAACGAATGCGCGGCCAAAGGAGTGGATGCGCCTTCCTTCGTTCACCCGCCGTCCGTGCTGCGCCGTTTGCCAGTCCTTCCTCTTTGCCCGCTTCTTTCTGTCAGTTCGTCCCGTCCTTCCCTCTGTGCTGCAAGAAACTGAGATGCGCTCGAGCCAATTCCGGCCCAAATCAGGGCTTGCCATCGTGGGAGGCCATCGCTAGCCTCGCGCTCCTTTTTGGAACCCCGACTCGGAGTCGGGGCTTGCGTCGGAACCCCGGCGCGCGGACGGCAAGGCACACATTATGGCAGTTCGAATCCGATTGAAGCGCACCGGCGCCCGCAACGCGCCCGCATTCCGCATCGTGGTGGCGGACAGCCGCAGCCCGCGCGATGGGCGGTTCATCGAGGAGATTGGCAGCTACCTGCCGCGTCGCAAGGGGGACAACTTCACGCTCGACCTCGAGCGCGCCGAATACTGGGTGAAGAACGGCGCCCAGCCGAGCGACACGGTGGCGAGTTTTCTGCGCGAGGCCCGGCGCAGGGCGAAGGCGGCGGCCTGACGCGCCCGAATGCAAGGCTTTCTCGAGCTGGTCGTGAAGGGCTTGGTGGACCGGCCCGATGCGGTGCAGGTCACGCCCGTGGAGCGTTCGGGCCAGACGGTCTATGAGTTGCGCGTGCATCCGACGGACATGGGCAAGGTCATCGGGCGGCAAGGCGCGACGATTCAGGCCATCCGCTCGTTGCTGGCTGTCGGCGCGGCGCGCAAAGGCAAGCGGTGCCACCTCGAGGTGGTCGAGGAACGCCAGCCCTGATGTGAGACAGTGCGCGCGACATGGCGCGCGACGCGGACGGAGCGCGGCATGAAGATTGACGTGCTGACGTTGTTCCCGGCGATGTTCGCGGGGCCGCTGGATGAGAGCATCGTCAAGCGCGCGCGTTTGGAGGGCAGGCTCGAGCTGGCCATCCACAACCTGCGCGACTACGCGCACGACCGGCACAAGACCGTGGATGACCGGCCGTTCGGCGGCGGGCCGGGCATGTTGCTCAAGCCGGAACCGATCTTTGAAGCAGTCGAACACTTGTCCCGGGAAGACACGCGGGTCATCCTGCTCTGTCCCACGGGGCGCGTGTTCAACCAAGCCATCGCGCGCGAACTGGCGGCGCGGTCGCACGTGTTGCTCGTGTGCGGCAGCTACGAGGGCTTCGATCAGCGAGTGCACGACGCGCTCGCGGACGACGAGCTGTCCATCGGGGACTTCGTGCTGACGAACGGCGCGCTGCCCGCGATGGTGATCGTGGACGCGGTCACGCGCCTGTTGCCGGGCGTGCTCGGTGATGATGCTAGCGCGGTGGATGAATCGTTCAGCCGCGCGGCGCTCGAGCACCCGCACTACACGCGGCCGGCGGAATTTCGCGGCATGCGCGTGCCGGAGGTGCTCTTGAGCGGGCATCACGCGGAGATTGAAAAGTGGCGGGCCGACCAGGCGCGGGAACGCACCGAGTCGCGCCGGCCGGACCTGTTGCAGAACAAACCCAAACCATGAACCAAGCCCTTCTCCACAAAATCGAATCCACCTACCTGCGCAAGGAACATCCCGCGTTCGGCCCGGGCGACACGCTCCGCGTCCACACCAAGGTCGTCGAGGGCGACAAGGAACGCATCCAGGTCTTCACGGGCGTCGTCATCGGCATCCGCGGCCAGGGCATCAACAAATCCTTCACCGTCCGCCGCATCAGCTACGGCGAGGGCGTCGAGCGCATCTTTCCGCTGCACTCGCCGCGCATCGACAAGATCGAGGTCGAGCGCCGGGGCGATGTCCGCCGAGCCAAGCTCACCTACTTGCGCAAGCGCGTTGGCAAGGGCGCGACGAGGGTGAGGGAAAAGCTCGAGGCAGCCTCCGGCGCGAAGCCAACCGCCCCGGAGCCCGCGGCCCCCGGCCCCGCGCCGGCTGCGGCGTGAGCCCGCGACCGCGACCCTGCTGCTGACCTCCGGCGCCCGCGCTGTCGGCACATTCCGAATCTTCATGAGCAAGACTGCGCTGCTCTTTGCCGGACAAGGCGCGCAAACAGTTGGCATGGGCCGCGACCTTGCCGAAGCGTTCCCTGCGGCGCGCGCGCAGTTCGAACGCGCGAACGCCGTCCTCGGCTACGATCTGGCGGCGATTTGCTTCGACGGTCCGGAGGCCCAACTCACCAAGACCGAGCACGCGCAGCCCGGCATCTTCGTCGTGAGCTGGGTCGCATTCGAACTGCTCAAGTTGCGCGTGCCCGGTTTGGAGTTCGGCGCGACGGCCGGACTTTCGCTCGGCGAATTCACCGCGCTCGCAGCGGCTGGCGTGATGCGATTCGAGGACGGGCTCGGCGTCGTGAGGCAGCGGGGCCGCTTCATGCAGGAGGCCTGCGACGCGACGCGCGGCGCGATGGCGGCGGTCATCGGGCTCGACGAAGGCCCGACGCGCGAGGTGTGCGCCGAGGCGGGCGTCGAGCTTGCCAACCTGAATTGCCCCGGGCAGCTCGTCATTTCGGGCGACGCCGACGGCATTGCGAGAGCTTGCGAGATGGCGAAAGCCCGTGGCGCGCGGCGCGCGCTGCCGCTCGCCGTCGCGGGAGCGTATCACTCGCGACTGATGGCCGGCGCGCAGTCCAAGCTGGCCCAAGTCCTCGCGCACATCATCCTTTCGCCGCCGTCCGTGCCTGTGATTTCCAACGTGACGGCGGTTACGCATGTCGGCACTGCGGAAATTCGGCGCCGACTTGTCGAACAGGTCGTCGCCCCCGTTCGTTGGGAGGAGTCCATCCGCGGACTGCTCGCGCAGGGGTTCTCGCGATTTATCGAACTCGGTCCCGGCACAACCCTGTCCGGTTTCATGAAGCGCATCGAGAAGTCGGCGGCCGTCCTCCACGTCGCCGATGCGGCCAGCCTCGAGGCCACCGCCGCCGCCTTGGCCGGTTGAGTCCGCGCCGCCTTGCTTCGGGGCGGGCGCTGCGGCAAGAAAGCCTCTTGGAATGATCCGGGCCAGCCGCTACCGTCTCCGCGCAATCCGACGCCGCATCCGGGCGAATCCGCCTCCGAGTTCGCGCGTCCGAACTAGCACTCAACCATGAAACTGTTGCTCATTCCCGCCATCGTCGCCGCTCTCGCCGTGCAACCCGCGCCTGCCGCCGACAGCAAAGTGGACTTCGCCAAGGACATCGCTCCCCTCCTTGAGAAGCACTGCGTGCGCTGCCACGGCGCCGAGAAGTCAAAGGGCGGCTTGCGGCTCGACACGAAGGAAGCCGCGATGAAAGGCGGCAAGAACGGCAAGGCCATCCTTCCGCGCGATGCGGCCAAGAGCGAGTTCCACAAGCGCGTCATCCTCCCGAAGTCCGACGAGGACCGCATGCCCAACGAAGGCGAGCCGCTGACTAAGGCGCAGACCGACCTCATCAAGAGTTGGATCAACCAGGGCGCGGACTGGCCGGCTGGCATGGCGATCAAATCCGGTGGCGGCACCGGGACCGTTGCGGGAGGCCCGCAGTTGCCGGCGAATTTCAAGGTGAGCGCCGCCGAGACCAAGGCTGTCGCCACGCTCACCGCCAAGGGCTTCGAAGTGCGCCCCATCGCGATGAATGTGCCGTGGACGATGCTCAATCTCCGGCTGCACGGGACGAACGTGAACGACGCCACACTCGCGCCGCTCAAGGATGTCATGAGCCTCACCGACTTGAATCTTGCAGGCACGAAAATCACGGACGCCGGCCTCGCGAGCATTGCGGGACTCACGAACCTCACGCGGCTCCACCTCGAACAGACGGCCGTCACCGATGCCGGCCTCAAGCACCTGCGCCGCATGAGAAACCTCACCTACCTGAATCTGTTCGGCACGCAGGTCGGTGATGCCGGGCTGAACGAGCTCAAGGACATGAAGTTCCTCAAGAGCCTCTACGTGTGGCAGTCGAAGGTGACGACCAACGGCGTCAATTCCGTGAAGGCGCTCCTCCCGAAGGTCGAGGTTTCCATGGGCTGGAGCCTCGCCGACCTTCCCAAGCCGCCCGAGCCTGAAAAGAAGGACGAGAAGAAGAAGTAGCGCCGCACGCGAATCCGATCCGTGCCTTCGTCCACGGTTCGGGCCGTGGTGAATTTCCCCCGCGAAAGTCGCGTCAGCCGTCCCGTGTTCCGGTGGTTTGAGGTGGCAAACGAAGGCGCAGTGTCGTCGAATGCCGCCGCTTCACCGCATCACGAACGAAACTCGCCACCACCTCATGAGCACCTCCCTAGACCCGACCGTGCAGATTGACAAGAAGGACCTCCAGGCCGTTGACCATTTCCGCAAGGCCAGCGCCACCATCCGCGGCGAGCTTTCCAAGGTCATCGTCGGCCAGGACGCCGTCGTGGAGGAAGTGCTCATCGCCATCTTCACGCGCAGCCACGCGCTGCTCGTCGGCGTGCCGGGCCTGGCCAAGACGCTGCTCATTTCCACGCTGGCGCAGACGCTGCACCTGTCCTTCAAGCGCATCCAGTTCACGCCCGACCTGATGCCCAGCGACATCACCGGCACCGAGGTGATTTACCAGAACCCGGCGACGAACGAGCGCGAGTTCCGCTTTCTCAAGGGGCCGATCTTCGCGAACATCATCCTCGCGGACGAAATCAACCGCACGCCACCCAAGACGCAGGCCGCGATGCTCGAGTCCATGCAGGAACGCAAGGTCACCGTCGGCGGCGTGGACCATCCGCTGCCGAACCCGTTCTTCGTGCTCGCCACGCAAAACCCCATCGAACAGGAAGGCACGTATCCGCTCCCCGAGGCGCAACTCGACCGCTTCATGTTCATGATCACCGTGGACTACCCGAGCACGGCGGAGGAACTCGCCATCATGAAGATGGCCACCGGCGTCGAGCCCGCCAAGCCCCAGCCCGTGCTCACCGAGCAGGACATCCTCGACGTGCAGGCCACGGTGCGCCGCATGCCCGTCAGCGACCACGTCTTCGCCTATGCCGAGAAGATCGTCCGGGTCACGCGGCCGAAGGCGCCCGAGTCGCTGGACTTCTGCAAGAAATGGCTCTCGTGGGGCGCCGGTCCGCGCGCAAGTTTGAACCTCATCATGGCCGCGAAGGCGCGCGCGATGTTGCGCGGGCAGTTCCACGTGAGCTGCCACGACGTCGCGAGCGTCGCGCTGCCCGTGCTGCGCCATCGCATTATCCCCAACTTCGCCGCCCAGAGCGAAGGCGTCACCGCCGACGACATCACGCGCAAAATCCTCGAGGCCATCCCGAAGGATGAGAAGCTGGCTTAGTCGGCGACCGCGTTCGGCGCGAGCCCCATGATTGACCTTGTCCAACAGAACCGTGAAGCCGTCGCCCGACTGTGCCGGCAATTCCGCGTGCGCCGGCTGGACGTGTTCGGCTCGGCGGTGAGCGGGAGCTTCGACGAGTCGCGAAGCGACTTGGATTTCCTTGTCACGCTCGAGGCCGGCTCGCACGGCGAGTATGCCGACAACTACCTCGGCTTGGCCGACGGTTTGGAGGCGTTGTTCCATCGCCGCGCGGACCTCGTCACAGAGAGCGCCATCCGCAATCCTTTTTTCCGTCAAGCCATCGAGCAGACGCGACAACCGCTCTATGAGGCTTGAGACGCGCAAGCTCCTGTTCGATGCCGCCGAGGCCGGCCGCAGCATCCGCGACAGGTGCGCTGGCCAGTCGTTTGTAGCCTATGCGTCGGACCGATGGTTTCGCCGCGGCGTTGAGCGCGAGTTTGAGATCATCGGCGAACCATTGAATCGGCTCGACCGGCTCGACCCCGCGACGGCGTCACGCATCACGACCCTCCGCCGCATCGTGGGCTTCCGCTACCGAATCATCCACGGCTACGATGCGATTGATGACCAACTCGTGTGGGGCATCGTCGAAAAGGACCTTCCCGTTCTCCTCGCCGAGTTGGAGTTCTTGATGAAGGAAGGCGACCTGCCTGTGCAGAATTCGACCTGACCGTCCCCATGGACAAGGCCCACATTGACGCCCTGCTCGACCCGGTTGCGATTTCGCGCGCCGAATCGCTCGGCCTTCATGCGCGGCTGCTGGTCGAGGGCTACATGGCGGGCGAGCACAAGTCGCCGTATCGCGGCTTCGCCATCGAGTTCGCGCAGCACCGCGAATATTCGCACGGCGACGACCTCCGCCACCTCGACTGGAAGGTCCTCGGCCGCACCGACCGCTACTACATCAAGCAATACGAGCAGGAGACCAACTACGTCGCGCACGTGCTGCTCGACGGCTCCGAGTCCATGAAATACGGCTCGGGCAGGCTGACGAAGCTCGACTACGGCAAGATGATCGCGGCGTGCCTCAGCTACGTCATCCTGCACCAGCGCGATGCCGTGGCGCTGGACATCTTCGACACCGTCACGCGCGAATACCTCCCGCGCAGCAACAGCCACTCGATGATCCACAAGACGCTGGCCACGCTGGCGTCCTTCCAGCCGCAGAACCAGACCAACATCGCCGAGGTGTTGCACGACATGGCGCGGCAAATCCGCCGCAAGGGCATCGTCATCATCATCAGCGACCTGTTCGACGACGAGCAGAAGGTCCTCGACGGCATCCAGCACCTGCGCTTCGGCGGCAACGAGGTCATCGTCTTTCACACCATGGACCCGGCGGAACTGGAGTTCCCCTTCACCGGCCTGGTCGAGTTCGAGGGACTCGAGCAAATCCCGAAGCTCCTCACGCGCCCGCAGGAAATCCGCAAGAGCTATCTGCGCGAACTCGAGGCCTTCCGCGCCCGCGTCCGCGAAGGCTGCGAGAAGAACCACTGCCACTACGTCTCCGTGAACACCGGCCACGCGCTGCACGAGGTGCTCGCGGGCTATCTGGCGTTCCGGCTGAAGACGACCACGCGGTGATGTCGAATGACAAAATCCGAATGACGAAAGAAGCCCTAATGACGAAGCCCGCAGCAGCACGGCGTGTGTCCGCCGGCCGTCATTCGAGCTTCGTCATTCACTCGTCATTCGTCATTCGTCATTCGCCATTTCTCGCAGCGCAATGAGCTTCCTCAACCCATTGCTCCTCTGGGCCGGCGCTGCTGTCGCGGTTCCCATCATCATTCACCTGCTCAACCGGCGAAAGTTCCAGAAAGTCGTCTGGGCCGCGATGCGCTTCGTGAAAGTCTCCATGGAGCAGAACCGCCGCCGCATGGAGATCGAGGACATGATCCTGCTCGCGCTCCGCTGCCTGTTGCTGCTCCTGCTCGCCCTGGCGCTCGCGCGCCCCGCGATGCGCTCCAGCACCAACGACATCTTCGGCCAGTCCAAGGTCACCGCCGTCCTCGTGCTCGACAACTCCGCCAGCATGGGTGTGAGCGACGGCTTGCAGCAGCGCTGGGGCAAGGCCCGCAAGGCCGCCGAACAAGTCCTCGACACGCTTCCCATCGGCTCCGCCGCCGCGGTCTTTCTCGCGTCCGATGGCGTCAACGCCGTCATCCCTGAACCGACGCACGACCTCAATCTCGCGCGCAAGGTCGTTCGCGAAGCGCCGCTGTCCGACCGCGCCACGGACCTGTTCGCCGCCATCGAGAAGGCGCACGAGACGCTTCGCGGCCGCACGTCGCTCGGCAAGGAGGTTTATGTCATCACCGACAGCCAGCAGTCCGGCTGGCGGCAGCTCGGCGACATTCAGAAGCTGCTCGCCAAGGCCAAGGACGCGCGCGGCGACCAGTCCGTGCAGACGCGCGTCGTGCTCGTCGGCGAACCGGAGGAACGCAACCTCGGCCTGGGCGACCTGCGCGTCACCAGCGGCCTCACGCCGGTGAACCGCCCCATCCGCATCGAGGCGCGCGTGACGAATCACGGCAAGCACGAGGCCACGGGCGTGCGCGTCACGTTGCAGGTGAACGCCGAGCCCGCGGGCGACGAGGTCGTCATCGCGAGCATTCCCGCCGGCGAATCGCGCGCGGTGTCGCTCTTCGCGCGGCTGCGCAGCGAGGGCTTTCACTCGATCACGGCGCGCATTCCCGACGACCGCTTCGCCGCCGACAACCGCCGCACGCTCGTCGCCCGCGCGCTGCGCGAAGTGCGCGTGTTGCTCGTGGACGGCAACCCCGGCTCCGAGCCGCGCGACTCGGAGACATTCTTCCTCGCGCACGCGCTCGTGCCCGTCGCGCCTGAAGAAGCGGAGAATTTTTTCATCAAGCCCACCGTCATCGCCGTGCCCGACCTCGCCGGGCAGCGCCTCGACGACTTCGACGCCGTGGTGCTCGCGAACGTGCCGGAGTTCCCCGCATCGCTCGTGCCAAACTTCGAGCAATATCTCCGGCGCGGCGGTGGCCTGCTGATTTTTCCCGGCACGAAGGTGAACGCGGCGTTCTACAACGAGCAGTTGCTCAAGCGCGCCAACATCCTGCCCGCTGCGCTCGGCGAACCGCGCGGCGACGCGGCGCAGGAGGAGAAGTTCATCAACCTGCAATCGAAGGGCTACGACCATCCCATCGTGAACATCTGGAACGACCCGGGATCGGGACAGTTGAACAGCGCTCGCTTCTTCAGGACGTTCGCGTTGCAAACGACCGGGGAGGGCGCGGTTCCACCCGCGCCAGGTTCAACTCCGGCCGGAAAGGATGGGGCGCGGGTGGAACCGCGACCTCCCTCTGAAAAGGCGCCCGATGCCGGCACTCCAAAAGTCGTCCTCCGTTACGCCGACAATTCGCCCGCTGTCGTCGAGCGTCCGTGGGGACTCGGCCGCGTCATTCTCTTCAGCAGCAGCGCGACGACGACGTGGAACGATTTGCCGGTGCGCCCGGCGTTCGTGCCGCTCCTGCATCGCACGCTCGCCTCCATCGTGCAGCGGCAGGACGAGGGCTTGAATCTCCGCGTCGGACAGGGCTTCGCGCGGCGCATGGGCGCGGAGTGGCTCGGCAAGGACGCGGTCATCCTCAGCCCCGCGCACACCGGCGGCGCGCGCGAGTTGCGCAAGGTCGAGCTCGTGAACGGCCTCTCGATGCTCCACTACGATGCCACCGACATGGCGGGCGTTTACGAAGTCTCCATCGCCGAGCCGCCGACCGTGCTCAAGTTCGCCACGCAGCCCGACCCCGCCGAGTCGAACCTCGACGAGATCACCGCCGACGAGCAACGCGCGCTCAACGAAGTGGCGAAGGTCATTCGCTGGAGCCCGACGATGTCCCTCAAGGAGATGGTCGAGAAAGAGCGGCTCGGCTCAGAGTATTGGCTGCCCATCGCGCTGCTCGCGATGCTCATCGCGGGACTGGAGACGTTCCTCGCGCAGTATTTCAGCCGCTCGAAGTAATTCCCCCCCCCTATTCCTAATCTTCATCCTGATCCTAATCCTCCGATGAAAACCTACTTCGACCACGAGAAGCTCCAAGTCTATCAGGCCGCCGTTCAATTCTACTCCTGGTGCGAGCCGCTCCTGGAGCGTGTCCCGAAGTCCCTGTCCGTCCACGACCAACTCGAGCGCGCCCGCACCTCGATCGTCCTCAATATCGCAGAGGGCAACGGCAAGTTCACGTCGTCGGATCGCTGCCGGTTCTTCGACACGTCGCGTGGTTCATCGTTGGAGAGCGCGGCGTGCCTCGACTTGTTGCCCATCAAGAAACTCGTCAATAATGTGGATTTGGACGCGGCGAAGACCCAGTTGAAGTCAGTCGTTTCGATGCTGGTCGGATTGATCCGTGCGAACGCGCCAGACAGGCTCCATGAGGAACCGGTGGCGTATCGGGTGAAGGGGGAGGATTAGGATTTGGATGAAGATCAGGATTAAGGCGCAGACCTGAGCATGAACGCCCTCATGCTCAAACTGCTCGGCGCGCGCGTCGAGGCGGCGGGCGACATCGCCGGCGTGAAGCTCACGTTTTACGGCGGCGTGGGTCTCGGCTGGGTCGTGTTCCTCGGCCTTGCGCTCGCGGCGCTCACGTGGTGGACCTACCGCAACTCGCCCGTATCGCTTTCGACCTTCCGCCGCTTCACGCTCACCGGTCTGCGCATCGCCTTCCTCGCGTCGGTGCTGCTGCTGTTGCTCCGGCCGGTGCTCGCGTTCACGGTCGAGGGCAGCATTCGCCGCGCGTGCCTCGTGCTCGTGGACGCCACGTCCTCGATGCAGATCAAGGATCCGCGCGTCGCGCCCGACGACGTGAAGCGCTCCGCCATCGCGAAGGGCGGCCTCGACGCGTCGAAGGGTCTCGATCAACAACTCCCCGCCGGCCGCAACGCCGAATATGAGCAGATCGCGCGCCTCGATCTCGTGAAAGCCGCTCTCAAGAACGAGCGCCTCGACCTGCTCCCGCGCCTCGACCAGGAATTTGAGATGATTCCCTTCACCTTCGGGCAGCGCGTGAACGCATTGCCGCGGTCGAAGTCCGAAATCACCAACGCGCCGGCGGGCGAGGCGAAGCAGTCGCGGCGCAAGGCAAACATCCGCGAGTTCGAGTGGGTGGACCGCCTCGCCGCCGACAGCCCGACCACGCCGCTCGGCGACGCGCTCATGGGAACGGTCAAGGCCAAGCGCGGCCAGCCGCTTGCGGGCGTGGTTGTCATCACCGATGGCGCGAATAACACCGGCACGTCCCCGCGCGAAGCCGCCGCGCTTGCGAAGCAGGAGGGCGCGCCGCTCTACATCTGGGGCGTCGGCATCACCAGCCCGCGCGACATCATCGTCGCGAACCTCTTCGCGCCCGAGGTCAGCTTCGTGAAGGACGACGTGCTCGTGAACGTGCGCGTCCGCTCGCAGGGCTTGAACGGCGAAAAGGCGCGCGTCGCGCTCAAGCTCGGCGACACCAAGGTGGACGAGAAGGAAATCACCTTCGGCCACGACGGCGAGCAGGTCGTGGCGATGCAGTTCAACCCGCAGGTCACCGGCGAGTTCGAGCTCACCGCCTCCATCGAGCCGCGCTCCGACGAAACGGTGAAGGACAACAACTCGCGCACGCAGCACTTGCGAGTGATTGACGCCAAGATCAAGGCGCTGCTTGTCGAGCAGTCGCCCCGATGGGAGTTCCGCTACCTGCATGCGATGCTCGCGCGCGACCGGCGCATCGAGTCCAAGACGGTTTTGTTCGAGGGCGACCCGTCCATCACGCGCGGCGACAACGCGTCGTTCCTCGAGCGCGTCCCTGCGACCAAGGAGGAGCTTTACAAGTTCGACATCATCATCTTGGGCGACGTGGACCCGCGCGCGCTCACGCTCGAACAGATGAAGAACCTCAACGAATACGTGTCGCGCTTCGGCGGCGCGTTCCTGATGGTCGCCGGCAAGCGCTTCAGCCCCGGCGCGTATCGGCGCACGCCCATCGAGCAGTTGCTGCCGGTCGAGTTCGACGCCGCGCCCGCCGAGTCCGTGTCCGCGGGCGAAGTCATCGCGGAGAAACCCATCCGACTCTCACTCACGAGCGCGGGCCGGACGAGCGCGATGCTGCGGCTCGCGGACAAGGAGGACGAAAGCGCCGCGTTCTGGAGGGAATTGCCGCCGATTTTCTGGACCGCGCGCGTCGCTCGCTCGAAGCCCGGCGCCGAGGTGCTGCTCGTGGACCCCGACCCGCTCAAGGCGTCGCGCTTCGGCCCGATGCCCGTCGTCGCGGTGCAGCAATACGGCCTCGGCCAGGCGATGTTCGTCGGCACCGACAACACGTGGCGCTGGCGCAAGAACGTAGGCGACGCGCACTACACCGCGTTCTGGAGCCAGGTCGCGCAGCGGCTTGCGCTGCCGCACCTCATCGGCGGCTCGCGCAGGACGCAGCTCACGACCGACCGGCAGAACTTCGTCACCGGCGACCGCGTGAACATCTTCGCGCGGCTTTATCGCGCTGGCTTCGAACCGGTCATGGACCCCGCGGTGAAGGGCTTGTTCACGTTGCGCGCAAGCGACACGGGCGCTTCGACCGAGGTGCAGTTGCGCCCCGTGCCCGAGCAACAGGGCGTGTATCGCGGTGAATTCGTCGCGCCTGCGCCGGGCAACTACAAGTTCTGGACCGACCTCGACCCGGACACGCGGCTGGACTTCAACGTGACTGCGCCGCAGTTCGAACTCGGCGAGACCGCGATGAGCGAGACGCTGCTGCGCGAGATGGCGGCGCTGAGCGGCGGCGCGTTCTTTCGCGAGGAAGGCCTGCACAAGTTGCCGGACGCAATCAAGGCGAAGACCGAGCGTGTGCGCTCACCGCTCGAAGTCGAGCTGTGGGCTTCGCCGTTGTATTTCATCCTCATGCTCCTGCTCATCACTGTGGAGTGGGTTCTGAGGAAGCTGTCGCACCTGAAATGAGGTTGCATCGTTGCATGCGTGGCATCGGTTACAAGGCGCACACGCGACCGTCAGCCGGCTTGTGCGCTGCCTCACCATTATTGTGCCTCATGCAACCCATGTAACCGGTCAACCCATGTAACATCGCGCTGCCCGTGATCGCCGAAACACCAACCCAACACTCGACGAGCCTCCGGCCCAGCCCCACGCTGCTGGAGAAGGTCGCCTCGGTGCGCCGCAAGCATCTGTCGGTCGCGGCGGGCACGGGCGTGTTCGGCGCGCTCGCACTCGCAGGAGCGTTGCCGCTGGCAGCGTGTTTCCTCGACTGGTGGTTCGATTTCCCGTGGGCTTTGCGTGCAATGATCCTCGCGGCTGAACTCGGTGCGGTCGGCTTCATCATCGTCCGGCACATCGTGCTGCCGTTCGTGCGCAGTCCCGATGACGACGGCGTGGCGCTGATGGTCGAGCACGGCAACCCGCAGTTCCAGTCGCGCCTCATCGCATCGCTTCAGCTCACACGACCCGGCGCAGTGCAGGCGGGCACTTCATCCGAACTCGTCGGGGCGCTCGTCGAGGAAACCGAGCGGCTCGCGCGCCCGGTGGACTTCAACGACGTCGTCTCGACGCACCAGCTCCGGCGGTTCGTCGCGTGGGCGATCGTGAGCGTCGGCATTGCGGCGTTCCTGTTCGTGAAGGGCGAGGACGTGAGCCGCGACCTGCTTGCCCGCGCGCTCCTCTCACGCGAGACGCCCGTCCCGCGCAAGACGCGCGTGGCGGAGTTCAGCGGCAGCCTGCGCATCGGCCGCGGCGACAGCGTCCGCCTGTGGGCGCACGCGAAGGGCGTCATCCCGGAGACCGGCCGGCTCGTGGTGAAGTATTCCTCCGGCCGCTCGCAGGAGTTCGTCATCGAGCAGACCAAGACAAACAGCCACTACTTTGATCTCACGCTGGAGAACGTGCAGGACCGCTTCGACTACGCCATCCACCTCGGCGACGGCCGCAGCCCGACGGCTCGCGTCGAGTCCATCGTGCGGCCAACGATCGCAAAGCTTGATTGCACGCAGGAGTATCCGGCCTACACTGGGCTCGGCACCGTGCGCCGAGCGCTCGGCGACCTCACTCTGCTTTCGGGGAGCAAACTCAAGCTCAACGTCACCGCGAGCAAGGATGTCGCGCGCGGTTCCATCAAGCTCATCGGCCTTGACCGCGAGGTGCCGCTCAAGCCCGTCGCCGGCAAGGCGAGCGAGCTCGAGGGCGAATTCCCCATCCCGACCAACAGGCTCACGGGTTTCATGGTGCAGCTCGTGGACAAGTTCGACATGACCTCGAAGGACGAGGCGGTGTATCGCATTGACCTCCTGCCCGACCGCGCGCCCGCCGTGCGCATCACTTACCCGGACCGCAAGGAGGAACTCGTCACGCAGCGCGCGCGCGTGCTCATCGGCTTCGAGGCCGTGGACGACTTCGCGGTGAAGCAGGTGTTCCTGCGCTTCAAGGTGGACGAATCCGCCGAGCGCGGCATCGAGCTCGTGCTGGCCGACGCGACGCAGCGCGCGGTGCGCAACCGCTACGAGTGGAAGCTGGCCGACATGAAGCCGCCCGTGCCCGAAGGCGCGACGATCGAGTGGTGGATCGAGGCGCGCGACAACAACGACGTGACCGGCCCCGGCATCGGCGCGAGCGAGCATTACGTGGCGAAAGTCGTGAGCGAGGAGGACAAGCGCGCCGACCTCATGGCGCGCGTGGGCGACAGCATCGGCGCCATCGGCGACGTGGCGAAGGACCAGGAAACGTTGAACAAGCGCCTCGGTGAGTTGATTCAGGGAAGGCCGGAGTCGCAGTAGATTTCAGTGTTCATTGTTGGGTGTTCAGTGTTCAGAATCGCCCCGCGAGCGCGACCCTGCTCCGCCCCTGACCTTTTCACACTGAACACTCACCCCTTCCGCCGATGAGGGCCCTCGCCAAACTCCACGCCACTCCCGGCCTCTGGCTCACCGACGTGCCCGAGCCCAAGCCCGGCATCAACGACGTGCTCATCCGTGTGGACGGCACGGGCATCTGCGGCACCGACCTGCACATCTACAAGTGGGACGCGTGGGCGCAAAAGACCATCCCCGTGCCAATGGTGGTCGGGCACGAGTTCGTCGGCGAAATCGTCGAGGTTGGCTCCAACGTGAACGACTTCCATCCGGGCGACATCGTCAGCGCCGAGGGTCACGTGGTTTGCGGGCGCTGCCGCAACTGCCTCGCTGGGCGGCGTCACTTGTGCAAGGACACCTCGGGCATCGGCGTGAACCGCCCCGGCGCGTTCGCCGAGTTCATCAGCGTGCCGATGACGAACGTCTGGCACCACAAGCCGGACATGGACCGCGATGTCGCCGCCATCTTCGACCCGTTCGGCAACGCGGTGCACACGGCCCTTTCGTTCGACCTGCTTGGCGAGGACGTGCTGGTCACTGGTGCGGGACCGATCGGCATCATGGGCGCTGCCGTCGCGAAGCACGCAGGCGCGCGCTTCGTGGTCGTGACGGACGTGAACGACTACCGCCTCGCGCTCGCGAAGCAGATGGGCGCGGACGTGGCGGTGAACGTGCAGCGGGAGAGCCTTCGCGACGTGCAGCGACGACTCGGCATGAAGGAGGGCTTCGACGTCGGCCTCGAGATGTCCGGCAACCCGGCGGCCTTTCGCGACATGATCGAGCAGATGTGCCACGGCGGGAAAATCGCGATGCTCGGCATCCCGTCCGAGCCCATGCCGATTGACTGGAACAAGGTGATTTTCAACATGCTCACGATCAAAGGCATTTACGGCCGCGAAATGTATGAGACGTGGTATAAGATGACGGTGATGCTCGAGAGCGGGCTCGACATCCGGCCCGTCATCACGCACCGCTTCCACTTCACCGAGTTCGAGAAGGGCTTCGAGGTGATGAAGACCGGGCAGTCGGGCAAGGTGATCCTGGATTGGAAGTGAACGCCGCGCCTCCCAGTCAACCGCGCGCCGCCGCGCTGCTCTCGCTCATCGGCAACACGCCGCTCGTGCCGCTGCGCTTCGAACCGGAGGGCGTGACGATCCACGCCAAGTGCGAGTTCCTCAACCCCAGCGGCAGCGTGAAGGATCGCCTCGCAAAGCACGTGCTGCTCGACGCCGAGGCGCGCGGCTTGTTGCGCCCCGACTCGATGATCGTCGAATGCACCAGCGGCAACACCGGCATTGCCCTCGCGATGGTCGGCTCGGCAATGGGTTATCGCGTCACCATCCTCATGTCCAGTGGCGCGAGCGAGGAACGCCGCCGGCTCATCCGCAGGCTCGGCGCGGAACTCGTCCTCTTCGACAGCGCGGGCCGTTACCAGACGGGCATCGAAATGTCGCGCGAGATGGCCGCGCGCGACCCGCGCGTCTTCCTGCCGCGCCAGTTCGAGAACCCGCTCAACGTCGAGGACCACGAGCACGGCACCGGCTTGGAAATCCTCCGGCAGACCGGTGGCCGCGTGGACGCGTTCGTCAGTGGCTTCGGCACCGGCGGCACGCTCGCGGGCTGCGGCAAGGCCATCAAGGCCGCGTGCCCGCAGGCGCGCATCATCGCGATGGAACCCGCCGAGCAGGCGCTGCTCGCGGGCGAGTGCCCGTGCTGCCACTTCATCGAGGGCGTTGCGGACGGCTTCATCCCGCCGCTGCTGCGGGGCGCGCCGCTCGATGGCGAAGTGAAGGTGAAGAGCACCGATGCGATGGCGATGGCGCGCCGGCTCCATCGCGAATTCGGCCTGCTCGTCGGGACCAGCTCGGGCGCAAACATCGTCGCCTCGCTCGAAGTCGCCCGTCAGCTCGGCCCGCGGGCGACGGTCGTCACGCTCCTGTGCGACCGCGCCGAGCGTTACTTCAGCACGGCTCTGTTCGAGCACGCGCATGAGTCGAGCGCTGAAAATCAGTGTTTATCCGTGTCCATCCGTGGTTCAGTTCCGGCGCGATGACATCGCAATTCCAGCAGCACCTCGCGTCGCAGCTCGACGCCATCCGCGCCGCGGGAACCTTCAAGCGCGAGCGGGTCATCCTCGCGCCGCAGGGCACGGCCATTCGCGTCGCGGACGGCCAGCCCGTGCTGAACCTCTGCGCGAACAATTACCTCGGCCTCGCGCAGCATCCCGACGTGCGCGCCGCGGCGCACGAGGCGCTGGATCGCTGGGGCTACGGGCTCGCGAGCGTGCGCTTCATCTGCGGCACGCAGAGCGTCCACAAGCAGCTCGAGGCGAAGCTGAGCGAGTTCCTCGGCACGGAGGACACGATCCTCTACGGCTCGTGCTTCGATGCGAACGGCGGCCTTTTCGAGACACTGCTCGGGCCGGAAGACGCGATCATTTCCGACGAGCTGAACCACGCGTCGATCATTGACGGCGTGCGGCTGTGCAAGGCGCAGCGCTTCCGCTACCGCAACAACGACATGGCCGACCTCGAGGCGAAGCTGCGCGAGGCGAGCAGCGCACGTTTCCGGCTCATCGCGACCGATGGCGTCTTCTCGATGGACGGCTTCATCGCGAATCTGCACGGCATCTGCGATCTCGCCGACAGGCACGGCGCGCTCGTGATGGTGGACGACTCGCACGCGGTCGGCTTCATGGGCGCGCGCGGTCGCGGCACGCACGAGCACTGCGGCGTGATGGGCCGCGTTGACATTCTCACCGGCACGATGGGCAAGGCGCTCGGCGGCGCGAGCGGCGGTTACACGAGCGGACGCCGCGAGTTCATCGAACTGCTCCGCCAGCGCTCGCGCCCGTATCTCTTCAGCAACACGCTCGCGCCCGCCATCGCCGGCGCGACGCTCACGGTGCTCGACCTGCTCACCGAATCCACTTCGCTGCGCGACCGGTTGGAGGCGAACACGCGCTTCTTTCGCGACGCGATGGGCAAGGCTGGCTTCAACGTGCTGCCCGGCGCGCACCCGATCTGCCCCGTGATGCTCGGCGACGCCGCGCTCGCCACGCGCGTCGCCGACGCGATGCTCGCGAAGGGCGTTTATGTCATCGGTTTCAGCTACCCGGTCGTGCCGCAAGGCAAGGCGCGCATTCGCTGCCAGGTCTCCGCGGCGCACTCACGCGAGGAGTTGGAGAAGGCGGTGAGCGCGTTCGCGGAAGTGAAGAAGGAGTTCGGACTATGATGGAGTCGCGCGTTCCAGTTTCTTGCAGGCAGGCACCGCCTCTCACTAGCACCCGGCTTCAGCCGGGTGACGCGAGCGGCGGAGATCGTAAACGGTTTCAACCGGTTCCAGTGGCCGGTCACAGCCAAGCCGTTGAAACGGCTCGGCCCGGCCTGCAAACTTTCACCCGGCTGAAGCCGGGTGCTAATGAGCAGGGCAAGAAGGTGAGGTGAGCGCATGAATAAGTCTCTCCGAGCACACTGGTTGACGACACTTGCGTCGGTCGCGGCGCTCGCGGCCGGTGCGGCCGACGCGCCCAAACCGCCCCGCGCCGCGCGCTCGGTGCATCTCGGTTTCCCCGCGCCGGACGCGGCGATGTTCTACAACGAGATGGTCGTCGAGGAGTCCGTCAACGGCAGCTACTTCATGGCGTGCGGCTGGAACACGGGCTACTTCGGCATCCAGCAACTCGGCTCGCCAACGAACAAGGTCGTCCTCTTCTCCGTGTGGGACCCGACCAAGGGCGACAACCCGAACGCCGTGAAAGTTGAGGACCGTGTCGAACCTTTGCACGAGGGCGAAGGCGTGCGAATCAAGCGATTCGGCGGCGAAGGCACGGGCGGGCAGTGCATGGCGCCGTTCGCGTGGAAGGTCGGCGAGACGAATCGCTTCCTTCTGCGCGGCGAAGTGCAGGCCGACAAGACCGCCTACACCGCGTGGATCTGGCGCAGCGACCGCAAGGACTGGTGGAAGCTCGCGACGTTCCGCGCGCAGACGAAAGGCTCGCCACTGCGCGGGCTCTACTGCTTCGTCGAGGACTTCCGCCGCGACACGAAGAGCGCGACCGAGCGTCGCCGCGCGCGCTTCGGCAACGGCTGGGTGCAAACGGTCGCAGGCGAATGGCAGCCGCTGACCAAGGCGCGCTTCACCGCGTCGGCGGCGGAGTGGGAGGCGAAGGAGACGATTGACGCCGGACTCGCGGACGGTTGGTTCTTCCTCGCGACCGGCGGCGAGACCAAGACCACCACGCCGCTGCGCTCGACCATCGAGTTGCCGCAAGCCGGGCGCAGCGCTCCCAAGCTCGACCTCTTCGAGCCGCGCATCACGGCGGACACCACGGAAGTTCCTGACCTCGACGAATGGGGCAAACAGGCGCGGGCGCTGTGTGAGAAGTGGTATCCGAAGATCATCGAGCTGCTGCCGACCGACGGCTTCAAGCCCGCGACGAACGTGAGCCTCGTCCTCAAGAAGGACATGAAGGGCGTGGCCGGCACGAGCGGCAACCGCATCGCCATCTCCGCGGACTACGTGCGCGGGCACACGAACGACTTCGGCATGGTGATCCACGAGTTGACGCACGTCGTGCAGGCGTATCCGCCGAATCGCGCGGGCTGGCTCGTCGAGGGCATCGCGGACTACATCCGGCTCTTCCACTTCGAGCCCGACGCGCGCCGGCCGCGCATCAATCCCGACAAAGCCAGCTATCGCGACGCCTACATGACGACCGCCATCTTCCTCGACTGGGCGCAGCGCCAGCACGACAAGGACCTCGTGAGGAAGCTGAACGCCGCGCTGCGCGAGCGCCGTTACCGCGACGAGTTGTTCAAGGAATTCACCGGCAGGACCGTGGACGAGTTGTGGAAGGACTTCACCGACTCGCTGCGGAAGCAGGAATGACATGAGCAAGCCGGGGAAGGACTCGCTGTTGGTCCAGCAAGCCATCGAGCTTGCGCGCGCATTACAGCAGCGCGCGGTGGAACTCCAGACGCCCGCCGAACGCCGCCAGCAGGCCGAGCTCGACCGCATGCTCCAGACTCCCGCGGACAAGGTCACGCTCGTGCAACTCACCGACCAGGCGTTCCGGTGCCGGGCCGCTTCGCGCACGGCGGAGCACCTCACGCACATCCTCGACGTGCAGGGCGTCCCGCGATTCTTCAGCCCGCTCGACCGCGCGCTGCTCCGCGGCTTCCAGACCTTCGGCGGCTGGCTGCCGGGAGTGTCCGTGCCGCTCGTGAAGGAACACGTGCAGCAGGAGACCGCCAACGTCGTGCTGCCCGCGGAGACTGAACTGCTCTCGCACCACTTGCAGGCACGCCAGCAGGAAAAAGTCCGCATGAACCTGAACTTCCTCGGCGAGGCATTGCTCGGCGAGGAGGAAGCCACGCACCGGCTTGAGAAGTATCTCGCCGCGCTGCAACTGCCCGAGGTCGAGGTGGCCTCCGTCAAAATCTCGACGCTCTACTCGCAAATCTCCGCGCTCGCGCGCGAACACACGTTGCGCGTGCTGTGCGACCGATTGGAGTTGCTCTATCGCGAGGCGGCGCACCTCAAGTTCACCCGACCCGACGGCTCGCAGGTTCCGAAGTTCATCTACCTCGACATGGAGGAATATCGCGACCTGCACCTCACGACGCAGGCGTTCATGCGCACGCTCGACCGGCCGGGCTTGAAGCACGCCGCCGCGGGCATCGCGTTGCAGGCTTACATCCCCGATTCGGCGCGAGTGCAGCGCGATCTGAACGAGTGGGCGAAGCGCCGTGTCGCCGGCGGCGGCGCGCCCATCACCATCCGCATCGTGAAGGGCGCGAACATGGAAATGGAACGCGTCGAGGCGAGCCTGCGCGACTGGCCGCAGGCACCGTTCAAGACGAAGCGCGAGACCGACGCGAACTACAAGCGCATGCTCCGCGAGGCGATGCGTCCGGAGAATCTCGCCGCCGTCCGCGTCGGTGTCGCATCGCACAACCTCTTCGACCTCGCCTACGGCCTCGTGCTCGCGGCGCATGCCGACGCCGGTGACCGCGTGCAGTTCGAGATGCTCGAAGGCATGGCGAACCACCAGCGGCGCGCGCTGCTGGAGCACTCACCCAGCCTGTTGCTCTACGCGCCCGCTTGCCGCAAGGAGGAGTTCCTCAACGCCATCGGCTATCTCATTCGCCGCCTCGACGAGAACACGGGACCGGAGAACTTCCTGCGGCACGCGTTCAAGCTCAGTGTCGGTTCGCCCGACTGGCAGCAGTTGGAACGCGGCTTCCGCGAGGCGTTCACGGTGGAGGTTTCGGATGCGCCGCGAAAAACGCAGGACCGCAACACTGAGCGACACGACGCGCCGCGCGCAGAGATGCCGCGGGACCAGTTCGAGAATGAGCCCGACACGGATTGGTCGTTGCCGCAGAACAGCGCATGGGCCGAGCGCATCGTGTCGAGGAACGAGGCAGGCACGACGGAGATTTCACCTGTCACCGGTAGGAGCCGACGTGAGGAGGCTCCATTCGAAGCGGAATCAAGTCAGAGCCTCCTCACGTCGTCTCCTACGGCGGAGTGCCTCGACCCTTCGCGACCGGGCGTCGTGCTCGCTCGTTACGCGCTGGCCGACGATGCAGACATCGAGCGGGCCGTCGCTTGCGCGAAGGCCGACCCCGACGGCTGGCGCGCGATGAGCGTGGACGGGCGCAACGAAGTGCTCGGCCGCGTCGCCCAGGAACTGCGTCGCGGTCGAGCCGACCTGATGTGGGCCGCGATGGCCAACGGCGGCAAGACACTCGCCGAGAGCGACCCCGAGGTAAGCGAGGCTGTGGACTTCGTCGAGTTCTATCGAGCAAGTGCGCGATGTTTCTTTGAGATGGGGAGCGCACGCGTCCCGCGTGCCGCGGTCGGCGTCCCGCCGACCGCTTCCGGTTCGGACGAACCATCGCAGCGAGACGCCGCGATGAGCACGCCGGAGGCGCGCGCTCCCCTGAACGTTTCGCCCGTTGGCGTGGTCGTCGTCGTGCCGCCATGGAACTTTCCCATCGCGATTCCCTGCGGTGGCATCGCGGCGGCGCTCGCGGCAGGGAACACGGTCATTCTCAAGCCCGCGTCGGACACGGTCCTCATCGCGTGGGAACTTTGTCAGTGCTTCTGGCGCGCGGGCGTGCCGAAGTCAGCGCTTCAGTTCGCCCCCTGTCCCGGCAGTGGCGCGGGCGCGCGGCTCGTCACGCATCCGGACGTGGACGCCGTCATCCTCACCGGCGGCACCGACACCGCGCTCCGCATGCTCAAGGCGCGCCCCGGCCTGCGGCTTTTCGCCGAAACCGGCGGCAAGAACGCCACGATCATCACCGCGCTCAGCGACCGCGAGTTGGCCATCAAGCACGTCATCCACAGCGCGTTCAGCCACAGCGGGCAGAAGTGTTCCGCGACCTCGCTGTTGCTGCTCGAGGCGGAGGTTTACGATGACCCGCAGTTCAAGCGCATGCTCTGCGACGCTGTGAAAAGCCCGCACGTCGGCAGCGCGTGGGACTTGCACACGCGCGTTGGCCCGCTGATTCGTCCACCGAGCGGCGACCTCGAAGCCGCGCTGAAGACGCTCGAACCCGGTGAATCCTGGGCCGTGATGCCGCGACAAGTTGGCGACAATCCAAACCTGTGGTCGCCCGGCGTGAAGTGGGGCGTGCAGCCAGGCAACGTCACGCACCTCACGGAATTCTTCGGTCCCGTGCTCGGCGTGATGCGCTTCGAGCGGTTGCACGAAGCCATCGCGCTCGTGAACCGGACCGGCTACGGCCTCACCAGCGGCCTCGCGAGCCTCGACGACCGCGAGCAGGCCGAGTGGCTCGCGGGCATCCACGCGGGCAACCTCTACATCAACCGCCCAACCACAGGCGCCGTCGTGCTGCGCCAGCCGTTTGGTGGCATGGGCAAGTCGGCGTTTGGTCCCGCAATGAAAGCAGGCGGACCAAACTACGTGGCGCAGTTCATGAAGTTCGCAGAAACGGACGCGCCAGCCGAAGTCGAGTCGAACGACGATCCGCCGCTGCCCGACTTGGTGAACAACCTCCGCAACCTCTCGGCTGAGGACGCACCGTTGGCCGAAGTCCACTGCTCCCTCGCCGCCGTGCGCAGCTACGCGCGAAACTTCCGCACCGAGTTCGGCTGTCGTCACGATCATCTCCGCGTGCTCGGGCAGGACAACTTCCGCCGCTACCTGCCGGTGCGCGAGGTGCGCGTGCGCATCAGCGATGCGGACGGCTTCTTCGAAAACATCGCGCGGCTCGCGGCGGCGCGCATCGCGGGTTGCCGGATTACCGTGAGCCACTCGTTGCCGTTTGCGTCGCCCGCGATTCAGTTGCTGCACGAACTCACGGAGGATTGGGCGGGCGGCATCGAGTTCATCGAGGAAACGAACGCCCAACTCGCCGCCATCATTCGCGCGCACCAGACCGACCGCATCCGCTTCGCCGCCGAGGATCGCGTGCCACGCGTCGTGCGCGAAGCGGCAGCGGAGACCGGCCTTTTCCTCGCCGATGCGCCGGTCCTGTCCGAAGGGCGCATCGAATTGCTGTGGTATCTGCGCGAGCAGAGCGTGAGTTTCGACTACCACCGCTACGGCAACCTCGGCTCGCGCGCAGGCGAGTCGCGCCGCGATCCCGCCTGACGGATGCTCGCGGTTTGCCTTCCCGTGCCGCAAGGGTATCGTCGCGCCCATGCGCCACGCCCCGATTGATTCAAAGCTCTTCGTCGAGAACCGCCGCCGCCTCGCGTCGCTCATGTGCCGCAATGCGGTCGCCGTCGTGAACGCCAACGACGTGCTGCCGACCAACGCCGACGGCTCGCTCGTGCTCGTGCCGAATTCTGACCTCTTCTACCTCGCGGGCATCGAGCAGGAGGAGAGCATCCTCGTGCTCGCTCCGGACGCCTTCGACCCGAAGCTGCGCGAGGTGCTGTTCCTCCGCGAACCGAGCGAGCACCTCAAGATCTGGGAAGGCCACAAGCACTCGAAGGATGACGCGCAGAAAATCTCCGGCATCAAGACGGTGAAGTGGCTCGGCGAGTTCCGCACCATCTTCCGCCAGCTCATGTGCGACGCCGGGCACGTTTATCTCAACTCCAACGAACACAAGCGCGCCGCCGTCGAGGTCGAGACTCGCGACCAGAGGTTCGTGCGCGAGTGCCAGCGACAGTTCCCGCTGCACCAGTATCACCGGCTCGCGCGGCTGTTGCACCAGCTGCGCGTCGTCAAGTCGCCCCCCGAACTTGACCTGCTCAAGCAAGCTGTGGCCATCACGGACGCCGGCTTTCGCCGTGTGCTCAAGTTCACCCGGCCCGGCGTGAACGAGTGCGAAGTCGAGGCGGAGTTCGCGCACGAATTCATCCGGCGGCGAGGGAAATTCGCCTACAACCCCATCATCGCCAGCGGCGCCAACACCTGCGTGCTGCATTACAACCAGAACGACCAGCCGTGCAAGGCGGGCGAGCTGCTGCTGCTCGATGTCGCCGCCAGCTATGCGAACTACAACGCCGATCTCACTCGCACCATTCCGGTGAGCGGGCGGTTCACGAGACGGCAGCGCCGCGTGTATGACGCCGTGCTGCGCGTGATGCGCGCCAGCATCGCGGGCTCAACCGTCGGCAAGCTCACACGCGACTGGCTCAAGGAATCGCAGGCGATGATGACCGACGAGTTGCTGTCGCTCGGCCTGCTCAAGCCCGCCGACGTGAAGAAGCAGACCACCGACGAGCCTGCGTGCCGCAAGTTTTTCATGCACGGACTCGGCCATCCGCTGGGGCTCGACGTGCACGACGTGGGCTTCACCACACAACCCTTCGCGCCCGGCTGGGTGCTGACGGTCGAGCCCGGCATCTACATTCCGAAGGAAGGCTTCGGCGTCCGCCTGGAAAACGACATCCTCGTCACCGAAAGCGGCCCTGTGGACTTGATGGCGAAAACTCCGGTCGAAGCCGACGAGATCGAGGCGCTGATGCGCCGCCGTTGAGACCGTGCATCCGTCCTGGCGCCGTGGTGTTGATGAGTCGAAGCCCGTTCCCAACTAGGTTCATGTCATGAGCCGTCCGCCATTCATTCCCGCCATGATTCTGACACTACCCATGAACCTGCCCTCGACCGACCACCGCTCACCCTCCCTTCGGGCACCCTCTCCCCTCCTCCGAGCAGGGGAGAGGGTTGGGGTGAGGGGTGGTCGCCGAGGTTCAGGTGGCGAAATCGCGGGACTTGGCGGGCCGTGGATTCTCTCCAGCCGCGTCGTGCTGCTTGCACTCGCAACCGCAACGTTCGCGTTCCCGGCGCAAGCCCGCCCAGCGGCGGACGACTCTCCCCAGCAACGCCGGCCGCAGTTCGGCTCGGGGGCGCGCATCTACAAGGATCGCGTCACGCCCAACTGGTTCGCGAACGACACGCGCTTCTGGTATCGCAACGACTTGCGCGGCGGCGGGCGCGAGTTCGTGTTGGTGGACGCGGAGAAGGGCACGCGAACGGCGGCGTTCGACCACGCTCGGCTCGCCACTGCTCTTTCCAAGTCCACGGGCGCGGAGCACAAGGCGGACAGGTTGCCGTTCGACAGCATCGAGTTCAGCGAGGATGGCAAGCTGGTTCGCTTCACCGTTGGCGAGAGGTTGCTCGAATGCGATTTGCAATCCTACGAAGTGCGCGAGTCGAAGTCGCCTGCGAAGCCCGCGACGAAATCCGCTGCCGCGCGCCCTTCTACCGCAACTCGCAGCGCGCGCACCGGCGAGGAGATCTTCGTCACCTTCGTCAATCGCACGCAGGGCGAGGTGGAACTGTTCTGGCTCAACACCGACGGTGGACGGCAGAGCTACGCCAAGCTCGCCTCGGGCGCGGAGCATCGGCAGCACACCTTCGCCGGCCACGTGTGGCTCGCGGTGGACGCGCAAGGGAACGAAGTCACGCGCGTCGAGGCCGCCGCCGACATGCCGCGTGTCGAGATCACCCGCGCACCGCAAGCGCAAGGTCAGCAGCGCACCGGACAGCAAAAGGGCTTCGGTCAACGCACCGGCTTCGGCGGAGGCGACGCCACTTCGCCCGACCGCAAGTGGACGGCGCTGGTGAAGGACAGCAACATCTTCGTCCGCGGTGAGGACGGGAAGGAAGTGCAGCTCTCGACCGATGGCAAGGACGGATTCGCCTACCAACGGCCAACTTGGTCGCCGGACTCGAAGTCGCTCGTCGCATTTCGCGTCGAGCCAGGCGAACGCAAGGAGGTTCACCTCGTGCAATCGTCGCCGCCGGGTGGCGGACGCGCGAAGTTGCAGACGCGGCCTTACGATTTGCCGGGCGACAAGTTCACGAGCTACGAGCTGAACCTGTTCGACGTGGCGTCCCGCAAGCAGACCAAGCCCGGCGTCGAACGCGTGGACTTCGGCACGCCGCGCGTGCGCTGGAGCAAGGACGGGCGGCACTTCACCTACCAGAAGATTGACCGCGGACATCAGCGGCTGCGCGTAATCGAGGTGGACGCGCAGACCGGCGCGCCGCGCAACGTGATTGACGAGCAGAGCAAGACCTTCATCTGGACCGCGCACACGGAGAACCTCGGCGTGCAACTCGTCAACTGGCTGGAAAAGTCCGAGGAGATTCTCTACGTCTCGGAGAAGGACGGCTGGCGGCATCTCTACCTCGTGGAAGCGAAGTCCGCCGCGATGCGCCCGGTGACGAAGGGCGAGTGGATCATTCGCGGCGTCGAGCGCATTGACGAGGAAGCGCGGCAGGTGTGGTTCCGCGCGAGCGGCGTGTTCCCGGATCAGGATCCGTATCTCGTCCACTTTGGCCGTGTGACCTTTGACGGCACGGGGCTGACCTGGCTGACCGCGGGCAACGGCAACCACTCGCTGCAATTCTCGCCCGACCGCAAGTTCATCGTGGACACGTTCAGCCGCGTGGACCTCGCGCCAGTGAGCGATCTGCGCCGCGTCGCCGACGGCAAGTTGGTGTGCAAACTGGAGGAAGCCGACACGAGCGAACTCAAGTCCAGCGGCTGGGAAGCGCCGGAGGTGTTCGTCGCGAAGGCGCGCGACGGCAAGACGGACATCTGGGGCAACATCCACCGCCCGCGCGACTTCGACCCGGCGAAGAAGTATCCCATCATCGAGGACATCTACGCCGGGCCGCAGGGGTCGTTCGTGCCGAAGACGTTCAGCGCGGCGTCGCGCTACGAGTCGCAGACGCGGCTCGGCTTCGTGGTGGTGAAGATTGACGGCATGGGCACGGCGAACCGCTCGAAAGCCTTCCACGACGTGTGCTTCAAGAATCTCAAGGACGCCGGCTTCGAGGACCGCATCTTGTGGATGAAGGCGGCGGCACGGACGCGCCCGTGGATGGACGTGACGCGCGTCGGCATCTACGGCACGTCGGCGGGTGGGCAGAACGCCGCGGGCGCGGTGCTGTTTCATCCCGAGTTTTACAAGGCGGCGGTCGCCAACTGCGGCTGCCACGACAACCGCATGGACAAGGCGTCGTGGAACGAGCAGTGGATGGGTTACATGCCGCCGGAGAAACTCTACGGCAAGGACGCGGACAACTGGTATTCGGCCTCGTCGAACATTGACAACGCGCACCGGCTGCGCGGCGCGCTCTTCCTCATCGTCGGCGAGTTGGACACGAACGTGCCGCCGGAATCCACGTATCGCCTTGTGGACGCGCTCGTGAAGGCGGGCAAGGACTTCGACTACCTGCTGGTCCCGAATGGCGGCCACGGCGCGGGCGGACAATACGCCGCGAGGCGCCGCGACGATTTCTTCGTGCGGCACTTGATGGGCAAGGAGCCGCCGAACCGGAATGCCGAAGGAGGCGGGCGATGAACCGCCGTTGCGCACGAATCAGCCTGCTCGCCGCCGCGGCGCTCGCGGTAGTTGAGAGCTTGCACGCCGCCGACGCGCCTTCTGTCACCGCGCCGCCGGAGTCCTTCTTCGAGATGGTCGGACAGCGCGACCGCGATGTGGCGCGGCAGTTCTACAAGAAGTTCATTGACGTGAACGGCATGCCGGTCGTCGCCGCGGGCGTGGTGGACGACCGCGCGTTGCAGCGCACGCACGAAATCGTCACGCGCATGCTCGCCGGCCGGCCGGACATCACCGCCGCGCTCGTGCAGAACCGGATGTATCTCATCATCATCGGCAGGGACCAGGTTTACACCGACATGCCGGAGTATCGGAACCATCCGAACCCCGCCTACCAGAACGAGCGCGTGCGCGGCACCGGCGGACGGCCCACGAGCTTCGGCGAGGAAAACCTCCTCAGTCTCGCGCTCGTCGCCGAGACCTTCGCCTACGAAGGCCGCGTGGACTGGCGGTTGCCGAAGTGACGTGCCCGAACTCTCGCCCGAACTAGGATGTAACCCAGCATGAACAAGGCTAGGAGGACCAGCACGCTAAATCTAACCCGATTCCTCTTGTCAGACGACTGATTTGAAAGAGCGAGGATGGGACTCGCACTCCCATAGGAAGCAGGTGTGGGCTGTGCTGACGGGTCTGACCCCACATCAGACCCGGTCGCCGGGTTGTTCGCATTGCGTGATGAATGTGACTGGCCGCTCGGACGGGGCATGCCCACGGCTGCATTCGAAGGCGATTGGTGAAGCGGCATCAAAGATGATGCTACACTGGGAGTGGCTCCCAGTAAGGCCTTTCCGACGCCAGTCTCCGGCTGCTTGACAATCACTATCGCTGTCCCTGACGACAACTCAGTCCATCCCACGCCTGGAACAAAAGTTCTTGGCAGAAAAGCCGTCACATAATACTTGCCAGGCTCCGTCAGTTGCACAAGGTCAGAGACGCGAATGGTGCTTCTCAATTGGAAGCCGCGATTCAAACTCATCGCCGAACGTTCAAAACTGGTAAAATCAATGCCTGTAGTTGGGTCGATTCGCCGCACGGCATCTGAGTCAAAAACCAGTTCCTTGGGATGCCGCACAACCGTAAACCGATACTTCTCGCTCTCACGCCCGCTCTGGCTCAGAAGGAGGGAAGTCATCCCCACATTGCGCACAAGGATCTGTGCATCCATGGCCTCGCCAACTTCAAACGTCTCCTTTCCAAAGCGGAGTGAGAGCTGAAGGTTCCCGGTCACAAATCCCCAATTGCCATCAGGATCCTCACTTGCCGGCTGGCAATCCTTAGCTAGGCGCGACTTTCGCAATATCGAATCATCTATGACCATTTTTCCCGCTGGTCCACGAACGTAGACATTTGAGCCGGCATCTATGAAAAAGCGATTGGTGTTGACCGAATCCACCGGATCAGGAAACAGCTTTATTGTCGCCGCCCAAACGCATGTAACCTCAAGCATGACCTTGAGCCCTACAATCAGGACTAGGCTGGACCAAGGTTGCACTCGACAGTTCGAAGCAATCATTGGGAAGCCCCCAAGCAGGAGTCGTTACGGGATTGGCATGACTTCCAAGTCCTGAACTCTCCCGTTCCACTCCGGAAACTCAGATGTCTCATTACTCGGCATTGGGTTCTGCGTTCCGTTGGCAACACCGTTCCACATATTGTTAACCCTCGTCCCATTTCCGTTGTATTGCCATGAAGTCTCGGCGAGGGACACCCAGATAGCTCCAGGGGAATCTGGCTTCATGAGGAGGAAGGTCTGAAACTGAACATCCACCGAGATCGCACGCGAAACTTGGTTTGCGCCAAATCCTGGCGAATCGAACTCGTATGTCCATGGAAATTCCCTGTCAATTTTTTGGTGCCCTTGACCCCTGACCACGGTCCACCTTGAGCATTCAGCGATTGCTTCGATTCTACGCTGTTTACAATCTGGCACATCTTGTAGTCAGCCGATATGCCTTCCGCCACGGTTACAGTCGGGTCGTAATAAACGCCATGAACTGGGTCCACGGGTGGTGAACCGCCGTAATGGATCGAGAAAACACCAGGAGCTTTGAACCAGTTCGCATCTGCGGCAGCCGGAGCGCCATTTCGCATTCCAAGCGTGCCGGATGGCTTATACACATCAAAATACGCTTTTGACTGAACGGGTTGGCCGTTCACGGTTGCGTTGCAGACGACTGTGAAGGTGTTGATGCTCCGATTATACCAGTAGTAAACACAGCTTTCTTGGTTTTTGGGGTAACCCTCGTATTTCTTGCCCAGTGGCGTAGTCGCCACGTAGTTGCTCACGGTTTGGCCTGGTATCGTCCAGTCCCAGCCAGTAATCGCTGGATTCGTAACCACAACGCCAGCGTCAGTTGCCATCTTGCAATACAGGTTAATGAGTTCGCCAGCCAAGACGAAATTTGTCTTGTCCGTGATTACATTGGTCGAAGTGAACACATTGGTAAAGTTCCCTTGCTCGTTAACCCCAATCACGTAGGTTCCGGTAATTCGAAAAATCTGCGGCCGGACCATGCCGACGTCCACCTTGAAATAGACGTTCGTGCGGGCGCCGAACGAGGCTGAAAACCCGTTGGTCGTGCAGTCCGCCCACGTGACGGCGACATTCCCATCGCCATCGCAGGTCTGGCCGGCGACCGTGATCTCGCCGGGCGGCACCAGATTCGCGCCTTCCTTGGCCTCGACGTGGATGATGTAAACGCGCGTCAGCGGGGAGTTCGTGTCGCCACCGGTTTCGTATTGGAAGGAGACGTTTTCGACCAAGCCGGGAATGTCCACGGCGGGATACGGATACTCGCCGGTGAAGGACGGAGGTTCGTTGTCGCCCTCATGGGTCACCTGTCCCGTCTCCGCGGAGCCGTCGGCGTGCAGGTTGATCCAATCCGAGGTGTAATTGGTCGAGAGCGACCACAGGCTGAAGTCCCACGTCCACACATTGGTCGAGGAGTCGAGGATGACCGTCGCCGCGGGAGGTGTTTGATTCGGGTTGGCGACGATGTTTGTGTAGGCGATATTTGTCTGGCCGCGGCCATAGCCGTATTGGCGCTCGAAGTGGAGGATCTCACTCACGCCCGTGTGGACTGTTCTTTTGTAAGTCGAGACACGCAAGCCTTGCGCGGGCACGCTCGCGCACAAGACGAAGAAGAACACGGCGGCGGCGGTCAGCCATTTGCTCACAAGAGGCGTGCGTTCATTCTCGCCTCGCAAGGCACGGGTTCAGCGGTTTGCTGTCATTGCGCTGCCACGTTGCGTTCTCATGTTACCTCCTTGTGTTCTTGCTTCCACCGTGCGGTTACGGGTTGGGATTCAAAATCGTCAGCGTCCGCACGCTGCGGGTGGTGGTGCCGTTGCTGTTGGTCACGCGGGTGCGGAGCTTGACCACCTGGCCCACGGTGAAGGGGCCGAGCGCGTTGCCGCTCGGGTCCACGGGGGCGGAGTGGGTGAAGTCCGTGTCCACGCCCACCACCATCCATTCGATGGTGCTGGTGGCGTCGGTGGTGAAGGTGCCGTTCTCGTAGCTGACGAGCAGTTGCAGGCCGTTGACGCCGCCTTGCAGGATTTCGCGGATGCCGAGCGTGCCCGGCATGTTCGAGCCCTCGGTCTCGATGTCGTCGAGCGCGGCGGCGAGGGCGGGGTTGGAGCGGGATTCGGCCACGAGCTTGTCGTAGAAGCGCTTGTTGAGCCGGTCCACGGTGGCCGCCGAGGTGCGCAGGTTGGTGCGGGCGGTGGTCACGTCCACGTCGCGGTCCTCGACGGTTTGCTCGAGGGCGGGCTGGGCGTTCATGGCGGCGACGAGGTCGGCCACGCCCTTGCCTCCCGCCGTGATGGGCGCGCGCGGCGGCACCTGGGCCGTGAGGAAGGCGTTGATCTTGTTGAGGGCGCTGACGACTTTCAGGCCGCGGGCCAGCGCGAACTCGGTGGTGCGCGGGACGATGGAGTAGGCGGGCTGGAGCAGGTCCACGAGCGCGGATTCGGCGGCGACGGTGTCGTCCAGCTCGCCCTCGGCGGACTGCGGCAGCGCGAGGTCAAGCCGCTGGACGATCAGGAAGCCCTGGTTCTCGGCGTTGTTGGCACCGTCGAAGTCGGCGAGGGCGTTGTCGCGGATCTGCGGGAGCGGGCTGAGTCCGTCGGCCAGGGCGAGCAACGCGGCGCTGTCGGTCGCGCCGACCTTGAGCGTGGGGACGTGTTCGTTGATGACGGCGACGGTTTGTCCGGTGCGGTTCTGGATGGCTTGATAGTATTCCATAAGGCCTCCGATTGGGTCTGCGATGGACTTGTGCGGCGAGGCTGCGCCTGAAAACGGCCCTTTGGCAAGCAGAAACGTCGAAATGCCGCCGGTGAACGGAAACGGAATGGCAACCGGGAGTTCACGGGTGGCAGGGAGACGATTCGACCGGGCAGTTGGACGTTTGCGGGAGGTCTTGGGACGATTAGAAGGTGGAAGCAGGCGTTTGTAGGGCGCAAACGGACGATTGCGAAGGCCAACCGGACGTTTACAGGGTGCAAGAAGACGTTTACAAGCCGCAAGGAGACGTTTTGCGTTCAGTGTATCAGATTACTGGAATGGATTCATGGTCAACACGTTAGCAGGTTGAGCTCATTCCCGACCGGGATTTGCATGGGACGCGCTCGATCAACTGGACAAGGCGCGGATTCGTTCACGTCCGGCGCGAAGCGCTTTGACAAACGCCGCGGGTCGGCCTCACCTCTCTGCATGCACAGCCCGTTGCGTCCCGCGCTCCTCCTCGCCGCGCTGGCTCTTTTCGTCTCCACCTCGCCCGCGCAGGACCGGCTCAAGGCGATGCCGGGTTACGAGCGGTTCACCAAGATGAGCCGCGAGTCCGCGGACGCCGTGAAGCCGGGCACGCTCGCGGTCACGTGGGTCGAGGGCGGCAAGGCGTTCCAATACTCGAAGGACGGCAAGCGCTGGCGGTTCGACATCGCCGAGGGCAAGGCCGTGGAGACCGATGCGACGAAGTCCGCGCCCGCGACGAAGTCCGCGCCGGGCGATGGCACGGGACGGCGGTTCCTCGGCGGCGGCAATCGTCCCGAGCGGGGGCGTCAATACACTTCGGCGATTTCACCGGACGGGAAGTTGAAGGCCTTCTACCGCGATCACAATCTCTGGCTGAGCGACACGAACGGCGCGAACGAGCGCCCCCTCACCCGCCCTCCGGGCACCCTCTCCCCCGGTGGGGGCGAGGGAAAGCGAGGAAGCGCTTCGGTCACCCTCGCCCCCACCGGGGGAGAGGGATGGGGTGAGGGGGGCAGCGCGGCGAAGCGGCTCAAGTTCGGCACGGCGAGCTGGGTTTACGGCGAGGAACTCGACCAGCTCACCGCGATGTGGTGGTCGCCCGACGGCAGGCGCATCGCGTTCTATCGCTTCGACGAGTCGCAGGTGAAGGACTTCTTCCTCACGCTCAGCCACACGCGCATCAACACCACGCTGGACAGCGAGCCTTACGTGAAGGCCGGCGCGACCAACCCGGTCGTGGACATCCTCATCCACGATCTCGACTCGAAGGCGACCGTCACCGTGGACGCGCGCGACGGGAAGCCCTTCGACAACTCGGTGGTCGGCCATTATCTCTACGGTGTGTCATGGACGCAGGACGGCAGGGAACTCCTGTTCCACCGCACGAACCGCCGGCAGAACATCATGGAACTGACCGCCGCCGACCCCGCCACGGGCAAGTGCCGCGTGGTCGTGCGCGAGGAATGGCCCGCAAGCTGGACGGAGAATTCGCCGGCCATCCGCTGGCTCAAGGACGGCCAGCGCTTCATCTGGACGAGCGAGCGCACAGGCTGGAAGAATTTCGAGTTGCGCCATCTCGACGGACGGCTGCTCGCCGCGCTCACGAAGCACGAGTTCGAGGTCGCCAACATCGTGCGGCTCGACGAGGACGCGGGCACGCTGCATTACATGGCCCGCAGCGGCGACAACCACATGAAGCTGCAGCTTCATCGCGTCGGGCTCGACGGCGCGGGCGAACGCCGCATGACCGACCCGAAGTGGCATCACACGGTGGACCTCGCGCCGGACGCGCGGCACTTCGTGGACACGATTCAAACGCACGACTCGCCGCCCGCGACGCGCCTGTGCGACGCCGACGGCAAGGTGCTCGCCGAACTGGCGAAGAGCGACACGGCGAAGTTCGACAAGCTCGGGCTCAAGCGCGTCGAGTTGCTCACGTTCAAGTCAGCCGATGGCACGAACGATTTGCACGGGCTGCTGCATTTCCCGTCCGATTTCGACCCGGCGAAGAAGTATCCGCTGCTCGTGACCGTGTATGCCGGCCCGGCGACGAGCGCGGCGCGGGAGACGTTCGCGACGCCGAACGCGCTGACGGAGTTCGGGTTCCTTGTCGCGGCGTTCGACTCGCGCAGCGTGAACGGCCGCGGCAAGCGCCTGCTCGACGCCATCTACATGAAGCTCGGTGTGCCGGAGATTGACGACCAGGCGGCGGGCGTGAAGTCGCTGTGGAGCCGGCCTTACGTGAACAGGGAACGCGTGGGCATCTTCGGCACAAGCTACGGCGGCACGGCGTCGGCGCTGGCGCTCGTGCGGCATCCGGATGTGTTCGCGGCGGCGTGCGCGTCGTCGTCGGTGACGGACTTCCGCCACTACGACAGCATTTACACGGAGCGTTACATGTGGATTCCGCAGGAGAACCCCGATGGCTACGACGGCGGCTCGGTGATGAAGCACGTGGGCAACCTGAAGGGCCGGCTGATGCTTTTCTACGGCACGGCGGACAACAACGTGCATCCGTCGAACACGCTGCAACTGGTGCAGGCGCTCCAGCGGGCGGGCAAGAGCTTCGACCTGCAAGTCGGCCCCGACATCGGCCACGCCAGCTTGAACCGCGACCGCATGATGGAGTTCTTCATCGAGAACCTCGTGATGAAATGAGTGCGTTCCCGCACAAGCGTCCGGCCCGCGCCGCCAAACTCACGGCCCCATGACCCTCGGCGTCATTTCGGACACGCACGGATTCCTCGACCCGGCGGTGATCGCGCTGTTCGCGGGCGTCGAGCACATCCTGCACGGCGGCGACATCGGGTCGGGCGAAGTCGTCGCCGCGCTCGAGCGCATCGCGCCCGTGACCGCGGTGTCGGGCAACACGGATTCCGAGCCGGGCTGGCGCGAGACGGAGGTGCTCGCGCTCGGCGGGCGCAAGTTCCTCGTTCATCACATCGTGGACTTGAACGATCCGGCAGCGCCGATTCACGCGCGCATCGAGAGGCTGCGGCCGGACGTGGTCGTGTTCGGCCACACGCACAAGGCGCTCGAGGACATTCGCGCCGGCCGGCTTTACGTGAATCCCGGATACGCGGGCAAGCCGCGCTTCAACCAGCCGCGCTCGGTGGCGAAGCTGCACGTCGGCCCGGCGGGGCTGAAAGTCGAGTTCCTCGCGCTCGCGGCGAGGCCGGGCGGCGTCGAGTGATTCGCTGCAAGACTGGACGCGCCCGCAACGTCAAAGAACCGCATGTCACCCGTCCGCTCCATCGCGCTCGCGCTCGTGCTCGCCCTGCCGTCGCCTGTGGCGCGAGGCGACGTGACGTTTCGCAACGACGTGATGGCGGTGCTGTCGAAGGCGGGCTGCAACGCGGGCACGTGCCACGGCAACGCGAACGGCAAGGGCGGGTTCAAGCTGTCGCTGCGCGGGCAGGACCCGGAGCTCGACTTGGCGGCGCTCACACGCGACCAGTTCGCGCGGCGCGTCAACCCGCACGCGCCGGACGAGAGCCTCATCCTGCTCAAGGCCACGACCGCGCTCGCGCACGATGGCGGCCGGCGCTTCGCGAAGGACTCGATGGAATACACCATCCTCCGAGAGTGGATTGCGTCGCGCACGCCGGGCGACGCCGCGAACCTGCCGCGGCTGACCGGACTCGCGGTGACGCCAGCGGAGCAGATTCTCATCGAGCCAGCGGACGCGGTCGCGCTGCGCGCGGTCGCGACCTTCACCGACGGCTCGCGGCGGGACGTGACGCGGCTCGCTGTGTTCGAGGCGGCGAGCCAGTCGGTGAAGGCGGATGCGGACGGCACGGTGCGTCGCGTGAAGTTCGGCGAGGGCACGATGCTCGTGCGGTTCCTGGACCGGCAGGTGCCCGTGCGGATTGCGTTCGTCCCGGCGCGGCCGGACTTCGCGTGGAGCCGGCCCGCCGGGAACAACTTCATTGATTCGCACATCTTCGCGAAGCTGCGCGCGCACCGCATGAACCCGTCGCCGCCGTGCAGCGACGAGGTGTTCCTGCGCCGCGCGTTCCTCGATTTGCTCGGCGTGATTCCGTCCGCGGACGAGGCGAGGGCGTTCCTCGCAGACCGGCGGCGTGACAAGCGCCCGCGCCTCGTGGACACGCTGCTCGAACGGCCGGAGTTCGCGGATTTCTGGGCGCTCAAGTGGGCCGACCTGCTGCGCAACGAGGAGCTCACGATTGACCGCAAGGGCGTGCAGGATTTTCACCGCTGGCTCCGGCAATCCATCGCGGAGGGCAAGCCCGTGGACCAGTTCGCGCGCGAGCTCATCGCCGCTCGCGGCAGCACTTACTCGAGCCCGGCGGCGAATTTTTACCGGGCGAACCGCGACGCAGTGAAGCGCGCGGAGGCGACGGCGCAGGTGTTCCTCGGCACGCGGCTGCAGTGCGCGCAGTGCCACAACCACCCGTTCGACCGCTGGACGCAGGAGGATTACCACGGCTGGACGGCGCTGTTCGCGCGCGTGGATTACCGCGTGCTCGACAACGTCCGCAAGATCAGCTCCGACCAGCACGAGTGGAAAGGCGAGCAAATCGTGGTGATGAACCGCGAGGTCCGGCCCACGAAGCGCGGACCGGTGTTGAAGGACGTGCCGCCGAGGTTCCTTGGCGCGAAGGGCGACGCCGACCCGGAGCGCGCCGCGGAGGTGGAAGCCGATTCGCTCGAGGCGCTCGCCGCGTGGCTCACGTCGCCCTCGAACCCGTTCTTCGCTCGCACGCAGGTCAACCGCGTGTGGTTCCACCTGATGGGCCGCGGGCTGGTCGAGCCGGTGGATGATTTTCGGGCGACGAATCCGGCGTCGCATCCGGCGTTGCTCGACGCGCTCGCCGCGGACTTCGTGAAGAACGGCCACGACTTGCGCCGGCTCATCCGGCTCATCATGAACTCGCGCGTTTACCAGCTCGCGTCCGAGCCGGACGCGACGCACTGCGATGACGAGATGAACTTCTCGCACAACCTCGTCCGGCAGCTTGGCGCGGAGCAGTTGATTGACAGCCAGAGCGCGGCGGCAGCGGCGCCGATGAAGTTCTTCGGCTTCCCCGAGGGCACGCGCGCGGCGCAACTCCCGCGGGCCCACGCCGAGAAGCGCCGCGACCAGAAGCCGAGCGCGCCGGATGTGTTCCTCGAGGTGTTCGGCAAGCCGGCGCGGCTGCTCACGAGCGAGTCGGAGCGGTGCAGCGAGCCAACGATGAGCCAGGCGTTCCAGATGATTTCAGGGCCGAGCGTGAACGAACTCGTCGCGCGCAAGGACAACCGGCTCGGCCGGCTGCTCGACGCGGGGCGGACCGACCGCGAGATCGTTGCCGAGATGTATTGGGCCGCGCTGTCGCGTCCGCCGTCGGCAGCCGAGCTCGATGGCGCGCTCGGATTTGTGTTGCGCGCGAAGGACCGCCGGCACGCGCTCGAGGACGTGCTGTGGGGCCTGCTCAACGCGAAGGAGTTCGTGCTCCGGCGTTGACGCGCGCTGATGCCCGTCAGCGGAGTTTCAAAGCCGAAAGCGCGTCCTCCAAGTCCCCGGGCCACGGCGCGGTGCAGGCGATTTCGCGTCCGGTGCGCGGGTGCTTGAAGCCGAGCGAGCGCGCGTGCAGGAGCTGGCGCGCCGGCTTGAAGCCCGTGAGTTCGGTCACGCGCGCGGAGTGACGCCGGCCATAGACCGCGTCGCCGAGCACAGGATGGCCGATGTGCTGGAAGTGCACGCGAATCTGGTGCGTGCGGCCGGTGTGCAGTTGGACCTCGACGAATGACGCGCAGTCGAGCCGCTGGAGGAGATGGAAGCCGGTGCGCGCCTCGCGTCCGCGGTCGAGCACGGCCATGCGCTTGCGCTGCGACGGGTGCCGCGCGATGGACGCCTCGATGGCGCCGGTTTCGTTCACAAGCTCGCCGCAGACGATGGCGTGGTAGAGCTTGGTGACGTGCCGCACGGCGAATTGCCGCGAGAGCGCGAGGTGGGCTTCGTCGGTCTTCGCCACGACCATGCAGCCGCTCGTGTCGCGGTCGAGCCTGTGCACGATGCCGGGGCGCGCGACACCCGCGATGCCGCTCAACTGGCCGCGGCAGTGGTGCAGCAGGGCGTTCACGAGCGTGTGCGCATCGTGTCCCGCGGACGGGTGCACCACCGTGCCGGGCGCCTTGTTCAAAACGAGCAGCGAGTCGTCCTCGTGGAGGATGTCGAGCGGCAGCGCCTCGGGTTCGGTCGTGCCGGACTTGGGCGGCGGCCAGCGGACGGCGACGACTTCGCCCGCGCGCGGGCTGTGCGTGGGCTTGACGCGCGCGCCGTTGACGAGGATGTCGCCGTCCTCGATGAGCCGTTGGAGTGTGCCACGGGAAACCGCGCCGTAGATGCCGGCGAGGAACTTGTCGAGCCGTTCGCGCGGGAGCGAACGCTCGATCGTGAAGGTCTCGCTGCGGTCGGGCATCGCAGGCGCGAAGGGTTCAGGCCTTGTCGGCGGCGGCGGGCGGCACAGTCACGTTCGACGCGGCCGTCGCGAGCGGGGCTTGCGCGGGCGGGCCGCCGCGTTCGCGCAACCGCGCATACAGCACGGCACCGGCGACGAAAATGCCGATGCTCACGCACTGGCCCGGCGTGAGGCCGAGGATGAACTTTGACGGCGCGTAATCGCCACGGAAACAATCCACGAACGCGCGCAGCGGCGCGTAGGCCATCAGGTAGAGAGAGAAGACCTGTCCATCGAACGCGCGCCGCCGGAAGCACCACGCGAGCGTGAGGTAGAGGACGAGGTTCAACGACGCTTCATAGACTTGCGTGGCGTGCACGGGCAACGACGGGGCACCGGTCGCGACGAGGCCAAGTTTGGCGTGGTGCACTGCGGCAGGCGCGGTGGCCGGATACGTGAGCGCGAACGGCGCGCCGTCAGCGAGCGTTCCGAAACAGCAGCCGGTCATCAGGCAGCCGACGCGGCCGAACACGTGTCCAAGCGCGACACTCGGCGCCATCACATCCGCGAAGCGCCAAATCGGGAGGCGCTTGCGGTGCAAGTGCGCCACGCCGGCCATCGTCGCGCCGATGAGCCCGCCGTAAAACACCACGCCGCTGCGAAACGCAAACACGGTCCACCACGGCTGACCGGCGAACTCCTCCTTCCAAAACGTGACGACATAGAGCGCCCGCGCGCCGACGATGCCACCGAGCATCACCCAGAACGCGGCGTCGGCGACATCGTTCGCATCCAAGCCCGCACGGCGGGCGCGGCGCATCGCGGTCCAGATGCCGGCGAGCAGTCCGGCTGCGACGAGCACGCCATACCACTTGATTTCGAGCGACCCGATGCTGAAGGCGGTCTCGTGCACCAGCGCGACGGTAGCGCAACCGCGGCGGTTCGGGAAGCAGAGTCGCGACCTCGGCGGTCACGGGCCCTTCGTGACGACGATGCGGTCCACCTCCGTGCCTTCGTCGTCCACCTGGCGCAGCAGCAGTTTCTGCCTGTCCACGTCCACGAGCGAGAAGGAGTGCCGGTCGGCGATGAAGCGGGTGGTGAAGGGAGCCCAGTTCTCGGGCGCCTTCACGGACCACGCCTCGGGGTCGTCCGTGTAGTCCGGATCGTAAAGCCGTGCGCCACCGCCGCCGGTCACGATGTAGATGACTCCGTCGGGCCGCGTGTGGACCGCGCCGTCGAACTTCTCGTCGAGGGAGAAGGCGCCGTTGACGCGGCCGCGCGTGTCCGGCTTGTCGGCCGAGGGCGCGAATTTGAGCGGCTTGGAGCGCTGGTAATTGTGCACGTGGCCGGAGAAGACGATGTCCACGCCGCAGGCCTCGAACAGCGGCGCCAGCACGCGCATCTTCTGCTCGTTGTAGTGGGCCCACGAGGAGTGGAAGCCCGGGTGGTGGAAGAACACGAGCTTCCACGGCTGCTTCGTCGAGCGAAGGTCGTTCTCGATCCACTTGAGCAGCGCGGCGTTGGTGAAGCTGACGTAGCGGTTGGCGTCGAGCGCGAGGAAGTGCACCGGGCCGTTGTCGAACGAGTAGAACCCGAGCGCGGGCCACACGGGACCGGCAGCCTGCTTGAACGCGGCCACCTGCTGGGGTTCGCCGAGGATGGGCGTGGACCACGGGCCCGCGCCGGGGCCGTTCGTGGGCGCGTTGAAAAAGTAGAAGGCCGCGAAGGCGTCGGGCTGGCGAGTGAGGTTGGTCACGACGTCGTGGTTGCCGAGCACGGCGTGGAACACCGTGGACTGCATCATGGGCGCGCCGTGCTTCGGGTCGGGCTTGTCCGTGTTGTTGTAGGCGCCCCAGAAGTTCGTGAGGTATTCCGCAACGCGCCCGCGCGAATACACGATGTCACCCACGATGAGCATCGAGTCGGCCTTTGCCTGCGCCATTTGATAGGCGAGCACGCGCTGCTCTTTGGTCCCCGCCGCGGTGTCGCCGACGACGATGAAGCGCACTGGGTTGCCCGGCGACGAGCGCGTGCGGAACACGGCCTCGCGCACGACGCGCCTGCCGAGCTTGACACGATACTGCACGTCGCTGTCCCACGGCAGATCCGCAAGCGGGGCGATGTAGCGGAAGAAGTGCTGGTTGGTCGCGGTGTCCAGCGAAGTGCGGACGGGCTCCGCCTTGCGGTCGAACTTGCGCGCCGTGCCGAACTCGACGGTGAACGCGCCGGGCTTCTGGTCGGTGAGCCACGAGACCACTTTCGAATCGAGCCCGTCGAGCGTCGAGCCGTGGCCGGGTTGCACGTAGGGCTTGACGACGAGAGTCTGCGCGGAGAGGGAGGCGGAAACACAGAGGGCAGCGGCGGCCGAGGCGAGTCGTTTCATCGGTGGAGCGTAGGTGCCCCGACGCCGCCAGCACGAACTTATTCAGCTCACCGCTCCGCGCGCGGGTATCGAGTCAGATGATTGATTCGGAGCGGGGCGCGGCGAAGACGCCGTTGATTTTCCATCCCTTGCCCTCGCGGATGAGGAGGTATTGGTAGCGCACGACACGGCGGTCGCGGCCCTGCACCAGCACGGTGACGACGGCCTCGCGGCCGTTGTCCAGCGCGGGGCCGAACGAAACCGTCTCCGATGCCGCGATGACGGGGTAACCCTGCCGCACCATGGATTCGAAGTCCGCCGGCGCGAACTGACGTTGAATCGTGACGGCCGCGAACGTGTATGCGCGCTCGTAGTCGTTGTCGCGGAACGCCGCGAGTTGGGACTCGATCACGTTGGTCAGCGCCGCGCGGATGGGGTCATTGCTCAACTGGAACGCGGCCTCGTCGGGGCCGGATTGCCGCCACCACACGCCCGCGGCGAGCAGCACGAGGAAAACCAACGCGACGGCAAGTGGCGCGTCGCGACGCGGTCCCTTGATGACGAAAGGCAGCACGGCGGGGCGGCTGCGGCTACTTCTTGAACTTGAGCACCTCGGAGAAGACGGTCTTGAAGTCGTTCAAGATGGCCTGCAACTCGGTCTTCGCGACGCCGGAAGCCTGGAGGATGTCCTTGATGCCATTGAGCGCGGCCTGCGCCTCGGCGAGCTCGACCTTCGCCCCGTTGACCATGGTGGCGATGTCGCGGGCGAGGTCGGACTGCTCCTGTGCGGACATCTTTTTCTCGAGCAACGCCGCGCCGAGGCTCGCCCCGAGCTTGTTGACCGAGTCCTCGGACGGGCGGGCCGAACCCTCGGCGCACGCCGCGATGTCCGTGCAAAACTGCTTGAGCAGTTCCGCGGGCAGTTCCTTCTTTGCGCGGATCGCGGCGATGTCGGCCACGAGGCGCGACATCGCGGGCGTCACAACCGGCGCCGCCGCGGCGGGCGTCGTGGACTGGCCTTGCGCGGGTTGAGCTGGGCCGGGCCCGATCTTGCCGGGGCCCTTGTTGTTCGGGTCGCCTGGCCTGGCAATCTCCTTGGCGCGCTGCTTGACGATGACGGCGCTGCCGAATGAAGTGGCGGTGAAAACGAGGAGGATGCCCGCAAAGGCGAGGACGTTGTTTTTCATGGCTCTGGCCTGAGTAGAGGCTACGGTGGGCACCGGCGCGATGAATGTCAACTGCGTCCTCCGCGACAGAACCGGGCTCAGCGGTTCGTGAACAACTCCCACTCTCCCGACTCGAGCACCAGCTTGGGAGGCGCATCCGGCAGGAGCTTCCGGGCTTGCGCGAACGTGCCCTTGAAGCCCACCACCAACACGCGGCGCTCGCCAGAAAGCAGACGGACCAGCGCCGCCTCGTCGGGGACAAGCTGATCCTTCATCCGCTCCGCGTTGCCGGGAAACGCGAACGGCACGCGATGCATCGGGAAGCCGTAGATGTGCGGGCGGTTCGTGGCGTTGATGACGGGGAAGGCGTGGAACGGAAGCCCCTGCGGAATCCGGCCCCACGCGAGGACGGCGTCACCGGGCTTGTATTCGCGTCGCAACGCGTTGCCGAGCGGGGCGAGCGTTTGGTTGCTGCGGAGGCGCGTTTCGATTCCCGGAATCTGAATCAGCACGGTGAGCGACGACCCCAATCCGAGCAGTGCAGCCCGCCAGACGGAATCAATCCAGAGACGTTCCCGAAATCGAAACCAGACGATGCCGAGCAGAATCGCTCCCAACACCGAGACGTGCCAGACGATCCAGCGCCCGTCCAGCTTGAAGGAGAAGTGCAAGACCAGCGGCAGGGCGAGCAGCGGCAGCGCCGCACAACACAACACGGCCTTGCGAAGAGCGGGCGCCGGACCGCCAGCCGGGTCACACGCCGGACTCACGCGCCACCTCATCGCCACCAGCACCGCCAGCGCGGGGAACATCGGCAGGATGTAGGCCGGCAGCTTCGCGCGCGTCAGCGAGAAGAGCACGAACGTGAACGCCGCCCACGCGCTGAGCAGCACCCACGCGTCCTTGTGCGAGTCCGGCAACGACTTCCAATGCGCCCGCCGCCAAAGCCAGCCAAGCAGCGGCGTCCACGGCAGGAAGCCCACCGCCAGCACGCCGATGAAGAAGTAGAAGGGCTTGCTGCGGTTATCAATGCCGCCGAGCGAGTGCCCCACCGCCTGGCCCATCACCATGAAGTCGAACGAGCCGGGCACCGCCTTGAACACGGCGAAGAACCACGGCAGCGCGAGCAGCGCGAACACGAGCGTGCCGCCGACCGCGCCGAGGAACAGCACGCTCAGGCGCAGCCGCTCCTTGCGCCGGAACGCGAGCATCGCCGCGCCTGCCACGAATGGAATCGCCAGCGCGACCGGGCCCTTCGTCAGGAACCCGCCCGCGAGCGCAGCCCACGCAGCGACCTGCCAGAGGAACGATGTCCTTGCGGCGCGGGATCGAACTTCCTCGTCCGCGTCACCAAGCGCGTCGAGCGCGCGCCAGCTTCGCCAGAAGAAGTAGAGCGACCACGCGATGAACTGGGTGAGGAAGATGTCCGTGGTGAGCATCCGCGCCATCACCCAGAAGAGCATGGAACTGGTGAGCACGAGCGCCGCGACCCGCGCCGCGCCTTCACCCGCGATGCTGCGCGCCAGCAGGAATGCCGCCCAAACACCGCTCAAGCCAGCCAGCGCGAGCGGCAGCCGCACCGCCCACGCGTTCAAGCCGAACAGCTCCAGCGACACCGCGACGAGCCAGTAGGTCATCGGCGGCTTGTCGAGATGCGGCACATACCAAAGGTGCGGCACGAGCCAGTCGCCGCGCTCGAGCATCTCGCGCGCAATCTCGGCGTAGCGGCCCTCGTCCGGCTCGTTGAGCCCGCGCGTGCCGAGCAGCAGGAAGAACGCTGCGAGGCAGAAGAGCACCGGCGGCCAGCGCGAAGGGGCTTTGGGCTCGGTGGTGCTCAACGAAAGTGGTCAGTGTTCGGATTTCGGCGTCCATGCGCGGAGAGTTCGAACCGCGCGCGGAATCACGGTGACTGCATATTGAAGGCTGACGACCGAACAGTGAACACCGAAAAGCAGGCTCATACCTGCGAGACCTTGCCCGGCGCGGGCTGGATGACGCGCAACCCCGGGTGCCGCTGCGCCAGTTGCTCCTCGAACCACTCGCGCGCCGGTTGGTCGCCGTGGCCGAGCAACACGGCGCGCGGTCCGGCCTGCGCGACGAACGCCAGCAGGTCGTCGCGGTTCGCGTGCGCGGTGAGGTCGAACTCCGCCACTTCGCAGCCGCGCGAGACCTCGCCCGTCGCCGCGCTGAAGATGAACGGCTCGCCGCGCGAGCTGGCCTTGAGCCGGCCACCGGGCGAGTCCGGGTCCGCGTAACCGACGAAGAAAATGCCGTGGCGCGGGTCGCGCATCATTCGGGCGGCAAGGTCATGCGCCGCCGTGCCCTCGGTCATCATCCCGGCGGTGACGACGAAGATGCGCCCGCCGCCGAGCCGCATGGAGCCCGCTTCGCCGGCAGCGAGGACGGTGAGTTCGAGCGCGTCGCGCAGTTGCAGGGAGGGATGATGCCGGTGCGCGCGGTGGGATTCCTGGTCGTAGATTTCGGTGAACACGCGGCCAAGCCCGCCGATGTGCACCGCCTGCCGCCGCAACCGGCCCGAACGCATCCACAGCGCCAGCCGCGCGAGCACTTCCTGCGTGCGGCCGAGCCCGAACGCGGGCACGAGCACGCTCCCGCGGCGCTTGAGCACCCGCTCGATGGACGCAACGAGGCGTTCCTCCTCGCTCGCGCGCGAGAATCCCTCCGGCAGCGCGCGGCCGCCGCGCGTGGTTTCGAGGATGAGCACGTCCGCCTTCACCTTCTCGAAGCGCGCCGAGCGCAGCAGGGTCTGGTCGTGGAAGCACACGTCTCCGGTGTAGAAGAGCGATTCCTTCCGGCCGCGCACGAGCACGCCCGCCGAGCCGAGCACGTGGCCCGCGTCGTGGAATTCCAGCGTGGGCAACCGCGCGCCCCGCCGCCCGGTGTGAGGGGAGCCCCACACGATTTCGCGGTTGTAGCGGAAGCCCTGGAACAGCGGCTCCATCTCCTCCACGTCGGCGTGCGTGAACAGCGGGTAGTCGCGGATGCCCAACGATCCGCGCTGGCGCAGCATCACGTTGACCGAGTTGTGCAGCACGCGCCCGGCAAGCGAATAACTCGACGTCGTCATCAGGACCTGCGCGTGCGGGTGCTCGCGCACGGCGACGGGCAGCGAGCCGATGTGGTCGAGGTGACAGTGAGAAACCGCAATCGCATCGAGCTGCAGTCCCCGGATGAGCTTGTAGAGCGGGAGGCTGTCGCGACCGAGCCGGGCGGGGTGCACGCCGGCATCGAGCAGCAGGTGATGCCCGTCCACCTCGACGCACCACGCGCTCGCGCCAATGTTCGAATCGGGATTGAGGTTGGTGACGCGCACGGTGGTCGGTTGCGAGGCTCGGCTTTGCGCGACCTCGATTGCATTCACTTCAACTCACAGACCCCTCGCGGTTCAAGCCGCAATCGAACCGAGTTTGATGAGGAAACCAGGAATCCAAGAACATCCGATTGAACTCTTGGACTCCTGGCTTCCTTATCAAGAATCTTCGCAAGACGGAACGATGTTGGGAGATGGCAGTGCAAGGGGGCAGTGCGTCGCGGACGGCGGAGGAACATTGAACCTTGAACGTCGAACTTTGAACTCCGAACCAGCCGTGTGTGAGGCGCGACGGGCTACTTCTCCCGCTGGAGGCGGCGCAGGACTTCCTCGACGCGGTCCAGGTCAATGCCGGCGGGCTTTTTCTCCAGCACGAACAGCAGGTCGTCGCGCGCGCCTGCGGTGTCGCCGGCCTGGGCGCGCAGCAATCCGCGGTTGAGGCGGTCGCGCGCCGAGCCGGGTTCGAGCGCGCAGATGATTTCGAGGTATCGCAGCGGCGGGTCGCCCGGGCCGGAGCGATTCGCCGCGCTGATGAGGTTGCGGGTCATGCGCACGATGATGTCGCGCGAGGACGCCGGTTCGAAGTGCGCCGGCTGCGCGGGTTCGCCGGTGTTGAGCAGGACCATGCGCTCGGCGTCGCGGTGCGAAAGCGGCTGGCCGCCCTCGAAGAGGTCGAGCAACTGCGGTTCGCCCTTGGCGGGCTTGTGGTTCACCACGAAATGGCCCGGCAGCGGGATGCCCTGCACGCCGTCGATGCCCGCGCGCCGCGCGAGTTCCATGAAGACCACGGCGAGCGTGATGGGCAGGCCCTCGCGGTCGTCGAGCACCTCGTTGATGTGCGAGTTGGCGCGGTTGTAGTAGTCGGTGCGGCTGCCGTGGAAGCCGCAGTCCGTGAACACAAACCGCACGAGCGCATCCATGCGCGAGCGCTCGTCCTGCGCCGCGGCGAGGCGGGTGCGGGCTTCCTGAGCGAGCGCGTCGAACTGCCGGCGATACGCGTCCACGTCGAGTTCCGGATTGTCGAGCTTCGCAAGCAGCAACGCGGCGTGAAGCAAATCCACCCTGGCATCGGCCTGCGCGAAGAGCTTCACAAGGTCTGATTGCACGGCGCTGTGGTGGACGGCGAGCGCGAGTCGCTGCAGTTGCTTCGCCTCCGCCTGCAATCGCTTCGCGCGCTCCGCGAGGATGGCCGGCACGAGGTCGGCGTGCGGCTGCAGGTTCTCGATGGTCTTCGCGTCGAGCGGGCCGGTGGCGCCCACGCCTTCGACCTGCTTCAACACGCGCGCGACCACGTCGGGCGGCGGCGCGGCCGAGGGCAGGTCGCGGCCGACGGCGAAGTTCTTGAAGAGCGCCTGCGTGTCGCGGAACTTCGCGAGGCCGACCTTGCCGGCGGGAAGTTCGTCATCGTCCGTCTCGGCGACGAGCTGGCCGTTGACGAAGCAGCGCGTGCGGTCTTTCTCGACGCGGACCTTGAGCGTGTTCCAATCGCCGGGCCGGTAGTGCGGCGTGGCCACCTCCTTGAGCACGTGCCACGTGAACACGTTCGGGCCGTCGAAGCGCGTGAGCCGGAGCCTGCCCGCGCTCGGATAAAATCCGTAGTGCCGGTCGCCGCCGTCGCTTTCGAACACCAGTCCGGCGGCGCCCGCCTCGTCATCGAGCTTCACGGTCACGCTCACTTCGTAGGGCCGCGCGGGCACGTCGCGCTGGGACACAAGCAGCGAGCGCCCTCCGAACCCGTTGCCCGCGCCCTCGACAGCGATGCGCCCGGCGCGCTGCGTCCAGCGCGCGCCGTTGAGCGGAGTCCACTCGCGCGGGTTGAGCGCGGCGAGCGTGAGCCAGCGGTCGAGCGGCACAGGGTTCGGTTTGTCGAGCAGCGACTTGAGCGCGTTCGCGGGCATCGCGAAGCCGAGGTTCTCGGTGAGCGCGCTCTTGAGCGTGAGGATGCCGTGCACACGGCCCTGCAGGTCGAGCAACGGCCCGCCGCTGTTGCCCGGTTCGATGGGAATCGCAACCTGAATCATGCCGGCCACCTCGATCTCGCGCCGCGCCGACACGACGCCCTGCACAACCGAAAAGTCGAGCCCGCGCGGATTGCCGAGCGCCACCACGGGCGCGCCTTGCGGCAGCGCGTCCGAATCGCCGAGCGAGAGCGCCGGCAGGTTGGTGGCCGCGATGCGCACAACGGCGAGATCGAGCTTGCGGTCCCACGCGTGGACTTCAGTCACGTCGAACTTCCGGCCATCCGAGAACTGCACGCTCACCGGCCGCGCCTCGCCGATGACGTGCAGGCACGTCGCGATGAGGCCGTTGGAAGAGACGACAAAGCCAGCGCCCACGCCGTCCACAGAGCCGGTGCGGCCGATGTGCGAGACGACCACGACGGCAGGCTTGGCGAGCGAAGTGAGCTCGATGACGGACTTGGCCGCGGGTGCAGTGGACTTGGCCGCGGACTTGGACTTGCCCTTCGCAAGTGGCGGTTCGGCGGCGGTCGCTGCCACGGCGGCGGCGAAAACGAGGACCGAAAGGGCGCGCATGCGTGGGGCTAGACTGGCGGCTTCCCCGGGGAATTCAAGGCGGAGCGCGGGACCTTGCACGGGATGACATACGCGAGACCGGACGGATATGGCCGAAGCGAAGCGTGTAAGCGTCGGGCCGTCTTCGCACTTCAACGCGGAGGCGCAGAGGACGCGGAGGCTCGCAGAGGACTGAGAGTGGAAAACCTCCCGGCTTGCCATCGCCTCGTCCTTGTCCGCCTGGCAATCCTCTGCGTGCCTTGCGCCCTTGCGTTCAGACTTTTTGCTCAGACATCGCAGGTGCGCACGGCCTGGCTGAGCGAGGCGACCTTGTCCCGCAGCGGGATGAACTCCTGCCCGACGTAGCCCGTGTAGCCGGTCTCCGCGATGGCGCGCATGATGGGCGCGTAGTTGAGTTCCTGCGTGTCGTCAATCTCGTTGCGGCCCGGCACGCCCGCGGTGTGGTAGTGCGCGATGAAATCCTTGCACTGCTTGAGCCGGACGATGACGTCGCCGTGCATGATCTGCACGTGGTAGATGTCGAAGAGCACTTTGACGCGCGGCGAGCCGACGCGCTTGAGGATTTCGATGGTGCGGTCCATGTCGTCGCAGAAGTAGTCGGGGTGGCCCTTCATCTCGACGTTGACGCGCGAGTTGAGCATCTCGAGCGCGAGCGTGACCTTCTGCTTCTCAGCGTGGCCAGCAATCTTCTTCAAGCCGTCCACCATGTTCTTCATGCCCTCCTCGTCGGAGAGTCCGCGGCGGAAGCCCGAGAACGTGATGACCGCCGGGAAGCCCGCGGCGGCGGTGACGTCAATGCGCTCGGTGAGCACCTTGATGCACTCGGCGTGTTCCTCGACGTGCGCGAAGCCCTTCGCGAAGCCGTGGCTGCCGGTGAGCGCGCACACGAGCCCGTGCTGCTTGAGCACGGCGAACTTGTCCGGAGCGACGAGTTCGACGGACTTGAGGCCGAGCTTGACGGCGTTCGCGGCGAGTTCCTCGACGGTCATCGGACGGAAGCACCACGGGACGACGGACTGGTTGATGCGGCCGTTCTTCGCCTTGTAAGGCGCAGGCTCGGCGCCGCGCAGGATGGCGGGCGCGGCGGCGAGCGCGGCGGTTCCCAGCGCAGCGTGCTGCAAGGCCGAGCGCCGACTGAAGCCGCGCGCGCGTGGAGTCGTCGAAGTCGTGCTCATGGTGATGGCGTGTCCAACTCTTTTTCCGCTTCCGGGTTTGAACGACCGGACGCTACACTCCGCGCCGCTGAAATCCCAACTCAAAAACCGATGAACGCCCCGCTCGCCGTCCGCCTCGCGCTTGCCGCCACACTCACGCTCGCCGCTGCCGCGGGCGCGGCGAACTGGCCGCACTTCCGCGGGCCCAACTTCAACGGCTCGACCGACGAGAAGAACCTGCCCGTGCAATTCTCCAAGACCGAGGGCGTGGCTTGGACGGCCGACCTTCCCGGCGAAAGCGCCGCCACGCCGATCGTGTGGGGCGACCACGTGTTCATCTCCTCGTCAAACCCTTCCGAACAAAGCGTGGTGGCGATGGCGTTCGCGCGCAAGACGGGCAAGCTGCTCTGGTCGCACAAGCTTGGCGATGGCGTTCGCAAGGACCGCAACAGCACGTTCTCGTCGCCCTCGCCGGTGACCGATGGAAAGGTGGTTGTCTTCTTCAGCAGCAACGGCCCGCTGGCGGCCTTCGATTTCGCGGGCAAGGAGGTCTGGTCGCGCAACATCCGGTCGGACCACGGCGCGTTCTTCACCGAGGGCTGGACCTTTTCCACGAGCCCGCTGCTCCACGGAGGCAAGCTTTACATTCAGATTCTCCGGCGCAACGACCCGTATCTGCTCGCGCTCGACCCGGCCACAGGCAAGCTGCTTTGGAAAGTCACGCGCGAAGGCCAGGCCGTCGCCGAGTCGCGCGACGCGTTCGCCTCGCCGGTCCCGATCGAGTTCAAGGGCCGCAAGGAAATCCTTGTCATCGGCTCGGACGACATCACCGGCCACGACCCCGAGACCGGCAGGGAACTGTGGCGCTGGGGCACGTGGAACCCGACGCGCATCGGCCACTGGCGGCACGTGCCCTCGCCGGCGTTTGCCGACGGCATCATCCTTGCCTGCGCGCCCAAACGCTCGCCCGTTTACGCCATCAAAGCGGGCTTGAGCGGCACGCAGGACGACTCGTGCATCGCCTGGAAGAGCGACGGCGGAAGCGCCGTGTCCTCCGACGTTCCCACGCCCCTGACGTATTTTGGCGAGTTCTTTGTCCTTTCGGAAAACGGCTCGCTCTCGCGGGTCGAGCCCAAGTCCGGGAAGGTGGCGTGGACGACCAGGGTGCCCGCCAAAGGCGCCGTGCAATCGTCCCCGACAGGCGCGGACGGCAAGCTCTACTTCCTCGACTTTGCCGCGAACGTCTTCGTCGTGGACGCCGCCGACGGCAAACTGCTCTCGACCAATTCCATGGGCGAGCAGGGCGACAGCATGACCCGCAGCGCGGTCGCGGCCGCCCAAGGCCAGCTTTTCATCCGCACCAATTCCAAGCTATATTGCGTCGCCAAGAAATAGGCGCGCAATGCCCGCAGCAACCTCCTCCCAACGCATCGAACGCGCGGTCGCAGCCGGTCCGGGCGTCGCCTCGCCGCTCGTGCGTCCCGACATCGAGCACAAGGAGAAGGCCTCCGACAAGTCGGACCTCGAGGCCGCGTGGCTGGTCATCTGCTGGAACGACCCCGTGAACTTGATGCATTACGTCACGCACGTGTTTCAGGTCGTGTTCGGCTGGCAGAAGCAGAAGGCCGAGTATCACATGCTGCAGGTGCACAACAACGGCAAGAGCGTGCTGGCGCGCACGACGCTCGAGCAGGCCGAGCACTACGTGCACCAGCTCCAGAAATACAGCCTGCACGCCACCATGGAGCGCGAGTCGTGAAGCTGCTCGAAGCCCGCGTCGACGCGCTCGAGTTCGTGCTCGGACGACGTGAGATGGCGTTCTTGCTCAGCGCCCTTCAGAACTTTCCCGTCACCCGGCCCAAGCCGCCCGCGCTCACGCTGCGCGATGCGCCCGCGGACGCTTCCGCCCAAAGGCTGCTCGAGGACTCGCTCGCCGAGCACAAGCGCGAGAACGTGGCGGCGTTGCGCAAGTTCCTCGATGCGCCCGGCACGCTCCGCGCCGAGGGCTCCACGCTGCACCTTGTCGTCCCGCGCGACGCCGTGGAGTGGCTCCTGCAGGTGCTCAACGACCTGCGCGTCGGGAGCTGGGAATTGCTCGGCTGCCCGGACCCCGATGTCGCCATCGCGCATGAGGACACGGTTCGACATCATCTTGTGATGGACACCTGCGCGGTGTTCGAGATGGCGCTGATCGAGGCGCTCGAACGGCCGGCTTCGTAAGCCCGGGCGACGGTCGCCGCACTCGCCAAGTCTGCTGATTGGATGTCGGAATTTGAGATTTGGGATTTCGGATTTGTTCTCGCCGTGAAACCAGCCCCATCACTGCCCGCCTTGCTCGACCGGCGCGTGTGGTTTCCGGACCCTCGCGCGGCGTGCCACGAGGAAGGAATGGAGGGGCTCGTCGCCGTCGGCGGCGACTTGTCGGCTGAGCGACTGCTGCTCGCGTATCGCAGCGGCATATTCCCGTGGACGGTGCACCCGGTCACCTGGTGGTCGCCGGACCCGCGCGCCATCTTCGAACTCGACCGGTTCCATGTGCCGCGCACGGTCGCGAAGGTCATCCGTCGCGGCGGGTTCGAGGTGACGGTGAACCGAGCGTTCCGCGATGTGATGGTCGGCTGCGCGACGGCGCGGCGGCACGGGAACTGGATCAGCCGCGAGTTTGTCACCGCTTACTCGCGGCTCCACCAACTCGGCCACGCGCACAGCGTCGAGTGCTGGCGCGGTGGCGCGCTCGCCGGCGGCATTTACGGGGTGGCCATCGGCGGGTTCTTCGCGGGCGAATCCATGTTCCACCGCGAGGACAACGCGTCGAAGGTCGCGCTCGTGTCGCTCGCGGAACGGTTGCGCGAACGCGGGTTCGCGCTGTTTGACATCCAGATGGTGACGGACACGACGTCGCGCTTTGGCGCCGTGGAGATTCCGCGCGAAGATTACCTCGAACGGCTCGCGTCCGCGGTCAAGCTGCAACGTGACTTCGCGCCGTGACGCGCGGTTCAGACCTTCGGCTCCCAGCCGGGCCGATACTCGCGCTTCCACAGCTTTTGCGCCTCGGGGTTGTTCAGGATGCGGCCGTTCATCGGGTCCACGTTGAGCACGGAGGCGGTGCGGTATGCGATGTTGCCGAGGTGGCAAAGCATCGTGCTCTTCTGCCCTTCGCTGATGGGCGAGTTGAGCGGCGCGCCCTTGCGGATGGCGTCGGCGAAGTTCTGGAAGTGCGGCGTGTCGCCACCGCCGGGGCCGCCGGTCTTCTTCTCGACTTCCGTTCCGTTCATGTCGAAGAGCGTGTAGTCGTTCCCACCGCTCATCGTCATCGAGCCCTTGTCCCCGTAAAACGCGACGAACGGAAGTTTCTCACCCTTGCGCGCGTTGCAGGAGCTGTCGTCCCACGACGCGCCGCTCGTGCCGAAGTCGAACACGGCGCTGCCGGTGTCGGGCGTTTCCTGGTCGTCGGCAAAATGGTAGCGCGAGCCGAGGAAGGTGACGCGCCTCGGATAGTCCACGCCGAGCCCCCAGCGCGAGACGTCGAGCGCGTGGATGCCGTTGTTCGCCAGCTCGCCGCCGCCATAGTGCCAGTGCCAGTGCCAGTTGTAAGGATGGAGGTTATCCTTGTAAGGCCGCTCGGGCGTCGGCCCCTGCCAAAGCGCCCAGTCGAGCGTGTCCGGCACGGGCGCGGGCTTGCCCCTGCCGATGGAGCCGCGCGCGTTGTTATACCACGTGCGCGAGAAGAGCACGCGGCCGATGGCGCCTTCGCGGAGTTTCGCGATGCCCTCGCGGACGTTGGGGTAGCTGCGCCGCTGGTTTCCCATCTGGCATTTGCGGTTGTGCTTCGCCGCGGTGGCGACGATGGCCTCAGCTTCCCACGGATTGTGCGAACCGGGCTTCTCGACGTAAACGTGCTTGCCCGCTTGCATCGCCATGATCGCCGCGATGGAATGCCAGAAGTTCGGCATGGCGATGGACACGGCATCCACCGACTTGTCCTCGAGGATGCGCCGGAAATCGCCGACGGATTTCGCGTCGCGCTCCTGTTTGCCGGACACGCCCTTCAAGCCGCTGGCGGCGCGGTTCTTGTCCACGTCGCACACGTAACCGACCTGCACGTTGTTCACGCCGAGGTGGCCGCTGATGTGCGCCATGCCGCGGCTCAAGCCGATGACGCCCACGACAAGGCGTTCGCCGGGACTGCCTTGCGCGAAGACGGCGGGCGCGGTGCCCGCGGCGACCATCGCACTGATGGCGGACGAGGATTGGATGAAGTGACGGCGGGTCACGGATGAGCAGGTCGTGTTCATGGCGGTCGTTGGTTGTGTTTGTGCCGGTTGTGCCGGAGAAGAAGCGCTGTGGTCACTTGGACAGGTCGAGCGCGAAGAGCTTGGTCTTGTCGCGCTGCACGAGTTTGCCGTCGGCGAATGCGGGGTGGCTCCACGTGACGCCGCAAGCTTGCAGGCGACCGACCTCGTCGAACTTCTCCGGCGTGGCGCGCACGAGCAGGACTTCGCCGCTGTTGGCCTGCACGAGCAGTTTGTCGCCGAGCGCGATGACTGCCATGTAATCGCCAAAACCCGCCTGCCGCCACTTGAGCTCGCCGGTCTTGAAGTCCACGCACATGAGGTCGGCCTTCTTCTCCCCCGTGCCCATGCCGAACAGGTGGCCACCCACGAGCACAGGCGTGGCGAGCAGCGGCTTGAAGTCCGCGTTGCTCCATTCCGGCTCGGCCTTGAACCCGCCGCTGTCCTTGCTGATCTTCAACTTCGTCAGCGCGAAGCTCATCGTCGCGACCGTCACCGTGTCGCCGGAAATCAACGGCGTGAATATGTTCCGCTTCGCGTTGGTCTTGACGGGCAAGCGCCACAGCATGGTGCCTTTCGCAGCGTCCACGCCCATCAACGCATCCGCCGTCAGGTGCACAACCTGCCGCACGCCCGCGAGCGTGCCAACCATGACGGACGAATAGGCCGTGTTCTCCTTGCCCGCAGTCCAAATCACCTCGCCTGTTTTCTTGTTGAAGGCCACGAGCGTGCCCTTCTCCGGGCTGCCGACGGGCACGAAGATGCGGTCGCCGTCCACGATGGCCGAGCCGTTGTTGCCGTGGCGGCGCGCGGCGGTTTCCCTCGCCTCGGGCTTGCCGTTGCCCTCGTTGCCGAACCACGACGCGCCCCAGTCCTTCTCGAAGTTCGTCCGCCAGATGGTCTTCCCGTCCGCGAGCGCGAGGCAGCGGAACTCGCCGCGGCACGATTGCACATAAACGCGGTCGCCATCCACCAGCGGCGTCGAGCGCGGCCCTGCGCCGTAGGCGTTGCCCCACGACGCGAACTGGTCGAACGGCGCGCGCCACACTTCCCTGCCGTCGGCGAGGTTCACGCAATGCGCCGTCTCCTGCCCGCCTTGCTCGTCCAGATAGATGACCTTGCCACCCGCGATGACGGGCGACGCCTGCCCGAGACCGATGTTGAGAGACCAGAGCGTGCGCGGCTCGCGCGGGAGCGAATCGAACCTGGGTGCGGCGGCGTGACCGTCGCGCGCAGGCCCGCGCCATTGCGGCCAGTCCGACGCGCCGGCATCGAGCGTGATGCAGGCGGCGAAAGCGGCGAGGGAGCAGGCTAGGAAAAGTCGGTTCATCGGGGTTGCAATGGTGCGCGTTTGTATGTGGACGCGCCCCGCGCGGCAAGCTTCAACTCGGCGCGTGTGTTCGAGGGGGCGCATCGCACTTTCTTGCAAGCGACTCAGGCGTCGGAAACTGACAGAAAGAAGGAGGCAGAAAAAACCGGGGGTCCGAGCCCATGTCAGGACTCATGAGGTTGGCAGAATGAATGGGGACAAACGAATGCGCGGCCAAAGGAGTGGATGCGCCTTCCTGCCTTCACCTGCCGTCCGTGCTGCGCCGTTTGCCAGTCCTTCTTTTTTGCCCGCTTCGTTCTGTCAGTTCGTCCGTCCTTCCCTCTGTGCTGCAAGAAACTGAGATGCGCCCTGTTCGAGGGCCGGACGAAACCCCAGACCCCAGACCCCAAACCCTAGACCCGACCCCTCCGCCTACGGCACCACCTCGAGCGCCGAGTCGTGCCACAGGCCGGGACCGGCCGTGCCGTGCGCCCGCACCCGCACCCACGCCTTGCT
>Ga0233424_10000327_pt1 | contig 63937 bp, 61 predicted proteins | sample Watercolumn_Towu_FD_181011 | JGI IMG/M metagenome (GOLD analysis project Ga0233424, IMG submission 181011) | Freshwater microbial communities from Lake Towuti, South Sulawesi, Indonesia - Watercolumn_Towuti2014_125_MG | ecosystem: Environmental > Aquatic > Freshwater > Lake | place: Indonesia... | reverse complement strand
GCGCGGCTCGCGCCGGCACTTCTCGTCAGATCCTCGACTGAGGTGTTGCGATAGCCCTTCGTGGAGAAGACCTCGAGCGCCGCGTCGATCAACTGTTGACGAGTGAGTTCCTTCTGCTTCTCCCGGACAGCGGCTCAGCGACCGGGCTCGGTGTGCCGGATCCGCTCGGCGCCGTCCGCCAAGAAGCCCTCGAGGATCGCGCGGATGTCGTTGTTGAGTCCGATGCCCGCCGTGGTGTCCCAGTCGGCGCTCACCTCCGTCACGAGGTCCGCCCAGTCGTCGAGTGCGTTGAGGAGCCGACGGATCAGCTCGCCGGTCAGGACGACGATGTGCGCGCGGTCTTGGAAGAGGCCTTCACCCGTCAGGTAGGACTCCATCTGCTCGATGCCGGCCCGGCGCCGTTCGTCGATATGCGCCTTGAGCTCGCCCGCAACCCGGTGGAGGTCCTCGACTCCGGCCTGGTCGGCGAAGAGCGTCCGCAGCATCGGCTCGTTCTGGAACCGGGGCATGGCCGAGCGGGTGCCGAGCCAGTCGTGGAGCGCTTCCCGCCCTGCATCGGTGATTGCATATCTGGCGGCCCGGCCCGCACCCGTCTCTATCTGGTCGATCCGGCGCGCCAGGCCGGCGTCGACGAGTCGCTCGGGCTGGTTGTAGAGCGAGCGCTCCGAAGTGGGCCAGCAGTAGTCGAGGCTGCGCTGCTTCTGCTGGGCGATCTCGTACGGGGTGAGGGGTCGGAGAGCGAGGAGCCCGAGGACCGCGTACGCGGTGGTTGACAGTTGCTCTGACATGTGCCAATACTACTGCAAAATGCACTACTGCAAAATGCAGTATCTACGGGTCGGAGGGGACATGCCCGCCCAGGACTACGTGACGACAACCGCCGAGGCGCTCGCCGATCGGATTGACGTCGCTTACGCGCGCTTCGCTGACCAGGCGCGCGAGGTGGGCACCGATCTTCGGGTAGGGGACTGGACCAGTGGCGAGGTGGTGGCGCACCTGGTCAACGTGGTGAACCGCTACGTCGACTTCGACCCCTCCCGCCTCGCGGAGCGGCCGCGGGGGGTGGAGGAGATCAACCGGAGGGAGCTGGAATCGCTCGCGGGCGCCGCGATGGCGTCGCTCCTCGCGGACCTCGACGCCGAGATGGCGCGCTTTCGCGACCGATGGGGTGCGACGTCGGGGATCCCGCTCGACATGCAGCTGCCGTTCCACGGAGGCGCCACGATCGACCTGCAGTCGGGGCTGACCAACCTGTTGGGCGAGTACCTCGTCCACGGGCTGGACGTGGCGCGGGCCGCCGGGCGGGACTGGTCGGTCGCCCCGCGCGACGGAGCGCTCCTCGTCGCGTTCGGCACACAGATTCTGCCCGCTTATGTCCGTGGGTCGAATCCCAACGCGGTGACGATCCGGTTCGACCTCGACGGCGTTGCGCCGCTCGTGTTCGCGCTCGACGGTCCGGCCCTCGTCGTGCGTGCGTCCCGTCCCGACGACGATCCCGACGTCGTGCTGGCGGGCTCTGCGACCGGCGCGGCCTTGTTGTTCTACGCCCGCGCGTCGACCGACGAGCTTGATGCGATCGGGCTCCGGGTCGCCGGTGGTCGACGGCCCGAGCTGGTGTCCCTCATGTCGGAACTCTTCGAGGAGCCCTGATGCACACGATCATCGTTCGCCGTACCGTCGCCGCGTCGCCCGAGGCGATGTACGACCTGCTCATCGACCCGGTCACGTACCGGCAGTTCCCGGGCGTGTCGCTCGCGGAGCTGGTGCGACCGGGCGTGCACGAGCAGCTCGGTGTGGGTGCCGTACGCCGGATCCACATCTCCGTCTTCCGTTACGACGAGGAGATCCTGGCCGCCGACCGTGGCCGTGAGTTCTCGTACCGCGTGGTCGCCAGCCGGCCGCGACTAGAGCACGAGCTGGGCACCGTCCGCTTCGAACCCGTCGCGGACGGCTGCGAGGTCACCTGGACGACCCGTTACAGGGTGCCCGTGCCCGTGTTCGGTCCCGTGATGGCGCGCCTCGGCGGGCTGCGCATGCGGCGTGCCTTCGAGGACTCCATCCGGCTCTCGGCGCAACTCGCACCGCTCGACGGCTGAACGACCGTCGGCGGATTCTCCGCGCTCGATTGCCACCACCACGTCGGCGACGTGAACCGGCAATGCGGATCCTCGTTCGCTCCGCGCCCCCGGTCCGACCCGGGTACGGTCGGCGAACCTATGGAGCCGTTGTGGACGCCGTCGCGCGAGCGAGTCCGCTCGGCGAAACTGACCGACTTCAGCGAACGGTTCGCCCCCGACGCGACCGACTTCTCGACGTTGCACCGTTGGTCGGTCGACGAGCGCGAGGCGTTCTGGTCGGCGGTGTGGGACCACGCGGGCGTCGTCGGCGACCGCGGCACGCGCCTCTCGGTCGATCGGGACGCGATGCCTGGCGCCCGGTTCTTCCCCGACGCGACGCTCAACTACGCAGAAAACTTGTTGCGAGGTCGGGGTGCGGGTCCCGCCATCGTTGCCGTCGCCGAGGACGCGCCCGACCGCGTCGTGTCGTGGGACGAACTGCTACACGGCGTCGCCGCGGTCGCGGCCGCGCTCCGTGCGGACGGAGTGCACCCGGGTGATCGTGTCGTCGCCTGCCTCCCGAACCTTGCCGAAACGGTGATCGTCTTCCTCGGCGCCGCCGCCATCGGCGCGACCTTCTCGACTGCGAGTCCCGACTTCGGCGTGCAGGGGGTGCTGGACCGCTTCGGGCAGATCCAGCCGGCCGTGATGGTCGTCACCGATGGCTACCGCTACGGCGGCCGGGCGTTCTCGGTGCTCGACCGGGCCGCGTCGGTGCGCGCCGGACTCCCGACGCTCCGGCGCACCGTGTTGGTCCCCAACGTCGATGCCGGCTCCGCACTCGAGGGCGCGACGCGCTGGAGTGACTGGATCGGCCCGCATCTCGGCGCGCCGTTCGAGCCCGTCGCGCTGCCGTTCGACTCCCCGATCTACGTGCTCTACAGCAGCGGCACGACAGGGATCCCCAAGTGCATCGTGCACCGGGCTGGCGGGGTCCTGTTGAAGCACCTCGCCGAGCAGCAGTTGCAGTGCGACGTCCGGCGCGGCGATCGTGTGCTGTTCTTCACGACCGCCGGTTGGATGATGTGGAACTGGCTCGTCGGCGCGCTGGCCTGCGAGGCGACGATCGTGCTCGTCGACGGGTCGCCGTTCTTCCCCGACGCGCGGCGCCTGTTCGACATCGTCGACGAGCACGAGGTCACCTTGCTCGGGGTCGGCGCAAAGTTCCTCGATGCGCTGCGGAAGGACGGCGCCCGGCCTGTCATGACCCACGACCTGGCGAGCCTCCGCACGCTGTGTTCGACGGGCTCGCCGCTCGTCGCCGAAGGGTTCGAGTACGTCTACAACTCGGTCAAGCCCGACGTGCACCTCGCATCGATCTCGGGCGGCACCGACCTGTGTGGTTGTCTCGTGATGGGTGTGCCGACGCTGCCGGTCTACGCGGGCGAGATCCAAGGGCCCGCGCTCGGTGTCGCGGCCGACGTGTACACCGACGACGCGACTCGGGCCGAGGCGGGGGAGACGGGCGAGCTCGTCGCGCTCGCGCCGTTCCCGTCGATGCCGCTCGGCTTCGGCGACGATCCCGACGGCGCGCGCTACCACGCCGCGTACTTCGAGCGCTTTCCCGGGGTGTGGGCGCACGGCGACTTCGCGGCCCGAACGGCGCACGACGGCTTCGTGATCACGGGCCGGTCCGACGCCACGCTCAACCCGGGTGGGGTGCGCATCGGAACTGCCGAGATCTATCGCGCCGTCGAAGCGCTTCCCGAGGTACACGAGGCGCTGGCGATCGGGCAGCCGTGGGACGACGATGTGCGGGTCGTGCTCTTCGTGCGGCTCGCCCCCGACGTCGTGCTCGACGAGCGGCTTGTGTCACAGATCCGCGCCGAGGTGCGCGAGCGGTGTTCGCCCCGGCACGTTCCGGCGCGGGTCCTCGCGGTGGACGACTTGCCCAGGACCCGCAGCAACAAGTTGGCTGAACTGGCCGTCGCCGACGTCGTCGCCGGGCGGTCCGTGCGCAGCACCGAGTCGCTCGTCAACCCCGAGGCGCTCGGGGCGATCGCCGCGCTCAAGGATCAGGGTTTGCTGGGCCGATGAGACAGAAGGTGACTTCCGCCCCATGGACACCATGATTATTTCATAGGATCATTTACAAATCCGTCGTCCAGGGGCCGATCAAGGACGTCTACCCGGGTCCTCGATGTGCACCGGTGCCTCGGACCTGGGACAATGTGAAAAGTAGCGGGAATTCCCCGCACGGAGCCTGCGTTGCTGTCATGCTCTCCGGGTGCCGGTGCGTCGCCCGGAAATCGGACAATTCGGTCCGTGACTGGTATCGCCGGCGAAAGGAAACAGGAATCCAGTGAAGTTCTCCGACGACCGCGAACGAAGTGAAGACCAGGACCTCGTCCGCCTCTACCTCCAAGACATCGGGCGCCACGAGTTGCTCGACAAGGATGGCGAGGTCCGGCTCGCGCAGCGTATCGACGCTGGCCGCGACGCGGCTGCCGAGCTCACCTCCAACAAGAAGCTGACCCCCGCCCAGAAGCGCGCGCTGCGTCGCACCGTACGCGACGGCGACGAGGCGACCCGCGAGTTCGTGAACGCGAACCTCCGCCTCGTCGTGTCGATCGCCAAGAAGTACCAGGCGTCGGGGCTCCCGCTCCTCGACCTGATCCAAGAGGGCAACCTCGGCCTGATCCACGCGGTCGACAAGTTCGACTGGCGCAAGGGCTTCAAGTTCTCGACCTACGCCACGTGGTGGATCCGCCAGGCGCTCCAGCGCGGCATCGCCAACAGCTCGCGTGTCATCCGGCTCCCGGTGCACGCAGGCGACACGCTCGCCCGCGTCATGAAGGTGCGCGCCCAACTCGAGGGTGAGCTTGGTCGCACTCCGACGATCGCCGAGGTCGCCGCCGAAGCCGGCCTGCCGCTCGAGAAGGTCGTCGAGGTGCACAGCTACGCGAGCGACCCGGTATCGCTCGACGAACCACTGCGCGACGACGGCGACGCCGAGCGCGGCGACTTCGTCGCCGACGCGGGCGCGACCAACCCGTTCGAGGCGGCCGCGACGGCGATGTTGCCGCGCGAGATGGAGCGCATCTTGTCGGTGCTCGACGAGCGCGAGCGCACGATCCTGCGCCTGCGCTACGGGCTCGATGGCACCGAACGATCGCTCGAGGAGATCGCCGAGTTCTTCGGTCTCACGCGCGAGCGCATCCGTCAACTCGAGGCCCGGGCGTTGTCGAAGCTGCGGCACCCGGCGAGCGACGTCGGCGCACGCAGTCTGCTCGAAGCGGTCTGAGTGGGAGAACGAGGAGTTCGGCGAGCCTTCACCGCAACTGAACTTGCGAACCGACCGGCCCCGCTACGGCGGGGTCGGCCCGCGTCACAGGCGAGTCAGCGTCACGGGCGGGTCAACGTCACCGGGCCGATCGTGACGGGGCGAGCGTCCACGTCCAGGCGAAGGTCCCCGGGCGGATCTTGTAGTGCTCGAGGGTGTCGGGGCCGCAGCTGAGCGTGCCGAGGCCCCGATGGCGGTGGTCGAGGTGCACGATCGTCGCGGCCCGCATCACGAGTTCGTCGGCGTGTGCCGCAGCGGTGAGGTCGGCGGCGGTGAGATGCGAGGCACTGAACGCGAACGCTGCGGGCTTCACGGCCGCGCAACGCACGCCGACCTGCGCAGACCGATCATGTAGCGCGACCCAGCGGGTGTCGACGTGCAGTCCGTGTTCCTGGGGCACGACGTACGGCACGTATTCGTCCCTGACGGTCGACGTCCAGCGCCCGAGCGCGGCGCCTCGTGACCGATCGGGATAACACTCCTGTGGCCCGCGCCCGAACCACTCGAGTTGTTCGACGCCGGCCGCGAGCGTCATCACAATCCCGATCCGCGGGAGGTCGTCGAGCGGCGCGGGTACTTCGACGGTCTCGCTGAACTCGATCGAGCCGTCGGGCCGCGTTCGCAACTCCGAGGTGTGCATGACCGGCGCGTCCCCGTCGGCCCCGATGTAGGCACACCGCACGACCGCGCGCCCGGGCCGGAGGTGGTCGACCTCGAGGAGTTCGCGCGTCAGCGCGTCGAGTCCCCAGCGGCGCCAGTGACCGAGCGGCTTGCTCCCTTGGCCACGCATCAGCTTGAGGCCGTCGTTGTCGGTCGGCGCGCGCCACAACGACAGGCGCGGCCCGCCACCGGGCGCGAACAGCTCGTGGCCCTCCACCGTGAACGACGCCAGCACGCCGTCGACGAGTTCGATCGCGGGCGCGCGTCCGCGCCCGCCCCGGGCGCGACGGGCGGGACCTCGCATCCATTCGAGTTGTCGCCAACCGACCTCGAAGCCCCGCAGGGCCCAGGGCAGTTCACGCGCGGTCGTGAACCGAACGGTGAGTGTCCACTCCTCGCCGGGCGCGGCGTGCGGGGTTGCGAACGGGAGCGGGATGACCGCCGACTTGCCCGGCGCGAGGTCGGGGAGATCGACTGGCGCCTGCTCACGCACCTCGCCGTCGGCGCGGCTCTCGACCACCGCGCGCAGCCACGTCGTGTCGCTGAAATCCTGGCGGTTCGTGAGGCGCAGTGCCGCCTTCGCGCGCGTCGCCCACCTCACCTCGATCGGGCAGGCGAGCCAGCGGTGTTCGCTCATTGCAGGCTTCGGTGCGCCGTCGGGCCAGACGAGACCGTCGCAACAGAAGTTGCCGTCATGTCTCCCGCTCGCGGCGCCAGGGGCGCGGCGCCGCTCGTGTTCCGCCTCGCGGGCATTCGACTCTGGTCTTGGCGCTGCGAAGTCGCCGCCGTACGCGTAGCGGGTCCGGCCGTCGGCGAGTTCTTGTTCGAGTCCGTGATCCCACCACTCCCAGATGAACCCGCCCTGGAGGCCCTGGGTCGACTCGATCGCGTCCCAGTACTCGCCGAGACAGCCGTTGCTGTTGCCCATCGCGTGCGAGTACTCGCACAGGATCAGCGGGCGTTTCGGTCCTCGGGACTCGCTCGCGAAGCGCACGATCGCATCGATCGGCGGGTACATCGGGCAGAGCACGTCGGTCACGTTGGTACCGCCGGCCCAGTCGAGCATGATCGCGCCCTCGTAGTGGAGCGGGCGCGTCGGGTCGTGACGGCGGATCCATCCGGCGAGCGCGTCGTGGTTCGCGCCGTAGCCACTCTCGTTGCCGAGCGACCACAGGACGATCGACGGGTGGTTCTCGTCGCGTTGCACCATCCGTGCGCCGCGCTCGAGCCATTGAGCACGATAGCGGGGATCGTGGCACAGCGAGCCGATCCAGGCGTGGCTCTCGATGTTCGCCTCGTCGATCACGTAAAGGCCGTACTCGTCACACAGGTCGAGGAAGCGCGGGTCGTTCGGAGAGTGCGAGGTGCGCACCGCGTTGAAGCCGTGTTGCTTCATCGTGATCACGTCACGGCGCATCGCACGCTCGTCGATCACCCGACCGGTGCGCGGGTCGAAATCGTGCCGGTTCACGCCGCGCAACAACACCGCTTTTCCGTTGATCAGCAGTTCGTCGCCGACGACCTCGACGCGCCGGAAGCCGATGTGCTCGCGCTGGACCTCGAGCGTCTCACCACGCGGGCCTCGCAACGTCGTGACCAACTCGTAGCGATAGGGCTGCTCGGCCGACCAGACGCGCACGTCGGTGAGTTCGATCGACACGTCGACGACGTGACCCGCAAACACGTAAGGGTCGAGTCCGGTCGGGACCTCCGCACCGAACGGCTTGCCGGCGCGGCGTTTGCCGTCGAACAACTCGCACTCGACGCGGAAGCCCTCGACGGGCCGCGACGCGAACGCGATCTCGGCGCGGACGCGCAGGACGCCGGTCGTCAGGTCGTCGGCGAGACCGGCGGTCGCGCGGACGGTGTGGAGCGTGACCTCACCCGGCGACCATACGAAGACCTCGCGGTGGATCCCCGCCTGCCACCATTGATCCTGGTCCTCCACGTAGCTCGCGTCGCTCCACCGCACGACCATTGCCGCGAGTGTGTTCTTGACACCGCCCGTTCGGGCCTGGTCGGTGATGTCGAACTCCGACGCCAGGCGCGAATCCTTGGCGAGCCCGGCGAAGCGGCCGTTGACCCAGACGACGAGCAGCGACTCGGCGCCTCCGACATGGAGCACGACGCGACGCGATCCCCATTCGGCGGGAAGGCGGAACGTGGTGCGGTACAGGCCGGTTGGGTTGTCGGCCGGGACATGCGGTGGCAGCAGGTCGTCCCCCCATGGCATCGTCACGTTCGTATAGATCGGTGTTGCGCGCGGGTCGCCGTACATCGTGAAGCAGCTGGGAACCTCGCACACGGGCCAGCGGGTGTCGTCGAACGCCTCGCGGGAGAACTCGATCGGCGCGGCGTCGGGTGAGTCGACGATCGAACAACGCCAACCGCGGTCGAGTCGTTGGAACCAGGGCGACCCGTCGCGTCCGTCGGTCGCCCTGGCGCTGGCGAGGTCGGGAGCCGGGTAGCGAGGCACCCGCATCGGCCGCCGTGAGATCGCCACGATCTCGGGCTGCTCCCACGGGCGCACGCCCCGCAGGTCGAACGTCATGCGGGGACAGTAGCGAGCGACTCGTGGACGCTCGGTTCCCGGATGCGTTGGGTACCGAACGCCGCGACGATGCACAGCAGCCCGGCGATCGCGAACGCCACCCGATAGCTGCCGGTCCACGCCTTGAACGCGCCCGCGCCCCAGGCCGCGAGCGCCGCACCGCACTGGTGACTCGCCAACACCCAGCCGTAGACGACGCCACCGCGTTCACCGAAGCTGCGCTGGCACAGCACGACGGTCGGTGGGACGGTCGCGACCCAATCGAGGCCGTAGAACACGATGAACACGAAGAGCGGGAGCCCGCCGGCATCGAGCACCTGGTCGAGCACGAGCAGCGACAGCCCGCGCAATCCGTAGTAGACGAGCAGCAACCGCCGCGGGTCGACCCGATCGGTGAGCCAGCCAGACAGGATCGTGCCGGCGACGTCGAACACGCCGACGAGCGCGAGTAGCGACGCCGCCGCGGACACCTTCGTGCCGTGACCGTGGGCGGCGTTGATGAAGTGCGTGCCGATGAGCCCGTTCGTGGACAAGCCGCACACGAAGAAACTGCCGGCGAGCAACCAGAACGCGACCGAAGCGCTCGCCGAGCGCAATCCGTGAAATGCCGTACGGATCGGATTCGGGGTCGGGGTAGGCGTCGACCAGTCTCCGGGCGCGCCATACGCACGCACACCCAGATCCTCGGGCTTGTCCTTCAGGGCGAACACGACGAGCGGGATCACTGCGAGCGCCGCCGCCGTCACCACGATCGACACCCACTGCCAACCGGGACCTTCAGCGAGCCGCGCGAGGACGGGCAAGAAGATCAACTGGCCGGTGGCGCTCGCTGCCGTCAGCGCGCCCGTGACCACGCCGCGCCGGGCAACGAACCAGCGTTGTGCGACGGTCGCGGCGAACACCGTGGCCATGCAGCCCGCGCCGGTCCCGACCAGGACGCCCCAGAACACGACGAGGTGCCACGGTTCGGTCATCACCACGGTGAGCCCGGAACCGAGTGCGACAAGGGTCAGCGCCGTAGCGACGACCGCCCTCATGCCGAAGCGCGCCATCGCCGCGGCGGCGAACGGCCCCATGAGCCCGAACAGCACGAGGTTCACCGACACGGCGAAACCGACCGTCGCCTCGTTCCAACCGAAGGCGTCGTCGAGCGGCTCGACGAGCACACCCGGCGCGCTGCGGAACCCCGCCGCGCCGACGAGCACGACCGCGGCCACGATCGCGATCCGCCACGCCGGGTGCCGTCTCACCGTACCGACGCTACGTGGCACAACGACTCGGCTTTCTGGTGTTTCCAGGCGCACGTAGGTTGCAGCGATGAACATCGACCTCCACGAGTTCCGGCGCGCCGGCCACCGCGCGGTCGACCTCGTCGCCGACTACCTGGGTTCGCTGCCCGACCGGCCGGTCGCTCCGACCGTCGAACCCGGGTCGGTACGCGCCCGACTTCCTGAGCGCGCGCCCGAGTCGCCCGAGTCGTGGGACGCGATCTTCGCCGACGTCGAACACGTGCTGTTGCCGGCGCTCGCGAACTGGCAGTCACCCGGCTGGTTCGCCTACTTCCCCGCGGCGAGCGCGCCGCCGGCGGTCATCGGCGAACTGTTGAGCGCCGGCCTCGCCCAGCAGGGGATGCTGTGGTCGACCTCGCCCGCGTGCACCGAACTCGAGACACACGTCATGGACTGGCTCGCGGAGTTGTGTGCGCTCCCTGCGCGCTTCCGCAGCGACGGCACGGGCGGCGGCGTGATCCACGACAGCGCATCGAGCGGATCGCTGGTCGCGCTGGTTGCCGCGCGCGAACGGGCGCGCCGCACCTCGCCCGGCCTCGAGCTGGAGCGTCTCGTCTCATACACGAGTACCCAGACCCACAGCTCGCTCGTGAAGGACGCGCGCATCGCCGGGTACGGTCACATCCGCGAGGTCGCGGTCGACGGCGAGTTCGCGCTCGTCCCGCAGGCACTCCGCGACGCGATCGCGACCGACCGCGCGGCGGGACTGGTTCCCGCGTTCGTCTGTGCGACCATCGGTACGACGAGTTCGGGCGCGGTCGATCCGGTTCCGGCGATTGCCGAGATCGCACAGGCGGAAGCGCTGTGGTGCCATGTCGACGCCGCCTGGGCGGGTGCTGCGGGCATCCTCCCCGAGTGCGCGTCGCTGTTCGCGGGACTCGACCACGTCGACAGCTACTTGTGGAACCCGCACAAGTGGCTGATGGTCAACTTCGACTGCTCGGCGTTCTGGATCGCCGACCGCGCCGAGTTGATCCACACCTTCGCGATTGCCCCCACCTACCTGCGCGACGAGGCGAGCGACTCCGGCGCGGTCATCGATTACCGCGATTGGCAAGTGCCGCTCGGCCGCCGCTTCCGCGCGTTGAAGCTGTGGTGCACGCTGCGTGCCTTCGGCGCCGAGGCCCTGCGAGCGCACCTGCGCGACCACATCACACTCGCCGCTGACCTGGAGCGCCGGCTCGGCGCCGACGAGCGGTTCGTGATCGCCGCGCCGCGTTCCCTGGCGCTCGTCTGTTTCTCTCACCGCGACGGCGACGCCGCGACCCAGACGCTCGTCGACGCGCTGAACCGGACCGAGCGGGTGTTCCTCGGCACCACGCGACTCGCCGACCGGCTCGTGATCAGGGTCGCGATCGGCAGCCCGTACCCCGTCGCGGCACGCGTCCGTGAACTCTGGGACCTGATCGATCGCATGGCCTGAACGCGCCCGACCGCCCCGGGCTGGGCAGCGAGGCGCGCCCTCCCCGCCGCCGCTACGGTCGCGGTTGATGGCCGTGCTGCGCTTCAGCTTCGGGACGATGGGATCCGGCAAGAGCACACTCGCGCTCCAGGTCCACCACAACCTCGAACAGTGCGGACAGGTCGGCCTGTTGCTGGCGCGGCTCGGCCGCGACGACAGCCACGTCACGAGTCGTCTCGGGATCCGCGCCCCATGCCTCGAGGTGGACGACGGTCTCGACCTGTACGAGCTGTGCGCCAAGTACCGCGCCGAGCGCGGCCGTCTCGACTACGTCGTCTGCGACGAGGCCCAGTTCTTCAGTGCGGCCCAGGCCGATCAGCTCGCACGCGTGGTCGACGAACTCCGCTGCGACGTGTTCGCCTACGGGTTGATCACCGACTTTCGCGGCCTGCTCTTCGCCGGCACGTCGCGCCTGCTCGAGCTCGCCGACGAACGCGTCTCGCTCCAGGTCGAGGCGCGTTGTTGGTGCGGGGCCCGCGCGGCCAACAACGCCCGTCTCGTGAACGGTGAGTTGGTCCGCGAGGGGGAGGTGGTCGCAGTTGGCGACACGAGCCCGGCGCCGGCGCGTCCGTTGTTCGGCGACACCGTCTCCTATGTGCTGTTGTGCCGCCGCCACTTTCGCGACGGCCGGATCCGATCGGAGGTGGAATCATGAGCGTCTCGGTGGACCTCAGCCAGCTTGAGGCCCAGCTCGATGAGTTCGGGCGCACGCCCTATCTCGTCACCACAGGCGAGGATCTCCGCCCGCACACGACCCATGTCGTGGTCGCGCTGCACGACGGTGCGTTGCGCTGCGGCGTCGGGCAGCGCACCGCCGCCAACGCGACCGACCGCGACCTCGTCTGCCTGCTGTGGGCACCGCACGAACGGGGCGGCTACAGCCTCATCGTCGACGGCCGTGCCGAGCTCCGCGAGGACGCCGACGGTCCGCTGCTCTCGATCGTGCCGACCAAGGCGATCCTGCACCGCAACGCGCAGGGCGAGGGGTACGCGGCCGACTGCCTGAGCCTCGACGGCACTCGCCCTTGAAGGACCTGCCGGCGAATTCGCGCCCTGAACTCGCCGGTGCATCACGGCCCTGAACTTCGCGTCCATGTTCGCTGCCCTCGACGGTGTCGCACCGGTCCGGTATCGTGCCGCTCCGAGCCGCGAGTCGCAGGCGACGTGTCCACCGACGCGGACCTTCCCGTACGCACCAACCGGAGGTCCGCTGTGGAACCCACCGACACCTGTCCGTTCCCCGTCCCCGCGCCCGACACGCCCGCCGCCAATGCCCTCGACGACGTCGACCTCGTCGTGCTCGCCGAGTTGTGCGACGCCTTCTTCGAGGGCGATCCGTCCGATCGCGATCGCGACCCGCATCTGTTCGCGATCGTCGACTCGTTCGGGGCATTCTCGATCATGGAGTTCGGCCCGGTCTCATATCTCCAACTCCACGAGTGCATTGTGCCGCCACCTCGCTGTCGTGCCCTCGTGTTGCAGTGCGGAGGCTGGGCGGCGCCGCTCGACCCCGACGGGGGTATCGATGGCAGCGGCCGGATCGTCGACGGGCGCTCTCGGCCGAGCCGGCATCCGCTGCGCCGCCGTATGTTCTCCACCACCGTCATCGGCAACGACGTTGAGATCGTCACCATGATGCGGATCGCTGGCGACGCCGAACCTCAGCTGCTCACGGGAGAGTGCGCCGGGCGTGTCCCCGATGCGATGCGCGCCTGCTGGTCGCGCCGCACCGCCGATCGCGCCGCGTGATCGCGCCCCTCGATCGCGGACCGGATCAGCGGACTCGATCGCGCGGCGGATTGGCCTCGCTACTGTGCCGGGCTGTGCGCGCTGTCATGTGCAACGAGTACGGCGGTCCCGAGTCGCTGACCGTCGTCGACATCCCGCTCCCCGAGCCTGGGCCGGGGCAGGTGCGCGTCGAGGTGCGCGCGGCCGGGGTGAACTATGTCGACGGGCTCATCGCGGCCGGCCGCTATCAGGTGAAGATCCCCCCGCCGTTCATCCCGGGCTCCGAGATCGCCGGTGTCGTCGACGCAGTCGGCCGCGACGTCACCGATCTCGCCCCGGGCATGCGGGTCTTCGCCTCGATCGGTACCGGCGCATTCGCCGAGTTCGTGATCGCCGACCAGCGAGCCGTGACCCCGATCGACGACCGTCTCGACTTTGGGCGCGCGGCCTCGTTCCACCAGGCGTACTGCACGGCGTGGTTCGCGCTCACCCGCCGCACGCGCGTCGCGCCGGGGGAGTGGGTGCTCGTCACGGGTGCGGGTGGCGGCGTCGGCCTCGCCGCCGTCGACGTCGCTCGCGCCCTTGGGGGTCGGGTCATCGCGGTCGCCTCGACCGAAGCGAAGCGCGCCCTCGCTCGCTCGCTCGGCGCCGACGAGACGCTCGATCCCGCCGCCGACGTCAAGACCCGCGCCCGTGAGATCAGTGGGGGCGGCATCGACGTCGTCTACGACGCGGTCGGCGGCGACACCGCCGAAGCTGCGCTACGTGCCCTGCGCTTCGACGGGCGCTTCTGCGTGATCGGGTTTACCGGTGGGATCCCACGTGTCCCGCTCAACCTCGTACTGCTCAACAATCGCACCGTTGTCGGCGTCGAGTGGGGCGGCTGGGCGCTGCGCGCCCCCGACGCCAACGCCCAACTCGTGGCCGAGGTCATTGCCGCGATCGGCGAGGGCACGCTCCACCCGGTCGCGCCCGTTGAACGGCCACTCGGCGAGGCGGGCGCCGTGATCGCCGACCTGCTCGAACGACGCGCCGCGGGCAAAACGGTGCTCGTGCCCTGACGGCGGTCCTGGCCCAGGTGGCTGGCGACCGCTCAGACGGATCAGACCCGACCGGCGTCGAGCACACGCAGCAGACCTTGACCGGTGCCCCAGGGGCTGTTGGCCACCGCGTTCCCCACGGCACGCGCGTCGTTGGCTGCCGCCAGCGCCGCAAGGATGTGGTCGTAGCGCCCGTTGTGGAAGCCCTCGACGGTCTCCTGCATCCCTGCTTCGTAGCTCGGGTAGTTCTTCACGCCGTGGGAGTTGAAGTCGGTCGCGCCGGGGTGATCGCGGTTGACCGCCAGCGGGTTGAACGCGGCACGAGTCCCCTCGGCGAGTTGCCAGGCGACGATCGCGCGTACGTTCTCGTGCGTCTTGGGCATGCCGAGCCGTCCGAGCAGGTCGACGGCCCAGGCGGTTTCTTCGGGTTGGCGCCCCGCGAGGTCGGCGAGTTCGGCCGGAGTCGCGTCGACGATCGCCCCGCTCCCGAAGAGCCCCGCCCCCGACTCGGCAGCCGCGAGGGTCGTGGCAAAGTCCGCCTTGCCGCGTCCGAGGGGCGCGGCCGGTTGCGTTCCCGTTAGTGCGTCGAAACGCCGGGAGATCTGTTGGATGTGCGCGATCCGGCCCTGGATCGCTGCCATCCCTCCGACGGCGCCGGCCGGCCCGGCGACCGCGCCCGCCGGCATCACGCCACTGCGCCCGAGGCCGTCGACATGCCTCTTCAATCGGCGGGTCGAGCGCTTTCGCTAGGGTCGGCGCCAATCGTCTCGACGTGGAGGTAATCTCGGCATGACCGACGTCAAGGGATCGATCCTGGGCCACCCGGTGCTCCGCAAGGAAGACCCGGGGATCCTCACCGGACGCACCCAATACTTCGACGATCTCGACGTCCCCGGGCTGGCGCACCTGGTCTTCGTGCGCTCCACCGCCGCCCACGCCCGGCTCGCGGGCATCGACACGTCTGACGCCGCGGCGATGCCCGGCGTGCTCGCGGTCCACACCGCCCGCACCCTCGAACTTGGCGATCACCAGGGCTTCATGATGTTGCCACCGACCGCCAACCGGCCGCCGCTCGCGCGCGACAAGGTCCGGTTCGTCGGCGACATCGTCGGCGCGGTCGTCGCCGAGACCCGACGCCAGGCGGTCGACGCGGCCGAGGCCGTCGTCGTCGACTACGACCCGCTGCCGGCGGTCGTCGACCTCGAGGCCGCGATCGCCGATGGCGCCCCGACGATTCACGATGCCGTCCCCGGCAACGTCGTGTTCAGTGCCGCCGGAATGGGCATGGGCGCGCCGGTCGAGGGCCTGATGGACGAGGCCGAGGTTGTCGTGTCGGCGAAGTTCGTCAATCAGCGACTCGCGGGCGTGCCCATGGAGCCCAACGGCATCGTGGCCGTCCCCGAGGGCGACGGCCTGACCGCGTGGATCCCCACGCAGGCGCCCAACTCGGTGCAGGGCGAACTCGCCGGGTCGCTCGGCCTCGATCCGGCCCAGGTCCGCGTGCGCACAGCCGCCGTCGGCGGAGGGTTCGGGCCCAAGGCCGCCTTTCAGGTCGAGTTCATCATCGCGGCCAAGGCCGCGCTCGCGCTCGGCCGTCCGGTGAAGTGGGCCGAGACGCGCAGCGAGAACATGGTCGCCATGGTCCACGGCCGCGGACAGGTGCAGACCGTCGACCTCGGACTGAAGCGCGACGGGACGATCACGGGCATGCGCGTCAAGGTGCTCGGTGACGCCGGTGCCTATCCCGCAATCGGCGCGTTCCTGCCGTTCTTCACCCACACGATGAGCGGCGGCGTCTACTCGATCCCGAAGATCGAGTTCGACTGGTCGGCGGTCATCACCAACACGTCGACGACCGGTGCCTACCGCGGCGCCGGCCGACCCGAAGCGACCCAGTTGCTCGAGCGCGTGATTGACATGGCGGCCGACGAACTCGGCATGGACCCCGTGGAGATCCGCCGCAAGAACTTCATCGCCAAGTTCGAGGCACCCGGTGCGATGGCCGCGAGCGGGTTGGCGATGTACGACACCGGCGACTACACGGCCGCGCTCGACGCCGCCATCGCCGCCGTCGGCTACGACGACATCCGGGCCGAGCAGGCGCGCCGACGCGACAACGGAGCGACGCGGCAACTCGGGATCGGCATCGGCAGCTACGTCGAGATCACCGCGCCCGCGGGCATGCACGCCGAATGGGGCGCGATCGAAGTCGACGACGACGGCTCGGTCAAGGCCTACGTCGGCACCTCGGCGCACGGCCAAGGTCACGAAACGGCGTTCGCGATGATTGTGAGCGAACTGATGGGTGTGCCGATGGACAAGGTCACCCTCGTGCAGTCCGACACTGCGCTGATCCCGAAGGGTGCCGGGACGATGGGCAGCCGTTCGCTGCAGACCGCGGGATCGGCGGTGTATCGCAGCAGCGAGGCGGTCGTCGACAAGGCGAGACAACTCGCCGCGAACCTGCTCGAGGCCAGCGCGGCCGACATCGTCGTCGGCGACGACGGACTCCAGGTCGCCGGGGTTCCCGCCAAGCTGGTCTCGTGGGCCGACCTCGCGCGCGCGGCCAAGGATCCTGCGAAGTCCGCAGGGATCGAAGGTCTCGACCAAGGACTGCGGGCCGAGGTCGACTTCGACGCGGGTTCGTCGAGTTTCCCGTTCGGAGCTCACATCGCGGTGGTCGAGGTCGACACCGAAACCGGCGCGGTCGAGCAATTGCGTCACGTCGCGGTCGACGACTGCGGCCGCATCCTCAACCCGCTGCTCGTGCGCGGCCAGCAGCACGGCGGAATCGCGCAGGGCATCGCCCAGGCGCTGTACGAGTGGGTTCAATACGACGCCGACGGCAACCCGGTGACCGCGAACCTGATGGACTACGCGATCCCGAGCGCGGCCGAGATGCCGAGTTTCGAGGCGTCGAACACCGAGACACCGACGCACCTCAACCCACTCGGCGCCAAGGGCATCGGCGAGAGCGGCACCATCGGCTCCACCCCCGCGGTGCACAACGCGGTGATCGACGCGGTGAGCCATCTCGGGATCCGTCACATCGATATGCCGCTCAGCGCCGAGCGGGTCTGGAACGCGATCCGCGACGCCTCGTGACGAGCGCCCCGTGAACGCACTGCGCCTCACGGCCGAGCAGCATCGCGTCATCGTCGGGCACTGCCTCGACGGGCTTCCCGACGAGGCGTGCGGGTTGCTGCTCGGGCCGCTCGAGTTCGGCGTGCCGACCGGCCTCGTCAGCACGGTGCGGCCGTGCCGCAACGCCGACGCGTCGGCTCGCACCTATACCGTCGAGCCCCGGGACATGCTTCAGGCCATGCGAGCGGCCGAGGCCAGCGGGACCGAGATCATCGGCGTATGGCACTCGCACACCCACACGACGGCCTATCCGAGCGAGACCGACGTGAGGCAAGCCGTCGATCCCCAGTGGTGCTACCCGATCGTGTCGCTGCGCGACGGCGACGCGGTGATGCGCGCCTACCGCATCGTCGACGGTGAGATCCACGAAGTCCCCATCGACCTCGTCCGCTGAGCGCCTCCCACTCCAGCGTCGGACGCCCGCGCCCCCGTCCTGATTTCCGACCAATTCGGTCGGAGTTCTAGGCTGGTGCCATGGCAGTCGCGGTCAAGCTCCCCACCGTCCTGCGGTCGCACGCCGACGGGCAGGCGAGCGTGTCGGTCGAGGGCGCGACGATCGGCGACGTCTTCGCCGATCTCGTGGGGCGCTTCCCCGGATTGCGGGCCAACCTGCTCGCCGATGACGGTGGCCTCCACAAGTTCGTCAACGTGTACGTGAACGACGACGACATCCGTTACCTCGACCAACTCGAGACCAAGCTCGCCGACGGCGACGAGATCACGATCCTGCCCGCGGTCGCCGGCGGCGCCTGAGCGCAGCCCCGGCTGACCGCGACCCCGTGACCCGGCTCGACTCGATCCTCGACCTCATCGGCAACACCCCCCTCGTCGGGGTTCACGCCCTCAGCCCGCGCCCCGACGTGCGCATCTGGGCAAAGCTCGAGGGGCAGAACCCCGGCGGCTCGAGCAAGGACCGGATCGCCAAGACCATGGTCGAGATGGCCGAGGCCGACGGCGCGCTGACGCCGGGCAGTGGCCAGACGATCCTCGAACCCAGTTCGGGGAATACCGGGATCGGGCTCGCGCTCGTCGCCAAGCTGCGCGGCTACCGGCTGCGGGTCGTGCTCCCCGAGAACGTCTCGATCGAACGCCGCCAACTGCTGGAGATCTTCGGCGCCGAGGTCGTGCTGTCACCCGGCGAGGAGGGGAGCAACGGCGCGATCCGCCGCGCCGAAAAGCTCGCCGCTGCCGACCCCGATCTCGTCATGCTGTTCCAATACGGCAACCCGGCGAATCCGCTTGCGCACTACCAGGGGACCGGACCCGAGATCCTGGCGGACTGCCCCGAGATCGACGTGTTCTGCGCCGGGCTCGGCACAAGTGGCACGCTCATGGGGGTGGGGCGCTACCTCCGTGAACACAAGCCCGACGTGAAGATCCTCGCGGTCGAACCCCCCGTCGGCGAGCTGGTTCAGGGTTTGCGCAACCTCGACGACGGCTTCGTGCCGCCGATCTTCGAGTCGGGTGTGCTCGACCGCAAGACGATCGTTCGACCGCGCGAGTCGATCGAATGGACTCGCCGACTGCTACGCGACTGCGGCGTGTTTGCCGGCATTTCCTCAGGCGCCGCGATCGCCGGCGCGGTCAAGTACGCGCAGACGATGGAGTCCGGCGCCATCGTTGTGCTGCTCCCCGACGGCGGCTGGAAGTATCTGTCGTCGGGTGCATGGACCGACGACATCGACGTGGTCGAGGAACGCGCGCAGCGCATCAACTACTGGTGAGCGATCTCGACGCGGCCGTCGCGATCTTGCAGCGCGGCGGGTTGGTCGCGTTCCCGACCGAGACGGTGTACGGATTGGGCGCGGACGCCGCGTCCGAGCGTGCGCTCGCGCGCCTCTACGAGGTGAAGCACCGGCCCCGTGACCATCCTGTGATCGTGCACATCGCCGACGCGGCGCGGCTCGACACGGTGGCCGTCGACGTCGCGCCCGCCGCACGCCGGCTCGCGGAGGAATGCTGGCCCGGCCCGCTCACGCTCATCGTGGCGCGCCGCGACGGTGCGATCCACCCGGCCGTGACCGGAGGCCGTCCGACTGTGGGGGTGCGTGTCCCCGATCATCCGACGGCGAAGGCGTTGCTCGGCGCGTTCGGCCGTGGTGTCGCGGCTCCGAGCGCGAACCGGTTCGGTCGGGTGAGCCCCACGACCGCGGCCCATGTACGCGCCGATCTCGGCGCCGATGTCGACCTCGTGCTCGACGGCGGCGCGTGTCGCGTGGGCGTCGAAAGCACGATCGTCGACTGCACCGATGCCGCGGCTCCTCGGGTGTTGCGGGCGGGCGGGATCGGTCTCGAACGCATCGCCGACATCATCGGCGCCGAACCCGTGCTCTGCGATAGCGGCCAGATCGCCGCGCCCGGAACCTTGCCGTCGCACTACGCACCCGACGCGACCGTGGTGCTCGCAACCGCCGACGAACTCACGGCGACACTCGAACGACACAGCAACGCGCGAGTTGCGATCCTGGCGCTCGCGGGTGTCGCGATCGACGTGACCGGAGTCACCGTATTACCGCAACCGCACGATGTCGATGAGTTCGCGCGTGTGCTCTACGCCCGTCTCCGACACGCCGATGCGATGGGCGTCGAGTTCATCGTCGTCGTGTCGCCGCCCGCGGGCGGCATCGGCGACGCGATCCGCGACCGCCTCCGGCGCGCCGCGGGCCGATAGCCTCGGCGCCGCATGGTTGACCACACCCGACGTCGCCCAACGCGTGGCGTCGGCGACGAGCGACCGGACCGCGGACCGGACCGCCAAACGGACTGCAGACCGATTGGTGTGTTCGACTCGGGTGTCGGCGGGCTCACGGTGATGCGGGCACTCATCGATCTGCTTCCCGACGAGTCATTCGTGTACTTCGGCGACACCGCGCGCACGCCGTACGGCCCAAAGCCCGCGGACGACGTGCTCAAGTTCTCGATCGAGATCAGCGAATTGCTGTGCGAACACGGCGTGAAGTTGTTGGTGAACGCGTGCAATACGTCGACCGCGGTTGCGCTCGACCCGCTGCGCGATCGCCTCGATGTTGACATCGTCGGCGTCATCGAACCGGGGATACGCGCGGCTCGTCGAGCGACGAGCAGTGGGCGTGTCGGCGTGATCGGAACGGTCGGGACGATCGGCAGCCGCGCGTACGAACGGGTCGCTGAACTGATCGCGCCGGAGCTCGAACTGGTCAGCGCCGCGTGCCCGGGTTTCGTCGAGTTCGTCGAGGCGGGTGACCTGGAGTCGTTCCAGGTTCACGTGCTCGCGCAGCGTCTCCTCGCGCCCGTGATCGCCGGAGCGGTCGACACCCTGATTCTCGGGTGCACCCACTACCCGTTGCTCGCACGAACGATTTCGGACGTGATGGGGCCTGACGTCGTGCTGGTGTCCAGCGCGGACGAGACCGCCTTCGCGGTACGGGCGTTGCTCGACGAATCTCGCGCCGCGGCGAGCCGCGGCGCGGCGGCGACGCATACGTTCCTTACGAGCGGCGACACCGAGCGATTTGCCGAACTGGGGGTCCGGTTCTTGGGTCCCGAGGCCACGACCGTGCAGGGCTGGCAGTGGTGAGACGGTGATCTCGCTCACGACGCTCGGCTGCTCGGGGTCCTACGGCGCCCCGGCCGGCGGCGCGTGTAGCGGCTATCTGGTGCGGGCTGCTGGCGCGACGATCTGGATGGACTGCGGGAACGGCACGCTTGCCGAACTGCAGCGCCACGCGCACGCAGCCGACATCGACGCGGTGATCATCACGCACACGCACCCCGATCACTGCGTTGACATCTACGGGTTTCACGTGCTGGTGAAGTACGGACTCGAACATGACGGGATCCCGGTGTTCGCGCCGGTCGGCACCGAACGCCATCTCGGTGCTCTCGTGCGCGGCGACTGGGGCGGAGCGTTCTCATGGCTGACCATGTGCGACGGTGACACGACGAAGGTGCGTGACCTCGCGCTGCGATTCGCGCTGACCGACCACCCCGTCCCGACACTCGCAGTCGAACTCGCGACCGGCGATCGGCGCCTCGTCTACACGAGCGACACCGGGCCGGGTTGGTCGCCCGAAGCGTTCGGCCCGGGTGCCGACCTGGTGCTGTCCGAGGCGACCTACCTGCACGACGACATTCGCGCGCCGATCCACCTCTCGGCGCGACAGGCGGGCGAATACGCGCGCGCGGCGCGTGCGCGGCGGCTGATGCTCACGCACCTCTGGCCCGGCGTCGACCCGGTAGCCTCCGCCGCCGAAGGTGCCGAGGCGTTCGGCGCCGAGGTCGCCCTTGCCGCGCGTGGCGCGACCGTTCACGTCTGATCCCACCGCCGACCGGCACGCGCTCGCGCCGTCCGCGTCGTCACTGAACGAGGTCTCGAATGTCCCCACGCATCAGCCGTCGTGCTTCCGACGAACTCCGGGCGGTCACCTTCACTCGCGACTACACCGAGATGGCAGCAGGTTCGGTGCTCGTCGAGTTCGGACGCACGCGGGTGCTGTGCACCGCATCGATCGAGACACGCGTCCCGCCTTGGCTGCGTGGCCAAGGTCGAGGTTGGGTCACGGCCGAGTACTCGATGCTGCCCGGTTCGAGCGCCGAGCGCGTCGGCCGCGAAGCGGCGCGGGGCAGGCAGTCAGGTCGCACTCAGGAGATCCAACGACTGATCGGGCGCAGTCTCCGCGCCGTCACCGATCTCGTCCTGCTCGGCGAGACGCAGATCACCGTCGACTGCGACGTGCTCCAGGCCGACGGCGGGACTCGTACGGCCTCGATCTGCGGCGGCTGGGTTGCCCTGCACGACGCCTGCTCGCGCGCGCTCGCCGCGGGATCGATGACCGCTCACCCGATCGTCGAGGCGTGCGCGGCGATCTCCGTCGGGATCCACGACGGGGTTGCCCTCCTCGACCTGGAGTACGCCGAGGACAGCACGGCCGAGGTCGACATGAACATCGTGATGACCGAGTCCGGCCGCTTCATCGAGGTGCAGGGAACGGCCGAAGGCACCGCGTTCTCTCGCAATGAACTCACAGGTCTGCTGGACCTCGCCGAACACGGGATCCGCGAGATCATCGCCGCGCAACGCGAGGTGGTCGCGGTCGCGCCTCTCCCGAGATCGTGACCGGCGCGCATGACGGCGATGGGTGAACCCAGTCCGATGGAGTTGAGCCCGTTCCTGCTCGCGACGCGCAATGCCGACAAGGTTCGCGAGATCGTCGAGATCTTCGCGCTGCGCCTGGGGCGCGCCCTGGGCGCGGTCGCCCTCGCCGATCGCGCAGGGAGCACGATCGGGTTTCTCGTCGCCGACCCCGAGGCGTTGGATGTCGCGGTTGCGCAGATCGACACACCGGCGGTCGCTCCCGATGTCGACGAAGTCGGTAACACCTTGCACGCCAATGCCCGGATCAAGGCCCGCGCCGTGGCGAACGCCCTCGGCATGCCGGCGATTGCCGACGACACCGGCCTCGAGGTCGACGCCCTCGGCGGAGCACCCGGGGTGCAGTCGGCTCGTTATGCCGGGGCCAACGCGTCCGGTACCGACAACTGCACCAAGTTGCTGACCGAGATGCGAAGTCGGCTGCGAGCGTCTCGGAGTGCACGGTTCGTGACTGTCGCGGTCTGGTTCGACCCCGGCTCGGGGAGCGAGATCGCGACGATGGGGAAGATCGAGGGTGTCATCGTCGACGCGCCGCGTGGCGACCAGGGCTTCGGCTACGACCCCGTGTTTGCGCCCGCGGGGGGAAGCGGGCGAACCTTCGCCGAGATGAACTCCACCGAGAAGCACGCGGTCAGCCATCGAGGCCGTGCGTTTCGCGAACTCGCCGCACGACTCCACATCGCGCAGGAGCGCTGACGATGCCGATCGATCCCCAAGTCCAGGCGCTGCTCGATGCGATGGCGGCCGCCGGGTCACCGCTGCTCTCGCACGAGACACTCGCCGAGACCCGCGAAGGCTTTGCCGCGATGGTCGGCATGCTCGCGGGCGAGGCGCCCGGCGACGTCACGATCGCCGCAGCCGAGATCGACGGGATGTACGGGCCGATCGCCATTCGCACTTACCGGCCGGGAAGTGACGGACCGCACCCCGCAGTGCTGTTCATGCACGGGGGCGGTTGGACGATCGGAACGGCGGCCGGCTACGACACGCTGGTCGCTCAGATCTGTGCGGCCGCTGATGTCGTCGTGGTGTCCGTCGACTACCGCCTGGCACCCGAGTATCCGTTCCCCGTTGCCTACGACGAGTGCTGGACCGCGTTGCAGTGGGTCGCCGAGGACGCGACCCGCCTCGGCGTCGACCCGGCGCGACTCGCCGTGATGGGCGACAGTGCGGGCGGCAATCTCGCCGCATGCCTCGCGTTGCGTGCGCGCGACGAAGGTGGGCCCGGGCTCGCGGCCCAAGTCCTCGTGTATCCCGTGACCGACGCCGACCTCGCTACCTTGTCGTACGACGAGAACGCGACGGGGTACTTCCTCGAACGCGCCACGATGCAGTTCTTCTGGGACTGTTACACGGGCGGCGGCGCCGACCGCTTCGACGCGCGTCTTTCACCATTGCGCGCCGCGTCCCACGCCGACCTCCCTCCCGCGCTCGTGATCACCGCCGAGTACGACCCGCTGCGCGACGAGGGAGAGGCCTACGCGCGTTGCCTCGAGCAGGCCGGCGTGCCGGTCGAAGCGATGCGCTACGACGGGATGATCCATGGCTTCTTCATGATGCCTGGGGTGCTTGGCGCAGGCGCAGACGCCGTGCGCCAGGCGACCAGGGCGTTGCGTCGGGCGTTCGGTACCCTCCCGGCCTGATATGGCCGTCATCGACATCGCTGGATTCGTCGCCGACCTCAAGGACCACGCGGTCGAGCACGGCTTCCACGTCCACGACGAACGACACTTCGTCGAGAGTTACTCGCTGCGCCAGACGTGGGAGGTCGACGTCCATCCCGAAGAGGGTTGCGAGGGACCGGTCGACCTCTACCTCTCCCTCGAGGTCGACCCGCGCGTCCTCCTCGGATTCGAAGATGCCGTGATGGGGCTACCCGACGAGGAAGAACCCGAAGACCACTACTTCTTCCCGCTCAACTTCACGTGGGCGCTGCCACCGTTGCCGCACGGTCCCGATCTGTTGGTGCTCGCGACCGAACTGGCCGGGATCGGCGGGCCTGATCTCCCGCTCGAGGTCAGCGCAACCGACTCGTTCCCGAGCGCGACCGACGCGCCCGAACGCTCGCTGCGAATCGTCGCGCACCAACGCGTGTCGTTGCTACGGATCCGCGCCGGCGAAGAGGTGCCCTGCGAGACGCTCGACCGCTGCCTGCTCGTGAGCCGGTACCTGCTCGATCAAGCGGGCGACTGGCTCGGCTGAGGCGACGAGCGCGGCGTTCGGGACGCGTCAATCAGGCCGCAGCGTTCCAGCCCGCGGTTGACCACGTCCCCCCGTTGTGCAGCAACCCGGTCGCGGCTTCGGCGGGGAGAGGTCGCGAGAACCAGTAGCCCTGCATCTTGTCGCAACCCAGCGCGACGAGCGCGGCGACGTGTTCGATCGTCTCGACTCCCTCGGCGATGATCTCCATCCCGAGCGCATGCGCGAGGTTGATCACGGCGGCCACAATGGTCGAGCCTTCGTGGTCGGTGCCGAGCGTCATCACGAAGCTGCGGTCGATCTTGACGATCTGGACCGGGAGCCGGCGCAGGTAGGACAACGAGGAATAGCCCGTTCCGAAGTCGTCGATCGCGAGGCGCACGCCGAGGTCGCGGAGTTCGCCGAGGCGACGGATCGCGGTTTCGGTGTCATCGACGAGAGCGTTCTCGGTGATCTCGAAGCACAGCCGTTCGGGATCGATGCCGGCATCGTCGATGATGTCGCGAACCTCGGTCACGAGCATGCCGCTGCTGAGTTGACGCGGTGACAGGTTGACGCTCATCGTCACGGGACGGTCGCAGTGCGACCACTCGGCCAGTTGCATGCACGCTGACTCCGTGATCCAACGACCCATCGGTACGATCAGACCCCGCTCCTCGGCGATCGGCAGGAAGTCACCCGGTGGCACGAGTCCGTGACCCGGGCGATCCCAACGCACGAGCGCTTCGTAGCCGGCGAGGTCGCTCGTCTCCACCGCGACCATCGGCTGGTAGTGCAGCCGGAGTTCACCACCATCGATAGCGTGGCGGAGCGCCGTTTCCAGTTCGACGCGCCTCGCGATCGTGCTGCGGAGTTGCTGGTCGAAGATCTCGATGCGGTTCCGGCCCCGCTCCTTCGCGCGATACGCCGCAGTGTCGGCTTCGCTCATGAGCGTGGGCGCGTCGCTTCGGTGATCGGCGATCGCGATGCCGATGCTCGCCCCGATGAACAACTCGGTGTCACGCACGACGAAGGGCACCGCGAGCCGGCGCCGGATCCGGTCGGCCACGATCGTCGCATCGGCCGGCGAAGCCAGATTCGGGCACAGCACGATGAACTCGTCACCGCCGAAGCGACCGGCGAGATCCGAGCCGCGCAAGGCGCTCTGAATCGCTCGTGCAACGAGTACCAGGAGCTCGTCGCCCGCGGCGTGACCGAGCGTGTCGTTCACCTGTTTGAAGTGATCGATGTCGATGAAGAGCACCGCGACCTGTCCGCCGCCGCGCCGGACCTCGAGCAGCGAACGTTCGAGCCGCCTCACGAGGTGCTTGCGGGTCGGGAGATCGGTGAGTGAGTCGTAGCGCGCCTCACGTTCGAGTTGCGCCGCGATCTCGCGCTGCGAGGAGATGTCCTCGACGTGGCCGATGCTGTACGCCAGCGTGCCGTCACCGTCGAACACCTGGGTGACGTGCACCCGGCACCACACCGATTGGCCGTCCTTGCGGACGTAGCGCTTCTCGTAGTTGTACCCGTGGTTCGATCCGTGAGGGTGGTCACGATTCAGCCGCAAGGTCTCGTCGCGATCGTCCGGATGGGTGATGTCGGTTGTCGTCCGGTCGCACAGCTCGGCGCTCGAGTAGCCGAGCATCGAACACATCGCCGGGTTCGCACGAAAGATCTGACGAGACGGTGCCACGAGCATCAGCCCGACCGGCCCGTTCTCGAAGACCTCCTCGAACAGCGACTGGACCTCACGCATGGTCTCGGCGATGAGCTGGCGCTCTTCGACGCCGCGCACGTTCACGACGATGCCGTCGATGCTCTCGCTGGCTTCGGTCCCCTCGCCGCCCACGGTCCCGTCGGCGCAGGCGAGCCGGTTGCCGACGACCTCGATCCAGGCCCAGCGTCCGTCGCGGCGGCGAATCCGCATCGTCAGGATCCGCCCCTGGGGGTCGCCCTCGACCGCCCGGCCCAGACCGACGAGCGCGCCGTCCAGATCGTCGGGGTGGATCAACCCCAAGACGTTCCTGCCCGCGAGTTCGGCGGGCGTCCAGCCGAGGATGCGCTCGATCGACTCGCTTGCGAACTCGAGGCGCCCGTCGGCACTCACCGAGATCAGCGCATCCCATGAAGCACGCACGAGGCGGGCGTGCAGTCCGTCGGTGCCGCCCGCGGGCGCGTCAGGAGCGGGGGTCGGGCGAGCGTCGTTCATCCTGCCGCCTCCTCCCTGAGCCTGGCGTCACCGCAGTCATCGGCGCCCGTGGCCGGGCGCCGTAGCCCGATGCGCGCCGAAACCTCCTCAATACGACGCGCAATGGAGTCGATGCACCTCGTGGAGCGGCAGGATCGGGCGATCGGGCCTCGAGCGAAGCGACGGGATCTGGCCCAGCCGCGCCGGAGGAGACGAGGTGGACACCGAAGGGCTACTCGAAGAACTGCGCCGCTTGCCAATGCAGCGTTCGACCGTCACGCAGGTCCTCGGCGTGCTCGACGATCCGGCGAAGTCGGCTGCGGACGTGGCGCACGCGATGGAGGTCGACCCATCGCTGTGCGTTCGGGTCCTGCACCTGGCGAATTCGCCGTACTTCGGTCTGTCCGGCAAGGTCGGCAGCGTCGAACGGGCCGTGGTCGCACTCGGGAACTCGGTGATCCGATCGCTGGCGGTGTCGACCGCGGCCGGACTGTTCGCCGAGCGAACCGACGACATGCTGGCGGGGTTCTGGGGGCATTCGATCGCGACCGCGGCTGCCGCGTCGTTCGTCGCGCAGTCGACGCGCCTGCCGTCGGGCGACGCGCTCTGTGCCGGCCTGCTGCACGACCTCGGCGCCGCGCTGCTGCACCGGCACGTTCCGGCCGAGGCCGACGCCGTGTGGGCGCTGCCGGCCGACGAGATCCTGACCGCCGAGCGCGAGGCCTTCGGGCACGATCACGCCGAGTTGGGGGCGCTCGCCCTCGAGGCGTGGCGCCTGCCCTCGTTGATCACGAGCGCCGTGCGCGACCACCACCTCGACCCGGTCACGGTCGACAGCCGCTTGACGCGTTGTGTCATTGCCGCCGAGGCACTGGCGCGGGTCATTGCCGCGGATCACGGACCGCGCCTGCGCGAGCCCGCGCCCGAGCCCGAGGCAGCGTTGCTCGCGGCCGGTCTGCCGACGAGCAACGTCGATGAGTTGCTTGAGCGCGTCGGCGAGGACAGCAGCAATCTGGCGGGACTCCTCGCCGCGGCATGAGGTTCGCGGGGTGCGCGCCGCGCCGCTCGCTCGGTCGCCCCGGGGCTCCCGGACGCGTCTTGCTCCCATAGTCTTCGGCGATGCCGATGCGTTCGGACTGCAAACACTACGAGAGTCGCTCGTATCCAAACGGTGACACCGTCCGAAAATGTCGCCTGGATCTCGCCCCGGAGGCTCCCTGGCGCTGCCCCGACGATTGCGCCTCATACGCGCGCCGACTCGTCGATGCGGGTTGGACGTACGGGTCGCTCGCCGAGGGGATGGCGACGCCGCCCCCTCGACCCGAGGTCGCGGTCGACGCCGACGTGGCGGCGTTGCTCGACTCCGCCGAAGACATCGTCAACGCGGCCGGCGTCGAACTGCTCGCCGAGATGGAAGCCCGGGAGCGCAAGGGCATGTTCCGCAAGCGCAAGAAGAAGGGACGCTAGTCACGCAGCGCGTCGCGCGTCAGGCGAACACCGCGTCGAGGAACTCTCCTCGCGTCTGCGAGTCGATCGTCACCACGAACTCGCCGCCGTCCTTGGTGATGTGCAACAGCGGGCAGAACCAGCTGCCCCGTTCGGTCACGAAGTGCGGGGAACCCACCACGCCCAGACCGCGGCCGGCTTCGAGATCCTCCGCAACCCATCGTTGCGCGTCGTCGATCGGCGAAGGGTCGATCCCGAGGCTTGCGCCGATCTCCGCGAGCACCCGGGTGTCGCCGACGTCGAGACCGCCCTCGAAGATCGCGTGCCGGACCACGAACGCCGCCTGTTCGCCGAAGCCCGCCCCGAACGTGTAGGCGCGGTGCACCAGGCCGAACGCGGGGATCGAGGTGGTGGGGAACGATCGCGGCTCGAATCCTGCAAAGAGGTCGCCTGCGGGACCGGACCGCAACGCGCGGACTTCTGCCGCGACGTGGTCGGGGTCGAACGGCTTGCGGTTGATCCACTCGAGCGGCCAGGCGCGTACCTCGATTCGAAGCGGCGAGCACCGCTGGTCGCGTTCACGGCGGAGTGACTCGAGGCCCGCATAGGTGAACGGGCAGCAAATGTCGCCGAACACGGTGATCGCTCGGGCAGGAGCGGAAGGCGACGTGTTGGTGACGCGATCCATCGGTCAGGACTTGTCGAGACGGGCGAGGAGTCGATCGATCATGCGTCGATAGACGTCGAGGTCCTGGGCGCCGGGGATCGGGTAGCCGTTGACGACCACACTCGGTACCGCGTGCACGTCCTGTTCGCGCCCGAGGTGGTGCTCGGCCAGCACCGCGGCGCCGAGCGCGCCACCGTCGGTCCGGAGCCGCTCGCGGAACTCGTCGCGCGGAAGGCGCACCTCGCCGGCGATGTCTGCGAGCACATCGGGGTCGGAGATCGTGCGGTGTTCCGCGAAATAGGCGCGCATCGCCGCGAGGTGGAAGCGCTCGAAGGCGGCGCGCCCGTACGCGCGAGCGACCTTGCCGGCGATCGCCGGTGGCACGCTGTGTGTCGGGGGCGGGTCATCGGTCGCTTCCCACGGGCGAAAACCGCACTCGGGCGCGGTGTCGCCCGGCCCTCCGAGTCTCACCCATCGCCTCGTGTACTCGATGAAGCGGTCGATCGGCTTCGGACGCGGCTCGGGCTGAAGCAGGAATGTCCGCCATTCGAGCTCGATCTTGCCGTCGTAGTCCGACTCGAGCTTGGCGAGGCGCACGGCCGCGACATGACACCATGGTCAGAGGAAGTCCGACCACACGGTGAGCACGAGCGGCTCGTCGAGCACGCCGCGCACGCTAACGCGCGACGTTCGCCTCACTGCGGTCGACGCCGATCGGCGGCCGGTCCGTCGGCCACGCGGTCCCGTAGGGTGCGAGGCCATGTTGACGCCGATGGATGACTACGCGATCCACCAGACGTCCCGGCCGATCGCACACACGGCGACGGGTGACCCGAATCATTACGACCGATACTTCTTCAATGGCTACACGCGCGACGCCTCGCTGTTCTTCGGCGCGGCGATGGGGCTGTACCCGAATCGGCAGGTCATCGACGCGTCGTTCAGTGTCGTTCGCGACGGCGTTCAGACCAATGTCTACGCCTCGGGTCGCTGTCCGCTCGACCGCGCTGTGACTCGGATCGGGCCGCTGGCGATCGAGGTCGTCGAACCGCTGCGCGTAACTCGTCTGCTGGTCGACGCGCCGGAACGCGGCGTGCGCGCCGAGCTTCGTTGGGAGGCGCGCACACAGGCTATCGAGGAACCGATCCAGACCCGACACAACGCCAACCTGCTGGTGCTCGACTACACCCGGCTCGCGCAGTGGGGGACCTGGTCGGGGTGGATCCAACTCGACGGTGCACGAATCGAAGTCGAACCGGATGTCACGCTCGGCACCAAGGACAAGAGTTGGGGGATACGGCCGATCGGGGCGGCGGTGCCCGGCGCACCGAACGCGGGGTGGTTCAGCGCCGGCGGCTTGTTCTGGCTGTGGGGTCCCGTCCACTGGGACGACGAGTGCACGCACCTCGCGATCTTCGAGCATCCCGATGGCCGCCGTTGGTTCGAGAGCGCGTCACGAGTCCCGGTGCTCGGCTCGGACGATCCCGTCTGGGGTCAGCCTGAACGGATCACCGAGATCGCGCGAGTCGACCGCGTGATCGAGTGGCGTCCGGGCACTCGTCGCGCGCGGGCGGCGCGGTTCACGTTCTGGCATCACGGCGACCGGGAGCCCGAGGTGCTGGTCTTCGAACCGATCCTCGACTTCCAGATGAAGGGGATCGGCTACACGCACCCCGTGTGGGGCCACGGCAACTGGCACGGCGACCTCGCGATCGGCGCCGATTCGTGGGTACTCGCCGACCTCGATCCGGTCGAACCGAGCAATATCCATGTCCAGCAGTTGTGCCGCGTCACGGGCGACGGCGGCCGTCACGGCATCGGCGTCCTCGAACAACTCGTGTTCGGCCCGCACGAGCCGACGGGCCTCACCGGCTTGACCGACCCCGCCTGACACGGTCGTCGGGACCTCGACGCAACCCGCGACGCGACCTGGTGGACGGGCACCCACCGTGCGTGTCGGTCAGGCCGACAACAGTTCGTGGACCTTGATGACGGTGTTCCAGTTGCGGATCGTGCCGGGGTCGAGGCGCTGTCGTCGAGTGCGCCGGTCGAGTGCGGTGACCATCGGCGATCGTCCCGCTCCGCGAGGCAGCCACAGGTACACGGTGCCGCCCGCCACAGTGAGGTGTTCGGGCTCGAAGGCTTCGAGATCGATGTCGACGTAGGCGGCCGCCCTCTCCGGCTCGCGGAAGAACGCGGCGTGCACGAGCTTCGGGTCGGTGACCGGGTAGGGGTTCTCGGCAACGATGCGTTCGAGCTCGGCCGCCGTGCGTACGACGACGGGGACGTCGAAGCCTGCGGCGGCGCTGACGACGTCGGTCAGCCAGGTCGCAGGATCGATACGCAACCGAGGCGGCGGCGTGAACACGACGTTGCCGCTCTGGATGTAGGTGACGACATCGGTGCAGCCGGCCTCACCGAGCGCAGCGCGCAGGTCGCGCATCGACAGCGGGTGATTCCCGCCCACGTTGATGCCACGAAGAAGTGCGGCGAGTCGCGTACCGGTCATCACGCCGAGGTGAGGTAGCTCTGGAGCGCGATCGCCTGGGCCCGCGCGGCCGAGTCGCGCGCCTTCATCGCTTGGCGAAATTCGGCTTGGAGTTGTTCACGAATCGACGCGGCGCCCATGGGTTCGGGGCTGGACGGTATCGCGGTCGCCAGCGCGTCCGCAGCGCTCATTCGGGGCGCGGTCACGTGTGCGGCGGCCCCGTCGACGAGGAGAGCGCCGCGTCGCGAGTGCTGGTCACCGGAGGACGTGGGTACGCCGCCAGGTGGTGACTTAGTGTCAAGGTCAGTGCGCCAAATGTCGCCCGGGCGACCGCGCGCTCCGGTCGTCTCCGCCGGCACGGACGAGGAGCACCCGATGAGCGACCTCTACTACGACCCATACGACGTCGAGATCGACGCCGATCCGTACCCTCTGTACCGGCGGCTGCGAGACGAAGCCCCGCTCTTCTACAACGAGCCGTACGACTTCTATGCGGTCAGCCGCTACGACGACGTCGAACGCGGGCTGGTTGACGCGAAGCGTTTCATTTCCGGTCGGGGTGGGATCTTGGAATTGATCAAGTCGGGCATCGAGATGCCGCCCGGCACCTTGATCTTCGAGGACCCGCCGGTGCACACGATCCATCGCGGCCTGCTGTCGCGCGTCTTCACGCCTCGGCGCGTGGCGGCCCTGGAGCCGCGGATCCGTGAGTTCTGCGCGCGCAGCCTCGATCCGCTCATCGGATCTGGCGGCTTCGACTTCGTCGCCGACCTCGGGGCGCAGATGCCGATGCGCGTCGTCGGGTTGCTCTTCGGGATCCCGGAGGCCGACCAGGAAGCGATCCGGCAAGGTGCCGACGCGAACCTGCGCACCGAAGCCGGTCAGCCCATGCAGGTGTCCGGTGAGCTCACCTTCGGCAGCGAGATGTTCGCCGATTACATCGACTGGCGGATCGAGCACCCCTCCGACGATCTCATGAGCGAACTGCTCCAAGCCGAGTTCGAAGACGAAAACGGCGTGACTCGGCGCCTCACGCGCGACGAGGCACTCCTGTACACGACGGTGGTCGCCGGTGCGGGCAATGAGACGACGACGCGGCTCATCGGATGGGGCGGCAAGGTGCTCGCCGAGCATCCCGACCAACGACGCGAGCTCGTCGCCGATCGGTCGCTGCTCACCAACACGATCGAGGAGCTGCTGCGGTTCGAGTCACCGGGTCCCCACATCGGCCGCTATGTGCCCGAGAACGTCGAGCTCCACGGCGAGGTGATCCCCGCCGGCAGCGCAATGCTGTTCGTCGTTGCATCGGCGAACCGCGACGAACGTCGCTTCCCCGATCCCGATCGGTTCGACATCCACCGGGTCATGGGCCAGCACCTCGCGTTCGGCTATGGGATCCACTACTGCCTCGGCGCTGCACTCGCGCGCCTCCAAGGTCGGATTGCACTCGACGAGGTCCTCGATCGCTTCCCCGAGTGGGATGTCGACATGGATCGGGCAGCGCTCGCGCCGACCTCGACGGTGCGCGGCTGGGAGACACTGCCCGTCGTGATTCCGTGACTTCCGACCCGATCACGTCCGAGTCGGGACGTCGGCGCCACGACAGCCCCGTGCAGCTCGAACGCCCCGGCGAACGCAGCGGCGAATCATCGACGCGGGGGCGGCGATCTCCTGCACGAACACCCGGTCTGGAACTGGGACGCGCTGACGATCCGCGCCGCGGCTGAGCGGGCCGCCGTCAGCGACCTCACAGGGGCGGTCGCGGGAACGATCAGTTCATCCGCGTCAGAAACATCACCTGGGTGGCCCAGGCAACGAGCGTCGGGCCGATCGGATCCCATAGCGCGGACTCGGCCGAGGCATAGCCCTCACCCGCATAGTGCGCACGGTTGTGATTGAGGAGCCACGGCCCGCGAGGTGTATCGACGACATGAACCGTGAGGTCGACGCTGGGTGCGAACCAACGATCGGGCACGGGGTTGACGCGTTCGAACACCGCACTCGGCATCATGTCGGCGGCGACGAGGAGCGCGATCGGATCGAAGCCTCCTCGGTCGTGCAGCGGTTCGTGTTCGAACCGGAACCAGGTCGCCACCTCGGCCGAGGTGCGTGGTGACGGATCCCATGGCGCATGACCGAGTGCGGGGCGGCCCTCCATGACCTCGTTCCAGAACGGGAACACCGGCCCCTCCGGCAGGCCGGCCTCGGGCGGTGGCGGATCTCGATATGACACGCACTCCTCGGGCGGAGGCACCGCCGGCATCGTGAGTTCCGTGTAGGCGAACCCGGGTCGCTCGTTGCCGAACGCGGCCAGCGCCCTGAACCCGGCGGGCGCGCCTGGGGCGGTCACGGTCGCGGCGAGTTGAGAGATCGAACGACCGCGGCGGACGACTTCGACGTCGACCTCGACGGGACCACGAGGGACGGGCGTAGCGAACACACCATGGAAGGATCGCAACGCCTGGGCTGTGTCGAGTTCTGCCGTCATCGCTCGCGCCGCGATCGCAGCGACGACGCCACCTTGAGGCGCGACCGCGAGATCCCACTCGGGTCCGATTGTCGCGGTGTAGTGCCGCTCGCCGACGGCGAAGACCCGCGTGGAATCCCAGGGGTTCGCGGTCGACATGGCACCGGAGGTTACGAAGTCACGATCCCCTTCGCGCTCGAAATTGTGCGAGATCGTGTCGCCGCCCCGGGTCGAAAGGTCAGTCGTCCCACCGGCGTGCGCCCAAACCGGGCGCGACGACTTCGATGCCGGCGGATTCGCACGCGGCTGCGAGGCGCTTGTCGTACGTGATCGTGCCGTCGATGTCGTCCCCGAGTTCCGCCGCGGCGGCCAGGTGCAGTGCGTCCGAGGGTCCGCAGGTTTGAGGGACCGATCGAGCGCGCGGCTTCGAAGGTTGATTCCGACCGAATGATGAACGTGACGATCGCGAGGCGTGCGTCGAGGCGATGGACGGCACTGATCGCCGCGCCTCGAGTTGTCACAAGCCGAGCAGCACTCGGCAAGCGTGTCCGGCGTTCGTGGCCACGTGCGTCGGCGTGCAGCGATGGTGGGTCCACGCACGGCCATGATCGATCCAGATCGTCAAGAGACCCGCCTTCCATGCGCCCTCGATGTCGTTGATGGGATCGTCGCCGATCATCCATGTCGCGGCGCGGGTTCCTCCGCAGATCGCGATCGCGTGGTCGAACGGCAAGGGGTCGGGCTTGGCCGCACCGATCGACTCGGATACGACCCAACCATCGACAAGTGCATCGAGACGGGCGTTGCGGATCTTCGCCTGTTGCTGGGTCGTGAATCCGTTCGTGACGATGCAGATTCGCCAACCGCTGGCCCTCAGGGTGGCGAGTGCATCCACGGTGCGCGCATCGCAGGTTGCGCGCCGAGCGATGTCATTGCTGTAGCTCGCGACGAGATCACCCACGGATGGCTGTAACGCGAACCGCTCGCGCGTCGCCGCGAACAGTTCGTGGCGGTCGGTGGAGCCACTCTGGTCGGCGGCGACCAACCAGTCGAACTCGGGTCCGTCCTCGGCGAACCCGAGCGCGGCGACGAAGCCGCGCGCCCAGCGCTCGAAGTTGCCGGTGCGATCGATGAGGGTGTCGTCGAGGTCGAAGAGCGCAAGCGGAGCCCCGCCTGTTCCCGACGCTGCCGACGGCTCAGCCATCGACTTGTTGCAGGATTGCGTCGCGTGCATCGAGCGTCTCGAGGGCGCGATCGAGATCGTCGACGTCGAAGGGCCATAGCGCGCATCGCCGCCGGCGTTCGTCGACCTCGACGACCGTGTGGGACTGCAACTCGATGTCGCCGAAGTCCTCGCGATCGCTTCCGGTAACGAAGAAGTTGGATCGCGTGAGCACGAGACGGTCACCCCGAGTCTCGAGCACTTCGACGAGCTCGGATTGGGTGGCCTTGTTCCGGAAGTGGGATTCGAGCAACTCTAGGTACTCGGCGCGGCAGTAGTCGGCGGTGCTGACGCGGAACCGTGCGTGCGCGACGAATTCGTCGCTGAACCATGCCGCGAGCTGTTCGAAGTCTCCGGTCTGGAGAGTCGCGACGACGCCTCGAAGTGCACGCAGTGAGAGGGGCGTCTCGTCGTCAGGATCGTTGTCAGCCACATCGCCTCCCGGCGCTTCCGGTCGCCTCCCTGGGCTGGCAGGTGACGGAAGGCTCCGGATGGGTGCATTGGGTCGCTGCGCGCGTGACAAGGTAGCGAGGTGGAGGGGCCGATCGACGTAAGAGATCTCGCGCGTCGTGAGTTGTCACGGGTCGGCGAGATCGACCGCACGGAGCAGATCAACGTCCTGTTCGAACAACGTGGCACCGAGCTCGTCGCGCGGCACGGGAGTTGGACGGCGTCGCCGTGGGACCCCGCCGGGCGCGGCGAACACTCGGTCTACGCGATGCGCCAGGCGGTTGAGCACTACGCCGACGCAGGTGGCGCGGTGCGTGGCGCGTTCTCGGTGGGACGACTGGTGGGAATCGGCGTGGTGGTGCCTCACCTTCGCCCCGCGATCGCTCTCCTCGCGTTTCTCCACGTGAGCCAGGAGTTTCGAGCTGCAGGCATCGGCAGCCGACTGCTGACAGACCTCGAGGTGGTCGCGCGCAGGTCCGGTGACACCGCGATCGTCGTTTCCGCGACGCCGTCTGAGAACACTGTGCGCTTCTACCTCGGTCGCGGCTACCGGCTGATGGCGCAGCCGCTCCCAGAGCTGGTTGAGCGGGAGCCCGAGGACATCCACATGGCAAAAGAGATTTGACTGCCCTGGTCGGCGTGATCGAAGAGTGCGAGCGGGGGGACTCGAACCGTCACGGGGCTCGTCGCGTTCAGTTGGGCGCCTCGGGTTCGTCCGGTGGCCCTGGCGGGTCGAGGGCGTCGTGAGTTCGTATCCGTCCGGGTGCTCGCGCAGTGTCGCACGCGCGGCGTAGACGGTGACACGATCCCGACGTCACAAGTGTCAACCGCGCAACAAGGGCGTACACGTTGTTGCACGTCGGCGGTGTATACGCTGTTCTCGATTCGAACCAACATCGATGATCGATGACAGCCTCCTGGCCGAATGAGTGACGAGGAACGAACAGCCGAACTAACAGGGGCGGTCGAGAACGGTCCTTCGATCGCGGCGATGCCGAACGGACCGTTGGTCGTCACCGGTGGTGCTGGTCTCTATCGGCGCCGCGCGGTCCACAGTGAGCATGGTGAACCACTGGCGTGGCAGACGACCGAACAGCTCGAAGGCGGCAACCGCTACGCGTTGTGCCGCTGTGGTGAGTCGGCCCGCAAGCCGTTCTGCGACGGAACGCACGCGAAGGTCGGTTTCACCGCCGAAGACACCGCGGCCGGCACGTACGCCGAACGTTCGAACTCATTGGGCGGGACCGGGATGACCGTGCGCGATGATCGTTCGATCTGCGTCCACGCCGGCTTTTGCGGCACGCGTGTGACGAACGTGTGGAAATCGGTGGGTGCGACCGAAGAGTCGACGGTGCGCGCGCAGGTCATCTCCATGGTCGAGAAGTGCCCGTCGGGCGCCTTGACGTACGAGATTGCCGGTGCCGAGACCGAGCCCCTGTTCCCAGCAGCCGTGGGCGTCGTCGACGACGGACCGTTGTGGGTGACGGGCGGTCTGTCAGTGACCACCTCGGAAGGGCGCCAGCTCGAGACCCGCAACCGAGTCACGCTGTGCCGCTGCGGCCATTCGGCGAACAAGCCGCTGTGCGACGGTTCGCACAAGGCTGCAGGCTTCGAGGACCACTGAGATGACGCCATGACGACGACGGTTGATCGTCGAGATGCTGACGATCGCTTCGAGATTCGCGTCGACGGCACGCTCGTCGGCTTCACGCAGTACGTACACCGCGCCCGCCGTTACATCTTCGTGCACACCGAGATCGATCCCGGGCACGAACGCGAAGGGCTCGGGTCGACACTGATCCGTGGCGCCCTTGACGCCGTTCGTGCCGAGGGCGAGCGCATCGTGCCGCTGTGCCCGTTCGTCGCCGGCTGGATCGACAAGCACCCCGATTACTGCGATCTTGTCGACCACGACCTCTTCGAGCCGCGGTTGGCGTGACGGCGCGAACGCGACGGGTCAGTGGCCCCGAGTCAGGCGCGGGCGTGCCGTCGGCGTCGCGCCACGGCGCTGTCAGCCGAACCGGACCCGGGTGACGGTGGCCGCCTCGCAGCCGCCGTCCTTCATCGAGAGCACGCGCATCAGAATCACGCCCCGCTCTACCCCCGGGTCGGCGAACTCGATGTCCTTGGCGTACGGACCGAGCTCCATCGAGCCTCCCATGACGAAGTCGGTGACGATCGGCTCGACCGAGTCGACGACGCGGATCTCGACGTTGACGTTGGATTCGAAGGCGAGACTCGAACCGGTCAGCGACACGGGTGAGGTGATGGTTGCGTCCGAGGCAGGGGTCGTCGGCTGGATGTCGGGCGACACCGCACCGATGACCCACCAGGTGTCGTCGGACAGCTGGCGCAGCATCACCGTGGTGAAGGCGGCGAGACCTTCGCCGGCACGAACCTCGATCTCGCCCGAGCGATCGTCGCCGGCCGCGAACTCGCCGAGCGACGTCTCGGTGTAGTCGAGGTAGTCGACCGCAAACGACTGCGCGGCTGCCTCGGGCGTGTCGTAGCGGTCGCCGTCGGCGAACGGCCAGATCGCCTGCTCGGTGTCGGCGGGGACGCTCGTGGACGGCGCCGTCGTGGCCGTGCTCTCGGGCGTGGTCGTCGCCGCGGTGGACGAGTTCGATGGGGCCGTGGTGGTGGAGTCGCTGTCACCATCCGACCCGCAGGCGGCGCCTCCGAACACGAGGGCGAGCACGGACACGACGCGGACGATGCGAGTGGTCACCAGCCCAGTCTCGCTCCGCGACCGCTCCAGGTATAGGGGAGAACGGCCTGACTTCGCCGCAACGACGACGACGACGACCGCGCCTGTGGACGGCTCGGCTCAGCTCGGCACGATGATCATGGGCGGATTCGCGACCGAGACCACCATCGCATCAACGACGAGGTCGTCGTGCGCGCGGGACTGCAGTCCACCTGGCAGGTCGTCGTAGAAGCGCCGCCGAGGAAGTTGCATAGCACCAAACAGGCGTCAGCCTCTTCGTCCCATGCGATCCTGCCCATGAACTTCGTGACCAATCTGTGACCACTCGGCTTCGCGAGGGTCGCAACGAGCCTTACGTTCAAGGCGTTTTGCGAGGTCAAGACTTCGTGCGAGCGGAGGGACTCGAACCCTCACGTCCGAAGACACTGGGACCTAAACCCAGGGCGTCTGCCAGTTCCGCCACGCTCGCGAGTCGCCAGTCTCGCGCCCGGCGCGAACCGCGACGCGCCGAGTTCGATACGGACGGCCCCTCACGGACGGCCCCTCCCGGCCGCAACGGCGCGCGCGTGCGACGGCTTGGAGCGACACGCCAGAACCGGCGCTAGCCTCCGGCCGCAGTTCGCCATCCGGGGGGAGTCCATAACGGCGCGCCCGTGCGACGGCTTGGAGCGACACGCCAGAACCGGCGCTAGCCTCCGGCCGCAGTTCGCCATCCGGGGGGAGTCCATGGGAAAGCAGGTTCCTATCGTCGACTACCTCGTCATCGACGACGGCACGCCGCACCTCGTCGCATGGGAGTCGACCGAAAGCGGCGCGCTCTACTTCGACCGGCGCAATGCCGACGCGAAGTCCGGGACGACCGGCTTTCGCCGCCGCGAACTCGGCCGCGACGGTGTCGTGCGCAGCTTCACGATCGTCCAGCGCGGTGTTCCCGGCATACCGGTCCCGTACGTCTCGGCGCTCGTCGACCTCGACGGTGGCGGCAGCGTCAAGGGCAACGTCGTCAACTGCCCGGCCGATCCCGATCATGTGTCGCTCGGCATGCGGGTGCGGCTCACGACCTATGTCGCGGGCACCGACGATGACGGGACCGAAGCCGTCGCGTTCGCGTTCGAACCAGTCGGCTGACCCCACCCCGGTCGCAGGAGCCGAACCACGCCACTCGCCCCCCTCGAGAAAGGTGCCCGCGATGAGCGACGACAACGTCTGGATTCTCGGCACGTACATGACGAAGTTCGGCCGCCACGTCGACAGGGACCTGATCGATCTCGCGTCCGAAGCAGCGATGGGTGCGATGAGCGACGGCGATGTCACGATTCACGACATCGAGGTGCTCGGGTGCGGTTCGCTGTTCAACTCACAGGCCGGGGTTGGTCAGCAACTGCAGAAGCAGATCGGCCAGACGGGCATCCCTGTCTACAACGTCGCCAACGCCTGTGCGACGGGCGCGACCGCGCTGCGCACTGCGTATCTCACGATCAAGGCGGGCGAGGCCGACATGGGCCTCGCGGTCGGCGTCGAACAGATGGGCAAGGGAGGATTGCTCGGCTCCGGTGGCAAGGGCGATCGGGCGCGAAAGGAGTACGTGCCGAAGGGTCGCTACGGGTCGGTCATGCAGGTCGAGGGTTTGCTCGGCACGGGCTTGATGCCCGGCGTATTCGCACAAGCGGGGATGGAGTACGCGTACGAACACGGTGGCGTCGGTTTCGAACAGTTCGCCAAGGTGGCGGAGAAGAACCACGCGCACAGCACCCTCAACCCGCTCGCGCACTACCAGAAGGAGTTCTCACTCGACGAGATCATGAACGCCGAGATGATGAGCTACCCGAACACCTTGCTCATGTGCTGTCCCAACACGGACGGCGCGGCCGCTGCCGTGCTCGTGAGCGAGGAGCGGCTCCGCGCCATGAGCAAGGAGCAACAACAGCGCGCAGTGAAGATCAGCGCGAGCGTGCTGACCACCGACCCGTGGACCGAGCGCGCGCAGGTGCAACCCGACGTCAATACGCTGACGCGCAACGCCGCGCAAAAGGCGTACGACATCGCCGGTGTCGATCCCAACGACCTCGACCTCGTCGAACTGCACGACTGCTTCGCGACCGCCGAGTTGATCCACTACGACAACCTGATGCTGTGCGAGCCCGGTGGCGCAGGCGAGTGGATCGACAAGCGTGGCCCGTGGCGCGACGGCGAGACGCCCGTCAACGTGTCAGGCGGCCTCATCAGCAAGGGACACCCCATCGGCGCGACCGGCATCGCGAACATCTACGAGGTCGCGACCCATCTCCGCGGCGAGGCCGGCGATCGCCAGATCCAAAACGCCAAGGTCGGGCTCACCCACGTCATCGGACTCGGTTCGGCGTGCGGTGTCCACATCCTCGAGCGATCGTCGCTCGCCAGCCGCCGCTGAACCTCCGGCGAGCGAGCGGGGCCTCGGCTATCGTCGGTCACATGTTGCCTGAAGGTACCCCGGCACCAGAGTTCACCCTCCCGGACACGAGCGGCCGCGCCGTCTCGCTCTCCGACTACCGCGATCGGTGGGTGTTGCTCTGGTGGTACCCCAAGGCCGACACCCCCGGCTGAACGATTCAAGGAAACGGCCTGCGTGACATGGCCGACGCGTTCGCCGGCGCCAATTGCGTCGTACTCGGTGCCAGCTTCGACACGATCACCGACAACAAGGCGTTCAAGGACAAGTTCGGTTACCCTTTCGAGCTGCTCTCCGATGTCGACGAGCAGGTCGGCGTCCAGTACGAGGTGCGCGAACCGGGGATCGACAAGGTCCACTTCGCGAAACGCTACGGCTACCTCATCGACGGCCGAGGCGCAATCGTCAAGAGATACGACGTCGGTCGCGAGTTCGCGGAGTTCGCACCGACCGCGCTTGCTGATATCCGAGCGCTGAGCTGACGCCGCGCTGCGCCGGGTTCAGAGCGCGGCTTCGATCGCGCTTGTGATCTCAGGCGCGTCCGGGATGACGGTCGGCGAGAAGCGCGCCGCGACGCTGCCGTCGCGGGCGACCAGGAACTTCTCGAAGTTCCAGCGGATGTCACCATCATGCCCTTCGGCGTCCGCGGTGACCGTGAGATCGGCGTACACACCGTGGCGGCCGTCGCCGTTGACCTCGATCTTCTCGGTGATCGGGAAGGTGACTCCGTAGTTCACCGAGCAGAATTCGGCGATCTCATCGGGGGTGCCCGGCTCCTGCTCGAGGAACTGGTTGCAGGGGAAGCCGATGACCGTGAACCCCTTGCCCTGGTAGCGATCCTGAAGCGCCTGCAGCTGCTCGTACTGGGGCGTCAGGCCGCACTTCGAGGCGACGTTGACCGCGAGCACGACCTTGCCGGCCTGTTCTTTCAGCAGGCCGGGACGGCCTTGCAGCGAGTTGATGTCGTGGTCGAAGAAACTCATCGCCGGTCCTCTCGCCGTTCGGTCGGGTCACGTCGCATCGCGCCGCAGCAACCTAGGCGCGGATCAGACTGCGGTCCATCCGCCGTCGACGACGAGCACGGTGCCGGTCGCGTAGCTGCTCGCGTCGCTCGCGAGGTAGGCGAGCGCACCGTCGAGTTCGTGGTCGCGCCCGGGCCGACCCATCGGGGTGCGGCTCCCGATCCAGCGCTCCGACGCGGGATCGCCGAACATGCGGCCCTCGGTCATCTCGCTCGGGAACCAGCCCGGGCACAGCGCGTTGACGCGCACACCCCTGCGCGCCCACTGCGCGGCGAGCTCGCGTGTGAGGTTGACGAGTGCGCCTTTGCTCGCGGCGTAGCCCGCCTCGGGGATCTGGCCGACGCCGACCAAGCCCCACAGCGACGCGATGTTGACGATCACGCCACCAGCGCCGGCGGTCATCGCCCGAGCCGCTTCGCGCGCGAGCCGGTACGGCGCGACGAGGTTCACGGTAAGCGAGGCGTCGAAGTGCTCGTTGCTCTCGTCGAGCGCGGGCAACGGATCACTGAAGCCGGCGTTGTTGACGAGCACGTCGATACACCCGAAATGCCCCACCGTGTCGGCGATCACTCGCTCCGCCGCGCCGTCGATCGCGAGATCCGCGGTGATGACGTGGGCGTCGCCACCGAGTTCGGCGGCGAGCGCGTCGAGTCGCTCGGTCCGCCGAGCCGTGATGGCGACGCGAGCACCGAGGGCGTCGACGACACGTGCGAAGCGTTCGCCGAGCCCGGAACTCGCGCCGGTGACGAGCACGACCTTGTTGTCGAGTCGGAACGCCTCGAGCGGTTCGATCGTCACGAGCGGGCGAATCTAGTGAGACTTCGATGCCCGCGACCTCGCGTTGACATCGACAGGTGTTCCCACGTATCTCACGGCTGGTGGGTGTCGAACTCGTACGCGAACTCGGTGAACGAGTCGACGGGGAAGGCATAGAGGATGCGCATGCCCGCAGCGTGCTCAGACCAGGCGCGATGCCAACACCCACCGGGTATGTAGGCCGCGCTTCCCGGGCGAACTGGGCTGATCTCGTCGCCGATCTCGACGAAGCCCTCGCCGGAGATGACGTAATAGGCCTCGGCGGGATCGTGGCGGTGCCGTGGTTCGGGGGCGACGCCGTCGGGCAGGCAGGCGACGTCGACCACCCCGACGGTCAGATGACGTGTCGGGGTGCGATCAGCGCTCACCAACGTCCGCCACGTGTCGAGCCCTCCCCCGACATCCGCCCAGCGTTCCAACGGGCAATCCTGCTCATGGACCACGAACGGCGAATCGTGCTGCACGGCTCCAGCGTACGACGGGCTCGCACGACGGCGGATCCAGTGTGCCCGCCTCCGACCTGTCTCCCGAAGATAGGGTCCGCCGCCATGACCGAAGCGATCCGTGACTTTCGCGTCGAGGTTCCTCAGTCCGTGCTCGACGACCTACGCGCGCGCCTCGAGGCCGCACACTGGCCCGACGAGATCTCCGGACAAGGCTGGACCTACGGCACCTCGCTCGCCTACCTACGAGACCTCTGCTCCACCTGGGCGACGACGTTCGATTGGCACGCGCAGGAGGCCCGCTTCAACCGCTGGCCTCATCACCTGACCGACATCGACGGCCAGCAGGTCCACTTCATCCACGCACGTTCACCCGAACCCGACGCCCTGCCGTTGATCATCACGCACGGGTGGCCGGGCAGCGTGAGCGAATTCCTCGACATCATCGAACCGCTGCGCGACCCGCGTGCTCACGGCGGCGACCCGTCCGACGCGTTCCATGTCGTCGTGCCGTCGATCCCGGGTTACGGCTGGAGCGGCCCCACGACGACGCCCGGCTGGGACGTGCGCCGCGTCGCCGAGGCGTGGAAGGTGCTGATGGCGCGGCTCGGCTACGACCGCTACGGCGCGCAGGGTGGCGACTGGGGGTCGATGATCTCCTCACAGCTCGCAGTCATCGACGCGGAGCACATGGCCGGCGTGCACCTCAACATGGTGCTCGGCCTGCCCGGCGAGGGTGCGTTGAACGCCGAAGAACAGGCCGACATGGACTTCACGACCGCGTTCATGACCGAGGGCAGCGCCTACCAGCAAATCCAGGGCCGCAACCCTCAGACGCTCGGCTACGGGCTCACTGACTCGCCGGTGGGGCTCGCGGGTTGGATCGCCGAGAAGTTCCACCATTGGACCCACCACCCCGACGGCGACCTCGAGACCGCCGTCAGCCGTGACCAAATCCTCACCAACCTCACGGTGTACTGGGTCACGAAGACGATCAACTCGTCGGTGCGGCTCTACTTCGAGTCGCAGCGGTCGGGGCGGTTCCCGCCGTTCGAGCCGATCACGGTGCCGACCGGGTGTGCGATCTTCCCAGGCGAGATCGTGCGGATGCCCGAGTCGTGGGCGAGGAACCTCTACAACGTCACCCACTACCGGCGCTACGACCGCGGCGGGCACTTCGCCGCGCTCGAAGAACCCGACCTGTTCGTCGCCGACGTCCGCGAGTTCTTCGGCACCGTCCGCTGACCACCGGATCACTCCGGCCCGCCCGTTCTCGCCGGTGCACCCCGGACGGGTCGTCAGAGCCGGGCGTAGCCTGCGTACCATGACGCACGACCTGGTGATCAAGGGCGGCAAGCTCGTCGACGGCACCGGCGCGCCGCCGCGCACGGCCGATGTCGCGATCAGCGACGGTGTCGTGACCGAAGTCGGTCGCGTCGACGGCGCTACCCGCGAGACGATCGATGCCGACGGCGCGCTCGTCACACCCGGCTTCGTCGATCCCCACACCCACTTCGACGGCCAGATCACGTGGGACCCGCTGCTCACGCCGACCTGCTGGCACGGTGTCACCACGGTCGTGCTCGGCAACTGCGGCGTCGGCTTCGCGCCCGCGCACCCCGACAAGCATGACTGGCTGATCGGACTGATGGAGGGCGTGGAGGACATCCCGGGATCCGCGCTCAGTGAAGGGATCCGATGGGGGTGGGAGACCTATCCCGAGTACCTCGACGTCGTCGACGGTGTCGACAAGGTCATGGACGTCGCCTCGCTGATCCCGCACGGTGCGGTGCGCGCTTATGTCATGGGTGACCGCGGTGCGAAGAACCAACCGGCGACTCCTGATGACATCGCGGCGATGGCCCACATCGTGCGCGACGGGCTGCGCGCCGGCGCGGTCGGGGTGTCGACGAGCCGCACGATCGCGCACATGGCCATCGACGGTGAGCCGGTGCCGGGCACGTTCGCGGCCGAGGACGAGTTGTTCGGCATCGGTCGGGTGCTCGGTGAACTCGGCACCGGTGTGTTCGAACTCGCACCCGCGGGCGCGCTCGGCGAAGATCTGGCTGCGCCCGAGCGTGAGATGGATTGGATGCGTCGCCTGTCGGCGGAGATCGGTCGGCCGGTGACGTTCGCGATGACGCAGAACGATCACGATCCGACGTCGTGGGCGCGCATGCTCGAACTTTGCGCGCACGCCCGCGCCGAAGGCGCGTCGGTGCGCCCGCAGGTGGCGGGACGCCCGGTCACGTTGCTCATCGGCCTCGCCAACTTCCACCCGTTCGCCTATTGCCCGAGTTGGGGACCGATCGGTGTCATGCCGTTGGCGCAGCGTGTCGCGCAGATGCGCATCCCCGAGGTGAAGCAGCGGCTGCTCGGCGAGATCGAGGCGATCGACCCGGCGATGCTGCAGTTCATCGATCCCGAGCGCGTGTTCCCGCTCGGCGAGAACCCCGACTACGAACCGCGCCGCCAGGATTCGATCGCCAACCGGGCGCGGGCTGCCGGCCGCGACCGCTGGGACCTGTACTACGAAACGCTGCTCGAGGACGACGGCGGCCAACTCGTACTGCGGCCGCTCCTCAACTACACCGACTTCAATCTCGACGCGGTCCGGGAGATGTTGCTGCACCCGACGAGCGCGTGGGGGCTCTCCGACGGCGGCGCGCACTGCGGCACGACCTGCGACGCGAGCACACCGACGTTCATGCTCACCCACTGGACACGCGACCGCGACCGCGAGCGGCTCCCGCTCGAATGGGTGGTGCGCAAGATCACGCTCGAACCGGCGAGCCTCTACGGCTTCAGCGACCGGGGGACGCTCGAGCCCGGCAAACTTGGCGACGTCAACGTCATCGACTACGACGCGCTGCGCCTGTTCCGGCCTGAGATGGTGCACGACCTACCCGGCGACGCGCGCCGCTTCATCCAGCGCAGCGCGGGCTACACCGCGACCATCAAGCGCGGCCAGGTGACCCTGCGCGACGGAATCGACCAGGGCGCGCGCCCCGGCCGCCTCGTCCGCAACGCGCCCTGATACGCGCGAATCCGCCGCTCTGTCAGCCGAAGCGGTCGTCCGAGCCGCCGTTTTCGCGATAGAAGCCGTGGGTTTGGGGTTGGGGCGGAATGTTGGGTCGTGTGCGTGCGCGCCTGTTCCGACTTGTTGGACAATGTGCACTTCGCGTGGCATCGTTCCTGCCCGTCGTCTCTCGTCGAAGGGGAGTAGGGGCATGAAGCGCTGCATCTTCGTCGCGGTCGTCGCCGTCACGGCCGCGAGCGCGTTGGTTCCGACATCGCACGCGAGCGCCGGGCGCAGCACGCTGGCCCGTCCCGCGGCCGCGACCGTCTCGGTCGCCAAGAGCGAGTCGGGCAGCTACGTCGTGGTCATGAAGGCAAGTCCGCTGCTGGCGCGGGTGAGTCAGTCGCGTCTCGCGACCCGCGCCGCCGTGCGCGTCGCCGGCACGATGCGCAAGTCACATGACGGCGTCTTGTCCAACGCCGGTATCCGCACGAGCGTCAAGGTGCACGACTACACCAACGCGCTCAACGGGTTCTCGGCGTTGTTGAGCCACCGTCAGGCGCAGCGCGTCGCGGCCGACCCCAACGTCGCGCTCGTGCTCCCCGACAGCATGCGCCAACCGCAGCGCGCCGCCAACCCTCCGGGCGATCGAGTCGCCGACGATGACCTCGGCAACTTCATCGGGCTCACCGGAGAGGGCGAGGCGTGGCGCTCGGGGATCACCGGCGAAGGCGTGATCGTCGGCGTGATCGACACGGGTATCTGGCCCGAGCACCCGAGCTTTGCCGACAACGGCACCTTCCCGTCCCATTCACCGCTCGACACGACGCGTCCAGCGTGCGAGTTCGGCAACACGACGCACAACGGTGACGACGCGCCGTTCCGGTGCAACAACAAGCTCATCGGCGCGCGCCAGATGCTCGACACCTACCGGGCGATCATCGGTGCCGACGACGACGAGTTCGACTCGGCCCGTGACGACGACGGTCACGGCACCCACACCGCCTCGACCGCGGCGGGCAACGCCAACGTGCGGGCACGCATCTTCGGTCGCGATTACGGGCGCGTGTCGGGCATCGCTCCTCGCGCGCAGGTCGTGGCGTACAAGGCGCTGGGCAACCTTGGCGGCTTCACGTCCGACCTCGCCGGCGCGATCGATCAGGCGGTCGAGGACGGCGTCGACGTCATCAACTACTCGGTCGGCGGAGGGCCGAGTCTGCTGACGGCCGACACCATCGCGTTCCTGTTCGCTGCCGATGCCGGCGTGTTCGTCGCCGCGTCGGCGGGCAACAGCGGCCCCGGCCCCGAGACGATCGGCGGTCCGGCCGACGTGCCCTGGCTCACCTCGGTTGGCGCCAACACCCAGTCGCAGTTCATGGAGGGCCGCATCAAGCTGAGCGACGAGCGTGTCATCCGAGGCGCGTCCGTCACCCGCAGCCTGCCGATGCGCCGTCTCGTCGACGCCGAGTTCGCGGGCGGCAGCGATCAGTGCCTGGAGGGAACCCTCGATCCAGCCAAGGTCGCCGGAAAGATCGTCTTGTGCCGCCGCGGTGGCAACGGTCGCGTCGCCAAGAGCTTCGAGGTGATGAGCGCCGGCGGTGTGGGGATGATCCTCTACAACAACGACAACGTCGACAATCTCTTCAGCGACAACTTCTACGTGCCGGCGGTGCACATCGACCTGAGCCCCGGCCTTTCGATCAAGCGGTTCATCCGCAGGCAACCCCACGCCATGGCATCGCTCACCGCGGGCGCGCGCACCGAATGGCCATCGGCGCCGAGCATGACGATCTTCTCGTCGCGCGGCCCGAACCCATCGGCGCCCGACATCATCAAGCCCGACATCACCGCGCCGGGCCAACAGATCCTGGCCGGCGCGAGTCCGTTCCCGACGCCCGGTGACGGGCCGCAGGGTGAGCTGTTCCAGGCGATCGCCGGAACGTCGATGTCGTCACCCGTCGTCGCGGGTGTCTACGCGCTGTTGAAGCAGGCCCACCCGCAGTGGAGCCCTGCGGCGGCGAAGTCCGCGCTCATGACGAGCGCGCGCATCGACGTCGTCGACAACGACCGCGTCACGCGCGCCAAGCCGTTCGCCATGGGCGCGGGCATGGTGCGTCCGGGCAGCGTTCGCGTGCGCGGGTCGGCGTTCAACCCCGGCCTCGTCTACGACGCCGGCTTCCTCGACTACCTCGGCTTCTTGTGCGACGAGGCGCCCGAGGCGTTCGGCAGCGACGCCGACGAGGTGTGTGCCGACCTGGCGGGCATCGGCGTGCCGACCGAGGCGACAGACCTCAACCTCGCGTCGATCGGCGTGAGCGAACTCGCCGGGCGCGCCGTCGTGACGCGCGCCGTCACGAGCGTGTCGTCGCGTACCCGCACGTTCCAAGCCGTCGTGCAAAGCCCGCCGGGCTACACGACGCGGGTGATCCCGGCTCGGCTCACGCTCGATCCGGGCGAGTCCGCCAGCTTCCGGGTCGTCATCACGAACACCGGTCGCGGCACCCTCGGGCAGTACCGCTTCGGTTCGCTCACGTGGGTGAGCGACGGCGGGCACGTCCGCAGTCCGATCGCGGTCCGGGGCGTGCAGTTGAGTTCGTCCGCGGAGATCGCCGCGACCGGCACGGCGGGGAGCGCGACGATCCCGGTCCGGTTCGGCTACACGGGTGCCTACACGGCGACGCCGCACGGCCTCGTCGCACCGAGCCAACTTGCCGGATCGGTGAGCCAGGATCCCGACCAGACCTTCCCCAGTGACGACGACGGCGCGGGCGTGGATCTCATCCCGATCGCGGTGAACAACGCAGCGTTGCTGCGACTCGAACTCGTCATCCCCGGACCCGACGACATCGACCTGTACCTGCTCGATCCGGCCGGTGAGATCATCGCCCAGAGCACCGCGGGCGGCACCGACGAACACATCGAACTCGTCGCGCCGGCGAACGGCACCTACACATTGGCGGTCCACGGCTGGGCGATCGGGGGCGCATCGCTCGCCTACTCGATCTCCGAATGGTTGGTGCCGGGATCGAGCGGCGGCAGCCTGTCGGTGACGTCGGCACCGGCGTCGGCGACCTTGGGCACGAGCGCCAACGTGGTCGTCGGCTGGAACGGGCTCACGGCCGGTACCCGGTATCTCGGTGCGGTCGCGCACCGCGACGCGACTGGGGTGATCGCGCTCACGACGGTTGCGGTCGACGCTTGATCGATCGGCGTCCGGCCGCGGCCCCGCGGCCGGACGCCATTATCGGATGCGGCGCTTTCCTTCGCCGTCCCCACGGAGCAGCGTGGGAGACTGCCGAACATGCGGTACGCGGTTTCCTCACCCAACATCGGCGCGGCGGGCGAACTCGTCGACCTTGCGGTCGCATCCGAAGTCGCGGGTTGGGACGCGTTCTTTCTGTGGGACCACCTCCACCTGATCCGAGACCTGCGCCTCGAGGTGCACGACCCTTGGGTGTTGCTCGGCGCGATGGCACAAGCGACGAGCACCATCAAGCTCGGGACGATGGTGACCCCGGTCGCGCGCCGGCGACCCCAGAAGCTTGCCAAGGAAATTGTCACGCTCGATCACCTGAGCGGCGGTCGTGTGATCTTCGGAGTCGGACTCGGCTGGCCCGCCGACGACGAGTTCGGCGCCTTCGGCGAACCAACCGACGATCGCGTCCGCGCCGATCTGCTCGACGCAGGTCTCGCCACGATCGCCCAAGTGTGCCGCGGCGAATCGACGCTGTTCCCTGCTGCGGTGCAGCAGCCCGGACCGCCCGTGTGGGTCGCGGCGATGGCGCCGGCCCGCCGGCCGCTGCGCCGCGCGGCTCGCTACGCGGGCGTCGTGCCGTTGGCGAACGAAGGCGCGCCGACCCATCCGCGCGAGATCGCGCAGTACCTCGCCACCGAGCCGGAACTCGTCGCGGCGATGGCGCGCCCCGACTTCGACGTGGTGATGAGTTGGGCGCCGGACACGAAGCCCTCGGAGTACGAGGAACTCGGCGCGACCTGGCTCGTCGAGTCGTCGTGGGTGTCCGAGGACGACCGCGCCGACCTACGAACCCGAGTCGAAGCCGGCCCGCCGCGCTGACGCCGCGCCTCGCCAGCCCGTCTGGGTGAACCGGTCCGAGCCGCGGGGTGAACGCGCGACTGGCGCGCGGGCGACGGAGGCGTAGGCGTCGAGGGTGCCGCGCGTGCGATGAGCGCGACACCGATCGTGTGGACGCCTCGGTCCGCGCTGAACGCACGACCCGAGCCTCAGGCGCGACGCTCAATTTCGCTCGAGGCGCGGGTCGCGCTCGGCGTTGTCGGGGCGGCGTGGTTGGCTAGCGGGGTGGAGATCGATTGGGCGGCGCTGCGCGCCGAGCGGGTTGTGTACGAAGACGACGCTGCGCTGGTGCTCGACAAGCCCGCCGGAGTGGCGCTGACTGGTGCCCGCGACGGTGTCGACATCGTCGCTGCGGCGAAGGCGGCGGGGGAGTGGCTGCAACCAGCACACCGACTCGACCGGGTGACGTCCGGGGCGGTGTTGTGGGCGCGAACTCCCGAGGCGCACGGCCCGCTCACCCAACAATTCCGCGACCGCAGCGTCGACAAGGAGTACCTCGCGATCGTCGAGGGGTGCGACCTGCCCGAGCGAGGCACGATCGACTTGCCGCTGCGTGCCGGCCGCAAGAACACCGTGCGCGTCGCCGCGCCGCGCGACTCGATCGTCTTCGACGAGTGGGCGTTGCGCTGGTGGGCGCCGGAGCCGTTCAGCGACGATGCGCGGGCGGCGACGACGCAGTTCGAGCGAGTCTGGGCGGGCGAGGCTCGCTCGCTGCTGCGGGTCCGGCCGACCACCGGGCGCCGCCATCAGATCCGTGTTCACTTCGCCTGGATCGGTCACCCGGTCGTGGGCGATCCGCTGTTCGGCGATCCCGGATCGCGCACCGCGCTCCACTCGCTGCGGCTCGTCTTCGACTCTCCGGCGTCCGACGCGTCCGAGCGGGTCGATGTGCGCTGCGAACCTGATGACGCGTTCTGGCACCCGATCGCCGACGCGGGCCGCCGCCGGCTCGCCTGACCGCGAAGCGGGTTGTCGCCGCAGCGTTGTGGGACAACGGGTGGCCTTGTTCTCGCAGCGTCGGCGAAGGCAGACTCGGGCGCATGAGCGACAGCACCCGATTCACTCTCGACCAGTCGCAGCTTCCGACCGCTTGGTACAACGCGCTGCCCAATCTACCAGAGCCGTTACAGCCACCTCTCCATCCGGGCACCAAGCAACCGGTCGGTCCCGACGATCTCGCGCCGCTGTTCCCGATAGCGCTCATCGAACAGGAGATGACTGGTGCGCCATGGGTCGACGTGCCGGGTGAAGTCCTCGACATCCTCCGCCTCTGGCGGCCGACCCCGCTCGTGCGCGCCCGCCGTCTCGAAGCAGAACTCGGGACACCGGCGCGCATCTACTACAAGGATGAGTCGGTCTCGCCCGCGGGCTCGCACAAACCCAACACCGCGGTGCCGCAAGCCTTCTACAACAAGCTCGACGGCACGACGCGCCTCACGACCGAGACCGGGGCGGGCCAGTGGGGGAGCAGCCTGGCGTTCGCCTGCGCGCAGTACGACCTCGAGTGCAAGGTCTACATGGTGCGGGCGTCGTACGAGCAGAAGCCATACCGACGGATCCTGATGGAGACGTGGGGGGCGAGCGTCGTCCCGTCGCCGGTCGGCGAACCCGACCACCCGGGCAGCCTCGGAGCGGCGATCTCGGACGCAGTGCGCGACGCCGTGGGCCGCGACGACACGCACTATTCACTGGGTTCGGTGCTCAACCATGTGCTCCTGCATCAGACGATCATCGGGCTCGAGGCCAGGGAGCAACTCGCGGCGGCCGGCGAGTCGCACCCCGACATGGTCATCGGGTCGTGCGGCGGCGGCTCGAACCTCGGCGGGATCGCGCTGCCGTTCATGACCGACGCGCGGGTACGGCTGCTGGCGGTCGAACCGTCGAGTTGCCCGACCCTCACCGAGGGCAAACTCGACTACGACTTCGGTGACGTCGCCGGCATGACACCGCTTATGCACATGTACACGCTCGGCCACGATTTCGTGCCACCCGCAATCCACGCCGGCGGGCTGCGCTACCACGGCGATTCGCCGGTCATCTCGCTGCTCGTCAACTCGGGCCGAATGGGCGCGGTCGCCTATCCCCAGTCGAAGACGTTCGAGGCCGCGGTGCAGTTCGCCCGCACCGAGGGCAAGATCCCCGCGCCCGAGACCGGTCACGCGATCCGTGCGGTGATCGACGAAGCGTTGCGCTGCAAGGAAGAGGGACGTGACGAGGTGTTGCTGTTCAACTACAGCGGTCACGGGTTCCTCGATCTGTCGGCGTACGACGACTTCAACACGGGCCGGCTCCTCGACGCGTAAGGCGACCGCGCCGGCGAGTGCCGTCCACCGAGCAACGGAGACGATCGTGACCAGCAAGGCCAAGCGCGCCGCGCTCGAGGGTGTCCGTCGCTACCTCGCGCCGAACCGGGTCGACACGTTCGAGCGTCTCGGAGTGTCGCTGGTCATCGGTCGGCGCGAGGGCTATCGGATCTGGGACATCGACGGCCACGAACTGCTCGACTTCCATCTCAACGGCGGGACGTTCAACCTCGGCCATCGCAACCCCGAACTCGTCGCCACGCTCGTGCGAGGACTCGAGCAGTACGACATCGGCAACCATCACTTCCCCTCGGTACCACGAGCCGAACTCGCCGCCGACCTCGTGGCCTGCTCGCCCGGAGGTCACCTCGACCATGTCGTGTTCACGCCGAGCGGGTCCGAGGCGATCGACGTCGCCATCAAGTCCGCGCGCCGTGCAACCGGTCGGCGCCGAATCGTCGCCTTCGACTGCGCCTTCCACGGTCGCAGTGGCCTGTCGGGCGCGGCGGGCGACCCGAGCACGGCCGCGGCGTTCCTCGCCGATCGACCCGATGAGTTCGCGACCGTGCCGTTCGGCGACCTCGACGCGATCGCCGTCGCACTCGCCGACGGGACGGTCGCGGCGGTGCTCGCCGAGGTCATCCCCGCGACTGCCGGCTTCCCGCTCCCGCCCGACGGCTACTACCCGGCGCTGCGGGACCTGTGCGACGAGCACGGCACGTTGCTCATGGCCGACGAGGTGCAGACCGGCCTCGGCCGCACCGGCGACGTCTGGGCGATCGACGGCTTCGGTGCGGTCCCCGACGTTCTCGTCACGGGCAAAGGTCTCTCCGGCGGCCTCTACCCGATCGCCGCGACCCTGCTGAACGCGCGCGCTGGCACCTGGCTCCACGAAGACGGTTGGGGCTACGTCTCGACATTCGGCGGATCCGAACTGGGCTGCATTGTGGCCCGCTCCGCGCTCGCACGTTCGATCGCGACCGAGACGTTGGCGAACGCGCGCACGATGGGCAGCTATTTTCGTGACCGCCTCGACGCGATGCGCGAACGCCACCCGTTCCTCGTCGAGGTACGAGAGCGTGGCGTGGTCATGGGCCTGCGCTTCGCGCATCGTGCCGGTGCGCTGTCGATGGTCGCCGCGCTCTACGCCGAGGGGATCTGGGCAATGTTCTCCGGATTCGATCCGTCGGTGCTGCAGTGGAAGCCGGGACTGTTGGTCGACACTGCGTACGCCGACGAGGCCCTCGCCCGTTTCGAACGTGCGCTCACAAGCGTCGAAGCGCGCCAGGGTCGGTCGTGAACAACTCCGACCTCGACTTCGACGCTCGTCCAGCCGCCGAACGGCTCGCGGTGCTGCGCGAACTCGCGCGCGCCGCGCTCCCCGCGTGGGGGTTGCCCGCCGACCTGGAGCCCCAACTGGTGACCGAGCGCGAGAACGCGGTGTTCCGCGTCGAGGCCGACGGGCGCGGCGCATTCGCGCTCCGTGTCCATCGCAGCGGTTATCACTCCGACGCCCAGCTGCGGTCGCAGGTGGTGTGGGCACGTGCCCTCGAAGCCGACGGGGTCGTGCACACCGCGGCGGTACTCGACACCAACTCGGGTGAGCCGTTCACCGTCGTGTCGCACCCCGGTGTCCCGACGCCGCGGCAGGTGACGCTGCTCGAGTGGGAGCCCGGTGTGCCGTTGTCCGAACTCGGCGGCGGCGACACCGCGATGCTCCACACGCTCGGGTCGATGATGGCGCGCTTGCACCAACACGCGGTCTCCTGGATTCCTCCCGACGGGTTCGACACGTTGCGTTGGGACAGCGACGGACTCGTTGGCGACGATCCCGAATGGGGTCGCTTCTGGGAGGCCGACGGCCTCGACCCTTCCGACGCCGAGATGATGCGCGACTTCCGGGTCGTCGCCGGCGAACGGCTCACCGAGTTCGGGACCTCACCCGAACGCTTCGGCCTCGTGCACGGCGACTTCCTGCCCGAGAACGTGCTCGTCGCTCGCGCCGCCGACCCCGGTGAACACCCTGACGGCCCTGACGGTGCTGACATCGCGGGCGAGCGGATCACGTTGCTCGACTTCGACGACTGCGGGCAGGGATGGTTCCTGTTCGACATCGCGACGGCGCTGGCGATGCCGTCGCTTCGCCCCGACTTCACCGATCTTCGTGACGCGTTCGTCGACGGCTACCGCACCCAGCGACCCTTGGGCGATGGCGAACTCGAATGGCTCGACCTGTTCCTGGCGCTGCGGGGGGCGACCTACGCGGGGTGGGTGCACAGCCGTTCGCAGACCGACTTCGCCCGTGCCCTCGGCCCGATGATCGTGGCGGCCGCCGCGGTGACGGTGCGCGAGTTCCTCGGCGCCTGATCCGGTCGACCCGGTCGACCCGCCGGGGACCCGCCGGCGGGATCAGGGCGATCAGCTGGACAACAGGGCCGAACGCCCCCTGGTCGGGGTCATCGGTCCCTGCCCGCCGGGCCTCCCAGACCTGACAATCGTGTCAGCTCAGGCAGGGGCCCGTGGACGCGGCGGCCCGTGGGCACGCGGGTGCTTGAGCCCGGAGGAAGGACGCGCATGCGGATCGTCGACGCCGACCAGCACATCGTCGAGCCCAAGGACATCTGGCAGCGGTGGCTGCCGAGCCGTTGGCAGGACAAGGCACCCAAGCTCGTGAAGGACGCCGAGGGCGGCGACGCCTGGCTCTTCGCGGGAGCGTCGACCCCCGACCCGATCGGTCTCGTCACCACGCCGGGCAAGCCCTACGACGAGTTCCGCTGGACCGGCGTCACCTACGAGATGGCCCGGGCGGGCTGCTACGACGGTGCGGAGCGGCTGCGCGACATGGACATCGACGGCATCGACGCGGCCCTGATCTTCCCGCCGCAACGCACCGCCAACCATTTCCTCGGCGACGAAGACGATGAGTTCGTGCGCGTCGGCGTCGAGGCCTACAACAACTTCATGTGGGAGGAGTTCTGCGCGCCCGACCATGCGCGCCTGATCGGCCTCGCGCAGATCGGCACGACGGGGATCGACGACGCCATCGAGACGATGCGCAAGGCGAAGGCCCGAGGCTTCAAGGGTGTGATCCTGGCGTCGTGGCCGACGGCGGGCGACATCATCAGCGCGGCCGATGATTCGTTCTGGGCGGCGTGTGTCGACGAGGGCATGTCGATCGCGATCCACATCTTCATGATGGGTCGGGCCGCGCGCATCGCGACGCGTGTCGCAGCCGTCGCCTCGGGTGGCCCCGGTTACTACAAGGGCAAAGGGCAAGCCGACTCGGCGACGCGCGGCAAGGCGATCGGTGGCCTCGCGAACCTGTTCGGCACGGTGCCCGACACGATCAGCCAGTTCATCTTCTCCGGCGTGTTCGAGCGTTACCCCGCGCTGCAGGTCGCGCTCATCGAAACCGGCGTCGGCTGGATCCCGCACTTTCTCGAAGCGATGGACGACCGGTACTGGCGAAACCGCGGCTGGGGTGGTGTCGAGTTGAGCGAACCGCCGAGCCACTACTGGTACCAGAACATGGCCGCGTCCTACGTGAGCGATCCGGTCGGGATCCGGCTCCGCAACGAGGTCGGCATCGACAACGTCATGTGGTCGTCGGATTACCCGCACCACGTCAACGACTGGCCCTATTCGCGCAAGTTCATCAACCTCACGCTCGGGCCGTGCAGCGCCGATGAGCGCACCAAGATCGTCGGCGGCAACGCCGCGCGCATCTTCGGTATCTGAGGACTCTCCCGCACACACGACACACCGCGGTCCATCGAGGAAGGATTCGGGCCATGACTGTGACCGTCCCGGCACTCCGGCTCCCGACCCCCGCGGAGTTCGCCGCCGAACTCCGCGCCCAGCCCTACCCGGCAGCGGTGCGCAAGGGCGACCTCGACCTCGGCTGGCTGCCGAGCCGGGTCCGGGAGTGTGGGGCAGCTGGGGAGTCGAGGCGCCGCCCGGGCGCCGCGGCTTGACTCTGATGGTCATCGGCGCCGCGAGCGAGCTCGAACCCGGCCGGGTCGGTCCGCCGTCGGTCGCGCCCCGCGGCGCGGGGAGCGAACCCGGGCTCGGCAAGCGACCATGTCGCTGCCACGCGCCGTGGCAGATACTGAAGGAGTGTTCGATCTCGTCATCCCTCTCGCCGTCGTGGCGCTGATCGTCGTGGCGATCGCACGGGGCCGCAGTTCGAATGATGACGACCTCGCAGCAGGCGCGCGGTCGGCTGCGCGGCGGTCCTCCGGCCCGCTTCGCCGCCAGCTCGATCAGTGGCGGGAGCAGGGCCTCATCGACGAGGCGACCGCCACCTCGATCTGGGACTACGAGGTCGCGCGCATGCCTGCCGCGAGTCGCCTGCCGATGGCCGCCGAGGCCGTCGGTTACGTCGGCGCGGCGCTCGTCATCGCGGCCGCCGCGATCTTCGTCGGTCGGCGCTGGGACGATCTCGTTGTCTCCGGACGGATCCTGGTGCTCCTCGTTCCGGCGCTCGGCGCCGCGTTCGCCGGGTGGCGCGTCGGGCTGGTGCGCGACCGCGCCTTCGAGCGGATGGGCAGCGTGCTCTGGGTGCTCGCGACCGCGGCGCTGGCTGGCGCGCTCACCGTCGTGTTTGTCGATGTGGTCCATGACGGCGACGCACCGGAACACGGGGGCTTGCTGTTCGTTGCCGGCATCGCCGGCGTGTGGGCGGTGACCGCGTACTTGTGGAGACGACTGCCGCTCCAGCTGCTCGTGGTGTTCTTGGCGACGTTGCTCAGCGCGCTCGGCGTCGTGAATGCCATCGAGCCCCGCGGAGATGGGTACTCGTCGATCGTGTGGGGTGCCGTCGTGATGATTGTCGGCGTCGCGTGGCTCGCGGTCGGTATCGATGGCCGGGTGGTGCCGTCCGAGGTCGGTCGCTTCCTCGGGCCGGTGACGCTGCTGGTGGGTGGGCAGGTCGTGCGCCCGGAGGCAGAGACGTTGTCGCTGTGGCTCGGACTCGCGGCCGCAGCCACGATCATGGCCGTCGGGGTGTGGCGCGCCGACGTGCTCGTGCTACTCGTCGGCACCGCGGGCCTTTTCCAGTGGGCGCCTCAGGTCGCGGTCTACTACCTCGCCGACGCGATCGGGATCGAGGCAACCCTCATCGTCGTCGGTGTGCTGCTGCTCTTCACGGCGGCAGTGTTCGTGCGCCTCTACCGACGCATGCACCGCAAGCAAGTCTTCGTTCTCGGAGCCACGCCGGAGCCGTCCGCGGAATCGCTCGAACACTCGACCTGACCCTTGGCTCTCTGCCCTGGTGGACGACCCGCACGTTGTGAGCGTCCACACGGATCGGGCGTCCTTGCAGAAGGTCAGGATTCGGTCGGGTCGTAGCTCGCTTGCAGGTAGACGCCGACTCTTGTGATCGCTGACTCGCCTACTTCGAACACGATCGCCTCGTCGGTGGCGAGGCGGGCACCGTTCATCGTCACGGTCTCGGTGATCTCGGCGACGGCTGTCGTCGCGCCGCCCGAGATCGAGCGGATCCTCAGGTCGTAGTCCCGCAGTGTCGCGAAGGTTGAGCGGAGGAACCCGACGTACTCGTCCCTTCCCTCGAAATCGTCACCATAGGGACCGTTGCGCACCACGTCGGCAGCGAGCAACGTTGAGAGCCGTATCCAGTCCCGCGCGACGAGCGCATCGAAGTAGTGGCGCACGATCGCGGTCGCTGCAGCTTGATCGGCTTTGCCGCCCGTCGGGTCTGCGCTCACGCCCGCAGTCTCGCGCTGACCGAAGAAGACAGGCCGAGCCCGACCGTCACCGCGCTGACGTCATTTCGCTGACCGCCGGACCGGTGGGAGGTGCCGATCGTGCTCGCGGTCGGGACAGGAGCGCAACGCAGCGGGGTCTTGGCGGTCCGCTGGCAGGACGTCGACCTCGTATCGGGACGTGTCCGGCTCGATGAACGTCCCGGTTTGCAGTCCGTTTGCAACCGAGGCTTCTGTGAGCCGTTGCGCTTGCGTTTTCAGGGCGCTTGCCCTGGTGAGAGTGGTACGCCCCCCGGGACTCGAACCCGGAACCGACGGATTAAGAGTCCGTCTGTCAACTCGGCAGCTCTTTTGAGGAGAACGACAAAAGTCCAGCTCAGTGTGGTATACTAGCGAAAATCGGTCAGGGTGTCAGGGGTAGTTCCAACACTCAATTGGTATCACTACTGGTATCACTCGGGAATCCCGGCGAGGTCTCCGACGTTGGAGGGGTCGTATGCGGAACACACACCACGACGCGACCTTCAAGCGGGACAAGACGACCGGGCGATGGACTGGGCGCATCACCGTCGACGGCAGGCGCTATCTCAGACGCGGCAGGACACGCGAGCAAGTCGTGGCCAAGATCGCCGAACTCCGTGCAGCGCTCGCCAGCGGTCTCGAACCCGAGGCAACGACGCACACCGTGCGCTCCTACATGGAGCGATGGTTCAGAGACGAACTCCACAACGTCACGGCGCGCACGGCACGGGAGTACCAGCGGATCGCCGAGACGCTCATCTATCCGACGATTGGCGAGAAGCGTCTCGTCGACCTCAAGCCTGCCGACGTGAACCGTTGGGTCGGCAAGCTTCTGAAGGAACCGGTCGGGAAGAAGAAGGAACCTCGGAAACCGGACAGCGTTCGCAACGCGCGCGCTGTGTTGTCGCGTGCACTCAGCGACGCCGTTGAGAACGGGCTTGTCGAGACCAACGTCGTGAGTGCGACGAAGGGCATTCGCCTGAACCGGCAAGAGAGGGTTCCGCTCGACGAACAACAGCTAACCGATTTCTTCGCGGCGATTCGTGGGCACCGGCTTGAAGCCTTGTGGCTCTTGATGGCGTTTCACGGTCTTCGGCACGGAGAGGCGCTTGCCCTCCGATGGGGAGATCTCGACATTGATGGAGAGCGTCCGAGTCTCCGAGTCGCTCACACGATCTACCGAGCGCAACTCAACCCACCGAAGAACCGACCTTCTCGGAGAGCGGTCGCGCTTTCGCCGACAGTCGTCGAAGCGATGCGGCATCATCGCGCTCGGCAGGCGATTGAGCGCGAGGCGATGGAGCGAAGGCTGAGCGCGGGGGAGAGCAGGCTCGCTTGGCTCACCGACCCCAACTTCGTCTTCCGGTCGGTGCGAGGCAGGCACCTGAACGAGTCCGTCGCAGCGAAAGAACTACGCCGCGTAACTGGCGGAGTGGCAATCCCCAGGGTGTACCCGCACCTCTTGCGACACACGTCGGTGACAATGGCGATTCGCGCCGGGCTCAGTCCGAAACTCGTTCAGGGGATGCTCGGGCACGCGAGCACGCAGATGACCCTGAGCACCTACGCGCATCTGTTCGCGAGCGATACCGAGATCATCGCCGCCGCGATGGAAGAGCGAATCGGATTGCTGGCGGCTAGAGGTTCTCGCCAGTCGCCTCCACGATGAGCTCGAGCAACTCCGGGCGGACTTCGTACGCGCAGCCCATCGGGGCGAGCAGCAGCGGGTCCGGCGAGGTTGCCGGACGCCACGGCGCTTCTCCCTTTGTGGGGGGTCGCCGTCTCGGGTCGCGTTTGGATGCGCTCAAGGTGTCGACCTCCTCCGTTTAGGTGGTCGGCTGTGCCCGGGTCGAGTTGCTGCTCGACCCGGGCACTTCTTACTTGCCGTCGTAACCGGCGGGTGTCAGCGTCAATTCGGATTCGACGCCCCTGAAACCAACCGTGCCCATCCGGCTTCCGGTTTCGAGATCGGCGACGAACTCGTCCAACGCGGTGGGGCTCATGAGCGTCCTGCGCTTGATCCTGACGGTGCGGATTCGACCCTCGCGGATCAGCGCGAAGAGGGTGGTACGACCGATCGACAGCCGCGCTGCCGCGTCCTCGACCGAGAGGAGGAGACGATGATCGTCGAGGTCCTGGCTCGCTGGTCGACGCTCACCCATCTCAGCGCTCGCAGCAGATGAGTAACTCGTTCTTGTGGTTGTGCCGGTTCGGGATCTCGACGATGTTGTGCGCGTCGTAGAGTTTTCGGATCAGCGGGTCGTTGTCGTAGGAGACGTACCAACGCGCGGGGCAGACTCGGACTTCGTCGGCGAGACGGCTGTGGTCGTCATCGGTGAAGGCGTGGCGATAGAGACTCGGACCGGCTCGGCGGTAGGGGGGATCCGCGTAGAGCAGGTCCGCAGCCGTCAACTTGGGGATCACCCTGAAGCAGTCGGCTTGTTCGACGGTGACGCGTCCTGCACCGAGTCGGTTCCAGTGCCGGATCCGTTCGACCAGGTCCCTTGGCCATCGTTCCCTGGGGTTGCGGGCAGGTCCCCCCGACATGGGACCACGCCCGTTGGGGCTCCCCCGGAACACCGCGATCGTCTTCACCGGGTCGGTTTCTCCGTCGAGGGATGTCTCGTCGCCACTGTCGCCACGACCCATCCGTGAGTCGTACCCGTTCGATGTCGCGGCAGAGGTTCTCGTGGTCTTCGCTGAAGACCGAGCGCCAGATGTTCACGATGGCGGGGTCTATGTCACTGATGAGCGCCGGAAGTTCGGTGTGTGCGAGCATCCATGCGAGGAGTGCGCCACCCCCGACGCACGGTTCGACGTACCGGTCGATCCCTTCCCAGTCGAAGTTCCCGTGGATCTCGTGGGCGAGATGGCTCTTGCCGCCGGGGTATCGGAGGAGTGCTCCCGGGATGGGTCGGCGCGAGTCGGATCGTGGTATTGGTCGTGTCGTCATCAGGCGCTAATAACGGCGCTATCCCAGGAACACATTCCCGTATTTCTCACATTGTTGGCATGGTTGTTTACTTCAGATATTCGAAAGTTGTTCAACGCACTGGTCAGCGTCTCCGCGCGGCATGCCTATCCCATTGTCGACGCGTCTGTCCCCGTAGACCAGATGAACTCGGAGGAAGATTTCTCTCCATGTGACCCTCTTCTGGTCCCCCATGACATCGATTCATCCGTCGTCAGGTTCCTCAGACTCACGTCCTCGATCACACTCAGAGACGTTCCTCCTTTTCCGCTCTGTTTGATCAAACTCGATATCGCGAAAACCGATTGACGATCGGTTCGCCCAGGAATATGGCCACGGCAAGGGCTGTTAGAGCGGATGATGGAACCGATCGGCCAAGACATCCTCGCCCCACGATTCGCGTTTCCCGAATGGCATCCCGAGCCCGAAGAATACGCCAACGAGGGTCGACAAGCACCCGAGATCGACGACATCCACAACGCAATAATGAATGCGATAGAGGCGGTGGTGTCGAAGGCTCTTCCGCCATCGCCGCTGCCCACGCGGCTTCTCGCGGTCTGGACCGGGTGCCTGGCGCGCGAGATGATCCCCTCGGTCAGGTCCTGCAACCTACCGAAGTTCCGGAAATCCACCGGATCATGCGGGAGGTCGGAGAAGCGTTGGGGCACCTGCTCGAAGAACCACCCCCGACCTGGTGGCTCGTGGACTGGCGGTGACACCCCTGCTCCTCGGGATATCCGGAGCGTCGGATGTCCGGGGGCATCCAGCGTTCAGGACCGATGGGACGGGCCACAATAACTGACAACACGCTTTCCGCCAATGATTCGATTAGATATGCTGTATCGCGCGGCTCGTGCCGCAACGGTTTCGTCTCCGTCTCCGTCGTGGTACGACCGCCTACCAACTACTACCTGCCCTTACGAAAGGAAGAAGAGACCGACGGAGACATGAAGTGGAAACATACGGAATCGGGCTGTTCGAACAGCACCAACAGAAGTTGCGGTCATCAGCGATATCACAGGAAATTGCCGAGGAGCTGGGCTACGTCAGTGGGGATACGAAAGCTCAGCTAGAACGATACGGATTCAGCCCGGCGCAACGCCGCGTCCCCGCACTCATCATTCCACTGCACGGAGTGAGCGGTCAGGATGTCGGATATCAGCTTCGACCAGACAAACCCCGGGTAGTAAAAGGAAGGACCCTCAAGTACGAATCTCGGCTCGGGCAGCCGATGTCCTTGGATGTCCCCCATCGCTGTTGCCCGATGTTGAGGGATCCCAAGGTGCCGCTGTTCATCACCGAGGGACCGCTCAAAGCGGACGCGCTCGCAACCGTGGGGCTTTGCGCGGTCGCCCTGCTCGGAGTGTGGGGCTGGCGAGGGAGGAACGACGACGGCGGCAAGGTCGCGCTCGCCGACTGGGAGTTCATCGCTCTCAACGATCGACAGGTATACATCGCCTTCGACAGCGACGTGATGCTGAACCCCCTCGTCCACGACGCGATGGCTCGCCTGTCTGGCTTCCTCGAACACCGAGGCGCCAAGGTCGCGTTCATCTACCTGCCCCATGGTGAGCATGGCGCCAAGGTCGGGGTCGACGACTACCTCGCCCAAGGGCACGGTGCCGATGAGCTGTTGAGCCTCGCGGTCAGCGAACTCCTTCGCCCTGTGACGGATGTGACGGATGTGACGCATCCGGAGAGCAGGGAGGTAGCACCCGTTGCGTGGGAGGAACTTCGATCACTCCTCGACGACGTCGAGCAATTCTTGGGCAGGTACGTCGCGTTCCCCGACCAGCAGCACCATATCGCCGCGACCCTCTGGGCAGCGCACACCCATCTGACCGAGATCGCCGAGTCCACGCCCCGTCTCGCGGCGCTCAGCCCCGAACCCGGCAGCGGCAAGACACGGCTCCTCGAAGTGCTCGAACTGATCTGCCATAACTCAATGCATAGCAGCAATCTCTCGACCGCGGCGATGTTCCGCACGATCGCGAAATACCAGCCGACCCTGCTCATGGACGAAATCGACGCCGTGTTCCAGGGGCGTAACGCATACCGCCACGACGACCTGCGTGCCCTGGTGAACGCCGGTCACCGACGCGGTGCCGAGATTCAGCGCGTCGTCGGCGAAGGCGCCCACCTCGACGTCCAAACCTTCCCCGTCTACGCGCCCATCGCGCTCGCCGGACTCGGCAATCTCCCCGACACGATCATCAGCCGCAGCATCATTATCCCGATGCGTCGACGCCGACCCGACGAACACGTCGAACCGTTCCGCCGCAGAGACACCGAACCAGAAGGACACGCACTCCGAGATCGGCTTGAGGGCTGGGCGAACACCAACCACGAACAACTCGCCACCCAGCGACCCACAATGCCCCCCGGGATCACCGACCGATCTGCCGATGTATGGGAACCCCTCATCGCCATCGCCGACGCCGCCGGACCCCGCTGGGCTGCGCGCGCCCGCGTCGCCTGCACCACGATCGTCACCCAATCCTCCCAACGGCCCATCAGCCTCGGTATCCGACTCCTCGGCGACATCAAGACCGTCTTCGAGGACGACGAACGCGCCGAGATCCCGACCAGCGACCTGATCCGAGCCCTCCACGCGCTCGATGAGACACCCTGGGGCGACCTCGGTGGCACCGGGCTCGACGCCCGAGCCCTCGCCAGGTTCCTCGCCGGCTACGACATCCGCTCCACCCAGATCCGTGTCCCTCACCAGGTCCGCGGCTACCCCCGCCACAAGTTCGAAGACGCCTGGGGGCGCTACCTCACCGAACCCGAAACGCAACCCGAGACGCCCGCCGAACCGAACCCGGATCCCGTCACCGCGTTCGACACCAAGTTGCTCGCCGCGGTGCGACCCCCGCA
>Ga0233424_10000326_pt1 | contig 63945 bp, 46 predicted proteins | sample Watercolumn_Towu_FD_181011 | JGI IMG/M metagenome (GOLD analysis project Ga0233424, IMG submission 181011) | Freshwater microbial communities from Lake Towuti, South Sulawesi, Indonesia - Watercolumn_Towuti2014_125_MG | ecosystem: Environmental > Aquatic > Freshwater > Lake | place: Indonesia... | reverse complement strand
GCATGATGAATCAATGGAAGGAAGAGGCAAAAAATATTGTCGTTTTTATTTTCTCCTCTCTCCAAAAATTCTTCGACCCTATACTCGCTAATCCTCTTGCTAAATTGGCTTTTTAAGGGATAACTACTTCAACAAGATGATGGAAGTTTTCTTGTGAAAGTAAACGCTCCGCCGCACGATGGAAAAGCAAACGAAAAAGTGATTGAACTTCTTGCAAAACATTTTTCAACGGCGAAACGGAATGTGGAAATAATTTCGGGAATGACGAGTAAGAAGAAGATTGTGGAGATTGAGAAATGAAAACTATTGACGAAATCAAAAACATATTATCGAATCAGAAAGAAATTCTGAACAAACGTTACAACGTAAAGAATGTTGGAATTTTTGGTTCGTATGCACGCGGCGAACAAACGCAAACAAGCGATGTTGATATTCTTATCGAATTGGAAAAACCAATTGGGCTTGCATTTGTCGAACTTGCAAATTATTTGGAAAATGTTCTTGGACAAAAGGTTGATGTTGTTTCTCGCGGCGCAATCAAACCGAGAATGTGGGAATATGTTGCAGATGATTTGGTGTATGTCTAAACAAATATAGTATGCGTAAAAAAAATACAATTGTGTATAAAACGTCTCCTTCAAAGGTAAAGACTGTTAAAGAAGCAGAGCTCAAATACGAATTACAAAATATTTTTATCAATAAAGTCATTGCGGGAGATAGAATTGAAGTTTTAAGAAAAATTCCCGATAATTTTGTTCATTTGATTATCACTTCTCCACCTTACAATGTTGGTATTCAATATGAAAATCACCATGATTTGATGCCATATAAGGAATATTTACAATTTCTCGAAGAAACTTGGATAGAGTGCTATAGAGTGTTAGTGCGTGGAGGAAGAATATGTATAAATGTACCTAGCGTTACAGCAGATGGAGAGTACCAACCTTTATTTGTAGATGTAGTAAATCAAATGCGAAAAATAGGGTATTTAATGAGAGGGGATATTTTATGGTATAAGCAATCAATTTCCAAACGTACTGCTTGGGGAAGTTGGAAAAGCCCTAGTAATCCATATGTTGTTCAACCTTATGAATTTGTGCTAGTATTTTCTAAAGAGACAAGAAAACTTGAAGGAGATAAAGATAGAATTGATATTGTTAAAGACGAGTTCATTAACTATTCTAATTCTTTTTGGGATATTAAACCCCAAACTCAATCTAAAGGACATCCAGTTCCCTTTCCAGAAGAATTGGTTTATAGGTTAATAAAATTTTACTCTTATAAAGAAAATATTGTTTTGGACCCTTTTGGAGGAAGTGGTACTGTTGCTGTTGTTGCTCTTAAAACGAACAGAAAATTTATTTATATAGACAAATCTGCAGAATATTGTAGATTAGCAGAAAAGTATATTAATCACGAGAAGAATAATTTATTTGTAATAGAAGTGTAATGTTAACTCATCAAGATTTTATTAGTTCGAAACTTGACTCCCAAATAAGAATTGTTGGAGTAGAGAAAGTGGGGCAAAATTTAAACAAATATATTCCCTTTGATATTGCTAACAAATATGCGGAGGAGTATGCTAGGAGTTTTGAAAGGAGAGTGACTAATGATAGAGCTCGCCAAGAAAAGTCGAGTAAAGATTCAGTTTTGGGAAAATTAGTAGAGGAAATAATTGTTTATCTGTTAAACACTTATTTTAAAGAGCGGAAGTTAAACTATTTTGTGACTAACGATAAGAGTGAAATCCAAATCTCGAATATTGTTGAATTACTACGAATTGAAAAAAAGAACTCTATCCACAAAAAACATTTTGACAGCGATATCTTGATTATTAATCCCAATGATTTCAGTAAAACTAGAAGAGTTTTTATTTTATCCGCAAAAGGAACCACACGAGAAAGGATAGGTCAATTTCTTTCACACTTATTTTTGATGGACCAAGATGTTCTAAATGCAAAATATGGAAAAGATAGATACGAGGTAATTTTTACAAAACAAAACATTTCTATAAAGTACGCGTTTGTTACTTTTGATTGGGCGACTAACAAAGATTTCGCTAAGTATACAAAAACTGGCAAGGAAAGAGATACAGTAAAAAGCACTGAAGTTCAATTGATATTAGATGATGTAAAATTAGGAGGTGGAATATATGTTCTTAACAATGAGGAAAATTTAAATGGCATTGGCAACTTTGCTTCTTTGGTAGGAAGAATTTGCGATTACCTCAAATAAACTTTTTTGATAAACGAGATGAAAATAACTATGCCTACATCAACAACAACTAAGCCTACTTCAAAAAAAATTACAACACAACCATCAATCAAATTCGGTACTGATGGTTGGCGCGGAGTAATCGCAGAAGATTTTACGTTTGCAAATATTGAAAAAGTCGCGCAAGCAACGGCTGAATATTTTTCTACTCATCCAAAAATTCTCAACGGAATCGTAGTTGGTTACGACGCGCGGTTTCTTTCGAAAGAATTTGCTGAGCGTTCTGCAATTGTCCTTGCAAGCAACGGAATCAAAGTAAAACTCGCGGATAAAATTTCTTCCACGCCGATGGTTTCACTGCTCACAAAAAATTTGGAAACTGCCGGTGGAATTGTGATTACTGCAAGTCATAACCCGGCAAAGTATAACGGTTTCAAAATCAAAGGCGAATTCGGCGGTCCTGCGCATCCCGAAATGATTGCAGAAGTGGAAAAAAATCTTGCGCCGATTTTAAAAAAATCGAAACTCGAAACTCGAAACTTGAAACCGCTACAAGTTTTTCTCGAACAAAAACTCATCGAGTATATTGATATGTCGCATTTATACATTGATGACATTGCGCGAAAACTCGATGTCGGAAGAATCGCAGATTCGGGAATTAAAATTTTACACGATGCAATGTACGGCGCGGGAATGCACATCTTGAATAAAATTGTTCCCGCAACGGAAATTCACGCGACGTTTAATCCATCATTTGGCGGAACGCATCCCGAACCGACCGAAAATAATTTATCGGAGTTGAGTAAAAAAATTGTGAAAGAACATTTTCATATCGGCATTGCAACGGATGGCGATGCGGATAGAGTAGGAGCGATGGATGAACAAGGAAATTTTGTTGACTCGCATAAAATATTTTCTCTCCTCTTAAAATATTTTGTCGAAGAAAAAAAGTGGAGCGGCGAAGTGGTGAAATCGCTTTCTGTTACGAATATGGTGGATAAACAATGCGAAAAATACAAATTGAAATTGCACACAACCGCTGTTGGCTTCAAACATATTTGTAAAATGATGACGGAACGCGACGTATTGATAGGCGGAGAAGAAAGTGGCGGACTTGCAGTAAAGGGGCATTTGCCCGAACGCGACGGCGTATATGTTGGTTTGTTGCTTGCGGAAATTATGGTGAAGCGGCAAAAAAAATTGCACGAACTTGTTCAAGAACTGGAAAATGAATTTGGTGCGCATTGTTACAAACGCATTGACGCACACGTAACGGAAGAAGAAAAAAAATCAATTCTCGAACGATGCGAACGCAAACCGAAATTCATCGGCGATGAAAAAGTGGAAATGATTGAAACAGTTGACGGTTATAAATTTCATATTTCGAATGGTTGGGTTTTAGTACGCGCATCGGGAACGGAACCGTTGATTCGGTTTTATGCAGAAGCGGATTCGAGTGAACGAGTTGAAAAATTGTTGAATGCGATTAGAGGAAAGTGAAATTATTTTAGATTTCAGAATTGAGATTTTAGATTGAAAGAAAAAAATGGAAAAAGCAAAATTTGTTTATTGGCAAGACGAAAATTATTGGTTGGGATATTTAGAAGAGTATCCCGATTATATGTCGCAAGGTGAAACGTTCGAAGAACTGAAAGAAAATTTGCTCGACATTTTTAAAGACTTGTCGAGCGGAGTAATTCCAAACGTTCGCAAAGTTGCGGAATTGGAACTTGCGTGAAAAAGAAAGAACTGATTAGAAAGATTCTGGAAATGGATTGTGTTTTCATTCGTCACGGAGGAAAGCACGATTGGTATCAAAATCCTCGCACGAAAATTTCTCAACCAGTTCCTCGTCATAACGAAATCAATGAAAATCTTGCAAAACACATTCTTAAAATATTACGAGACAAAAATCAGATTATAGAAGAATCTTAGAAAGAAATTTTTTTATGAAATTAAAAGTCGTAATTCACGAAGCAGAAGAAGGTGGATATTGGGCGGAAGTTCCTTCCATTCTTGGTTGTGCAACGCAAGGTGAAACATTTGAAGAACTTTTAGAAAATCTTTATGAAGCGGTTGAAGGTTGTTTGTTCATTGATGTCAAGCAAGTAAAATCAACTGCAAATACAAGAATCATTTCATCATGAAACATATTTTACTTTCATTTTCGTTTATCGTATTTTCATTTTCCTTTCTCTTTTCCCAAATCACTATTAACTCTTCCGATATCAACACTATTATCGGAAGTGCGCAGAAATGGAAATGGAAAGATTCTGCTACGGTCAATCTTGGTTCCGCAGGAGAAAATCAGGTGTGGGATTTTTCAAATGTCATTGCGGAAAGTCTTCAAATGATGAAAATTGTTGAACGAAATTCGACACCCTTTGGTTCGCAATTTCCTTTAGCAAATTATGTGTTGCAAACAATCAACGAATGGTCGAATGATACAACGATAGAATATTATCGCATCACTCCGCAAAATTATTTTTACGAAGGATTCGTCGAATTGGGAATGGGTTCGCCGTTGCTTGCGAAATACACGCCCGAATTTTTGCTGGTAAATTTTCCATTGAATTACACCAATGTGTGGCGTTCGACAACCAAAATGAAAATGACGCAAGAAAGCGCAATTTATGATTCAGCAATCGTCAATGTGAAAGTCGGATTTCAATGCGATGGTTGGGGAAAAATCATCATCAACGCGCCGGGATTAGATACACTCGATGTGTTACGTTTACGGCATAATGATACGGCGTACGTAACTGCGTATATCGGAGCATTTCCGGTTTTCCGCGATACGATTCGTACCATCAATTATTTGTTTCTTGCAAAATATTTTGGAATAGTGTGCGAAGTGGAAAGTTTTGACGGCGAAACCAATCCGAATTTCACCCACGCATCATCGTTTCGACATTTTTATGCGGTTCCCGTTGATGTGCATGAAGGTCAAGAACAACCATTGCATTTTTCATTGCGTCAGAATTTTCCGAATCCATTCAATCCAACGACATCATTGTCTTTCACGCTTGCTCATTCATCACTGGTAACCTTGGTAGTTTTTGATGTGATAGGAAATGAAGTGGTAACATTATTCAATAATGTTTCTCAAGATGCCGGCGAACATCAAATTTCTTTCGATGCGTCTTCGCTTTCTTCGGGAATATATTTTTATCGTTTAACGGTTAATAATGAATTGGGAGAAAACATTTCTGCAACAAAATCAATGATATTGGTAAAATAAATTGCATTGATGCAATGAAGGTGTTAAAAAAAAAATCAAACTCAGGCGCTGCTCTTGACTTGTTTATTTTCTTCGTTGTTTGTTCATCCTTCGCGGCATCGCAAACGTTCACTATTCCGTATCGGCAAAATTTCGATACAGTAACGCCGCCGAATTTACCAAACGGATGGAGCGCATCGTTCAACAGAAGCGCAAGCGGAGATTTCAAAACGATAGCAAGCGTTCCGCGTTCTGCTCCGTTTGCTGTTGTTGATTCCAATGCTACGATTGAGCAAAGTTTATTTTCACCGACATTTGATTTTTCCAATAGCATTGGCGACTCCATTATTTTTTGGGAACGAAGAACGGCGACACACAATTCCGGAATTTTTCTCGAAGCAGCGATCGGAAGCGACACAACATTTCCGTTTCATATTTCGGATACGATGAAAAATGCAGGAACAACAAATTATGTTCGAAGAAGTTTTGCTTTACCCGAGACACTAAACAATAAATCGCAAGTGCAATTTCGATGGAGAGTTTTGGGAAACGGAACGGGAACAAACTCTTCTACTGTTCGCTTCGATGATATTTCTCTCACGGCGAAAATACAATTTGATGCATCGGTTTCGAGTATTTCGTTTTCTCCTTTGTTTCCTTTTGTCAGCGATTCGCTTCATATTTTTGCAACAATAAAAAATGTCGGTTTGACTTTATTTCAAAACGATACGGTGAAATTTTATTTCGATGCGAATAATGATTCAGCAATTCAACAAAGCGAATTATTTGAAACGAAAATTATTTCTTCTTCGCTTGTTCCGAATGATTCGATCATTGCAGAAGGAATTTTCCCGAATATTCAACCGGGAAAACATCGTTTTTTTGTGCAATCGAAATTAGCAAATGATGAAAACAGTTTGAACGATATTCTTTCTTCTGCAATTGAAGTTGGCGTAGAAAAATATTCTGTTGTTGCAAACGAAATAATGTACAAACCGCTTTCTCCCGAACCGGAATGGTTTGAAATTTTCAATCGTTCAAACGATTCTATCAATTTGAAATTATGGAAAGTTTCGGATAAAAGTGTTGCAACGAAATACACGATTACGACAAAAGATTATTGGCTGCGGAAAGATTCGTTCGCTGTTGTTGTAAAGGATTCCGAAAGTTTTTTTGAAGTTCATCCGTTTGTTCCGTCGAAAGTGTTTGTTGTTTCTTCGCTTCCGACATTCAATAACGATAGCGATGATGTTGTGTTGTTCGATTTTCGCGGCGCAATGATAGACAGCGTGCATTACAAATTAAGTTGGGGAGGAAACGGGAAATCGCTCGAAAGAATTTTTGCCGATAGTTCTTCATTGAGTTCGTTAAATTTCGGAAGTTGCGTTGATACAAGCAGAAGCACACCGGGAACAATTAATTCTCTTACGCCGAAACAAATGGATGTTGCAATTTCAAAACTTTTCATTTCACCAATCAATCCACCGCCTCATTCGTCCGTTTCTCTTTCTGCAATCGTCAAGAATGTTGGATTGAATGCGATTTCAAATTTTACGGTTCGATTGTATCACGATGAAAACAGAGATTCGGTTGCTCAAAGTTCGGAAGAATTGTTTTCACAAGTGGTTTCTCAAATATTATCGTATCGGGATTCCATAACCGTTTCGCAAACATACAATTCAATTTCAGTGGGAGAACATTATTTTATTGCGAAAGCAGAATTGAACGGTGATGAAAACGAACAAAATAATTTTGCGTATGCAAATGGAACGACTTCCATTCTTCCGCAAAGTATTGTGGTGAACGAAATAATGTACGCTCCAACCGGTGATGAGCCGGAATGGATTGAACTGCACAACAACACCAATGATTCACTGAATTTGAAGAATTGGAAAATCTCAGACGCGAATAATACGACAAAAGTTTTATTTACTTCCCAAACAACCATTCTTCCGCCGGATAGTTTTGTTGTTCTTGCAAAAGATACAGTAGCATTTCATTCCGTTCATTCATATACTCCGACACTTCTGTTACAACTTTCACAACTTCCTTCCTTCAACAACAGCGGAGATGATGTTGTCATTTATGATGCGAACAATTCCACGATAGATTCTGTTCAATACAAATCGAATTGGGGAGGAAGCAATGGGGGAAAATCCCTCGAAAGAATTTTTTACGATTCGCTTTCGAGTGATTCGAGTAATTGGGGAACATCAGAAGTTGGTTCAACGCCGGGAAAAAGAAATTCGCTTACGCCGTTTGATAATGATTTGAAAGTGAAGAGATTATTTTCTTCAAGAAATGGAAATCAAAGAACGATTTTTGCCGTTGTCGAAAATAAAGGAGTCAATGTTCAAAATACTTTCGATGTAAAATTTTTTGACGATGTTAATAGTGATTCGCTTGCGCAAATAAATGAGTTGTTCGGAACGAAATCAATTACCAACGTAAATTTGAATTACAAAGATTCGCTCGAAGTTTCTGTTGAATGGAATACGGATTTTTCCGGAAGAAAAAATATTATTGGAATTTGCAATTTCGTAAATGATGAACAAAGAAGCAATGACACGCTTATTTCTTCCGTTGCCTTTTCGTACGCGGAAAATTCCATCATTGTCAATGAAATAATGTACGAACCGCTGCCACACAAAGCAGAATACATTGAACTCTACAATCGCAGCAACGATACCATTGATATTGCGCAATGGAAAATTTCTTCTGCGAGAGATACAAATAATACTTCTACAAAATTTGTTTTATCCTTTAATCCGCTGTTCCTTTTTCCAAAACAGTATTTTGTTCTTGCAAGTGATTCATCCTTCGTTGCACAATTTCCGAAATTCGACACGACAGTTTCAAAATTACTCATCGCCAACAAATCGAGTTTGAGTTTGAATAATGATGAAGATGATGTTGTGCTTTTGGATTTAACAAACGCGGCGATTGACAGCGTTCATTATTCATACAAATGGCACAACACGGAATTGCTTTCCACACAAGGACATTCGCTCGAACGCATCAATCCGAATGTTTCTGCAAACGATAAACGCAATTGGAGTTCATCTACAAACAACGGAACACCGGGAAAACAAAATACGATTGCCATCATTTCAAAAATTCCAAGCGGAACGTCACTATCATTTTCTCCCAATCCGTTTTCTCCCGATGGCGATGGCTTTGAAGATTTTACGAATGTTCAATATGAAATTCCTGCAACTGTTGCATCAATTCGCATTCGCATTTTCGATGTGAAAGGAAGAATGGTGCGCGAACTTGCACACAACGAACCAAGCGGCGCAGCGGGAGAAATTATTTGGGACGGAAAAGATGATGAGGGGAAAACTGTTCGCATCGGAATGTATGTGGTATTCCTTGAAGCGTTGGATAATGTCGGAAGCAATGTTTATACAGGCAAAAGCGTTCTTGTTGTTGCAGCAAAAATGTAATGAAGAATTTTTTTGAACATATTTTTCTATGAGAGAAAAAATTTCCTATCGAATTTTATTAGCGGGAACTGCGCTTTGGTGTGTTGCTATCCTTGCTCCTCCTTTTTTCCCTTGGGAAAGTTTTCCTACGCTATCCCTTCTTGTAAAAAAATTCTTTTCTCCGGTTTGTCATCAAATAAGCGAACGGTCGCTGCATGTATTTGATATTCCGTTTGCAGTGTGCGCTCGTTGTTCTGCTATGTATTTTTCGTTTTTCTTCGGAATAATTTTCTGGAAAAAATTATCATCGTTTTCGTTTTTTTCGTTTCCCAATGTTTTCTTGTTTTTTTCCCCGCTCATTCTTGATGTGCTGTTCAATATTTCTGGAGTCAGCGAACAATTTTCTTTTCTCCACAATACATACCTCTTGCGAAGAATCATTACGGGAACGCTTGTTGGATTTTCATTGGGTGTTGCGTTCGTTCCATTGTTCTTCGCTGCAATAAAAGAAATTCCTTTTTTCAACTCTCAAATTCTCCTTGATTATGAATCTCAAACCAAATAAAATGTTGCCCGTATTATACGCGGGCGTATTGACGGGAGTTATCTCATCGTTTCCTTTTTTGAGTTTTATTAATTGTTGTTGTTGCGCGGGAATTATCGGCGGCGGAGTGCTTGCGGTATTTTTTTACAAACAGCATTTCATCCCGGAAATGCCGCCAATGACCTCGGGCGATTGTTTGCAAGTGGGCGCACTCTCTGGTCTTGTCGGCGCGTGCATAGCATTTCTTCTTTCCGGATTTTTCACCGCACTCTTTGGAGAAATGATGCGCGAAATGATTATACGGTGGTTCAGCGACTCACGAGATTTTTTTTCTCCCGAAGCGTTGAATCAAATCGAAAACGGTTTGCGTCAGATGGAAATGGGATATTCATTTTGGAATTTGATTTTTTCATTACTCGTATATCCTGTTTTTGGAATGCTTGGCGGATTTATCGGATGGGGAATTTTTAAACCGAAAGTTGTTGTCGTCCAACAAGTTCCGAATCCGCAAATTCCTCATCAACCACCGTCGCAAGAATATTATCAATAGCCGCAGCAAAAAGTAATGCCAGAAGAATAATCTTCTTACCGTGAAAGATATCATTGTGCGAAATCCCTTTTCCCTGTTGTTGTTCTTGTTTTTTCTGCTTCCCGTTGTGAACATACCATCGGAAAAGAAATCCGTGAGCAAGGTGCTTTCTCATTCTGCGCGCATAACAATATTTCCTTCCGAGCAATCGCTTTCCATTACGGACACATTCGTCGTTGTAACAGCCGCTTCCGAAATTCCATTACGTCTGTCGCAAACGTTCGAAATCGATTTTGCAGAAATCAACGGAAGAAATACTATTCCGCTCCGCGATGGTGCGTTGTTGCAATTGCGCGATGTTCTTTCCGATACCAATACCATTATTCTTCAATATCACGGACGCTCGCCCGCCAATGAAATGACGCAGTGTTCCGAAACGTATGCAGTGTTGCGCGAAGAAGATGTGTTGCCGCAAGGAGAACACGATTATCGGTACGCAAATATTACGTTGCAAGTTCCGAAACATTGGGAAACCATTGCTTCGGGAAAACTTTTTCAAAAAACAATGGAAAATGATTCAGCAGTATTTTGTTGGAAAACCGCAACGCTTGTTCCTTCTTTAGGATGGTTTATTGCGGGAAAATATTCTGTTGAAACAACAGATGCGGATTCGATTCCGATAATAACATATTTAACATTTTCCGATTCAACGGTTGCGGAAAAATTGCATACGCTTTCCAAAAATGTTTTAAAGGTGTTTCAAAAAAAATTCGGCGCATATCGTTTTCCGAAACTTGCAATAGTTGAAGTCGAAGATTTTGTTGCGGGAAAAAATGTCGCCGCCGCCGCATTTCCATCGTGTATTCTTGTCAAGAAACAAACGTTTGCAACGCAAGACACATTCAATGCTGCGATGGAAATTCTTCCGCACGAAATTGCGCATCAATGGTGGGCGCTTTCCGTTTTTGTCGACGACGCAGACCTCGCCGTGCTTTCCGAAGGATTGTGTGAATTTTCAGCGCGTTTGTTTCACGAAACTGTTGGGGACAGAAGTTTGCGCGACGATTTACAAAATCATCCGTTGCTGCGTTCGCTGCTCGTTCGCGCACAGCAACAGAAAGAAGTTCCGTTGCAACAGAAAGCGGATTTGCGAACTATTCCGACACAGTATTTGAAAGCGTATTATTTTCATACCATGCTGCGAATAGTTATCGGAAAGGAAAATTTTCTGACCTTGCTTTCCGCGTTTTCCAAAAATCATTGGACGAACAAAGCAACGCTTGATGATTTTCAGAAACTTGCTGAAAAAATTTCAGAAAAAAAACTTGATTGGTTTTTTGAGCAATGGGTAAAGCATACGGGAATTCCCCGTTTGAAATTATACAACGTGAAAACTTTTTTTTCGGAGCGACGATGGAGAACGAAAGGAAATGTGCGTGTTGTCGGTTATGAACAATTTACAACGCCGGTTTTTGTTGAAGCGCGGAGTGAGCAAGATACTGTGGCGAAGGAAATATTTATAGGAAAAAATGAAAACGGAAAATATGTGAACGATGTTTCGTTTGAAATATTGACAAAGGAAAAACCGCGTGAAGTTGCGCTCAATCCGCGTGGCGATATTTTGCTTTCTCAAACGATGCCGCCGCGATTCAGTGATTTGCGAGAACCTTCGGATGGTGTCATGATTATTGGCTCGAAAGGAAACGCGGATTCATTGTGGAAATATGCGCGAAGAGATTCTTCTGAAATGGATAAAGGAGGATGGTGGATTACGATGAAAGTGGATTCCGCAGTTACGCTTTCCGATTTGCAGCGTGCGCGGGTTTTTTTATACGGAACGCAACAACAAAATTCTGTTGTGGAGAAATTTGAAAAATATTTTCCGCTGCAGATGAAAAACGATTCTGTGTTTTATCGGGATTCTGTGTGGTTCGATACGGCAAACGCGATGGGAATAATGGAGATTGCTGATAATCCTTTTTTCGCGAATGGTTTAGTGAGTTGGTTTGCGCCGATGGGAAACAACGTTCAGATGCAACTGTTGCCGTATTCACATTCGTATATCGTATGCAGAGAAAGCATTCGCGTTGCGGAAGGAACATGGGAAATTGAAGATGAAGATTATACGGTGAAAATAAAATAACAATGCGTGAGAGGAAATTGAAAAAGATGAAGCACGTTGCCGTAATGTTTTTACTGTTCATAATATTCCCGTTGCGGAGTTTTGCTTCGCATTATATGGCGGGACAAATTTCGTATGTTTGCAACGGCGGAAACAATTATACTATTACGTTAAAATTGTACGAGGATTGTCACGGAGTAAATTTTTATGATGTTGAACATATTCTTGTTGCGTCGAACACCTTTCCTGCAGATAGTTTCTATCTTCCTCTTTTGTTACTCGACACGAACGATGTTTCCAACATTTGTCCAACGATTCCTTCGCTTTGTCAAGATTCATTATCGGGAAATCTTTTTGGAGTTCGTGAATGGATATTTGAAACAACAACAACGTTCTCTTCATTACCGCAAGGGAACATCTATACATTGGCGCACGGAGGAAAATCAAGAAATGAACACATTACAACAATCGTTGCTCCACTCAATACGGGATGGTACATCTACACAACATTGGATCCCAATATTTCACCGTGCAATTCTTCGCCGCACATTCAGGCGCTCCCTACATCGTTTCTGTGCAGGAATGAATCGCATATACTTCATGAGAACGCGTTTGATGCAGACGGAGATTCGCTTTCGTATTCATTGACAGAATGTTTAGACGGTGATTATGGTGTTGTGAATCTGGGTTCTGTCCAGTACCTTCCTCCATATAACGCAACAAATCCGCTCTCCTCTTCAACGCCCATAGTTTTCAATCCGTTCTCGGGAGAATTTTCCTTCACTCCCGATTCATTTCAGGTTGCAATAGTTGCATTACGTATCGAAGAATTTCGGAGTGGAATAAAAATCGGTGAATCGTTGCGCGATTTGCAAATAACAATTGTTGATTGCGATAACAATGCTCCCGTTGTTTCTTTCGAAGGTTCAACTGCAGATACGACGATAATTGCCAATAAGAAATTTTGCATAAGTTTTTTTGCAACAGATTCGGATACGATTTCAGAAAAAAATTATTTGACACTTTCGGCTGTTTCGGGTGTTATTCCGCCGGCAATATTTATTCAACATTCCGGAAACGGAAATGCCGATGGGAAATTATGCTGGACTCCGACGTGCGAATATGTTCGTGAGCAACCGTATGTTTTTACTATAGTTGCGCGCGATAATGCGTGTCCCGTTCCAGCAGAAGTGAGTGTTGTGTATTCTATTCGCGTTGTTCCAGGGAATCCTGAAATTATTATTAGCGGTGATACGAGTATTTGCAAAGGAAAGAGTGTGCGACTGCGTGCAACGGGCGGAAAAAAGTATGTTTGGAACACCGGCGATTCGACTGCGGTTATCAATGTCGTTCCCGAATCTACGTCCACATATTCTGTTATCGGTTCCAGTCTTTGCGGCGAAGATACTGCATTTATTACGGTGGTCGTTTATGATTCTCCACAAACGAACATTGCCGGCGATACCGTGATATGTCAAGGAGAAACAACAGTGCTTACTGCTTTGGGAGGAAACTCGTATGTTTGGAATACCGGCGACACATCTGCTTCGATTGTTGTTACTCCGCAAAATTCGACAACATATTCGGTGATTGCATTCATCGGTTCGTGTTCAGCATCGGCAAGTGTTCATGTTTCGGTATTTCCGTTTCCCGTTGCGGCGATTTCCGGTGATTCCGTTTTATGCGAAGGTGAAATAACTTCGCTTACTGCAAGCGGAGGAGATTCATATTTGTGGAATACGGGAGATACAACTGCAACAATATTGGCAAATCCGATAGATACCATGTTGTATTCTGTTGTTGTTTCCAACGTTTGTGGAAACGATACAGCGTTTGTTTCGCTCGATATTCATCCGATTCCGATTGCACGAATTTTGGGAGATACCTTGATTTGCTTTTCGGAAAGTGTAACACTTATTGCAATCGGCGGAAACAGTTATCAATGGAACACAGGTGATACGACGGATTCGATTGTTGTTTTTCCTGGTGATACAACGGAATATTTTGTCGTTGCCTCGAATGGATTTTGCACAGATACTGCTTTTATTACAGTGAAGGTATTGCCGTTGCCGAATGCGGAAATATATGGCGATTCATCGTTGTGCAACGGAGATAGCACAATACTCACGGCAATCGGAGGAGCGAATTATTTGTGGAGCACCGGCGATACGACACAATCCATCGTTGTGTTTCCCGAAAGTACAGCAATATTTTCTGTTCGGGTTTTTAACGAAGCATGTTATGTAACTGTTGTGGAAACGATTGTCGTTTTGAATCCTCCGCTTGCAATACTTTCCGGTGATGCAACAATATGTGAAGGAGATATTGATACGTTGAATGCATTTGGAGGAAATATCTTTTTGTGGAATACGGGAGATACAACTTCTTTTATTATTGTGAATCCTGAAACAACAACGATATATTCTGTTATTGTTTCTAATTCCTGCGGAAGCGATACTGCATATCTCAACGTGCAAGTAGATTTTCTGCCGCAAATTACTATAAACGGAGATACGATGATATGCCGCGGCGATTCAACAACGTTAACGGCAACGGGAGGAATAACATATTCATGGAGTACGGGCGCAACGACTTCATTCATTACCGTTGCGCCGAGTGATACAACAGTGTATACGGTGAACGCTTTTAATTTTTGTGGAAATAATAATGCGAGTGTTACTGTAAACGTTATCAATGCACCGAATGCGAAGATAACAGGAGACAATGCAATTTGCGAAGGAGATAGCGTTTCGCTTTTTGCGAGTGGAGGAACGTTTTATGTTTGGAACACGAATGATACTTCGGCAAGCATTTCTGTACAACCGATGGTAACAACAATATATTCTGTTGTTGTTTCCAACGATTGTTTTGCCGACACCGCATTTTTTACTGTCAACGTTTCTCCTTTGCCCGTGGCAACAATTTCCGGCGACACGAACGTATGCGCTGGTGATTCTGCAACGCTTGATGCTTTCGGAGGAGATTTTTATTTGTGGAGCACCGGCGATACAACATCTTCCATAACCTTGGCGCCGGATGAAACGGAAACTTTTTTTGTCATTGCGTATAATTCGTGTTCCTCGGATACTGCGTTTATTACGGTGCGCGTTACACAGATTCCCGAAGTTATTATCACCGGCAATAATTCTTTATGTTTTGGCGACTCTACCATTCTTACTGCATCCGGCGGTGGAAATTATTTATGGAGCACCGGCGATACTGCTTCATCAATACGTATAAAACCAAACGCAACAACTACGTACATTGTCTCAGTTTCCAATACGTGTTTTTCAGTAATCGAATCGGTGAAAGTAACAGTAACGTTACAACCGCTCGCAACAATAACCGGCAACGTATTACTGTGCGAAGGTGAATCTACTACGCTGAATGCATCGGGAGGAGTAACATACCGTTGGAGCACGGGACAAACTTTATCGTCCATAACGGTTTCTCCGGATTCGACCACCACATTTTGGGTTGCGGCAAAAAACAAATGCGGTTCCGATACAGCATATATAACGGTAACAGTTCATCATCTTCCCAACGTATCAATTCTTGGCGATACCAATATTTGCGCAGGAGAATCTACAACGCTTACGGCAACAAGCGGATATTCGTATCGCTGGAATACGGGTGCAACGATGCAATCGGTTACCGTGCAACCGGAACGTACTACTTCCTATTTTGTCATTGCATCAAACGAATGTGGTAAAGATACCGCAATTATACTGGTTGTCGTTACGCACGTTCCTGTTGCATTTCTTGAAGGAGATACTGCTATCTGTGAAGGAGAAACTGCAACGCTTTCCGTTTCCGGCGGTGAAACATATCGGTGGAACAACGGCGAAACAGATTCCATTATCTCAGTTTCGCCAGCAATTTCCACATCGTATTTCGCGGTTGCTTTCAATGCTTGCGGAAATGACACCTCATTTATTGTTGTGAACGTGCTTCCGATTTCCCAACCGGATTTTTTTATTTCTCCGAACGATATACTTCCGAATATTCCCGTTACGTTCATTTATTCGGGAAGCAGAAAAGAAACAATTGAACACTATTTTTGGGATTTCGGCGATGGATTTTCTTCAACGGATTCTGTTCCAACACACGTGTTCGCCAATGGTTTCGAGAAAGTGCAAGTGTGCTTAACCGTTGCCAATACACTCGGATGCGAGCGAACATTCTGTAAAAAATATTTTGTAAAAACTCTTCTTGCCATTCCCAATGCATTTACACCCAATAACGATGGCAACAACGATTATTTTACGGTGTACGGAAATAATATTATTGAACTTGAACTGAAAATTTTCAATCAATGGGGAGAAATGGTGTTTGAAACGAAAGACGTTTCTCTGGTGAACAATAACGTAAAAGGTTGGAACGGAACAAAAAACGGAAAGCATCTTGATATTGGCGTGTACGTGTACTACTGCAAAGCAACGGGAAGCGATGGACAAACATTGGAAAAAACAGGAAATGTTACTTTGTTGAAATGAAATTCTTCACCAAAAAAATTTTTACTTACTGTGCAGCAAATGCGATTTTCATCTCCTTGCTATTTGCCCAAGATGCGCATTTCTCACAGTATCATTCTTTTCCGCTTCTCATCAATCCCGCAACAACCGGATGGATGGATGAGCAATTACGCGTTTCAACCAATCACCGAAGGCAATGGGAAAACATTACTGTGCCGTTTCTTACCTCCGGAATTTCGCTCGACGCATCTTTTCTTGGCGGAACGTTGAACGGCGGAATACTTGCACTCCATCAATCTGCAGGCGACGCCAATCTGCAAACATTCACGCTCATTGCAACAAGCGCAGTTGTTCTTCCCGTCGGATTATTCCGCCATCTCCATTTTTCATGGGGAATAGAATGTGGGATTGTTCAAAAAAGTTTAGACGTTTCCAAACTTGTTTTCGGAAACCAATACGATAACCGTGGAAATTTTGACACGAACATTCCCTCGCAAGAAACGTTTCGGGAAAACACTCGCACGCTTCCGGAATTTGGAACCGGAGTACTGTGGTATTACGATGCAACAGAATACGGAAGCAGATATTTACCGTTTGCAGGAATATCGGTCTTTCATCTCACAGAGCCGAATGAATCGTTTCTCGGAGGAAAAAGTTTTCTCTCGCGCAGATTTACTTTTTTTGGCGGAACAGAATTGTTGTTCGGGAAAAATTTTTTTCTTGCGCCGCAATTTCTTGCGATGAAACAAAACGCCGCGATGGAATTGAATGGAACGATTCTCTCGCGATACACCGTTCTCGACAGTAATTCTGTAATGTTCGGAATATCGTATCGGTTGAATGATGCCATTGTTGCGATGTTCGGATTCCAATATGCGATGTACGCAATTTCATTCAGTTACGATATGACTGTTTCCGGTTTACGAACAGCAACCAATTATTCCGGCGGAATGGAAATTTCTTTTCGATATGTGTGGGGAAAAAAACGAATATCTCGGTTTCCCGCAATTCCTTTTTTACGGTTTTAATTCAGAACAATGAAGAGATTGTTTTTTTTTGCTGCAATATTGTTTTTCGCAGAATGTCATGCGCAAACAGCAAATGAATTTTTGACTGCCGGCAACGCATTGTTTCGCGAAGGGAAATTGTATTTAGCATTGGAACAATATCAACGCGCGCTGTTTGATGAATCCGACAACGCCGCTATTCGGTCTCGCATCGCAGATACATTTTTTCATCTTCGGGACTACCAAACTTCATTGGTGTGGTATGAAGAACTTCTCACTTCACAGCACATTGATTCGCTGCCGCTTGCGCGATATTGGTACGCGATGAATTTAAAAATGCTCGGCAAATACGAACAAGCGCGAGTGCAATTTGAAGAATTTCTGGAAACAGCAAACAAGCGAAACATAGACGCATATTACATTGCAAAAACCGAAAAAGAAATTTTATCGTGCGCCAATGCTCCAACAATTTTTGACCATCCTCTTGCAATTACCGTATCCAATATTGGTTCCAACGTCAATTCTCCCTATTCCGATTTTGCGCCGTTTCTTGATAGCAAAGGCGTACTGTATTTTTCTTCCGTGCGAGAACATTTCATTTCCAACGAATTGATAACGATGAATGCAGATATATTTTGTGCAAAAAAAATCGAGAACGAGTGGTTCATGCTCGAAAAAGAATTTCCTTTTTTGAATTCTGTTCTTCACGAGGGTTCTGCTTCACTTTCGTTTGATGAAAAAAAATTGTATTTCACTCGTTGCACAAAAATCAATGAAATGAACGGAGAATGTTTTCTTTTCGTTGCAGAAAAAAATGAACACAACGAATGGATAAATCCCGTTGCGTTATCCCGTACAATCAATCTTCCCGATTATGTTACAACGAATCCATATTTAGTTTCCTCTGAAAGCGGAGATGCGATATTATATTTCGCTTCCAATCGTCCCGGCGGCGCAGGAGGATGGGATATATGGTATTCCGAAATTTCTTCCGACGGAACAATGAGGGAACCGCGAAATGTTGGCAACACGGTGAATACAAGTGAAAATGAAATGTCGCCGTTTTATTTTTCTGAAACACACACGTTGTATTTTAGTTCAGAAGGACACGATGGCATTGGCGGAATGGATATTTTTTCTTCAGTGGGAGAAAAACAATCGTGGAAAACAACAGAACATCTTGGTGTTCCCATCAACTCAAGCGTGGATGATATGTATTTCACAATTTTTTCCGACGGCGCCTCCGGATTTCTTGTATCAAATCGCGAAGGAGGAACAATGGCTACAAGTGAAACATGTTGCGAAGATATTTATGAATGGAAAGGACTATTGCCGCAGGAAATCATTATTTCTCTCACAGTCAATGTTTTCAATACAGAAACGCGCGAACCCATCAGTGACGCAATCGTATTCCTTATTGATGCAGTTGAACAGATATCTCTTGATACAAACATTATCGAAAAAAAGAGAACATACGATTTCACCCTCGCGTCCGAAAAAGAGTATAAAATTCTTGTGCAGAAATCGAAATATTTTTCTTCGTATCAAACAGTAAGCACGAAAGGAAAAAAGAAAAAGGAAAGCATGCAACTGGATATATTTTTGGAAGAAATTCAACTTACTCTTGATTCGAATTTGGTCGTTATCTATTACGGGTTTAACGAAGCGGTTCTCACGGAACGAGCGACACGCGTGCTTGATTCGATCGCGACAATGTTGAAAAAAATTGTCCGTGATTTTCCCCGTTCCATCATTGAAATCGGAGCGCATACGGATGACCGAGGAACAGAAGTGTACAATGCGTATCTCTCGTACAAGCGTGCAAAATCTGTTGTGGATTATTTTGTGAACAACGGAATTCCGTACTCAACACTGCGCGCCAAAGGGTACGGTGAAGAAAAACCGATAGACAACAACGATACGGAAAATGGAAGACAAAAGAACCGAAGAACGGAAATAAAAATGCTTCGTTTGGAATAAAAAAAAATGCGACGAACACACGAGAAATTTTTCTGAGGTACAATCTTCTTTGTTTTGGAAACTTTGACAGCGCACAGAATGATTGAGAATGTTTACTCATTAGTATCCATTTCCAATTTGTGTTCGCATCGCTTCTTCAAAATTTAATATATTTCCCGCCGAAAAAATTTTCCAATGCTCGCACAACGATTTTCCCTGTTTACAATTTCCCTTTTCATTGTTTCCGGATGTAGTCTTACGACGTTCGTTTCGTATTCTGTTTCCGGATTTATTGAAAATACATTCATTGCAGTGAACGAAGAATCCGATATGAAAATTGCAGAAACGAGCATCCTTTCCAATCTCAAATTATTAGACGGATTATTGAAATCCACTCCCGAGAACGAACAATATTTATTGCTCGCTTCGCAAGGTTACGCCGGTTACGCGCTCGGATTTGTCGAAGACGAAGAACCGCAACGCGCAAAGGAATTGTATCTTCGCTCAAAAAATTTCGCACAAAAATTATTATTGAAAAAAAAATATTTTCAAAAAGGATTTGAAGGAAGCGTGGAAGATTTTCAAACTGCATTGAGTCAATCTTCAAACGATGATGTTCCGACAATTTTTTGGACAGCATTAAGTTGGGGAAGTTATGCGTATCTCGATTTAACAAATCCCGACGCAATCGCTTCGCTTCCGAAAATTGAAGCGATGATGAAATTTGTTGCGGAAAAAGATTCAACATATTATTTCAGCGGAGCGAATTTTTTCCTCGGCGCATTATATGGAAGTCGTCCCGCAATGCTCGGTGGCGATATGAACAAATCGAAACAATATTTTGAATCTGCGCTTCGCATCAACGGAGGAAAATTTCTCCTCACGCAAATATATTACGCGAAATATTACTGTGTGCAAACGCAAAACCAAGAATTATTCGAGCAACTTCTTTCTACGGTAGAAAACGCATCGCTCGATATTTTCCCGGAACAAAAACTCACGAACGCAATCGCAAAAAAGAAAGCGGCAATTCTTCGTGGGAAAATCAATGATTTATTTTAGCATGTCATTGGTAATTGGTCATTTGTCATTAGTAAAACGAGAACCAAACAACAAATGACTAATAACGAATAACCAATGACTTTTCAATTTCAAAAAAAATACAAAATGAATAAACTCATAATCCTATTTCTCCTTTTAACTTCAAAAACCTTCGCCCAAGAATTCACCATCAAATTCGCAACACTCGCTCCCGAAGGTTCGACGTGGATGAATGTGATGAAAGAATTTGATGCGCAGATTCGCAAAGAAACAAACGGTCGCGTTGGATTTAAAATGTACGCAGGCGGAGTGCAAGGCGATGAAAAAGATGTATTGCGAAAAGTTCGTTTGGGACAGTTACACGCAGCGGGAATTACCGGCGTTGGCATTGGAGAGATTTCTAAAAAAGTTCGGATTCTCGATTCGCCGTTTCTTTTCAAAAATTATGATGAAGTAGATTCCGTTCGCAATAAATTTGACGCAACATTTCGCAAAGAATTTGAGGATAACGGATTTGTGTTACTTGGTTTTGCAGAAGTCGGATTTGTGTACACGCTGACAAACACACAAGTTTCTTCTCCCTCTGATTTGAAAAATGTAAAAATGTGGATTTGGGAAGGTGACCCGATTGCAGAAGCGATGTTCACCACGCTCGGCATTCATCCGATTCCGCTTTCGATTACGGATGTTCTCACTTCGTTGCAAACTAAATTGATTGATGGAGTGTACACTTCACCGCTTGCAGGAGTTGCATTGCAATGGTTCACGCGCACAAAATATATGCTCGATTTGCCTCTCGCTGATGCGCAGGGAGCAATTGTTCTTTCTAAAAAACAATTCGATAAAATTCCTCAAGACTTGCAGCAAATTCTTCTTCGTAACGGAAAAACATATTTTGAAAAACTTACTAAACTCAGTCGTGAAGATAATGTAAAGTCCATTGAAACATTGAAGAAGAATGGAATTCAACTTGTTTCCGTTGATAAAAAAAGTTTGAGCGAGTACGATGAAATCGGGAAAAAAGCGCGTCGCTCTCTCGTGGGAAAATTGTATGATGAAACATTATTGAATGAGGTAGAGAAGGAAGTGAGTTCGTTACGAAGTAAAAAGAGTAGTAAATAATTTTCTCACTTCTTTTGAATTTGTTGATGTTGGAAAGATGTCATTAGTAATTCGTCATTGGTTATTTGTAATTCGAGAAATATGATGACCAATTACTAATGACAAATGACTTTTGAAAAGAGAATATCTTACTATTCACCAATGAAAATACTTTTTAGTATAGAAAAATCTCTCGCCAAAATTGAAAGCGCAATCATTATTACAATGCTTTCTGTAATGGTGTTGCTTGCATTTCTTCAAGTTCTTCTTCGTAATGTATTTTCGTTCGGATTTTTGTGGGGCGACCCGTTCCTTCGTTATGTTGTTCTTTGGGTTGGATTTCTCGGCGCAGTGCTTGCAACAAAAGAAGAAAAACATTTCGGCATCGAATTCATTAATCGCTTGCTTTCTCCGAGAATGATGCACGTTGCGCGCTTCATTGTTGATTTGTTTGCAAGCGTTGTTGCGTATTTACTACTTCGCGCGTCATTGGATTTTCTTGAAATGGGTTTCGATGAAAACTCGCTTGACCTTTTCGATATTCCGAAAAAATATTATTTAACGATAATTCCACTCACATTCGGATTTATCTCGTTCCATTTTCTTCTTCGTGTTGCGCGGCACGCATACGGAATTTTTAAAGGAGAAGTCGAAGAATAATGGAAATCATTCTCATCGGCGCGGCATTTGTTCTTCTCTCCCTTCTCGGTGCGCCATTATTTTCACTCATCGGCGCGCTTGCACTGTATTTGTTTCACACATCCGGCGGTGAATCTGCTTTCGTTATTGCTGAACTCACGCGTCTCGCAGAATTTCCCGCGCTCATTGCAATTCCGCTTTTTACGTTCGGCGGTTACGTTCTCGCAGAAAGCAAAACTCCGCAACGGCTCGTCAATTTATCGCAAGCGATTGTCGGATGGATTCCCGGTGGACTTGCAGTTGTAGCAATTCTTTCCGCCGCGATTTTTACTGCATTTACCGGAGCATCGGGAGTTACGATTGTTGCGCTCGGCGGTTTACTTTTTCCCGTTTTGCTCAAAGAACATTATCCCGAAAAATTCGCTCTCGGATTGCTCACCACTTCAGGAAGTTTAGGATTGTTATTTCCTCCGAGTTTGCCGATTATTTTGTACGGACTTATCGCGCAAATTTCGATTGATAAATTATTTGTCGCGGGATTATTGCCGGGAATATTGATTGTTGTCGCGCTTTCCGTGTATGCAATTTCGACGGGGATACGTTCCAATGTTCCGAAAATAAAATTTGAATGGAACAATGTTGCGCTTCGTATCAAAGAATCCGCGTGGGAAATTCCGCTTCCGTTTCTCGTCATCGGTGGAATTTACGGAGGGATTTTTACTGCAACCGAAGCCTCTGCGGTAATGGCTTTTTATGTTCTTGTTATCGAAGTGTTCATTTACAAAGATTTGAAATTGTTCACCGATGTTCCGAAAGTAATGCAAAAAAGTATGTTGCTGGTTGGCGCAATGTTTATTGTATTGGGAACAGCACTCGGTTTAACGAATTATTTTATTGACGAACAGATTCCGCAAAAACTTTTTGAGTGGATTCACACATTTATTGAAAACAAATTTTCCTTCCTCGTTTTGCTCAATTGCATTTTACTCGTCATCAATATGGTAGAAATATTCTCTGCGATTATTATTGTCGTGCCGTTGATTATTCCGATTGCAAATCAATACGGCGTTGACCCGGTGCATCTCGGAATAATTTTTCTTCTGAATCTCGAAATTGGCTATATGCTTCCACCGCTCGGATTGAATTTATTTATCGGCAGTTTTCGTTTCGAGCGACCGATGACGACAATGTATAAAGTTACTCTTCCGTTTATTGCAATACAGTTCGTTATTCTTTTACTCGTAACATATTTTCCGCAATTGAGTTTATGGTTTGTGGAAATGTTCAGTATTCGATGACCAAAGAGATTTTATAAAAACATTAATGGAACATTTGAATTTTTACAAATATTTTTGTAACATTGACTTGAATTTTCAAAGTAGAAACCAAAAAAGGAATATCTGTATGAAGGGAATTACTCTCGTAGTACTAAGTTTATTACTCTCAACATATACGTTTTCACAATTTAAAACAGCCAATTCGATATATACGTCTTCGCTTTCTTTCTCGGCGTTGGAAGAAGCGCCATTGATAAACGGAAGAAAGAAAACGATGAAAGACCATATTCATGCATCACTCGGGTTTCGGTTTGGAATGTTTGCAACATCGGTACCGCAATTTGATTCTATTTTTAAGACGAGTAATGTTGGGGTTTATGGATTAACAGCAGACTTCAATGTATTGAACAGTTTAAACATTGAAATCAAATACCAAACATTTTCTACAAAAGCAAGTAAAACAATTCAAGAAGGAACGGAACCTACGATTGAGAAAACGACAATCAAAGCCGCATGGGAGCAAAATGCTGTAACCATTGGTCCGAAATATTTTTTTAAACCGAATGGCAACGTTTATCCGTATGCGAGCGTTGGTTTCGGATATTACGGAGCCGCAACGGAATTTCAAAAAACGATTGACGATGCCGTTACCGGAAAAGAAGAATTTCCTGCAAAACACAAAACGTATAGCACATATTTCGGATTAGCATTCGAAGGAGGAGTCCGTTACATTCTTCCGGATGATGGACTTGCTTTTTTTGTCAATGGAGAAATTTCACTTGCAACAGTGAAGCGTTTTCGTTTTGATGACAATGCAACAGATCCCCAAGCCAAGAAACTGAAAGACATCAATATCGGCGGTATCGGATTCACGACAGGTTTTGTGTTCATTTTGTAATTTTCTTTTGTTCATTGTTGCCTTTGTTCAGTTCATTTTGAACAAAGGTATTTTTTTATTGTGAAATCTGCCATTGCCGTTTTCTTAAAAGATGTTCGTTCCGAACTACGAACACGATATGCGCTCAATGCATTATTGATGTTCGTGGTTACGACAATTACTATCATCATATTTGCAATACAATCGGAAAACCCGTCGCCGTTTATCCTTGCGGGAATTTTATGGATTGTTGTTTTTTTTGCGAGTATGTCGGGACTTTCACGCACATTCGTCAGTGAAGAAGAACGCGGTACGACGTTATTTTTACAACTTTCCGTACAATCGTCAGCGGTTATCAACGGAAAGATATTTTTCAACGTGCTACTACTTTTCGCGCTGAATCTCTTTACCGTACTTCTCTACTTTTTTTTCCTCCCGGAATTTTTCATTCGTAATAATGCAATTTTTTTTCTTACGATTGTATTAGGAACACTCTGTTTATCCGTGTCATCAACACTTCTTGCGGCGATCGTTGCCAAAGCAAATACCAAAGGAACTCTCTATCCTGTTTTATCGTTCCCCATTCTGCTTCCTTTGCTGGTAACAGTTATTGATTCAACAAAACTTGCAGTCGAGGGAGCAACATTCAGTGAAGCAAGCGGAAATTTTCAAATCCTAATTTCGTATCTTATCGCCGTTTTTATTATTTCCCAACTGCTCTTCGATATCATCTGGAAAGATTAACAAGCATTGAGCCGCAAAAAATTGCAGGGAAGATGAGATGATGGCATCACGTTCATCTGTTTTACAACATTACTATAAAAAAAAAATTGCAGTACACAATTTTCAAATATTTTCTTGGAGGCGTCATAACGCTCGTCATTGTTGCCGGATTTGCATTGCCGATGGTTCCTTCACCGCAGCATTGGTATGAATTTCCGATTATTCCCGCGTTGGAAGAGAAAGCCCGTAACATTTTTTTCCACGTTCCCACTGCTTGGGTAAGTGTCGTTGCATTTCTGACATCGTTCGTTTATGCTGGTCAATTTTTAAGAACAAAAAATTTGGAGAACGATATCAAATCTGTAACTGCCGCAGGATTAGGATTATTGTTTTGTACGCTTGCAACAGTAACCGGCGCAATTTGGGCGAAGTTCAATTGGGGAGCATTTTGGAATTGGGATCCGCGGCAAACATCAATTTTTATTTTACTGCTCATTTATGCAGCGTATTTTGCACTTCGTTCCGCAGTAGAAAATGAAGAAAAACGCGCATCACTTTCCGCGGCATATTCCATTATTGCAGGACTTACAGTTCCGTTTTTTATTTTTATTATGCCGCGTATTACTGCAGGACTTCATCCGGGTTCTGCGGGAGACTCACAGGGGAAAGGTCCTCTCTTCGAATCGAAAGCCATGGCGACAAATATGCGTGTTCTTTTCTATGTTTCTTCACTTGCGTTTGTCGCACTTTTTTATTGGATGTGGAATTTGCGCGTAAAAACAGAACGACTGCTTTTCAAAGTACACGAGAACGTCTCTTCATAATCAATGTTCATTTTCAGAAACCAAAGCGTAGACTTTTCTGAATATCGAACAGAATCTACTTCACTATTCTACTTGAAATAAAAAAAACTATGTACGATTTTTTTTCTCAAAACCAACTCTATATCGTTCTGTCCATTGTTCTTATCTGTTGGTTTGGAATATTTGGATACTTAAGGAAATTAGATAAACGAATTTCGGAAATCGAACAATCACAAAAATAAATACTCAAAAAAAAATATGAAACTTAAAATTATCTTTGGAAGCATTGCGATATTAGCAATTCTTGTTTTTCTTGCAATGAATTTTATGGAAAGCAAAATTGAATATGGCACCATTTCTATTGCAAAAGAAAATGGAAAACTGATACAAATAAAAGGCGCGTGCGTGCAGGAAAAAGAATCGTTCTATGATGCACAAAACAATCAATTCGTATTCTATATGAAAGACGACGACGGTCAAGAAACAAAAGTAATATACGATGGAGCAAAGCCGAATAATTTCGAACTTGCCGAAGCGGTCGTCGTCAAAGGACGTTATTACGACGGAGTATTTCACGCAAAAGATATACTCACGAAATGTCCGTCAAAATATGAAGGGAATGCGGAACAAATGAAAAAAACTCTCTAACATACTTCTTGTAACTAATGTGCGTTCGGAGTTTTTCGGAACGCAAATTGGTAATTTGCAATTTACAATTTACAATGCTCCTATGATTGGTCGCTCTCTCATCATTTTCAGTTTCGTTTCCATCATCATTTCCGCAACAGCGTATTTTTTTGCGCTGAAAAAAAAATCCAACGAACATCTGCAACTTGCGCGAATAAGTTTCCACGGTTCAGCAATTTCTGTTATCCTCGGTTCGTTTCTGCTGTTGTACTTCATTCTTACACATCAGTTTCAGTATTCGTATGTGTGGAATTACAGTTCGACGGATTTGCCGCTGCATCTGCTTCTCTCAACGTTTTACGCTGGACAAGAAGGAAGTTTTATGCTGTGGGCGTTGTACACAACCATCATCGGCATTGTTCTTCTTGGCTATTCCTCAAAAAAAGGATGGGAAGTTGAAGTAATGTTCGTATTCAATCTTGTGTTAGGGTTTTTACTGCTGATGCTCGTAGTAAAAAATCCGTTTGCATATATATGGGATACGTTTCCGGAAGATTTAATTCACACAGGTGCGCTTCCGCAATCGGAAGGAAATGTTGTTTGGCTTGACGAAGCACAAGGAATTTGGGCGCAATTTCCAACGGAAGGAAAAGGATTGAATCCGTTGTTGCAAAATTATTGGATGGCGATTCATCCGCAAATTTTGTTTTCCGGATTTTCTTCCATGTCGGTTCCGTACATTTTTGCCGTTGCTGCGCTCCTTCGGAAAGAATATCAAACGTGGATTCCCGTTGCGAAACCATGGATTGTTTTTGGAACAGGAATTTTGGGATTAGGAATTATTCTCGGCGGATTTTGGGCGTACGAAACGCTCGGTTGGGGAGGATATTGGGGATGGGATCCGGTCGAAAATTCTTCGCTGGTTCCTTGGCTTATAGGACTTGCTTCGGTTCACACAATGATGTCGCAAAGGAAAATGGGTTCGTTTGTGCGCACAAATTTTGTGCTGAGTATTTTGTGTTTTGTCCTTGTGTTGTATTCAACATTTCTCACGCGAAGCGGAGTTCTTGGCGATACATCTGTTCATTCGTTTGTCGACCCGGGAATGTGGGCGTACTGGATTTTATTGAGCGTGTTAGTTTCTTTTGCATTGCTGGGTTTTGGTTTACTGTTGGTGAGAAATAGCGCAATGCCAAAAATTCCCGTTGAACATTCTTTCCTTTCGCGCGAGTTTGCAATTTTTCTTGGAGCAACATTGCTTTCGTTCACAGCATTATTTATTTTAGTTGGAACTTCATCACCGATTATCACGACAATTCTTTCCGGAAAAACTTCTGCGATTGATATTTCCTACTACGCAAAAACATCGCTTCCGTTCGGTATTGGAATTGCATTCCTGATGGGATTTGGACAATTGCTTTGGTGGAGAAATTCACAGTCGTCATCGTTGCTGAAAAGTTTATTGGCGCCGATGGTGTTTGCATTTATTTTTTCCGTTGTTCTGTTCTTTGCCGGAATGAATGACGCACTCATCATATTATTTATTTTCTTTTCTGCATTTGCGCTTGCGGTAAACGTAATTGTTGGCTATCGCATTATCAAAGGAAGTCCAAAATATTCCGGCGGAACAGTTGCACACATTGGAATGGCGCTGATGTTTATCGGATTTGTTACATCGTCGCGATACGATGATAAACAAACGGTTTCGTTGGAAGAAGGAAAAACTCTATCTGTTTTAAATCATTATCAACTTACGTTTCTTGGATATCAACCGATGGAACAGGAAAAATATTCGTTCAATATTCGCGTCGAAAAAGATGGAGTAGCAGAAATTGTGTCGCCGGTAATGTACTTCAGTAAATTTACGAACGGTTTGATGCGTATTCCGGATATTCTCAATCAAGTAACGCAGGATTTTTACATTGCGCCCGTTTCGCTTGAAACACCGGAACGCACATCGAAAGGAGAAATTCTTACATTCAAAAAAGGAGAGATGAAGAAATTTGACGGAATGAATGTTACCTTTGTTGATTATGATTTCAGCGACGAGGAAAAAGGAAAAATGGTAACGCAAGCACGCGAAGTGCAAATCGGCGCGGATTTTGTTGTGGAAAAAAACGGAGTGAAAGAAAACATAAAACCATTGTTCACAATGGAAAACGGAGAAGTGCAATATCTCCCCGCAAAACTTTCATCGGGATATGTGTTCACGATTAGCAAAATAACTCCCGATAAAGAAAACACAGAAAATTCTTCTGTGGAAATTTCCATTGCTCATTCTCAAGGAATTTCTGAAACGCCGAAGAAAGATACGCTCATTATCGAAGCAAGCGTGAAACCGTACATCAATCTTGTTTGGCTGGGAACGATCATCATGGTTCTCGGATTTTTTGTTACCGTTGTGAGAAGGTTAGATGAAGCGCGAAAGAAAGAATAAGAAAAATTACAATATCGGTTCAACATTTCGACGTTCAGCGATTTGTAGGTTTTCTTCTATAAAAAGTTCAAGAAATTTGAAATTTTTTATTGGTAGTGTTCTGAAAATTGAGTTTATTTTTCCCACTTTTTTTTGAGGCTCGCTTTTAATCCACGTTTGTAATCCTTCTGTTTTTCAGGAAATAATACTTACGTTTTTTTTTCATATTATTTTTTCGATGAAGTTTCATTACCTCCTGATAATTTTTGTACTTCTCGTACAAAACTTCGCTTACAATTCGCAAAAACATAGTTCGCAAAGTATAGCAACTCCGATAACAGAACGTAACCATCGTTCTGTTCTTGACCCTGCGATTCAGGAACTCGTGAATCAAGTAGATTCTTCAAAAATTTTTGCAACATTAGCGCGATTGGAAGCGTTCAAAACCCGTTATGCAGGAAATGCTTCCGGTCGAGATTCGCTTGCACGTGCGCGCGATTGGTTGATTCAACAAGTTACGTCGTTCGGCTACTCGGATGTTCAACAGCATACGTTTACGCAAGGAGGAAATCAACTGCAAAATATTATTGTTACAAAAACTGGAAGTGTTTTTCCCGATTCCATCATCATTCTTTGCGGACATTACGATTCGGTCAATGGTCCCGGAATAAATGATAACGGAACAGGCGTTGCGATAACGTTAGAAGTTGCGCGCATCGTTTCGGCAAAACAATGTGATTTTACGATTCGTTTTATTTTCTTTTCTGCTGAAGAACAAGGACTTGTCGGAAGCAATGCGTATGTGCAGCAAGTTGTAGTTCCGCAACAGCACAAATTGAAACTTGTCATCAACATTGACGAAGTTGGCGGTATTCGTGAAAATCCTACGAACACGATTAAAGTTGAAAAAGATAACGATAACAATCCTTCGGGAAATAATGCGGCGTCTGCATTTTATACGGATTCGCTTGCATCGTTGACAAGAATGTATTCTGCATTGCAAACAACTATTACGAACGCATTCGGAAGCGATTATATTCCGTTTGAAAATGCAGGATTTGTCATTACGGGTTATTATGAATTTTTTCAGACGCCGCATTATCATCAGCAAACGGATTCGCTTTCGCACGTTGACGTTCGCTATGTAAAAGAAATTTGCAAAGGAACCGTTGCAGGAATTGCCGTATTTGCCGGAATGAAAAAGAAATTTCTTACGTTGTATCATTCTCCGCTTTCTCCTTCGCAAGATACGGCGAGCGATTACTCGTTTCACGTCGTTGCGCGAAGTTCTTCTCCCATAACCACAGCAAAAGTTTTCTATTCCATCAATCAATCATCGTATAATTTTTCGAGCGTTACTTACAACGGAATGCAAAACGATACGCTTCTTTTCAGCGGAAGTATTCCCAAACAAAATTACGGAACAACGATTCGATACTATTTGCATTTCATCGGAGAAGACAGCGCAATGGCGTTGCTTCCTGCGGATACTTCCAATCCGTTTGCGTTTCAAATTCTTCCCGATACAATTTTTCCGAACATTGTTCATACGCCGCTTTCCTCTGTTTCCACGTTCGATTTTCCTTTGCCCATTTCTTCAACGATTTCCGACGAGAATGGAATTCGCATCGCATATATTGAATGGACAAAAAATAATGAATCGTTCATAGATACGATGGAAGAAATTTCGCAAAATACTTGGCGTGGAATTTTAGACGGCAATGTTCTTGCCGGCGATAGTATTGCGTATGCGATTTTTGCACGTGATAATTCACTGCGACATAATCTTTCCCGCTTTCCGCACAATGGAACAATTCAATTTCGTGTGTTGCAATCGTTGCTGCTGCTTCACTCGCAGGAAAGCGACAGCGGAAATTTTTCTCCGAACAACGATTGGCAATTTGGAAATCCAACAACCGGCGATATTCCTTCTTCACCAACGGGAATGGAAATTTGGGGAACCAATCTCAATGGAAATTATTCCAACAATGTAACTTCATTATTAGCAACGCCGTTTGTTTCGCTTTCGGAAAAACGAAATGCTGTGCTTGTGTTCAAACATTATTTTCGAACAGAGCCGGGAAACGACGGAGGAAACGTGCAAATATCCGTGAACGGAAATCCTTTTCAATTGTTGATTCCACAAGGCGGATATCCGTATGCCAACGTGAACGCATTAAGTGCGCCGGGATTTTCGGGAAATTCATTTCAATGGAAAGAAGAACGTATCCATCTGAGTTCGTTTGGAACAGATTCGGTAAAATTCTTATGGAAATTTTCGAGCGATGCGCTCACAAGTTTTCGCGGATGGTACATTGACGCAGTGCGTCTTGATTATTTACCCGATTCGACGTTTGTTGTTGTCAGCGAGAACGCACAAATTGTTCCCGAAGGAATTTCGTTGGAGCAGAATTTTCCGAATCCGTTTAATCCGAAAACGAATTTCAGATTTCAGATTTCAGATTTCGGATATGTTACGTTGAACGTTTATGATGTTCTTGGAAAAGAAATTGCAACGGTGATCAATGATTTTTTACAAGCGGGACTATATAGTGTCGTTTGGGATGCAAGCGAAGTACCAAGTGGCGTATATTTCTATCAATTAAAAACGGAAAAAGAACAGTTGATGAAAAAATTGCTACTGCTGAAGTAAAATGAAATCACTATTCGCAACCAACAATTTTTAATTCACTTAATTCAAATAAAATCTCTTGGAGAAATTAACAATGTATTCTTCATTTCGTTCAAACGCAATAGTTGCAGCATTATTATTGTTCGCAACTACGATATTCGCAAGCGTTCCTCAAAAAGGAATTCCCCGTCAACAAGATTTTGGAAAACCGTCGAATGTGTATGCGACGCAAAATGCAGAAATAGATGCACATACGGGAATTCCGCGCGCATTATGGAATATTAACGCTGGTCCGTACTCGGGAACCGCCGTTGAAATTGCACGACAATTTCTTTCGGAAAATTCCGGAATGTTCCAGATGCGAAGCGACCTTTTCGATTTAACTTCTGTGCGGTTGCAGGAAAATTTTGGTGTATCGCACGTGAGTTTTTTTCAAAGCGTCAATAATGTTCCGGTGTTCCGAAGCGATGTGGTTGTGAGTATCAATCAGCAGAATATTGTAACATTTGTTTCGAATAATTATCAACCGAATATTTCCATTGAAACAACCCCAGTGCTTTCTCAAGGAAACGCATTACAAATTGCAAAAGAGCATTTGACTATTTCCGGAAGAATAATTTCGGAACCCAAAATTGAGTTGATGATTTATGCTGAAGAAGAAATACCAATTCTTTCGTATCGTGTTTCCATTTTTGCAGAAGAACCGTTGGGAGATTGGGAAGTTTTTGTGAATGCTATGAATGGTGGAATCGTTTCATCGAGAGATAATGCAATTTATGAAAAACAGAATCGTAATTCAGTTCAGAAAAAAGCAACCGGAAGCGGATATATTTGGGACCCGGATCCGTTGACAAGTTCAGGACAATATTATGGAACTCCCGGATATGTTGACCCAGGTGGGAATGATGCAGATACCCCGGAATTAAACGCACAACGAAAACTTGTAACATTACAAGATATCACGTTTACCGGAAGTGTTTATAAACTGGAAGGACCACATTGTAAATTACTTGATTTCGAATCGCCGACTGAAACATTTCCAACGCCATCTAATCCGGATTCGTTTCAATTTCTCCGTTCGCAACAAGGATTTGAAGATGTGATGGTGTATTTCTGGATTGATTCCAGTCAGCGTTATATGCAATCACTCGGTTTTGATAGTATTCAAAATCTTCCCATTGAATGTGACCCGCATGGATTAAGTGGAGCAGATAATTCGCATTATGTTCCTTCCACAAATCGTCTTGCGTGGGGCGAAGGCGGAACGGATGATGATGAAGATGTAGACGTTATTTGGCACGAATATGGACATGCAATTCATTATGGAATAAACCCTAATTGGGGTGGCGGAGAATCAGGGGCAATTGGTGAAGGGTTCGGAGATTATTGGGCGGGAAGTTATTCGCGCGCAATCAACGATTCGTTTAATATTAGCAGAGAGAAAGTTTTTACGTGGGATGCCGGTTTTACAAGTTCTCTCACGGGAACTTTTTGGGCCGGAAGAACTCTCATTGATACACGTCCTTATCCTGCAGGAGGAGTTGGTGGATGGCAAATTCACGATGCGGGACAAATTTGGTCAAGTGTGCTTCTTCTTATTTGGAAGGATATCGGTCGCGAAGTTACTGATAGACTTGTACTGAAAAGTCATTACTATTTATCAACAAGTCCAACGATGCGACAAAATGCGCAAGCGGTAATTCAAGCAGATAGAGATATTTATGGCGGTGCGCACATTCAGCAAATTGTGAATCGTTTTGGTTCGCGCAATTTTGTCAATCCTTTGGAATATATTCCGCAAATCAATCATACCAAATTGGTGGATACGGAAAATTTGAATGGACCGTACACTGTGAAAGCAATAGTACTTCCGGGACTTGCACCGCTTAACCAAAGCACGATAAAAGTTTTTTACGGAAGAACAACTTCGTTCACTGATTCCGTGCAGCTTCTCCCAACGGGAAATCAAAATGAATATGCAGGAAATATTCCGGGAAACGGATTATCGGCAACATATCGGTATTATGTTATTGTTAAAGATTCAAATGGAGCATCAGCAACTTCGCCTGCAAATGCGCCGATGCAGTTTCATCAGTTTTATGTTGGATTAGATACCGTTCAGCCGACGATTACGCATTTCCCGTTGCGAAATCAGGGAATTATTCGTTGGCCCGCAAAACTTACTGCGCAAGTATCGGATAATCTTGGTGTGGATTCAGTTTGGGCGGATTATTTTGTGAACACGCCGGCAACTTCGGGTTCATTTCCACTTGTTCAACAACAGGGAAATAATTATGCAGGAGTTTTTGATATAGATACAACAGAAATAGAAGTTGGTGATTCTGTTTTTTACAAAGTACAGGCAAAAGATATTTCTGTAACGGGAAATATATCCACTTCACCAGTACTGGGATTTCATAAATTCGCAATTATTGAAACCAAAGGAACTGTACTAGTCGTAGATGACGATACTTCTTCTTCTCTTTCGAAAAAAGAAACGGAAAAAGGCTTCAATAACGTTGCTGAAAATACATCGGCAAGTCGTTCATCCAATCTTTTCAGCACAGCACTGACGGAATCAGGTTATCTTGTTGATATCAAAAAAATTGGAGATGTCAATGTTGCAACATTTGACGATTATGATATTGTTGTAACAACAAGCGGAATCAACGTTGACCCGATGCGACGCGTCGAAGTTCGTCAAGCGTTAATTTCCCGCGTACAACAAGGAAAGAAAACGTGGATTGAAGGCGGCGAAGTCGGTTACGATTTTCGTTATCAAACGACGGAACTGGATAAACCATTTCGTCAGCAGGTTCTGCACGATAGTTCGTGGACTGCTGATAACAGCGCAGGCGATGTTACGTTTGTGATTCCGAATCATCCGATGTTCACCACGCCGCATCAAATTTCTGCGCCGATTACGTTTACCACGCGTTCAACGTATGCAGATAAAGATGCAATGAGTATCAATCCTAATGATGCAGGAACGGTTCGCATTGGTTCGTGGAGCGCGCAATCGAACTACGCAAGTATTCTTGTGTGGAACAATACAGGAAATATGAATGCGGGAAAAATCATTTTCACGATGCTTGCTGTTGGTTCTATTACGGATTCTGTTGTTGCCAAAAAACTGATTGAAAATGGAATTGAATTTCTTTTAGCGCCCGATACGGAACCATTTTTAGGATTGAATGAAACATTTGAAGTCGCAACATTTCCTCCTGCAGGATGGAGAAGCGTCATTGTTACCGGCGATTCCGGATGGCGAATGACAACGGCGTCTGCACATTCGGGGAATCGCGCCGCATTCTGCGAACATCAATCGCCGGATACGACAATTTCTATGGGAAGTAAAATGCTCATCACGAAAAAAGTCAATCTTACCGGAGGTTCCAATACGCTGAAATTCTGGGTTCGTCGCGCATATCCGTTTGCTTATCCTCCCGATACGTTGTTTGTCAAACTTTCGACAACAGATAGTTTGCCTTCAAGTTTTTCAACAACGGTGTATAAATGTTACACGGGAGATACGAATTCCGGAAATCCGAATATTTATTCGACAGTGTATAAACAGTTTAAAGTTTCACTCGGAAATTATTCCGGCGCAGCATTTCTTGCGTTCGACCATCAAGATTACGACGGACAAGCGTTGTCTATAGACGACGTGAAATTAGAAGTTGTTGACGATGTTGAAGAATACGCGAAAATCAATCCAACATCATTTGTGTTGGAACAAAATTATCCGAATCCATTTAATCCATCAACAATGATTTCGTTTTCATTGCCGCAACAAGCAAAAGTTGAACTGAAAATTTTCAATATTCTTGGACAAGAGATTACGACACTCGTCAATGAAGTTCTTGAAAGCGGAAATTATCGCGCGGAATGGAATACGACGTCTGCAATTCCCAGCGGAGTTTATTTTTACAGAATGGAAGCAGTATCTACAGATGGAAATAAACCGTTTTCACGGATAAAAAAAATGGTAATTCTCAAATAATTTTTTATCATTGCAGGGAACATTTTCGTTTGTTCCCTGCAATGATTATGCAACAATCCCAATAATTCAAAACATCGAGGAAAATTATGTTCTCATTACAATGGTGGAAAACATTTGTCATGTTTTCTTTTCTTCTCATCAGTATGCAATCACTTCTTGCTGGAACGATTGACCCGTTCCTTGCAGAGAAATTAAAATCTGCCTCCGCCGTTGAAAAAGTTCCTGTCATCATCTATATGCGCGAGCAAGTAGATTTGAAAGCGATGGAACAACTGCTTCAGCAATCGGTTCCCGCTGGCGAACGGATTCCGGTTGATATTCGTTACAGAACAATTATTACTGCATTGCAGGAAGTTGCTGAACGAACGCAACCGAATTTTGTACAGAAATTACGCGCGCACGAAACCAACGGTGTCCTTTCCGATGTCCAGCAATTTTGGATTCGTAATTTAATAGTCGTCAGCGCAATTCCGCAAGTCATCGAAGAAATTTCGCAATTACCGGAAGTGGAAACAATATATCTCGATGGTATTTTACAACGCGACCTTCCCTTACATTCCGCTCCAGCAGATGCGCTTGTCAGCGGAAGCGAACCCGGACTTCGCGCAATTAACGCTCATAAATTATGGGAAATCGGAATTACCGGATTAGGAAGAATCGTTATGAATATTGATACGGGAGTTGAAGGAAATAATCTTGCGTATAAAACCCGATGGAGAGGCGCGCTTCCCGGCATTTTACCCACGTGGGCTTGGTTTGACCCTGCAAATCATACAATTTTTCCAACAGATGGCGACGGTTCATCGCAGCACGGAACGCACACGATGGGAATAATGTGCGGAAGATACGATTCCGTGAATGACACACTTGGCGTTGCTCCCGATGCAAACTGGATTGCATCCAATTCGTTAATCGGAGGAAGTCCGCATACGTCGCGCTCCATTGCATCGTTTCAATGGGCGGCAAATCCCGATAGCAATATCAACACGATGGATGATGTTCCGGATGTCATCAATAATTCTTGGTACGACCCGAATGTTTCTTCCACCGAATGTAGCGGAGCATCGGGATATTATGATGTGATTGATGCCATTGAAGCGTTGGGAACTGCTGTAGTTTTTTCTGCAGGAAATAATGGTCCTGGTGCATCAACAATTACACCGCCGAAAAACCGTTTAACGACGGCTGTGAATATTTTCAGCGTTGGTGCATTGGATGCAAATACTGCTGGATATCCGATTGCAAGTTTTTCAAGCCGCGGACCATCTGTTTGTACGGGTCCTGATTCGTTACGTATCAAACCGGAAGTTTCTGCACCGGGAGTAAACGTGCGTTCTTCTTCGGGAACCAGCGGCTATCGTTATCTCGATGGAACATCAATGGCGGCGCCTCACGTTTGCGGAGCAATTGCGCTTCTTCGACAAGCCGCGCCGTTTTTAACCGGAACAGAATTGAAATATTATTTATATAATAACGCTGTGGACTTAGGAGATCCGGGAGAAGATAATACTTTCGGAAGAGGAATAATTGATGTGTGGAAAACATATCTCGCATTGCCTTTGAACATCGGAAAAGTCGAAGGACAAATCACGAGCAACGGCAATCCGCTCAACGGAGTGAAAGTAGATTTTGTGGAAGATATTTTGCAAATTTCTTCTTCCACCAATGCAGAAGGAAAATATATTGTTGCCGCAAGAATTGATACGCCGCATACTTCGGCAACGTACACGATTCGCGCAGAGAAATTTGGTTTTCTCACATATACAAGTGCCGTAACAATTTTTCTTGATGATACGGTAACCAAAAATATCGTTATGTCTCCTGCTCCCGGCGGAACGTTGCAAGTTCATACGTACGATAATAATAATAATCCAATTCGTGCAAACGTGAAAGTATTTTTTTCCGGTCAAACAGTCATTGATGATATTACCGATTCCGTAAGCGGTATGTATTCTACGCCGCTTCCGACGGGAACATATAAAGTAATCATTGACGCTCCTTCACCGTTTGCAACGTATACCAATGCAAACGTTGTTGTGAACGAAAATCAAACAACGCAACTGAATACGTTGATGCGTTATGTTGCGGAGCGATTGATAATATTGTTGCAGGATTTTGGGATGATTTGGAAATCGTCGGAACAAGCAAGATTTACTACGGAACGCACGGCGGAAATTTTGTGATTCAGTGGATGAATATTCAGCGATACAGCGGGAATCTTGCAGAATATTCGTACGAATATATTCTCAAACCGAGCGGCGAAATTCTTGTGCAGTATTTAGCAATGGGAATCAGCGGAGGAACACTTTCCAGTTCAACAATCGGCATTGAAAATCAAACAGGAACTGTTGGTTTGCAAGTTGCATACAATGCAGCATATCTTCACAACGAACTTGCGCTCCGTTTTTTCGCTCCCGATGCAATTTGGATTACGGAAGAACCGGTAACGGGAACATTGCTTCCTCACGCGAATCAAAATATTTCCGTTACGTTCAATGCAAGCGGGCTTTTTGTTGATACAACATACAAAGCCAACTTGTTTTTAGAAGCAAATCATCCCGATGTTTTCGGTTCATCGAAAATATCAGCGAGTTTACGTGTTGCATTTGCAGATTCCGCATTGCTTCTTGTCAATAAAAGTTCGTTCGATTTTGGCGCCGTTCCTCTTTTTGAAACAAGAAAAGAAACGCTCAAAGTAACAAACGGAGGAATGACAACGTTAACGGTTTCTTCGATGACAACGACCAATTCCGATTATTCCGTGAATCCAACGAACGGAACAATTACAACGGGAAATACTATCAATGTTGTTGTTGCATATCATCCGACGCTTTCCGGAATGGATACGGGAAGAATTATCATTCAAAGCAATTCGCAATTTACACCGCGACTTGATGTTTTACTCAACGGTTCTTCTTACGGTATTGCAAGAATTGTTCTGCATCCGAATACCTTTTCCTTTGTTTCGCAAGCGACAAACGATACGCTTCGAAAGAAAATGTACATACTCAATACAGGTTCGGATACGCTTCGATATTCTGTAGAAGAAAAAACGGCGAGCAGTTCCGCAAGTAATAATAAAGGAAAAGGAGGTCCCGATGCGTTCGGTTATGTGTGGCGCGATAGTGATGAACCCGGCGGTCCCGATTTCGCATGGAATGATATTCGCACATTCGGAACTGCAGTAACCGTTGCCAACAATGGAATCGCAGGTCCATTTCCATTAGGTTTCGATTTCAAATTTTATGGAACGAATTACAACGAAGTTCGCATTACCGGAAATGGATTTATTGGTTTTGGAACAACGTCAATCGGATTTTCCAATACCACCATTCCTTCTTCCGGCGCGCCGAACAATGCGTTGTTTGGTTTCTGGGAAGATTTGAATCCCGAAACTTCCGGCGGTGAAGTGCATTATTTTGCAGACGCCGTGAATCATTTGTTTATTGTGCAGTTCACTAATGTTGCCCGCGCGAATGATGCCGGAAGCCGCGTAACATATCAAATGATTTTGAATGCTAACGGCGATGTAAAATTTCAATATCAATCAATGGTGGGAGTTTTAAATTCGGCAACGATTGGAATTGAAAACGCAAGCGGAAGCGTCGGTTTGTTAGTTGCGTATAATCAAAACTACGTTCACGATAACTTGGCGATTCTTTTTACGACAGACAAAATTTCTTGGCTTTCACCGAGCAGAATGGAAGGAACGATTATTCCCGGCGATAGTCAATCCGTTGATATTCGCGTACATCCCGCGAGAATGATACCGGGAAATTTTGCGGCGCGATTGAAAGTGCAAGGCAATTCTCCCGATACGGTGTTTGCGTTCGTGAATCTTGAAGTATTAGTTGGCGTGAACGAAATTCTTTCCGAAATTCCAAAGCAATTTCAATTGTTCCAAAACCATCCGAATCCCTTTAATCCATCAACGATTATTTCGTTCGGATTGCCGGAACAAGCAAACGTAACACTTCGAATCTTCAATGTTTTGGGACAAGAAGTTGCAACGATTGCAAACGGAATTGTTGATGCAGGAACACATAACGTTGAATGGAATGCAAGTGCCGTTCAGTCAAGCGGAATTTATTTTTACCGTTTGAATGTAACACAAAACGGCAATGTGCGTTATACAGATACAAAGAAACTGTTGCTACTGAAATAAGTTGTAAAACTTTTTTCCGAAATAGTTAAATCAAAACCCGTTTAAGAAAATTCTTGAACGGGTTTTTTGATTTTGTACGAATGAATCGTCCTAAAATACGTTGACAGGTTTTTAGGAATCTGTGATGATGCCGAACTTGATGTTGTTACTTCTTATTTCTTCTTACACCAGAACACGTACATTCCTTTAAACGTATCAGGAAATTGTTCTTCAAATTTTTCCCAATACTCAAGCGTTGAAAACGCATTTTCTTGCGGAAACATTTTTGAAAATTCGTTTGCTGTTGTAACGCTTGTTTCAAAAAAAAGGAATTGCAAACCTGCGTTTTCAAGAAGCGCGAGCAACGACGGGAGCGTGTACGTATGTTCCTGCACGTGCATCAAAAAATCGCGGCACATACTCAGCGAATAAAAATCCCACGCAGTTGTAACTTTTCGTAATGGAGCATCGTTGGGAAGTTGTACGATGAATTGGCGGAGTTTGCGCAAATCGGAGAGTGTTGCATTCCATCCGTTTTCTCGCATTAGTGCGTTCACGGAAGAAAGATGTTGTCTTGCTTTTTGGCTGTATAATCCAAGTTTGATGAAACCGTCTTGAGTGAGAACGCTTGTGAGGGAGCGTAATCCATCGAGCGGATGGTGTAAATGATGAAGTACGCCGACGCTTTCGATGTAGGGAAATTTTTTATCGAGTGATGGTAATTCGAGAATATCCGCTTGTTGAAATGTAATGTTCTGCACTTGAAAATGTTCCGCCATGCGTTTTGCGTAACTTAAACTTGCTTTGCTTAAATCGAGTGCAAGCAGCGAACTGTTTTTTATTTTATACGCCAAATGAATCGGATGACGTCCCGTTCCGCATCCTGCGATTAAAATAGAAATGGGATATGCAAACGAAGGTAACATTCCGAACGGAATTCGTCTTCGCAAATACATTTCGAAATTTTCCCGCGCGCTCAATACCATGCTGTTCCATCGCGGGTAAGGATTTTCTTCGTATTGCTCGCGCACACGGAGAGAAATTTCGTTTTCAATGCTTGTCAGCGTTGGAATGGTTTCTGCAAGTTTTTGCTCTTGATAAAAATGAACAATGTGTTCGCGAATAATATGTTGCACGGGTGAACTCCATTGCGACATTCCGACATTGTGCATCCGCTTCCAGTTTTGTAACGTCGAAAGCGGCGCAAACAACGAATAGACGGCAAGCGTTTGTTCCATCGCAAGCGGATTTGACGCATCATCCGAAAGTTGTGTTTCGATGAATGATTTCATCGCTTGCATTCGTTGCTCTGCTTCATCCGATACAAAAAAAACATATTCGTTGAGAAAACAATGGCGCGCAAGTTGTGTGATAAATGCAAGAGGAACAGTTGCATTTTCATGCTGTTCGCGCTGGGGATCGAAGGAAAACAGTATCAATGTTCGCAACGTTGTTAAAACATTTTCCAGTTCAATATCGCAATACACCATTCGCGGAAGTGATGCAAGGAAAAGCGCGTCATTCAAGAAATGCTGGATATCGTGTTCAGAAAAAAACGAATTGTTTGTGGTTCTTTCCGTCGCGTCGAACGAATTCAGCAATGCTATGATACGAGGAAATGAATGGCGCGTTCTTAAAATCTGAACAACGTGTCGCGCGAGCACTTGCAAATCTATCGTATCACTGCTGCACATTTCGATGAAGATGTTCCGTAATCCATCGGGAACCGTTTCAAATTTTATTTCTTTGAGTATTTCTGCAAGCGAGACGAAAAGAATTTGTCGTTGACGAACGATGTTCAATCCTTCTATCAGCACGCGCATGGCATCGGGAAGTCGCTCCATTTTTTTGTAACAAAATGCCAGATGTTTTCGCGCGTGAACATTGTATGGATTTGATAACAACGCGCGCTCGTAACAGTTTTTTGCAAGTCCCGTTTTTCCTATGGTTGTGTACACATCACCCAAGAACATTTGCGCATCCAAGAATTGCGGATGAGCGGATAACGCGCGGAGGAGTGCTGTTTCCGATTGTGAAATTTTTCCCGATAAAAAATGCATCATTCCTTGCACATAATGCGCTTCTGCAAGATTTTTGTTGAACGAAAATGCTTTATCGCAAAAACGTTTCGCTTCTTCCGTTTTCTGTTGCGCAAGAAGAACTGTTGCATATCCCGCGTATGCTTCTGCATAATCTTGTTTCAAACGAATGGCAACGCTGTATGCAAGTAACGATTCGTTCAATTTTTCCATTTGCAGAAACGCATATCCTAAATCGCAATAGTAGTTTGGTTGTTGGGAAACGGCGCACGCATGCGATAAATATTTTATTGCGGCTTCGTTATTTCCGGTGAAGAGTGCGATAGTTCCAACGAGATGCAGAAGTTCGGCATTCGTTGGTTCTTGCAGAAGAAGTTCTTGACATACGCGTTGCGCTTCAGCAATGTTTTTTTTTCTGAACAATTCTTGCGCGCGCGTGAGCGAAGAAGAGAGGGAGGATTGCGATTTCAATACAATGCGTTGAGAATGTTTGGTTGCTATGAACTTTTCACTGCAAGCGGAGTTTGTGTTTCAGTGGCAATGCGATGTTTGTGTGCTTTGCGAGCAAGCCACGCATGTTTCAAAGAAAGGTACGAAGTGAATCCGAATCCCGATAAAAATAATATTTGAAACGGTAATGCGGCAATCTCCACGTAATACAATGACATAAAGATTCCCACAAGAAAATACAGTGCAAGCAGCGATTCGAAGATGACACTGAATGAAACGTTGAGCGGAACATATTTCTTGGTGAGCCATTCTGTTTCCAACGTTTGTGTTTTTTGTTTGCTGAATGAATCGCGCGAAACATTGTATTTGGGTGTGCGCACAAATTCCGATTTCTTTTTGAATAATCCTTCGATAACTGCACGAGTGTTATTGACAGCAAACCCCATACTTCCCGCCATAAATACCGGAAAGAGCAGCAAACGTTTTCTCCAATCGGTGTATAATTCTTTTTGTGCATACATATAGAATAAAAACGAGCCGATGAATGCAAGCACAAAGATAGACATAATTTGAAAATACGTTTCAAATCCGCCTTGATGTTTGATGAAGACGATCGGAACATTCAACATTCCTGCAAGTAATATAAACGGGAACACAATGTTATTCGTCAAGTGAAATGTTGAATGAATTTTGTGTTTGAAAGAAAGTTGTGAACGCCAAACATTCCATAACATTTTTCTCGCTACTTCCACTGCGCCTTTTGTCCAGCGAAATTGTTGATTCTTCAGCGCATTGATTTCCGAAGGAAGTTCTGCTGGCGAAGTTACATACGGCAAGAATTTAAATTTCCATCCGCGAAGTTGCGCGCGATAACTCAAATCCAAATCTTCGGTTATCGTATCCGCTTCCCAATTTCCCGCATCGTAAATACACGACTTGCGCCAAATTCCTGCTGTTCCGTTGAAGTTGATAAAATATCCGGCTTTGTTGCGCACGTTTTGTTCCATCATAAAATGTCCATCGAGAGCCATTGCTTGCGCGCGGGTGAGAAGCGAATGGTCATCATTCAAATGCTCCCAACGCGTTTGCACCATTCCAATTTTTTCATCTGAAAAATATGGCAACGTTTTTTCTAAAAAATCTGGATAAGGAATAAAATCTGCATCGAATATTGCAATGAATTCTCCACGTGCCGTTTCCATTCCGAACTTGAGTGCGCCGGCTTTATATCCTTGTCGCGAACCGCGGCGAATATGTTTAATATCAAATCCCATTCGTTGATAGCGCGTTACTGTTTCTGAAACAACAAGCGATGTTTCATCCGTTGAATCATCGAGAACTTGAATCTCCAACTTTTCTTTTGGATATGAAATATTGCAGCATGATTCAATCACGCGTTTCGCAACATATAATTCATTATAGATTGGAAGTTGCACGGTAACAGTTGGAACATTATTGCCGTTGGTTGAAACGAGCGATTGCGGTTCTTCCATTTCGTCGTATTGATGTTTGAGATGATGATACACCATCATAAATGCATGCGCGCTGAATGTGAACAATACACACAATGAAATAAAATATGCGCCGAGAATTATGTTTTCAATATTTGCAATGTTCATTTAATTGTTTTGATTTTTTTCGTTTTGTAAAAATTTTTACGCGGAGTAATGAAGTTTTGTTTTCATCACTCCATTACTCCATTACTCCATTTCTATAATCCCAATTATACCAAGTGAATCATTACCATCCCGAAACAGTTTGAAGCAAAATATCTTCCGAAATTTTTTCGAGCGCTTCGTCTATACCTTTCGTGCGTTCAGCAATTCCGCTTCCTGTTTCGTAATTTCCCCAGTTGGAAAAACTTTTCTCCCACATTTTTTTCTTCAACACTTTATCGTAAAACGAAGCGGAAACCGTGATTGTAATTTTTCTTTTTGAAACCGTTTCACCGGGATTCACAACGGCGGGAGCATCATTCACACTTGTTATATTTCCTTGCAAATCCGCATCCGAAGTTGTTTTCTCGCCGATTTGCAAACTGTTATCGCTTTGAATTTTTTCAATCAACTTGTTTGTGAATTTCTCTCTCAAGTTCGGCTCGCCAAATCCGCTTTGGTCGTCGAAGAGCGGAATCGCAACCGTTTTCAAATGCGGTGGAACAGAACTTCCGGTGAATGAGTACGAACAACCAGCGTAGAGCGTAGAGCAGAAAACTAATAGTATTGCAGTGAATCGTAATTCGTAATTCGTAATTCGTAATTTGTCAATATACTTCATCGTGCGTCCCGAATGATTCTAATAAAATTACTTCTTTGCCTTCTATTTGAGAGAAACTAAATACAATTCTTAAATCATAACCAACGTTACAAGAAAATGAGTCGCCAAATTTTCCTTTTAACTTATGCGTTTTCAATTGTGGTTGAAATGGGTTTTCAGACAATTAACTGAGCGTTTCGTAAATTGTATCGCTTTCTTCCGTATGCTTCTTCAAATATCTGTTCACGTCACGAACAAACTTGCTTGACGGAAACAAACGCATTTTCATTTGAGAAGTTCTTTCATAAGTTCTTCGGGAGTCATCGAAGAAATTTTCCCTTCCGCAAATTCTTTTCTTGCCGAACGAATATCACTCAATATTTCTTCGCGACGTTGCTCAATTACTCGGCGATGAAGTATTTGCGATAATTCTTCTTGCTCATCGAGTGGTAATTTATCCGCAAGTTCTAACACATCATTAAATTGTAACATACCGATTTTCCTAAACTTGAAACTCTAAACTCGTAACTTGTAATTTCTTCACTCCAATCCCAACTCTCTGACTTTTCGATACAACGAACGTTCGCTTACACCAAGTACTTCCGCCATTTTACTTTTCTTTCCGTTGAACTTTGCATACGCATCGCGAATCATTTTCTTTTCCATTTCTGCGAGCGACATTTCTTCATTCACGTTTACTGAAACTGATTGCGAAGTATTTACCGGCGAAAGTAATTTTCCTTCTCCATCGTACACTTTCGGAGAAACGCCGAGTCGTTCTTCGAGAAATGTTTTCAAATCAATGATTCCCGCTTTCAAATCGAGGAGCGCGCGATACAATAATTCCCGTTCCGCTTGCTCGACTGTTTTTGCCGTGTACACGGGAAGATTTTTACTTCTTCCGTTTCTGAAAACAACATCGTGAACATATCGCCGTGCATCTTCCGCTTCAATGCGTTTTCCTTTTTCAACGACAAGCATACTTTGAATCACATTTTTCAATTCACGAACATTGCCGTTCCATTGCGCATTTCTAAAAATCTCAATCGCTTCTTCCGAAAATCCTTCAAACGAAATTTTATTCGCCGCGGAAAATTCTTTCGCAAAAAAATCCATCAACAGTGGAATATCATCTCGTCGTTCACGTAGCGATGGAATATGAATGTTCACCGAACGCAAACGATAAAATAAATCCGCACGAAAATGTTTTTGCTCAACTTCCCATTCCAAATCCTTATTTGTTGCGGCGATCACGCGGACATTTGTTTTCCGCGAAACAGCAGAACCAACGCGCGTAAATTCTCCCGATTCCAACACGCGCAAAAATTTTACTTGTGTTGCAAGCGGCATTTCTCCGATTTCATCAAGAAAAATTGTTCCGCCATCGGCTTGTTCAAAATATCCTTTCCGTGTTTCGCTCGCTCCGGTAAATGCGCCCTTCTCATGTCCGAACAATTCGCTCTCAATGATTCCTTCGGGAATTGCGCCGGCATTGACGGAAACAAGCGTTTTGTTTTTTCGCAAACTCGAATTGTGAATCGCTTTTGCAACAACTTCTTTTCCGGTTCCGCTTTCGCCGGTAATCAACACAGCAAGTTCCGTCGGCGCAACTTGTTGAATCACATCAACGAGTTCTTGTATTTCCGTTGATGCGCCGATGATGCCGTGTTGTTGTTGAAATTCTTCTCTATTCATTTTCAATTGCAGATTTCCAATTTTCGATTTGAAAATCTTTCCAAGAAAAACTCTTTGCTCTACGCTCTTTGCTCAACACTTCCAAACAACGTCGCTGAATTTGCCCGCTCAATCTTTACATTCACATATTCTCCCGCTTGCAAATTTTCTTTCGGAAAAATTACCGTTTTGTTTGTATCAGTTCTTCCGCAAAATTCTTCGGAAGATTTTTTGCTTTCACCTTCAACAAGAATTGTTTCCATTGTTCCGACAAGTTGCTGATTTTTTTGAAACGAAATTTCTTTTTGCATCGCAATAATTTCATTCAGACGGCGTGTTTTTGTTTCGTACGGAACATCGTCTTCCCAATTATACGCTTTCGTATTTTCCCGCGGCGAATAGTTAAACATAAACGCGCCGTCGTAACCGATTTCTTTCATCATCGAAATTGTTTGCTGATGGTCTTCTTCCGTTTCTGTCGGGAAACCAACGATGATATCGGTTGATAAACTTGCATTTGGAATTTGCTTGCGAATTTTTTCTACAAGTGAACGATAATGTTTGCTGTCATACGTGCGATTCATCAGTTCTAAAATTCTATCCGAGCCGCTTTGAACCGGCAAATGAATGAACTTACAAATGTTTTCGTTTTCTGCAATTGTGCGAATAAGTTTCTCGCTCATATCTTGCGGATGCGATGTTGTGAATCGTACGCGAATGTTTCTATCTACATTTGCAACTTCGGAAATCAAATCGGAAAAATCTTTTTCCGTTTCCAAATCGAAAAACGAATTTACATTTTGTCCAAGCAATGTAACTTCTTTAAAACCGCGTTCGGAAAGTTCGCGTACTTCATTCACAACGCTTGCAACGGTTCTGCTGCGCTCGCGTCCGCGTGTAAAAGGAACAACGCAAAACGTGCAAAACTTATCGCAGCCGCGCATTACGGAAATCCATGCGGAAATTCCATCGGCGCGGAACGGAATAATATCATCGTAATTTTCCACGCGTGAAAGTCGAACCGCAATTCCTTTCTCACCTTCAAACGCTTCTTCAACAAGTTGCGGAAGTTTTCTGTATTCATCGGGACCAACGACAATATCAACAACGGAATTGATTGTCTGAACATTTTCATCCATCATTTTCGAGCGCAAACGCTCTGCCATACAACCGAGAACGCCGATAACAACATTCGGATTTTGCTTTTTGTAATGTTTGAAATCGCCAAGCCGTCCGATAATTCTTTGCTCTGCATTATCGCGAACAGAGCACGTGTTCACCAAAATAACATCGGCGTTTTCCATCGTCGAAGTCATCGCAAATCCGTTGTTGTTCATCACCGATTGCACAACTTCCGTATCGGCGACATTCATTTGGCAGCCGTAGGTTTCGACGTAGAGAAGTTTTTGTTTGGGTTCAGGATTCACGCAGTTCTAAGTTTTGGTGAAAAAGATACTTAAAATGCAAAAGTCAAAAAAACGAAGAAACGCGTTTAAATTCTTTTAATTGCAAACGGAATCCTTTGAATTCTGCAAATCATTTAACCTTAAAATATTTTTTTAAGAAAGGAATCACTGCGTATATTTTTCTACGTTTTTTTTATGATTCCATCACAACTTCTCACTTCCATTCGCGCAAAAGCAAAACAACTCAAACGCACGGTTGTTTTTCCCGATGCAACAGATGTTCGTACACTCAAAGCAGTGCATAGTATTTCCGATGAAGGAATTGCTCATCCAATTCTCATTGGGAACGAAACTGAAATTCTGAAAAAAGCAGAAACGGAAAATATTTCATTGAATGGAATCAGAATCATCGAGCCGAGTAAATCCGAAAAACTTTCTGACTTCTCGCACATTTATTTCAACTTACGAAAAGCAAAAGGAATACAATTCACCGAAGCGCAAACACAAATGTTGCATCCGTTATTTTTCGGTGCAATGCTTGTGAAAGAAGGATTTGCTGACGGAAGCGTTGCAGGTTCACTTTCGACAACGGGAGATGTTTTGCGCGCCGCAATTCAAATTATCGGCGTTGCAGAAGGCGTTTCCATAGTTTCAAGTTTTTTTCTGATGGTGTTTCCACACCAAGTCTTTTCGTTTGCCGATTGCGCCGTTGTTCCCGAACCAAACGCGCAACAACTTTCTGACATTGCAATCACAACGGCAATGAATCATCAAAAACTTACGGGTGAAGAACCGCGCGTTGCTATGCTTTCGTTTTCAACAAAAGGAAGCGCATCGCATCCGCTTGTAGAAAAAGTTCAACAAGCGACTGCAATCGCAAAACAAAAAGCGCCACAACTTCAACTCGATGGAGAATTGCAACTTGATGCCGCAATTATTCCAGACATAGGAAAACGAAAATCTCCGAACAGCGAAGTTGCAGGAAAAGCAAACGTATTAGTTTTCCCGGATTTAAACGCAGGAAATATCGGTTACAAACTTGCAGAACGACTTGGCGGCGCGCAAGCAATTGGTCCGCTTGTACAAGGATTACAAAAACCTGCGTTCGATTTATCGCGCGGATGTTCTGCAGAAGATATAGTAAATGTTGCGGCGATTTGCGCTGTGATGGGAAAAACGATGTAAGATGTGGGATATGCGATGTGGGGTTTTGGAAAAATATTCTACTACTATCTAACATACTAAAATACTTTCTACTCATATACTCAACTACTTTTCTCATTGAACACTCTCAAACAATCCTCAGGAAGATTACTCTTTCTCGACATCTTTCGCGCAGTGTCAATTTTTCTGATGTTGCAAGGTCATACATTTCGCGCTTTGCTCGATAATGTTCATCGGACTTCACTTTGGTTTGATGTCCACGAATTTATTCACGGACTTACTGCGCCGGCATTTCTTGTTTCTGCAGGATTGACATTTGGCATTTCAACGTTACGACGCCACGAAGAATACATAAAACTTTCGCCCGCATTTTTTAAACGCATCGGAAGATTTACTGTTGTGTTGTTACTTGGTTATGCGCTTCATCTTCCGAAACTTTCTTTCAAACAACTCACCAGCGCGGCTACCTATTTCGATTATCTCACGCTTACGCAAGTTGATGTTTTACAATGTATCGGACTCACGCTGTTATTTTCACAAATTGTTTTATACTTTGTAAAAGATGAAGGGAAGTTTCTCATCGTTATCTCGATGCTTTCAATAATGATTTTGGTTTTAACGCCGCTCTTCCAAAATCAAACATTTCTGAAATCGCTTCCGCTTTCTGTTTCGCAGTATCTGGATATATACAACGGCTCGAATTTTCCTTTACTTCCCAATGCAGTATTTATCTTTGCGGGAATGATGCTCGCCACACGATTTCTGAAACTTGCGACGGAAGAACATCTCGAAATTTTTTTCAAAAAACTTACACTCTTCGGTTTTATTCTTGCTGCGCTCGCGCCTATTTTCTTCTTCCTTCCGTTTTCCGTTTATCCCGTGAATGATTTCTGGAAAACAAGTCCAAACTTTGTTCTCACACGTTTCGGTTGTGTTGTGCTTCTGCTTTCTCTCGTCTGGTATTTCACAACAAAAGCAAAAACGATTCCCTCCATTGTTCCGCTACTCGGGAAAGAATCGTTATTCATTTACGTTTTTCACTTACCGCTTATTTACGGAAGCCCCGTCAACTATCATAGTTTGTATGTTTTCTTCGGCGGGAAACTCAACGTCTTCGAGGCATTTTTGGTTTTTGTTCCACTCACAATCGCAGTTATTTTTGTAGCAAAACAGTGGCACTTCCTCAAAACGCAAAAACTCAAAACGTTGCGTTATATTCAGGTGGGAATGGCGACAACGTATCTTCTCCTCTTTTTCCTCCTTTAGAATATTCAAGTAAAGGAAATTTCTTTCTTCTGATTTCTGGCTACTGACTACTTACTTCTCATTTACAGAAGTATGGTCGTGAACAATTTTCCATTCGTCGCCGAATTTTTTAAGAACGAGTGTAAAAATCCCCTGCGGTTCATCTTCTTTGCGAATCAATTTCCACTTTCCTAACACCCACGCAACGTTTTCTTCGAGAACATAAATTTCCAAATCGGAAAATTCGAGTGTTCCCATTTTTTCTTTCGTGTCGTATTTGCGTTTGTATTTCGCTTTTGTCGAATCGAATCCGCGTGTAATATTTCCACCGCTTGTAAAAATCAAACTATCCGATTGCCAATATCCGTTCATATATCCATCAATATCGCCGTTGTTCCACGCGGTTGATTGTTGCGTGAGAACGATTTGAATTTTTACTTTTTCTTTTTCGATTGATTGGGAAAAAGAAATAGAAACAAAAATAAAAGTAATAAAAAAGGAAATTTGAATTTTGGATTTCATTTGTAATTTGAACTTTGTCATTTGAAAATTAACTTGCGATAAAGATTATTCTTCACAATAAATTTCTCAACTTTTTTCGTAACCATATACTTCACCGATTTCCCCAACGCAATTCTCTTCCGAATTTCACTCGAAGAAATTTCGATGTTCGGAACGTTCACAAATTTTACTAACGAAGAAAACTCATTTTCTTTTAGCGTTACTCCTCCTCTATTCATCACAACGACAGTGCAAAGAGAAAAAATTTCTTTCGGCGATTTCCACGTGTGCAGTTCAAGAAAATTATCCGCGCCGATGAGCAAATGCAATTCTGCTTGCGGATATGTTTGTTGAAAAAGTTTGAGCGTATCAACCGTGTACGAAAAATCTTTTCGCAAAAACTCAACATCGCTGACATCAAAAAATTTATTTCCTCGAATTGCAAGTTGCACCATTTGTAATCGTAATATTCCATCCACTAATTGCTCATTCGGTTTGTGCGGAGGAATTCCCGTTGGAACAAAAATAATGTTATCGAGGTGCAATTTTTCTCGCACGTTTTCTGCAACAATGCAATGTCCAACGTGAGGAGGATTAAATGCGCCGCCGAAAATACCGATTCGAGTTACGCGTTGCGAGTTACGCGTTGCGAGTTGTTTTTCCATTGTGTTCAACTCGAAACTCGTAACTCCGAACTCGCAACCTTTCTTGCTTGAATCTGTCGAATTCTTCTTTGACTTTTCTTCACAACAGAAAACGTCCAGCCATCGTGCCGAATTTCTTCTTTCACTTCCGGAATTTTTCCTGCAAGTTTCTGAATGAATCCGCTTATTGTATCGTATTCTCCTTCTTCAGGAATCGAACTTCCGAAACGTTCATTAAAATCGCCGATGGAAACTTTTCCATTCACTAAAAATGAACCGTCGGAAGTCGTTTCAATCTCTTTCAATTCGTCGTCGTACTCGTCGTGGATTTCGCCGACGATTTCTTCGATAATATCTTCCATCGTTACAATTCCCGCCGTTCCTCCGTATTCATCGTTCACGATGGCGATATGAAGTTTTCGCTGTTGCATTTCGCGCAAGAGTTCGCTGATTTTTTTTGTCAATGGAACGAAGTACGCAGGTCGAATAATATCTTGCAACACGATAACGTTATGTTCGGCGAGTGAAATCAAATCTTTTGCATATACAATACCGAGAATATTATCGAGGTTTTCCTGATACACGGGAAGCCGGGAATATCCTTCATCGGAAACGAGACGAAGCAGTTGTTCTTTTTCGGAATGAATTTCGATAGCGATAACGTCGGTGCGCGGAACGAGTATTTCTTTTGCCGTCGTATCGGTAAATTCAAAAATGTTGGAAATGAGCTCGTGTTCGGTTTTATCAATCACACCGGTTTTCGTTCCTTCGTCAATCATAATCCGAAATTCTTCTTCCGAAATTTTCGATTCAGAAAATGTTGTCGAATCGTGAAACGGTTTTAGAATGAGGTTACTCGTTCCTACCAAAATTTTTATGGCGGGAGAAAAAATTTTCGAAAGGAGAAGAAGAAAAGGAGCAATAACCAAAGAAATTTTTTCCGAATATCTGAGCGCGAGTGATTTAGGGATCAATTCTCCTATCGTTATAGAAAGGAACGTGATAAGCGTAACGACAATTGCAATGGCGATAAATTCGCTTTGGGTTGAAATAAATGGTAATTGCAATTGCTCAAGCGGCTCTTTTAAGTATTCAATTGCCGCCGTTCCCCCTAATGCTGAAGCAAACGAACCAACAACCGTAATCCCGATTTGCACGGTTGCAAGAAAAGTATCGGGATTACTTTGCAATTTCTCAACTATTTTCGCCCTTGTTTTACCTTTTTCAATTAAGTCTTTTATCCGCGTACGACGAGTTGAGACAATTGCAATCTCGCTGGCAGAAAAGAGTCCGTTCAGTAATACTAAAACGAAAATAATGATAAATTCAAACCAAAAACTCATACGTATTTAAAAGTGCAAAACGGAATGAGAATAATCGCAGCGAAACGCGAAATCGGCTGGTGAGATGTGGAATAACGGGATATCGTCGTTCATAAATGCGGGGAAAAAGTACGAGTTTCGATGGAGAATATCAAAAAAATAAAAAAGGCGATGTCGCATTGACATCGCCAAAATGTTTGTGCTACGGATTTCTCTCAATCCGCACAAACGCTGAAACATGATTTCAGTGCTACTTCATCAACAAAAATTTCTTCGTTTTGCTGTAACGCAATTCCGACTTATCGGGATGCGCTACAATCAACCGATAAAAATACACCCCGCTCGATAAATTGCTTGCATCAAATGTAACTTCGTGCATTCCTTCTTCCATTGTTTCGTTGTTTAATAACGTTGCAACTTCTTGTCCGAGAACATTGTAAATTTTCATCGTTACTAATGACGAATTACCAATGACAAATGACAACGTTGTCGTCGGATTGAATGGATTCGGATAATTTTGAAATAAAGAAATTTCATTCGGTTTTGATCCAGTGAAATCAGAAGTTTGATTGAGTGCATCAACTTTACTTCCACTGTTGCGTTTCAAAAATGATGCAGTGAAGATTGGTGTTTTTCCAGAAAAGTACAATCCTTTGTTCGCAACAATCGAATCGCCGTTGGAGAGTGAAATGGACGAGACGAAAAATTCATTTACCGTTTTCAAAAGTAGTCGCAAATTTTCTAATGCAGGTACTCCGACTTTTGCTGAATCGCCGCCGGGAAGGGTTACTGTTTTGAAATACGTTAATACGGTGTCAACGCGATTGGAGATTTGCGAAAGTGTCATTCCATCGTACGAACTTCCGTTAGAATTATACTCGAGCGAATCAAGTCCTTTCGGCGTAATTCCTTTCACGCTTGAATACAAATTAAGTTTGAACACAGCGAACTCTTGCAACAAAGGATTCGTGTATGTTTTTGTTGTCGGCTTAAATTCTTTCGACAGTTTTTTCTTTTTTGAAGAAGTTGTTACGCGAATGGAATCAAGCGGAGCGTTATAGGCAGAATTCGTTTGCACTTCGATAAAAAATTTTCCGAAGTCTGCTCCTTTTTTGAAACGCACCCACGCAAGTTGTTTTGCAAGCGTTTTATCACTTTGCGAAATTCCAAGAACGATGCCATTCTTTTTATCGAAACGAGAAATTACTGTATCGCGGAAGTTTGCAACATTCGGAACAAGTGCAGGTTTTCCCGCTTTGTTGAGTTTGTTTGGTTTTGCACTCAATAATGTGCTAACGGAAAACGTGCGAAACATTGTTGAATCAACTTCCAAATTATTCGTGATTTGCGTAATCACTTTTATGAAACCAACTGAGGATTTGAATGATGCAGAAGAATCTTCTCCCGCAGTTACGTTTCCTTCACTTGATTCCATCTTGAACGACGGTGATTCCGAATAACCGCCGCCGCTGGTAAATCCGCTTGATTGCAAAACATAATCTTGCGCCTCTGTTTGCTTAGTAAAGAAACAGAGAAAGAAAAGTATTATGAGGATGAGATAAATGTATTTCATATAGAATTTTGAATCAGTATGTTATTTATTTATCACTTCGATTGTCACTTCGGCATGCGTAATGCCGAGACCTGAATTGGGATGTTGAGTATCCCTGCTTGAAAGTATCAGAAGTGCATTTATAGTGTGATTTCCTGGTCCAAACCTGTGTGAAATTGTTTTAGAGAATGTAGAGGGTGCTAAAGAAAAGGTGTAAGCTGCATTTGCAATAAAAAAAGGATACATATGAATGAAATCCTGCATCAATCCATTATCATATTTAACACCTATGAAACCCTCTGCGCCAAAAAACGTGGTCGCGCTTCGCACATCAGCGGAATAATGTAATAACACAACGGCAGAATCAGAGAGCGTTACAGTATAGTCAAGATCGGAAAGAGGAAGTTCCGTGGAATATTGATTGACATACTGTATTGGACTATAATCCCTTGTTAGCAGTACAATATTGTGAAACATATCGGACTGCATAGGAACGCCTGATTTCATTACGTTATTCGCATTCAACGTTCCATTCACATCGAGTTTGTAATTTGCGTTCGGCGTTGTTCCAATTCCAACATTTCCGCCGTCTTTGTTTAAAACGAGATTGCCAAAGGAATTTCCAGCAGATTGAACTGCTTGCAAACTTGCATAACCATTGCTCACGGAACTCAACGAACCAAGCAATGCAGTATAACCACCGGATGTAGAATTCACGCCCAGCGTAAACGCGGCAGGGTTTGTCGCATCGGAAATGTGGAGTTTTGTCGCTGGATTAGAAGTGCCAATGCCGACATTTCCAGCATTGTAATAAATATTACTTGCTGTTGTCGTCCACTGACTTGAATTGAGCGGATAACCGTTTTGCAAAAAACTTGCTGCGTTCACCGTTCCATTAACATGTAGTTTGTATAGTGGGTTTGTTGTGCCTATTCCCACGTCACCGGTTTTCGTTATTGCCATCGGAATCAAAGCGTCAGAAGATTGAATAAATTCCAAATTTCCTTGTCTTGTTCCACCTGCAGTGCCAACGCTCGAGACCCACCATCGTTTGCTTCCCGTTTCTGTTGCTTTTAATTCTAACTGCGCTCCGTAGGTTCCACTTCCGGTTATTCTCAAGTTCGCATCGTTTGCATTATCCGTAATTTCCATTCTTGCTGTTGGCGATGGCGTATTGATGCCTACCCTTCCTAATCCTGTTATACTCATCGCATCGGCACCAAGTTGACTCGAATAAAAATTCAAACGTGAATTACTCGCCGTTGTGTTCGTTAAACCGGCAATTGTCCAATAACCTTCAGTAAAACCATTTTGAAAACTCAACCGAGCATAATCGTTATCAAGTTCATGTAGTGTCAGGTGTGGTTTATCTGTGGTGCTGTTCATTTCGATGTTCACGCCTTTGCTGAGATTATTCAATCCTGAAAAATTGGCTAATTGTCCTAATCCCTGATTTGCTATATTCAAAACAGTACTATTACTTGATGGAGAGGTAACCATAAAATCTCCAGCTGAACCGTTACCGTCATTTCTGCTGAACAATGCGTGACTTCCATTACTCGTAGCCAAAACTGCCGCACCATACTCATTATTGACGTTATTTATTGCAAAATTGCCTGCGCTTGCAGTGCCAATCGTGTAAGAATAAATAGCATCGTTTCCGCCGTTCGTGGCAACATTTAATGCTCGTGAGCCATTATTCGCATTATCAATCTGAACGTTAATGCCTCCTCCAATACCGTTTTGCAAAACTGTAATCGGCGGTGTATCTGTGTTCACTGTTCCTGGAAATGGAAGCGTTGGGTTTCCACTGCCGATTGCGTTCTTCGCATATTCCGCCGTATCTGCTCGCAAGGAATACGGAACACTCGTCAGTTGTGTACGCGGAGTAAATGTTTCGCTTGCGACGGTGATTTCCAAATAGTATTGGTTATCAAAGGGTGAAGAAATTGGACCGAGCGAAACATTAAATACGCCTTTGCGCACTTGAACATTATCAAGCGTTTGCGAGTACAATGCCGTTCCTCCCGTAATGGAAGAATATATTCCAAACGACATTGAAAGTGTTGTATCGTAGGGAACTCCTGCGGAATTAGTAAGAAATCCCTGATGCGTTATGTAGCGTGGGACTTGTGCAGTTAAAAAAGTAAAAGTGAAAGTGAAAAATGTAAATAGAAGAATGAAGCGTTTCATAAGAATTCTTTCTCTTAATTAGTGAATAAAATTGGAAATTTGTTTTGCAAAATTTATTCTGCAAAAATGCTGTGTACAATTTATCGTTTGAAGCGATACGAGTAAATAGATAAAGTTGACTAATTTGAGAAGTGCAAACCTCACGGGTTTTCTTTTTCCTATTTTGAGGAATCTAATGAAATCAATTCCTTTATAGTCAAAAACCCGTGAGGTCTTTAGTGGTTACACCGCAGTAACTATATTTTCCTTTAACGCTTTTGAAACTGCTTGCGAAGTGGAGTGAACGTGAAGTTTTTCGTAAATGTTACGGATGTGCGCGCGAACGGTAAAAACACTGACAAACATTTTTTGCGCAATCGTTTTACAGTCATCGCCTTGCACAAGTTTTTCCAATACTTCATTTTCGCGTTGTGTTAATTTGTAATCAGATTTTTGTGGAGGAGAGTTTTGGCGAAACATTCCGAGAACTTTCCTAGCAATATGTGGAGACATTGGCGCGCCGCCTGATGTTGCGTGAATGATTGCGTCCAACAATTCTTGCGGCGTCCCTGCTTTGGTTACATATCCGCTTGCACCGGCACAAATCGCGCGAAACACGTTATCATCATCTTCGTACGTGGAAAGAATAATGATTTCCATTTTCGGAAACAAGCGTTTTATTTGCGCCGTTGCATCAATTCCCGACATTCCCGGCAAACCAATATCCATCAGCACGACATCAGGAGAAAGATTTTCGATGTTGTCGAGAAAATCTTCTGCGGAAGAAAATTCTCCGACAACATTGCAACTTTTATACGTGCGAAGAATGTACGATACTCCCATTCGGTAATCGGAATTATCCTCGACAATAGCAAGTGAAAGTGGCATAGTTTGCGTGGTTTTTTCTTCCATATAATTTATCGGTTTTAGTCTATGAAGTCAATAGTTAAAATTGACTATTTAGATTTGTTTTTTTTGATGAGGATAAACGTCGTTTTCTTGTGCGAATAACGAATGCAAACGAATTGACGAATTTGAAGATTCGCAAATTCGTAAAGGTTCGATATTCGCACAACATTGCATTTACAACTTCACAACAATTTTTGTTTCCGTTCCTTTTCCTTGTTCGGAAAGTATTTCCAACGTTCCGTGTAATTCTTTTGCGCGTGATTGCATCGTGTGTAATCCTTTTCCCGAATATTTTTTTGATGCATCAAACCCTTTGCCGTTATCATTGATGTTCACATAGAAATTATTGTCAGAAAATTTATACTGAACAATTATTTCTGAACACTCGGAATGTTTCACTGCGTTCGTCAATACTTCTTTCATCAAGAGATATACGTTCTTTCTTACTTCGGAAGGAAGATTGAGCGAAAGAAATTTATGTTCCGTTTCTACATCAAAATTCAGTTGAATATTTTTTGCGCGGCAATCAACAATGAGCGAATCACGCAATCGAATGAGCAAACTTCCGAGCGTTTCATCTTTCGCATCAATCGCCCAAATTATATCACGAATACTTTTTACCGATTCTTGCGATAAGCGCGTAATGCGTTCAAGTAATTGAAAACTTTGCGGAAGTACATTGGATTGTTCTTTCGATTTTTGTTCAATGATATTTCCAAATATAGCAATGCTGCTGAGATTGGAAGCAAGTTCATCATGCAAATCTGCAGCAATGCGCGTTCGAAGTCGTTCCATTTCCAACAATTTCTGTAAACGATACCGCGATAAAGTATAAATAATACTTCCAACAGTAAATATTGCGAGAACAATAAACCACGAACGCAGCCAAAATGGAGGAAGAATGGTGAACGAAACTGTTGCTGGTTGTGCGCTCGGAATTCCATCAGCGTTAACGGCAAGAACTTCAAATGTGTATGTTCCGTGTTTGAGAGAAGCGAAAGTAACTTCGCGTTGATTTGTCGTGCGCCATTCATTATCCGCATTGACGAGACGATATTGATACGAAACATTGTTTGCATCGCGTAAACTTATTCCGACGAACTTGAACAAACAATGATTTTCATCGTAGGAAAACTCTTTTTTTTCATCACCAGAAATTTGTTTTTCGTTTACTTGAAACTTTGTTATATAAATCGGCGGTGGAATATTGTTGATGGCAATTTTTGACTCATCAAATACTGTTATTCCTTCTGATGTGGAGATATAAATTTTCCCGCGACGAGAAATATGCAGTGAATAAATCGCATTGCCAGAAAACTGACGAATGTTTTCTACCGAAAAAAAATGTTGCGGTTCTACAGTTTCCAAACCGAGCGCAGTTCCTAAATAAATTCTCCCGTTTGAATCCAATGCTGCGCACCAAATTGTGTTACTGATGAGTCCAGTAGTTTGCGATAATGTTTGAGTAACGTTTCTTTTTTCTGAACCATATTTTTTACTCAACAATGCAAAACCACCGTATCGTGTTCCAACAACAATGTTTCCTTCTTTATCTTCGAAAATTGAACGAATCGCATTATCGGGTAATCCATCATCGTTTGTATAGGTGAAAATTTTTGGGTTCATCGAATCAAAATGTTGAATTTCAAAAAGTCCCGTTGCATAATCTCCAATCCACATATTTCCATCTGTATCGTAGTATAAACATCGAGGCGAAATAAACGTAGCAGAATCGCAATTGACAAACTTGTATAGCATTTTTTTCTTCGAAATATCATACGCCGCGACAAATGGATTGTAACTTACCCAAAGAATATCGTTTGCATCAACAATAAAACAAACAATTGGCATTGATGACGAAAGGAGAGAAGAAGTAAGCCAGTTTTCAACTTTCAACGATGAAGGAAGCGAAGAATGTTCTTGAATTTCGTAACACTTGATGCTTTCATCAGAAAACGAAATCCACAAGCGATTTTTTTTATCGTAAAACAAATGTCGCGGCGAAGAAGTAAATTGTTCAGTAGTTTTGGAGTGGAGTTTTTGATGCCAACGCTGAAATTCATCTTCCCAAATTTCCCATAAACCCTGCGAGTTCACGAACCAACAATGTTCGCTCGTATCAACAGCAAGCAACGAATTATTGATAGCGTTCAAATCAGACGCCATAGGAAAAAATGATGAACCATTTTCTGTTAAACGGACAATTCCCTTGGAATATGTTCCAAACCAAAAATTTCCTTCGTTATCTTTTATTCCATACGTGATAAGATTTTCTGGTAATCCGTTTGATGTTGTAAGCGAAATGATTGGCTTACTCAACGTCGAATCGTTTTGCATTCGAAGAAGATGAGTTGAAGTGCCGCTCCATATTGTTTGCGATGTTGCTTCGGTGAAAAATAAACTGATTCCGAAAGGATTCTTTTTCTTTGCGATGATTGAATCGTTTCCCAAAATGTACAACATTGTATCAAGCGTACTTACCAACGTTGTACCGTTTTTTGCACACAGCAAAGCAATAAAATAAACTTCATCGGTTTTCGGAAATACAAAATGATTTCCCGATTGTGTTGTGAGTGAAAAATTATACAACGTGTTATTAACATTAAACCAAATTGTACTATCAATACTTTCTGCAATAAGCGTTGTATTTCCCGATGAATCGTGCGGAAGTAAAAGGGAAGTAAATTTTGAGAGCGAATTATTTCGGTATAAAAAAATTCCGGAATTTGTTCCACACCAAATTGTTCCTTTGCTATCTTGAAACATGAGAAATATATTTTTCACATTTGCAGAAGAGTCATAAACAATGCGAGAAAATATTCCATTCGAAAATTTGTTGATGTCGCCCGAGTTTGTTCCAATGAGAATATCACCAGAAAATTTATCTTCGATGATGGTATTGATAAACGTGTTGGAAAGTCCATCACGAGAAGTATAATTCGTCATTGTCATTCCATCGAAAACACTTATTCCTTCTGCTGTTCCAATCCACAGAAATCCGCGCGAATCTTGAAAGAGTGTTGTAATATTATTAGAAAGCAATCCGTCGCGAATAGTATAATTCTGAAACGGAAGAACTTGTGCGTACGCAGAAATACGCTCGACAAAGAACATTACTATCAACAATCGCTTCAGCATACAATAAATTTTGCACTAACTTAAAAAAACTGTATGGAAGGAACAAGTTGTTGCTTTATTTTCTTTTTTCTAATTTTCACTCGTCTTTTTTCACTAACGAACATTGCATTTATGAAAAACAAATTATTTTCTCTCGCCATAATATTCTCATTGTTTTTCATCAGTATTTCTGTTGCGCAAATTGATTCGGCAAAACAAAATGATGATTTCTTTGAAGACTTTGATAAACCAATGCGGCGTTTTAAATTAGGCGGCGCAGGAGGTTTTACTATGAATTATTTATTCATCAATACCAAAGACTTAAACACATTTCTTGCTCTGGGAAAAACGGGACAACTTTCGGAAAAAGGAATGTTCCTCTACGGCGGCGAAGGTTACGGTTATGTGATGTTTCTGAAAAATATTCGTATGGGAGGAATGGGCGCTTCGGGAACACTTACTGCTTCTTCTCCGTTGCAATTAATTCCGAATACGAGCGATTATCTCAAACGCGAAGTTCAACTTGATGTGAGTTACGGAGGATTTCTTGTTGGATACTCGCAGCCAATACTTCCACGTTTGGATATTGCTCTCGATGTTATGATAGGCGGCGGCGAAATGAATTTGCAAGTGTGGCGAACCAAAAATCCGTTTCATCAATGGGATAGTATTTGGACGCACATCGGAAATCCGCAATATAACGAAACAGAATACTCGCAACGACTTGATGGAGAATTTTTTACCTATCAAGTATCTTTGAACATCGAATATGCAATGTTACAATGGCTTGGAGTTCGCGTTGGCGCGGGTTATTCGGGAATGACTGCGCCCGAATGGAAACTCGATGAAAAATATTCGATTGATGGTGTTCCAACTTCGATTTCTGCTCAAGGTTTTGCAGTGAATTTCGGAATCTTTGCAGGATTTTTTGGCGATTGAATGTTTTGACTTCGTTCACAACAGAATAATGCGAAAGAATATTCTTCTTTCGAATTTTTTTCTACATTTTTTCCAACTTTTTTAGAGGCAGTTTTTTGTGAACGGCACACGTTGCACAGTTTTCTGTTCACTCTCCTTCGTTCTTTTTTTCGGAAGCGTTTTTTCTGAAAGAAATCCCATTCCATTTTCTTTTCCTTCGCAGTATAAAATTGACACGTGGGGAATAGAAGATGGACTTCCGCAAAACAGCGTTATCAATAATATTCTCAAACATTCAGACGCAACGGAAGTTACCTTTTCGCTCACGAATGAAGCGGATTCGCTTTCCATCGTCATCATGACGAAATCGCAGTAGATATTGACGGAGATAATTTAAATGGCTTGTTGAATGTTAAACTCATCAATTTGGTCATTGGTCAAGAGATGGATAAGAATTTTTCGTTCACGAATAATTCTATCAACATTGTTCCGAATATTCAGTCGCGCTTTATTGAAAACCAAACATTGCGAGCAAAAATCATCGGCTTGAAAGATGTTTACGGAAACGAACGCGCCACCGATGTTGTATGGGAATTTTATGTGGATAAAAATCCAATGCGATGGAATGACCCGAAAGTTGCCATCACCAAAAACGAAGGCGAGCCGATTTCCTTCACAAGAACACTTGTTAATTCCGGCGGTTCCAGTATGACGTTTTCGCTTTCCAGTTTGCCTTCGTGGCTCATCGCAGATCCAATGATGGGAACGATTCCTCCTGGTTTTTCACAAATCATTTCATTTCAGGCAAGCGAGCAACTGAGCGGAGGTTTGTATAAAGACACTGCGTTCGCAGAAACTGTTCAGGGAAATGAAGATATTGTTTTTAACATTGTTGGGAAGCGTATTGCAACCGTTTGTGTGGAACGTTACGCCGCTGGGAATTGGCAACGGCACAGAACGACCGAAAGAATTTGTGTTGGAGCAAAACTATCCGAATCCGTTTAATCCGCTTACCACTATCCACTATACACTATCCACTCCTGCACTTGTGTCGCTGAAGATTTACAACATTCTCGGACAGGAAGTTGCAACGTTAATTCACAGCAGAGAAATGGATGAAGGGATGTATGAAGTTCCATTTGATGCAAACGGATTATCGAGGGTGTGTATTTTTATCGATTGAACGTCAACAACGGAGAATTTATGCAAACGAAGAAACTGCTGCTGATGAAATAACATTCTGATTTTAGATTTTTGATTTTAGATTTGGGATGTGCGATATGCGGTGTGCGGTTGTCATTTGCAGGTTTTTAATAATCCAAATCTAAAATCTAAAATCTCAAATCTCAAATCTCAAATAAAATCCCACGCACTTTTTGAGTTCGTGGGATTTTTTTGTTATGAACATCGTGAGCAAAAATATATTCCTTCGAATATACTTCTCTCATAATCGCGCATCGAGCATACTTGCAAATACCATGGGTTTGCTTCTCCATATCCGTTCTAAAGTAAACTGTGAATAAAGGGAGGTAAATGGTATAGGAAATCTGGCATACATTTTGTTCGAATTAATTTTTGAAAAAACTCTTCATTTGCTTGATTTTGCATAAAAAATTCTGTAACTTCTTCCCGAAAATATTAGCGCAAACAAAGTTATGAAACGACAATTACATAATTTTCTTTCTCTCCTCGCATGGATGTTTTTTTTCTTCCCCTCCAAATTCTACACTCAAAATATAAACTCATCCAATAACTTTATTTTTTCTCAACACGATACGTTTCCTTGCCCAGTGGAGTGGGGTGAGGTGAAGCAGATATCGACTACTGCTACTCATGCGTTTTGGTCTAAAATTTTAGTAGTAGGTGATACCATTCACTTAATATATTCTGCAGGGAGCGCGTTTTACCATAATTCGTTTGACCAAGGAAAAACGTGGAGCCAATCCAAAGTAATTGTTCCCACTGAAAGTCTAGAAACACAACAGAATATGCACCCCTTTGCTGTAGAGGGGTCGCGCTTATATTATGTTTATCAGAATCCAAATCCAACACATAATTATGAATCTGTTAAACTTCTTCGTTCGACGAACTCGGGGCGCACGTGGCTTGAACCGAAAATTCTTGCGCGCGGGGGTGTAAGTCCAAGAGATTATGGTGTACCTCTTGTCGCCGCGTATGAAAACTATATTTACGTAGCAATGAGAAGACATGGACTATCTCCGTTTATCTACTATCTCACACGCAGCACCGATTATGGCGAAACGTGGGATTCGCTTCGACAAATAACATTCGTACAAACCTATTACGATTTATGGGGAGAGTTAGTCGCGGCGGCGAATGGGAGAGTATATTTTGTTATCTCACGCACCGTTTCTCCTTCTCCGTATGAAATTGTTTTTAAGACGTCAACCGATTATGGTGCAACGTGGAGCGATGACCTTCTTATTTCGACGGCAGATACCTATTCGAGTTGGCAGCCGGAAATAGAAATCGGCGATTCGGACATCATTTATGTGTGTTGGCAAGATGCAAAATATGGTTCGATAGGAGGTGCGGCGGGAACGACGCTGTTGCGGAAATCGAGCGATTATGGGATTACGTGGTCGCCGGAGATTCGTGTGAGCCCGCTCGCTTCGGCTGTTCATTCATCAATGAGTATTGTAGGGCGTGTCATTCACGTTGCATGGGACGATGAACGCAATGGCTCTACGCGTTCACGAGTAATGTATCGAATGAGTAGTAATGGTGGAACAAGTTGGTGTGATGAGGACAGTATTGGCAAAGCGTTACAAACAAAT
>Ga0233424_10000324_pt1 | contig 64286 bp, 67 predicted proteins | sample Watercolumn_Towu_FD_181011 | JGI IMG/M metagenome (GOLD analysis project Ga0233424, IMG submission 181011) | Freshwater microbial communities from Lake Towuti, South Sulawesi, Indonesia - Watercolumn_Towuti2014_125_MG | ecosystem: Environmental > Aquatic > Freshwater > Lake | place: Indonesia... | reverse complement strand
GCTGTCGGTGCGCCACGGCGAGATCCGCTTCGAGGCGGTGCGCTTCGGCTACGGCCAGCAGCGCCGCGTCATCGACGACCTCGACCTGGTGATCCGGCCGGGCGAGAAGATCGGCCTGGTCGGCCGCTCTGGGGCCGGCAAGTCGACCATCGTCAACCTGCTGCTGCGCTTCTACGACCTGGAGCGTGGCCGCATCCTGATCGATGGCCAGGACATCGCCACCGTGCAGCAGGACAGCCTGCGTGCGCAGATCGGCATGGTCACGCAGGACACCTCGCTGCTGCACCGCTCGGTGCGCGAGAACATCCTCTACGGCCGTCCCGGCGCAGGCGATGCCGAGATGGTCGCGGCGGCCGAGCGGGCCGAGGCGCGCGATTTCATCGACGCGCTGGTCGATGCGAAGGACCGGCGCGGCTTCGAGGCCCATGTGGGCGAACGCGGCGTCAAGCTCTCGGGCGGCCAGCGCCAGCGCATCGCGATCGCGCGGGTGATGCTGAAGGACGCGCCGATCCTGCTGCTCGACGAGGCCACCAGCGCACTCGACTCGGAGGTCGAGGCCGCGATCCAGAGCAGCCTGCAGCGCCTGATGGAAGGCAAGACGGTGGTGGCCATCGCGCACCGGCTCTCGACCATCGCAGCGATGGACCGGCTGATCGTGCTGGACCACGGCCGCATCGTCGAGCAGGGCGATCACCGCAGCCTGCTGGCGCGCGGCGGCCTGTACGCGCGGCTGTGGGCCCACCAGAGTGGTGGCTTCCTGGGCGAGGAAGATGCCGACGACGAGGTGGATCTGGTGGCGTGATGGTGCGGCCTGGCGGACACCTGCCTTTACACTGCGCGCCGTCCGAACCCCTTCGCCTCGCCGATGCCCGCACCGTATCAGTTCGCGTACGAGTCGTTTGATGCGGCGCTCCCGGCGTTGATCGCCGAGTGGCAGCGGCTGGCCGATGGCATGCCGAACGCGCTGCCCTTCCAGCTGCCGGCGTGGCTGGCGGCGTATGCACGCCACTGGCCGCGCGAGGGCGCTGCTCTGCAACTGGTCACCGCGCGCAGTCAGGGCCGGTTGGTGGCCGTGCTGCCGCTGGAGCTGCAGACGCGCCGGGTCGGGCCGTTGCCGCTGCGCGTGGCCACGCCGGTGTGCAATCCGCACATGCCGTTGGCCGATGTCACGGTCGATCTTGACGAAGCCGCCACCGTGTTGCCGGCGCTGTTCGACTGGTTGCTGGGTGCCAGCCGCCTCGGCCTGGCCCGGATCGACCTGCCCGGCATCGCGGACGATGCCGTGCTCGGTCGCTGGCTTGCCGGCACCGGGCCGGCGCCACACCATCGCACCGTCGCCACCGGCGATGCCGCTCGCATCGACACGCGGATGGACTACGACACGCTGATCAAGGGCGTGTCGAGCAAGCACCGCAGCAATTTGTCGCGTTCGACCAAGCGCGCCGAGACCCTCGGCGCACTGCGCTACGAGACCCATGCGGGCGATGCGCTGCTGTCGCAGGGCTGGCCGCTGCTGCTGGAAATCGAGGCGTCGGGCTGGAAAGGCCGGGCCGGCACCGCCATCGGCAGCGACGTCGCCCTGCAGCGGTTCTACCGCGACGCGGCGCAGGGCCTCGAGGCCACCCGGCAGGCCAGCATCGGCGTCCTGTGGTTTGGCGACCGGCCGGCCGCCGCGGTCCTGCTGCTGGTCGCCGGTCGCACGGCCTACACGCACAAGGTGGGCTACCGCGAAGAATGGGCAGCGATGGGCCCGGGCCACCTGTTGGTGCGCGAGGTGGTGCAGCGGGCGTGCGCCGATCCGGCGATCGACGCCGTGAGCCTCGTGCTGCACCCACCCTGGTCCGATCCCTGGCGCCCGGTGTTGACGCCGGTGGCCCATCACAGCCGCTTCGGTACCGGTTGGCAGGGCCTGCTGCTGCGCCAGCTCACGCAGCTGCGCGACTGGCGTGCGGCGCAGCGGACCCCGCCCACCGAGGGCGGCGATGCTGCCGCGGCGCTGGCCGAGGCTGCGCCGGCTCGCGAGGTCTGACGCTACGGGTCAGCACTGAGCGGGAAACTCCCGTTGGGAAGAACGGTCCCTTTTCGTAAGGTTGCCATCAGGAAACCGAGGGCCGCGCACGTTGGGGTGCGCGGTAAGCGAGAAGGAGACGCCAGATGAAATTCCGCACCAGTGTGGTGGTGGTGGCTGTGGCCGCTGCCGCGTCGTGGATGCTGCCGGGGACCGGCAGCCAGCCTGCCCCCCAGGTGGCCCACGAATTCCTCACATCCCCTGCGACATCCGCCAGCGCCGAGCACCGGGTGGAGCCGGTGCAGCTTGCGCTGCTGTTCCAGGGCCTGCGCTGACGGCCTTCGTCACACCCCAATGCCGCAAAAAAGCCCCGCGTTGCGGGGCTTTTTGCATTGAAGGCGCGGGGTGGCGACACCCCGTCACGATGCGATACACACCGCCCAGGTCGCGTGCCGAGAAGTTCTCAGACGGCCGCGCAGGGTTCGCCGCACAGTGGAGGCTCTTGTCGGGGCCTCATCATGTGTCGTCGTCGTTCCCTTCCGTTGATGCTGTGCTTGTCGCTGCAAGCGACGATGGCCTGCGCTGGCACCTTCGAACTGCTGCCCGGGGCGGCGACCCCGCTGCCGGCGGATGAGGATCCTTCCACCCGCCTGCTGGCAGGGCCAACGCGGCTGGCCTACGACTACCGACTGGCCGCGCCGGCCATGGGGGTGATGCCGGACACGGCCACCGCTGGACCGGCCTCGCACAACGCCGAGGTGCCCCTGCTGCGCCTGCACGGGCTCGGCCTGCGAGGGGGTCCGCTGCGCTTCCAGCGTGCCGACGTGTCGCTGTCGGTGGCCACGGGGCCTGCCGCGATCGGCTCCAGGCAGGCACGCGCCGGGGTCGGTCCGGTCGGCATGGACCTGCGCGAGGCGAAGGGGCCGGTGTCGCCGATGTCGTTCGGCTCGGTGCTGCGCTTCGACATGGCGCAGGGTGCGCAGGTGGCCCTTCGTTTCAAAGGCGGCCGGCTCGGCCTGCAGTACCGCGTGCCATTCAGTCTCTGACGCGGCCCATGGACCAGAAGCTGCGGTGCAGCGCGGCGATCTCCCCCGCCAGGGCGGGCTCCGGACCCCAGACGCGCAGCGGCTTCTGGCCTCGTGCAATGACGTCGCGGCAGGGCAGGTCGAGGGTCGGATTCTCGTCGTGCCGGCCGGTCATGCGCAGCAGCTCGGCTTCTTCCATGCCGTAGACCAGCCGGCCGATGTGCGCCCAGTACTGCGTGCCGGTGCACATGCAGCAGGGCTCCACCGTGCTGTAGAGCGTGCACTCCCAGAGGAACGCGGCGTCGAAGCGGGCTGCCGCCGCGCGCGCCAGCACCGCCTCGGCATGGTTCACCGTGTCGACGTTGCCCTGGCGCAGCAGCACGGTGGCGTGGTCGGGCGCGACCAGCACCGCACCGAACGGGTGGTGGCCGTCCGCCCGCGCGGCCTGCGCCACCGCGTTCGCCTCGCGCAGGTGCGCGAGGCGCTGCGCTGCGGTCGGGTCGGGCGACGAGAAGTCGAGCTTCATCGTGCCGGCGCTCAGACGGCGTTGGAGCCGCGGTGCGCCCAGCCGGTGGTGCGCTTCTCCACCACCGAGAAGAACTCGTACATCACCATCGCCATCGCGCCCACTGTCACCAGGCCGGCGAAGGCCAGGCCCATCTGCATCGAGCTGCCGGCCGAAATCAGCAGGTAGCCGATGCCCTCGTTGGCGGCGGTCATTTCGCTGACCGTGGTGCCGACGAAGGCCAGCGTGATCGCCACCTTCAGCGAGCCGTAGAAGTAGGGCAGGGAACGCGGCAGGCCCACCTTGATCAGCACGTCCCACCGCTTGGCGCCGAGCACGCGCAGCACGTCTTCCAGCTCCGGCTCCAGCGTCGCCAGGCCGGTGGCGATGTTCACCATGATCGGGAAGAAGCTGATCAGGAACGCCGTCAGGATGGCCGGGCCGATGCCGATGCCGAACCACACCACCAGGATCGGCACGAAGGCTGCCTTGGGCAGTGCGTTGAACGCCGTCATCAGCGGGTACACCGCGGTGTAGGCCACCCGCGAGCTGCCGATGAGAAAACCGAGCAGCACGCCCACCACGATCGACAGCGCGAAGCCGGCCATCGTGACCCAGAAGGTGCGCCAGGCATGCGCGGCGATGACGCCGGCATGTTCCTTCAGCGCCGCAGCGATGCTGGCCGGGCTCGGGAAGATGAACTCCGAGACGTTGAAGCCGCTGCACAGCAGCTGCCAGACGATCAGTGTCAGCGCCAGCAGCAGCCAGGGCGAGGCCTGTTCGAGTCGCTTCGAGTTCATTGCGCCACCTCCGCGTTCGCGCCTTGTTTGCGCATCGCGCCGATGTGGCCGCGCAGTTCATGCACCATCTCGCCGAACTCGGGGCTGTAGGTCACCTCGAGGTCGCGCGGGCGCGGCAGCTCGACGCGCCGCTTGACGACGAAGCGGCCCGGGCTCTTGCTCATCACGTACACCGTGTCGGCGAGGAAGACGCTCTCGCGCAGGTCGTGCGTCACCAGGATGACGTTGAACTTCTGCGCGGCCTGCAGGTCGCGCAACGCGCACCACAGCTCCTCGCGGGTGAAGGCGTCGAGCGCGCCGAAGGGCTCGTCCAGCAGCAGCATCTTCGGCTCGTGGATCAGCGCCCGGCAGATGCTGGCGCGCTGCTGCATGCCGCCGGAAAGCTGCCACGGGAACTTGTCCTCGTAGCCGCCCAGGCCCACGCTCTTGAGCAGCGTGCGCGCCTTCTCCTGGTACTCGGCTTTCTTCTGCTTGAAGGTCGAGCGGTACGGCTCGACGATCTCGAGCGGCAGCAGCACGTTCTCCATCGTCGTGCGCCACGGCAGCAGGCTGGGCGCCTGGAAGGCCATGCCGGTGATCTTCAGGGGCCCGCTCACCTCGCGCCCGGCGATCTCCACCGTGCCCTTGGTGGGCATCTTCAGCCCGGTGGCCAGCTTCATGAAGGTGGACTTGCCGCAGCCCGAGGGCCCGACGATGGCGATGAATTCACCCTCGTCGACCTGCAGGCTGATGTCCTCGACGGCGTATTTCCCCTGGGCGGCCAACTCGTCGTTGTAGGCCAGCCAGACGTTCCTGAAATCAACGAAGGAGGCCATGGTTCACTTCTTCGCGACTTTGAAGATGTCGCGATCGGTGGCGCTGGGCAGGTAGTCGCCGCTCCACGACTGCTCGGCCTTCACGCGCTCCTTGGTGCCGAAGGCATCGGAGACCTGCGAGGCCATCAGCGACAGGCGCGGCAGCGACACCGCGCCGAAGCCCTCGGCCTTGGCATCGGCGGTGAGCACCGTCGCGTCGAGCGCGAGCTTCAGGCGGCGGATCTCGAGCTGTTCGTTGATGATGCCGTCGCGTGCCTTCACCGTGCCGATCGCCGCGGTCGGGTCGGCGATCACGTCCTTCACACCCTTGGTGAACGCGCGCAGGAACGCCTTCACCGCCTCGGGGTTCTTCTTCAGGAAGGTGTCGTTGACGATGACCGCGTTGCCGTACAGCTTCACGCCGTATTGGGGGTAGGGCAGGATCACCACGTCGTCGGCCTTCACGCCACGCGCCTCGAGGTTCAGCAGCGAGGTGAACGAGAAGCCGGTGATCGCGTCGATGTCGCCGCGCACCAGCATGGTCTCGCGCAGCGTCGGGTCCATGCCGGTCCAGGCGACGCCGCTGACGTTGTTGGCCTTCGCGAAGATCGGGAAGGCCTTGCGGCCAGCGTCGAACACCGGGGCGCCGAGCTTCTTGTTGTTCAGGTCCGCCGGGGTCTTGATGCCGCTCTTCTTCAGCGCGAGCACCGCGGCGGGGGTGTTGTTGTAGACCATCATCACCGCCACCGGTTTGTTCGGCGCGGTCGGGTTGTTGGCCAGGAACTCCATCAGCGCGGCCATGTCGGCGAAGCCCATGTCGTAGGCGCCCGAGGCCACGCGGGTCACGGTGCCGCCGGAGCCGTTGCCGGCATCCACCGTGACGTCGAGCTTCTCGGCCTTGAAGTAGCCCTTGGCCACCGGCGTGAGGAACAGCGCGGCGGGGCCTTCGAAGCGCCAGTCGAGCTGGAACTTGATCGGCGTTTCCTGCGCCTGCGCGGGCAGCGCGGCGAACAGGGCCAGGCCGGCGGTGACGGCGAGCAGGGTGCGGCGAGCGAGGGTCATCGTTACTCCAGGGGGCAAGGGGGTCAGAGCGTGAACCACGCGGTCAGGTGAGCAGGTCGTGCAACGCACGGGCCACCACTTGCGTGGCGCGCCGCAGGTCGTCGAGGCGGAGGTGTTCGTCGGCACGCTTGGCGTTGGACTCGAGCACCGTGCGCGGGCCGGCGCCGTAGATCACCGCGGCGGTGCCGCGCGCGCCGTACAGCCGCACATCGGTGTACAGCGGCGTGCCCGTCGTCGGGATCGGTTCGCCGAACACGGCCTGCCCGTGGCGCTGCAGGGCGTTCACCAGCGGTGTGTTCGTGGTCTGTGGTTGCAAGGCGCGGGCCAGCAGCAGCCGCTTGATGTCGACGCGGATGCCGGGGCAGCCGGCCACGGTCGATTCGATCAGCTGGCGCACCTCGGCCTCGACCGCGACCGGGTCTTCCTCGGGGATCATGCGGCGGTCCAGCTTCAGCACCACCTTGCCGGGCACCACATTGGTGTTCGTGCCCCCTTCGATGCGCCCCACATTGAGGTATGGGTGCGTGATGCCGGTCACCGCGGAGCGACGGCCCTGCAGCACCGTGTTGTGCGCATACAGCGCGGTGAGCAACCGGGTGGCGGCCTGCAGCGCATCGACGCCGGTTTCGGGAAAGGCCGCATGCGACGCGGTGCCGTGCAGCGTGACCTCCAGTTGCAGGCAGCCGTTGTGTGCCACCACCACCTGGTAGCTGAATCCCGCGGCGATCAGGAAGTCCGGTTGGGTCAGGCCCTGCTCCAGCAACCAGCCGGGGCCCAGCTCGCCGCCGAACTCCTCGTCGTAGGTGAAGTGCAGCTCCAACGTGCCTTTCAAGGGCAGGCCGAGCGATTCGAGTGCACGCAGCGCAAAGGTGAAGGTGGCGAAGTCGCTCTTGCTCACCGCGGCGGCGCGGCCGTAGAGCCGACCGTCGACGATCGCGCCGCCGTACGGGTCCTGCGTCCAGCCCTCGCCGGGCGGCACCACGTCGCCGTGGGCGTTCAACGCGATCACCGGGCCTTCGCCGTAGCGGCGGCGCACGATCAGGTTGGTGATCGACTGCAGGCCGTAGGCATGCACCTGGCCGGGCGGCACCGGGTGGCGTTCGGCCGGCAGGCCCATCGCGTCGAGCAGCGCCGCGGTGCGCTCGGCATGCGGTGCGTTGTCGCCCGGGGGCGTGTCGGTGGGCACCTGCACCAGGGCCTGCAGGAAGCGCACTTCTTCGTCGAAGTGCTGGTCGACCCACTGGTCGAGTTGCGCAAGGGTGTGAACAGGGGCGTTCATCGGGGCTCCGCGGCGAGCTGGTCGACCAGGTGATGGAAGGCGTCGACCGCGAGCTGCAGGTCGTCGCAGGTGCTCGATTCGAGCGGGTTGTGGCTTATGCCGGCGTTCTCGCCGCGCACGAACAGCATGGCCTGCGGCATGGCCTCGTGCAGCTTCATCGCGTCGTGGCCGGCGCCGCTGGGCAGCGTGAAGGGCGGCAGTCCGAGCGCCTGCACGGCCCGTTCCCAGCGCGCCTGCCAGGCCGGCGCGCTGGGGGCGGCGGCGGCGCGCATCGTCTCTTCGAGCGTGTACGCGACGCGGCGTCGTTCGGTGATGCGCGCGAGTTCTGCGAGCACGTCGGCCACCAGGGCATCGCGCTGGGCGTTCGTCGGGGCACGCAGGTCGAGGCTGAAGCGGCAGCGGCCGGGCACGACGTTGATCGAGCCGTTGGGCACCTCGAGCAGCCCCACCGTGGCCACCGAGCCGTCATCGGCGGCGGCGCGGGACTCGGCATACAGCGCCAGTTCGGCCACGGCGGTGGCGGCATCGCGGCGCCGGTTCATCGGCGTGGTGCCGGCATGGCTGGCCACGCCGATGACTTCGCCGCGGTAGCGCGCACTGCCGTTGATCGAGGTGACGATGCCCAGCGGCAGGCCGACCTCGTTGAGCACCGGTCCCTGCTCGATGTGTACCTCGACGAAGCCGAGGTAGTGCGACGGGTCGCGCTGCAGCGGGGCGATGGCCTCCAGCGTGGCGGGCAGGCCGGCCTGCTGCATGGCCTCGCGCATCATGGTGCCGTCGGCATCGGTCTGGTCCAGCCAGGCCGGGTCGAACTGCCCGATCAGCGCGCCGGAGCCGAGGAACGTGGCCTTGTAGCGCTGGCCTTCCTCCTCGGCGAAGCCGATCACCTCGATCGCGAACGGCAGCCGCCGGCCGGCCGCGGCGAGCCGGCGCACCACCGCCATCGGCACGAAGATGCCGATGCGGCCGTCGTACTTGCCGCCGTCGTGCACCGTGTCGTAGTGCGAGCCGGTGAGCAGGCGCGGTGCGTCCGGCGTGCTGCCGTGGTAGAGACCGACAACGTTGCCCACCGCGTCGATCTCCACCGCGTCGAAGCCCGCATCGCGCATCCCTTGCTGCAGGTCCGCCGCGCAGGCGCGGTGCGCTTCGGTCAGGTAGGTCACGGTGAGTTCGCCGGGCACCTCGGTGTGGCGGGCGAGGGCCTCGCAGCCATCCCACACCGCCTGGCCGTCGAGCGGCTGCTGCGCGAACTTCTCGTTCAGCCGGATCTCGGCGATGCGGTGGATGTTGCGCAACGCCTCGGCGAACTCGAACTCCCGGCTGCCGTTCACGCGGCGGCGGAAGGTCGCGATGATCTGCTGGCGCGTGAGGCCGGTGCCGCGCGGGCCGCGCACCGCCAGGATGAATGGCCAGCCGAAGCGGGCGTTGTAGTCCGCGTTGAGCTGCTGGATCTCGGCGAACTCGGCCGGGCTGCAGGCGGTCAAGCCGGCGGTGTTCTGTTCGTTCGTCGATTCGGCAGTGAGCGACTTCGCCACCATCGCCTTGCCGGCCAGTTCCGGGTGGGCACGGATCAGGCCGAGCTGCTCGGCTTCGCTGGCCTGGCTCACCTGCTGAGCCAGTGCGTGCTTGAGCTGCGTCAGGGTCTTGAACGGTCGTGCCGCCGCGGCCCGCTCGGCGATCCAGGGCGAGTGCTCGTAGGTGCCGTCGAGCAGCGCCACGAAGGCGGCCGTGTCGGCCTGGTTCAGGGTGTCGAGCGTGAGGGGCATGGTCATTCCCAGACGAACGCGGTGGCCGGATCGAAGGGGTGCACCTGCTTCCAGTGGCGCGCGATGTCGAGGCGGCGGCACACCCACACGCGGTCGTGCAGCTCGATGTGGTCGAGGAAGCGCTGCAGCGCGCGCATGCGCCCCGGGCGGCCGAGCAGGCGGCAGTGCATGCCGACGCTGAGCATCCCCGGGCGGTCCTCGCCTTCGGCGTACATCACGTCGAAGGCGTCGCGCAGGTACTCGAAGAATTCGTCGCCGTGCGAGAAACCCTGCGGCAGCGCGAAGCGCATGTCGTTGGTGTCCAGCGTGTACGGCACCACCAGGTGCGGCGCCAGGTCGCCGTCGCTCTTGCGCACCTGCAGCCAGAAGGGCAGGTCGTCGCCGTAGTAGTCGCTGTCGTACTCGAACCCGCCATGTTCTACCACCAGCCGGCGCGTGTTGGGGCTGTCGCGGCCGGTGTACCAGCCCAGCGGGCGTTCGCCGGTGAGGCGTTGCAGGATGTCGATGCCGCGCTGCAGATGGTCGCGCTCGGTGGCTTCGTCGAGGTGCTGGTAGTGGATCCAGCGCCAGCCGTGGCAGGCGATCTCGTGGTCCAGCGCCACCAGTGCAGCGGTGAGCTCCGGGTGGCGCTCCAGCGCCATCGAGACGCCGAACACCGTCAGCGGCAGGCCGCGCTTCTCGAACTCGCGCAGCAGCCGCCACACGCCCACGCGCGAGCCGTACTCGTAGATGCCCTCCATGCTGAGGTGGCGGGCCGGGTACGCGGCGGGATTGAACATCTCGGAGAGGAACTGCTCGCTGCCGGCATCGCCGTGCAGCACCGAGTTCTCGCCGCCTTCTTCGTAGTTCAGCACGAACTGCACGGCGATGCGGGCGCGGCCCGGCCACTGTGCATGGGGCGGGTTGCGGCCGTAGCCGATGAGGTCGCGGGGGTAGCGGGGCAGCGGGGAAAGTGGCGGGGTCATCGCGGGCCTTGCAGGACGGCGGACAGGTCCTTGACGCGCGGGTCGAGGCGCAGGTTCTGTTCGACGTGGTCGAGGTGGTCTTCCATCAGCCGCACTGCGGCACGGCTGTCCCGCGCGGCGAGGGCGTCGACGATGGCGACGTGTTCGTCCTGCGAGTGTTCGGCCGAGTGCGAGCTCTGGTACATCAGCGAGATCAGCGCCGAGCGCGACAGCAGGTCGCCGAGCAACTGCGCCAGCGTCTCGTTGCCCAGCATGCGGGCGAGGATGACGTGGAAATCGGCCAGCAGCCGCGTGCGGCCGGCCACGTCGGTGCGCAGCACCGCCTCGTGTTCGGCGGCCAGGTGCGCGCGCAGCTCGGCCACCTGTGCATCGGTGATGCGCTTGCACAGCTGCCGCACCATCGAGGTCTCGAGCATCAGGCGCACCTCGAACACCTCGCGCGCTTCTTCGACGCTGGGCTGCGCGACGAAGGCGCCGCGCGCCGGTTCGAGCGTGACGAGCCGGTCGCGGCTGAGCTGCATCAGCGCCTGCCGCACCAGCGTGCGCGAGACTTTGAAGATGTCGGCGATCTGCTGCTCTGCCAGCTTGGTGCCGGGCATCAGCCGGCGCTCGACGATGGCCGCGGTGATGGCGTGCACGATGCGCGCCGTCATGGTGCCGGCGCCCACCGGACCTTCCTCTGGCGGTGCAGCGTCCTCGGCGGCCGCCTCGATCAACCCTTCGTCCACCGGGGCGCGGCGGCGCGACACCGTGGCGCGGCGCGTCGGCGCAGCGTTTGCTTCAGGACCGGGGAGGGGGCGTCGCATCGATCGTTCAACCATCTGTGCACGAAAGTGTATACACTTCTGGGAACAGATCAACCCCAGTCAGGAGTTCCACGACGATGGGCAAGCTCACCACCCACGTGCTCGACACCGTGCACGGCGGCCCGGCGGCCGGCATGGGCGTTTCCCTTTTCCGCCTCGAGCCCGAGGGCTATGTGCTGCTGAAATCGCTGGTGTTGAACGACGACGGCCGCGCCGACGGCCCGCTGCTCGAAGGCGAGGCGCTGCTGGCCGGCCGCTACCGGCTGGTGTTCCAGGTGGCGGCGTATTTCGAGACCGCCGGCGTGCGGCTGCCCGAGCCGCCGTTCCTCGAAGAGGTGCCGCTGGAGTTCGGCATCGCCGATCCGCTGTCGCATTACCACGTGCCGCTGTTGTGCAGCCCCTGGTCGTATTCCACCTACCGGGGGTCGTGATGGAGGCCTACCTGCTCGACTGGGCCAACCTGCTGCTGCGCTGGCTGCACGTGATCACGGTGATCGCGTGGGTGGGCTCGTCGTTCTACTTCGTCTGGCTCGACAACAGCCTGGTGCCGCCGGACGATGCCGACGCGAAGGCGCGCGGTGTCGGCGGCGAGTTGTGGTCGGTGCACGGCGGCGGCTTCTACAACGCGCAGAAGTACCCGGTGGGCCCGCGCCGCATGCCGGAGCACCTGCACTGGTTCTATTGGGAAAGCTACAGCACGTGGCTCTCGGGCTTCGGCCTGTTCACGGTGCTGTACCTGTGGAACGCCGAGACCTTCCTGGTCGACAAGTCGCGCATGGACTGGTCGCCGTTCGCGGCCGGTTGTGCGGCGCTCGGCTTCCTCGCCGCCGGCTGGGTGGTGTACGACCTGATCTGCCGCGTCGTCGGCCAGAAGAAGGACGCCGAGGGCCGTGTCAGCACCGGCAACGACGCGCTGGTGCTGGGCCTGCTGTTCGTCTACGTGGTGGCCGCCACCTGGCTGGCCAGCCAGCTGTTCCCCGGCCGCGCCGCGTTCCTGCTCGCAGGTGCGATGCTGGCCACCATCATGAGCGCCAACGTGTTCTTCTGGATCATCCCCGGCCAGCGCCGCGTGGTGGCCCAGCTGAAGGCCGGCCAACCGCCCGAGCCGCTGTACGGTCAGCGCGGCAAGCAGCGCAGCGTGCACAACACGTACTTCACGCTGCCCGCGCTGATCGCGATGCTGAGCAACCACTACGGCATGCTCTACCAGCACCCGCAGAACTGGCTGGTGCTGTCGGTGCTGATGCTGGTGGGCGTGCTGGTGCGGCAGTTCTTCGTCTCGCGCCACAAGGGCCGCGAGCCTTGGAGCCTGGTGGGGGCGAGCGTGGTGCTGTTGCTCGGGCTGGTGGTGTGGCTGAAGCCGGCGCCCGCGCCCGCGGTGTCGGCCAAGGCGCCGCTGGTCACGCTGGCCGACGTGCAGCCCGTGCTGCAGCAGCGCTGCGTGATGTGCCACAACGCGCAGGTGCAGAACAAGGGGGTGATGCTGCACACGCCGGCGTTGATCGAGGAGCATCGGCAGCAGATCTACCAGCAGGTGGTGGTGCAGAAGGTGATGCCGTTCAACAACGCGACGCAGATGACGGAGGAGGAACGGGCGTTGGTGGGGCGGTGGGCTTTGGCAAAGCCTTGACTTTGAGGCGGCCTGCCGGCCGGGCGTGTTGCTTTGTCGTGGCAAGAGCCCGCCGGGATTCCGCCCCGGCGGGCGGGTCACTTTCTTTGGCAGCGCGCCAAAGAAAGTAACCAAAGAAAACGCTGTTTGAAGACAGCGGCCCAGCCGCACACCGAGCGGTGAGAAGGGCGGCGCAGGAACACCAGTCAACGGCTCGGGCACCGTCAGCTCCCTTGAGCCAACGTGGCAGTGAACCATCGCCGCTCTCACAGACGCCCGCTCCGCACCGCGGCCTTTACAACCTTCTGGGCCGCCCGAATGGTTCGTGTCCTGGAGCGGTGACAGGGGGGGACCGAGCTGTCGCATCCCTGATCAGCACCGGGCGCACCTCCACCCGCATCGCTCGGTGCGCGGCGCAGCCGCTCTTCCAGTCCTTTCTTGCCTACTTCTTTGTGACGACAAAGAAGTAGGTCGCCCTGCCGGGGCGAATTCCCGGCGGGGTCGTGCAACACCACCAAAACACCCCGGCCGGCAGGCCGCAATGAACAATCAGAGCACCTTCCCAAACCACCACAACGACAACCCCGCCGCCAACACCGTCAACACAGTGCCCAGTGCAGCGAACAAAGCCGTGATCTCCGTCTCCCGCCGCTCGAACACCAGCCGGGAACTCAGCGTGTCGTAGACCTTCTTCAGGTCGGTCGCACTGCCTGCGTAGTAGTACTCGGCATGCGTCAGTCCCGCGATGGTCTTCAAGGTCTCCTCGTCGAGGCGCACCCGCATCGACCAGCCCTCGAAGCCGATGATCTCGCCGTCGGCGGTGCCGAAGCCCACGGTGTAGACCTTCACGCCGTGATCGGCGGCGATCTTCGCGGCGTCGAGGGGTTGCGGGCCGGTGGTGGATTGCCCGTCGGTCAGCAGGATGACCGCGGCCGAGTTGAAGCTGCCGGGGGGCACCGGCGGCGGGGCGGCTTTCGGCGCGTCGCCGGGGGCGGCGGGCATGCGGTCTTCGCCGCTGACGCTGCTGAGGTCGATGTTCTCCTGCGGGAACAGCGTCGCGATCGACAGCACGATGCCACTGCCGATGGCGGTGCCGCGCTGCAGCTGGAATCGGTCGATCGCGGCGATGACGTCTTCGCGGCTCAGCGTGGGCGCCTGCACCACCGCGGCGGTGCCGGCGAAGGCCACCACGCCGACGCGCACATGCCGTGGCAGGTTCTGCACGAATTCCTTCGCGGCGATCTGCGAGGCCTCGAGCCGGCTCGGCTTGACGTCCGTGGCGCGCATCGAGCCCGACACGTCCATCGCCAGCAGCAGCGTCTGCTGCGCCGAGGGCAGGGTGATGGTCGCGGTCGGTCGGCCGCAGGCGATCAGCAGCGCCAGCAGGGCCAGGCCGAGCAGCACCGGCGGGACATGGCGGCGCCAGCCGGGCCCGCGGCCCATCGCCTGCTTGATCAAGCCGACGTGGGCATACCGCAGGCCGTCGCGGCGCTTGCGCAGCAGGCTCCAGACATAGAGGCCCGCCAGCAGGGGCCACAGCGCGAGCGCCCACAGCGCTTCGGGCCAAAGGAAACTGATCATGGTGTCGCGGCCTCCAGCGGGGCACGGGGAGCATCGGCGGTCGGTTCGCGCAGGGTCTGGAGGAACGCCGCCCGGGCGGCGCCGTGCCGCTGCGCCTGGCGCTGCCGTGCGAAGCGCAGCAGCGCCTGGCCAAGGTCTTCTTCGGTGGAGAGTTCGAGCACGTCGACGCCGGCGCGGGCGAGGCTGTCCTGCAGCCGGGCATCGCGTTCGGCGGCCAGCCGGGCATAGCGTTCGTGCAACCCGCGGTCTTCCAGATCGACCAGCACCTGTTCGCCGGTTTCGCTGTCGTGCAGCCGCACGAGGCCCAGGCGCGGCAGCGCGTGGTCGATCGGGTCGAGCAGGCGCACCGCCAGCGTCTCGTGGCGGTGGCCGAGGCGGCCGAGCAGCGTTTCCCAGCCGGGTTCGCTGATGAAGTCGGACACCAGGAACACGACGGCGCGTTGCCGCAGCCAGGGTTCGGCGCGGCGCAGCAGGTCTTCCAGGCGGGTCAGGCCGGTGGCCTGCCGGGGCGCCGGCTGGGCATCGTCTTGCGGCAGGGCCTGCAGCAGGCGCAGCACCTGGGCGCGGCCGCCCCGCGGCGACAGCACGGTGTCCTTCGTGGTGCCGCCATGGTGCACCACCGCGCCGACCCGGTGGCCGGCGCGCGTGAACACCCGCCCGAGCGTGGCCACGGTCTCCCGCGCGAGCGCCTGCTTGCTGCGCTCGCGGCTGCCGAAGCCCTGCGACGGCGTGGCGTCGACCAGGAACCAGACGGTGAGGTCGCGCTCCTCGAGATCGATGCGCACGTGCGGGCCGCCCATGCGGGCGCTCAGGTTCCAGTCGATGCGGCGCACGTCGTCGTGGGCCTGGTACTCGCGGAGGTCGGCGAGGTCGAGGCCGTGGCCGCGTCGCAGCGTGCGGGCGGCGCCCTGCGCCTGGCCGTCGAGGCGGCGCAGCACGGTCCACTCGAGCCGTTCGAGCAGCGCCTGGGCCGCGAGGCCCGGTGCACCGGGCTCAGGCGGCGCGGGCGTCGGCTTGGGGAGCAGCCGCAGCAGCAGACGCTTCATGGTGGGCGAGCGGTTTGTCCGGGGCAGGGAGGTGGCGCAGGATCTTCTCGATCAGCGTGTCGGCGCTCTGGCCGTCGCTGAGCGCGTCGTAGCTCAGCACCAGGCGGTGGCGCAGCACGTCCGGCACGAGGTCGAGCAGGTCTTCCGGCAGCACGTAGCTGCGCGAGCGCAGCAAGGCCAATGCCCGCGCGCCCTCGATCAGGTGGATGCTGGCGCGCGGGCTGGCCCCCACCGAGAGCCAGCGCGCCAGGTCGGGCAGACCGTGTTTGGCAGGCTGGCGCGTGGCGGCCACCAGCCGCACGGCGTACTGCACCAGCGAGGGGTCGACGTACACCTCGCGCGCCATCGACTGCAGCGCGGCCAGCTCCTCGGTGCTGGTGACGGCGCCGGCGTGGATCAGCGCACCGGTGACGCGCTGCACGATGACGAATTCCTCTTCCTCGCTCGGGTAGCCCACCAGCACCTTCATCATGAAGCGGTCGACCTGCGCCTCGGGCAATGGATAGGTGCCCTCGGTCTCGATCGGGTTCTGCGTGGCCATCACGAGGAAGGGCTCCGGCACAGGGTGTGTCACGCCGGCGATGGTGACCTGGCGTTCCTGCATCACTTCGAGCAGTGCGCTCTGCACCTTGGCGGGGGCGCGGTTGATCTCGTCGGCCAGCAACAGGTTGGTGAACACCGGTCCCAGCGTGGTGCTGAACTCGCCGGTGTGCTGGTGGTAGATGCGGTTGCCCACCAGATCGGCGGGCACCAGGTCGGGCGTGAACTGGATGCGCTTGAACTCGCCGCGCACGGTGGCGGCCAGGGTCTTCACCGTCAGGGTCTTCGCCAGGCCGGGCACCCCTTCGACGAGCAGGTGGCCGCGCGCCAGGATGGCCACCAGCACACGTTCCAGGAAGTGGTCCTGCCCCACCACGATGCGCTTGACCTCGTAGAGGATGCGCTCCATCTGCTGCGCGTGCTCGCGCGCCTTGCTGCTGTCCAGGGTCATCCGGGCTCCTGTGGAAGGGGGTTCAGAACGGGGGCATGCCCACCGCGGCGGCGGCGTTCTCGATCGGCACCGCAAATCCGATGCCGATGAAGGTGCGTGCCGGCGTCGGGTTCAGGATCGCGGTGACGATGCCCACCACCTCGCCGCGCTGCGTCACCAGCGGGCCGCCGGAATTGCCGGGGTTCGCAGCGGCGTCGAACTGGATCAGGTGCTTCAGCGTGCGTTCGCCGTCGGGCGCCCGGAACTCGCGCTCCAGCCCCGACACCACGCCGGACGACACCGACGGTCCGATGCCGAACGGGAAGCCCACCGCCACGACGTGGTCGCCGGGTCGCAGGTCGCCGGTGCCGCGCAGCGTGGCGGGCTGCAGGTCGTCCGGCAGGCGCGCGGCGCGGATCACCGCGAGGTCCTGGCTGCGGTCGGCGCTGACCACTCTCGCGTCCGACACCAGCCCGTCGTGGAACTGCACCTTGACCCGCTGCGCGCCGTCGACCACGTGCAGGTTGGTGAGGATGGTGCCGTTGTCCTGGATCACCACGCCGGTGCCGATGCTCGGCGTGTCGTCGCTGTCGGGGTGCGGGTGGAAGCCGGGCGCCGGCTTCGCACCGCCGGGCCTGCCATCCTTCGCCTTCTTGCCGCGCGGGTCGGCCGGGGGCGCCGGCTTCATCGGACCGTCCGAGGGCGCCGCGGCGGCCTGCGCTTCCTCGTGGCTCTCGTAGGCGACCACGCGCACGACCGAGGGACCGATCTTGGCGGCCGCAGCGGCTTCGGCGGACGGCAGCGGCTGTTTCATCAGGCTGGCGCGCAGCGTGCGCTCGATCTCCTGCAGCGTCGGCCCGGCCGGCCGGGGTGTCGGCCACTTCATCACCAGCACGGCGGCGGCTGCGACCAGCAACAGCGCCAGCATCGGGCGCTGCCAGCGGCGGCGGGGCCGGGAGGGTTTCGGGGCAGGGGAGGGACCGGGCGAAGCGGTGGCGGCCGACGCCGGCACAGCCGATGGCGGCTCGGCCGATGGGGTGCGCCGGGCCCGGCTGTACAAGGGAGAGCGTTGCATCGCAGCCACCACCTTTCCGCCAAGGGGACGACGCAACATAGCACGCGGTCGGCGCCGGCGCACGGTCAAAGCGGATGCCTGCGTGAGGAGTGGGACCGTTCCCCGTCCGGCGGTGCGCGAAGCAGGCATCATCGCGGTCGATGCCCGAGCGACTGTCCTGGATCGACACCCACTGCCACCTCGACGCGCCCGAATTCGACCCGGACCGCGACGCGGTGCGCGCCGCCGCGCGGGCCGCGGGTGTGGCCCGGCTGGTGCTGCCGGCCGTGACGGTGCCGACTTTCGACGCGGTGCGGGCGCTGGCGGCCCGGCACGACGACGCCTATGCGCTCGGTCTGCACCCGCTGTACCTGGCCAGCCCGCCCGAGGCGGCGCTGGCCCGGCTCGACGCCGCCTTGGCCGAACACCGCGACGACCCGCGCCTGGTGGCGGTCGGCGAGATCGGCTTGGACGCATTCGTCGGCCAGCCCGACCTGGCGCTGCAGGAGCGCTGTTACGCCGCCCAGCTCGACCTCGCCGAACGCGAAGGCCTGCCCGCGATCCTGCACGTGCGGCGTTCGGCCGATCTTCTGCTGAAGCACCTGCGGCGGCGCCCGCGCATCGGCGGCATCGCCCATGCGTTCAATGGCAGCCAGCAGCAGGCCGAGGCGTTTGTCGCACTGGGCTTCAAGCTCGGCTTCGGCGGCACGCTGACCTTCGACCGCTCGCTGCAGATCCGCCGGCTCGCGGCATCGCTGCCGATCGAGGCGCTGGTGCTCGAGACCGATGCCCCCGACATCCCGCCGCAGTGGCGCTACAAGACCGCCGCCGAACGCGCCGCCGGCGCGACCTCGCGCAACGAACCCGGCGACCTGCCGCGCATCGGCGAGGTGCTGGCGGCACTGCGCGGCCTCACGCCCACCGCGCTGTGCGCGCAGCTGCATGCCAACAGCCTGGCCGCGCTGCCGGGGCTGGCTGCGTTGACATGACGCGCCCACCCTCAAAGCCCCTCTCCCCTGGCGGGAGAGGGGTTGGGGAGAGGGGGCGCATGCCGCGACCGTTCCCCTCTCCCCAGCCCTCTCCCACAAGGGGAGAGGGAGCCCATCTGTCGCATGCCCAGACTGACGTGATGAACACCATGAGCCCCGATCCGCTGCTCGCCGGCCTGGGCCCGGTGATCGGCCCGCCGACACGCCTGGTCGTGCTGGGCAGCTTCCCCGGCGCCGCCTCGCTGCAGGCGGCGCAGTACTACGCGCACCCGCGCAACCACTTCTGGCCGATCCTGTCGGCGCTCTGGGGCGAGGACCTGCGCGCGCTGCCCTACGCACAGCGGCTCGAGCGGCTGGTGGCGCATGGCCTCGGGCTGTGGGACGTCTACGCCGGCTGCCGCCGCGAGGGCAGCCTGGACAGCGCGATCCGTGACGCGGTGGTCAACGACCTGGCCGGCCTGCGCCGCTTCGCGCCCGGTTTACAGGCGGTGGCCCACAATGGCGGCGAATCCGCGCGCGCGATGCGCCAGACTGCGGCGCTCGGCCTGGCGGTGCACCGCCTGCCGTCGACCAGCCCGGCGAATGCCAGCTGGTCGTTCGAGCGCAAGCTGGCCGCCTGGCGCGAGGTGCTCGCGCTGTACGACATCGCATGAAACGACCCGCCTCTCTCTCCCTCCCCGCCGAGCTGCCCGACGCCTCGATGTCCGAGTTCGACGGTACGCGCTACCTGCACCTCGGCGAAACGCCGTGGGTGCAGGGCGCGATGCGCATCCGCCAGCCCAGGCTGCTGGTGCTCGAATACATCCAGCGCATGATGGCCGGGCTGCTGTGGCTGCCGCTGGACCGCTGGGACGGGGCGCGGGTCACGCAGCTCGGTCTGGGTGCCGCGTCGCTGACCCGCTTCACGCACCAGGTGATGCACTTGCCCACCACGGTGGTGGAGCTGAACCCGCAGGTGATCGGGGCGTGCCGCCAGTGGTTCAAGTTGCCGGCCGACGACGACCTGCTGCAGGTGCACAACGCCGACGCGGCCGACTGGGTGGCCGACCCCGCCCATGCCCGCAGCGCCGAGCTGCTGCAGATCGACCTGTACGACCACGAGGCCGCCGCGCCGGTGCTCGACAGTGCCGCGTTCTACGCCCAGTGCCGCGAACTGCTCGCCCCCGGCGGCGTGCTGGCGGTGAACCTGTTCGGCCGTGACGCCAGCTTCGCCCGCAGCACCGCGCGGTTGGCCGAGGCCTTCGGGGCCGCGCAGGTGCGCCGCTTCGGCGCCACCCGCGAAGGCAACACCATCGTGCTGGCGCGCCGCGCCAGCGGTGATCCGCTGGAGGACGCCTGGCCGCCGCGGGCCGAACTGCTGGCCCGCGCCGAACACATCGAGACCACCTGGAAGCTGCCGGCGACGAAGTGGCTGCGCTCGTTGAAGGCCGTCAAGCCCGCCACGGCCGACGCCGCACCCGCGCCCGTCGACGCCCTGGCCTGAGTCCGCCATGTCCACTTCCGCTTCCCGACCCGTTTCCCCGGCCCGCCGCCCCCCGCCCCGCGGCCCGCTGCAGTGGCGCGACATCGTGCAGGGCCTGCTCGACGACGGCGTCATCGGTGCGGCCGACCACGCGCAGGTGGCGCAGCGTCTCTCGGCCGGCAGCAGCAGCCTGCACCCGTTGGTGCGGGTGGCCGGCGCCGGCCTGACCGATGCGCGCCGCGGCGGGCCGCTCGACCTGGAGGCGCTGACGAAGTGGCTGGCGCAGCACGTGCAGCTGCCGTACCTGCGCATCGACCCGCTGAAGGTCGACGTCTCGCGGGTGGGCGACGTGATGTCGGTGGCCTATGCGGAGCGCTGCAAGGCGCTGCCGGTGCAGGTGGGGCCGAGCGAGATCACCATCGCCACCTGCGAACCCTATGCCCTGGACTGGGTGGCCGAGATCGGCGCGCACACGCGCAAGACCATCCGGTTGGTGGTCGCCAACCCGCAGGACATCGCCCGCTTCACCACCGAGTTCTTCACCGTGGCGCGCTCGGTGCGCAACGCGCAGAAGACCGGCGAGGTGACCGGCACGGTGAACTTCGAGCAGCTGGTCGAGCTGGGCAAGCACAAGCAGCTCGATGCCAACGACCAGGGCGTGGTGCAGCTGGTCGACTGGCTGTGGGGCTACGCGTTCGAGCAACGCGCCAGCGACATCCACCTCGAGCCGCGCCGCGAGCAGTGCGCGATCCGCTTCCGCATCGACGGCGTGCTGCACACCGTCTACCAGCTGCCGCTGACCGTGATGGCGGCGGTGACGGCGCGCATCAAGCTGCTCGGCCGCATGGACGTGGTCGAACGCCGCCGCGCGCAGGACGGCCGCATCAAGACCCGCAACCCGCGCGGCGACGAGATCGAGATGCGGCTCTCCACGCTGCCCACCGCGTTCGGCGAGAAGCTGGTGATGCGCATCTTCGACCCGGACACCACGGTGCAGCCGGTCGATGCGCTGGGCTTCACGCCGCACGACGTGCAGCGCTGGCAGCAGCTGGTGGCGCAGCCGCACGGCATCATCCTCGTCACCGGGCCCACCGGCAGTGGCAAGACCACCACGCTGTACTCGACGCTGAAGCGGCTGGCCACCGACGAGGTGAACGTCTGCACCATCGAGGACCCGATCGAGATGATCGAGCCGCTGCTGAACCAGACGCAGGTGCAGCCGGCGCTCGACCTGGACTTCGCCACCGGCCTGCGCGCGCTGATGCGGCAGGACCCGGACATCATCATGGTCGGCGAGATCCGCGACCTCGAAACCGCCGAGATGGCGGTGCAGTCGTCGCTCACCGGGCACCTGGTGTTCTCGACGCTGCACACCAACGACGCGGCCAGCGCGATCACCCGGCTGCTCGACCTGGGCGTGCCGGCCTACCTGCTGACGGCCACCGTGATCGGCGTGCTGGCGCAGCGGCTGGTGCGCACGCTCTGCCGCCACTGCAAGCTGCCCGACGACGAGCTCAAGCCCGAGGCGCTGGCGAAGGCACTGCCGGGTTGGTCCGAGGCCGAGGTGACCGGCGCTCGCTTCCAGCCGTACAAGCCGGTGGGCTGCCTCGACTGCCGCATGACCGGCTACCGCGGCCGCAGCGGCCTGTTCGAGCTGCTGACGATGGACGAGGCGGTGCGGGGGGCGATCGCCGAGCCGATGGACCTGGCGCGGGTGCGCCAGCAGGCGCTGGGGCAGGGCCTCACGCCGCTGCGGCTGGCCGGGCTGCGCAAGGTGGCCCAGGGCCTCACCACGCTGGACGAGGTGCTGCGGGCGACGCCGGACTACCGGCGCTGAGCGTCAGTCAGTCTTCGAACGTGTCGGCACCGTAGGCGAGCCGGGCGAACGCCTGCTGCACGCGCCGGTCGGCGCTGTGGAAGACCAGCCGCCGTCCGCCGCGCAGCTTGACCACCAGCCGCGGCACCACCAGCCAGTCCAGCCGCGGCAGGTAGAGAAACTGCAGCTGCACGACGTCCTGCAGCGCGGCCTCGCGCGGCAGCAGGCCGCTCTCGCGGATGCCGGTGGCATCCACCGCGGTGCGGCTGCGCAGCAGCACCGCATAGCCCGTCACGATGGTGGCCAGGGCCAGCAGCAGGAAGAGCACCGGCCCGGTCGACCATGGCGCTTCTCGCAGCGCATCGAAGGCCAAAAGGCCCTGCCAGGCGAGCGCCGCCATCAGCAGCGTGGCCAGCAGCTTGATCGAGCGCGGATAGGACGGCCCTTCGCAGGCTTCCCCGCTCGGTCCCAGGTGCGGCGCCGCGTCGCTCAAGGCGTGGATGCCGCCGGGGCCGCGTCGGAGGCCGGGGCATCGGGCTCCGGTGCCGGCTCGGGGGCCGGTTCCATGCCTTGCATCGGGTCTTCGTTGCTGCGGTACGGATCGTCCGAGGGCGCCTCGATGTTGACCTTGTCGAGGTCGACCTGCTCCGGCGCGTCGCGGAACATCATCACCGTCTGCGGCACGCAGATCACGATGGCCACCAGCACCAGCTGCAGGATCACCCACGGGATCGAGCCGAGGTAGATGTCGCTGGACTCGACGCGCTTGGGGATGCGCCCGTCCTTGAACAGCGTGTCGGCGATGCCGCGCAGGTAGAACAGCGCGAAGCCGAACGGCGGGTGCATGAAGCTGGTCTGCATGTTCACGCACAGCATCACGCCGAACCACACCAGGTCGATGCCCATCTTGTCGGCCACCGGCCCCAGCATCGGCAGGATGATGAAGGCGATCTCGAAGAAGTCGAGGAAGAACGCCAGGAAGAAGATGAAGATGTTGACGACGACCAGGAAGCCGACCTGCCCGCCGGGCAGGTTGGAGAGCATGTGCTCGATCCAGATCGCGCCGTCGACCCCCTGGAACACCAGCGAGAACACCCGTGAGCCGATCAGGATGAACACCACCATCGCGGTGATGCGCATCGTGCCCACCATCGCGAAGCGGAACAGCTCCCAGTTCAGCCGCCGGTGCAGCGCCGCGAGAATGAACGCGCCCACCGCGCCCATCGCGCCGGCCTCGGTGGGCGTGGCCACCGCGGTGGTGATGCCGGGCAGGCCGCCCATGCTGCCGAGCACCGCGAAGATCAGGATCGCCGAGGGGATGATGCCGCGCAGGCACTTGCGCCACAGCGCCCATCCCTGCAGCGTGCGGCTCTCCTTCGGGATGCCGGGCAGCGCCGCCGGCTTCAGGCGGGTGAGGATGAAGGTGTACAGCGCGAACAGCAGCACCTGCAGGATCGACGGCCCCCAGGCACCCTTGTACATGTCGCCCACCGGGCGGCCCAGCTGGTCGGCCAGCACGATCAGCACCAGCGAGGGCGGCACCAGCTGCGTGATGGTGCCCGAGGCGGCCAGCACGCCGGTGGCGTAGCGCATGTCGTAGCCGTAGCGGATCATCACCGGCAGCGAGATCATCGCCATCGCGATCACCTGGCCGGCCACCGTGCCGGTGATGGCGCCGAGGATGAAGCCGACGATGATGACCGAATAGCCCAGCCCGCCGCGCACGGTGCCGAACAGCTGGCCCATCGAGTCGAGCATGTCCTCGGCCAACCCGCACCGCTCGAGGATCGACCCCATCAACGTGAAGAACGGGATCGCCAGCAGCAGGTCGTTCGACAGGATGCCGAACACGTTCAGCGGCAGGTTCGCCATGAAGGCCGGCGGGAACCAGCCCATGTTGATCGCGAAGAAGCCACACAGCAGCCCGAGCGCGGCGAGCGAAAACGCCACGGGGAAGCCAATGAGCATCACGCCCACGAGCCCCGCGAACATCAGCGGGGCGAAGTTCTCCATCGTCATTGGAGCGGCCTCTCGTAGTGGATGTCCATCTCGTAGCGGTGTTGCAGCCAGGCGACGCGCTTGATGATCTCGGCGGCCCCCTGCAGCAGCACCAGCCCGAAGCCGAGCGGCAGCATCATCACCGCCGGCCAGCGCACCAGGCCGCCGGCGTTGTTCGAGGTTTCGCCGCTGTGCAGGTAGCTCAGGAACATCGGCAGCGCATACAGCATCAGCGCGGCCATCGCCGGGAGCAGGAAGAACACCAGGCCGAACAGGTCGACGAAGACCTTGCCGCGGCCCTTCAAGCGGCCGTAGAAGACGTCGACACGGACGTGTTCATTGAGCCGCAGCACCTGCGCCGCGCCGAGCATCACGGCGGCCGCGAACAGGTACCACTGGATTTCGAGCCAGGCGTTCGAGCTGATGTTCAGCGAGTAGCGGACGGTGGCGTTGCCCGCGCTGATGAAGCACGACGCGATCACGGCCCACTGGGCGAGCCATGCGAACGCGTCGTTCATCGCGTCGACGGCCCGCGCGAAGCGGAGCAGCAGGGTCATGGTTTCCTCTCCATGGAGCCGGTCTGCGGTACCGGCCTCTCGTGGAGACGACTGTAACGGCGTTTGGCCGCGCTTCGCGACGGGCAACCCCGGAGTGACGAAAACGCCGAATCAGCCCTGTTGCGCGCCGACAAAGAGCTTGGTGCAGCGCGCGCCACTGCGGCAGAAGGCCAGGATCGGCTTGGGCAGCGTCTCGACCAGCTGCCTGAAGCGGGCGATGTCCTCGGGGCTCTGGTAGCCGCCTGCCACCGGTTGGTGCACGTACTCGAGGCCGGCGGCGCGGGCAGCCGCCTCCACATCGGCTGAGGCGGGCTGGTCGGGGCCGCCTTCGAAGTCGGGCCGGTTGTTGATGACGCTCTTGAAGCCGGCCTGGGCGGCCAAGGCCATCGCGGCGGCATCGAGTTGGGGCGCGACGCTGACGTCGTCGCTCAGGCGCTGGGCGGGCAGGGCAGACATGGCGGAGGCAGATCGGGTACAGGAAGCCCGCAGCTTAGCGCGCCGGACGCCGGCTTTGCGGCATCGCCACCGTTTGGACCCTTGTTTCGACCTTCGTTTGGACCTGCGCCTGCGCCCCGTGCTGGGCGGTCGTGCCGCAGCTGGCATCGTCCGCGCTGCCACAGCTGCTGCAGCCGCTGCCGCAGCCGGCCGCCCGCTTCTTCGACGGCCACCATCTGCGCAGCGCGACCGCGGCCGCACCGAACACCGCCAGGCCCACGATCAGGTGCTCGAGCAGCGGGTCCATCAGGCGAAGGCCCTCGCGACGTGGAACGTGATGAACGCCGCCCCATAGGCGAGCGCGAAGAGGTACCCCGCGCTCAGCCACATCGTGCGCAGCGAGTTGGTCTCGCGCCGTATCACGGCCAGCGTGGAGATGCACTGCGGCGCGTAGACGAACCACACCAGCAGCGACAGCGCAGTGGGCAGCCCCCATTGCGCGCTGATCAGCGGGGCGAGTTGCTCGGCGGCATTGTCGGCACTGGCCGACAGTGCGTACACGGTGGCGAGCGCGCTCACCGCCACCTCGCGGGCGGCCATGCCCGGCACCAGCGCGATGCAGATCTGCCAGTTGAACCCGATCGGCGCGAAGATCAGCTCCAGCCCACGGCCGATCATGCCGGCGAAGCTGTAGTCGATGGCCGGCTGCGTCGCGCCGGCCGGCGGTGCCGGGAAGCTGGAGAGCGCCCACAGCAGCACCGTCAGCGTCAGGATGATGCCGCCGACGCGGTTCAGGAAGATCTTGGCCCGTTCCATCAGGCCCAGCGACAGGTCGCGCAGGCTGGGCAGCCGGTAGGCCGGCAGCTCCAGCATCAGCGGGTGTTCCTCGCCGGTGGCCTTGTAGCGCTTCATCACCCATGCAACGACGACGGCGCTGAGGATGCCCAGGACGTACAGCGCGAACAGCACCAGCCCCTGCAGGTTGAACAGCCCCGCGATGGTGCGCTCGGGGATGAACGCGCCGATCAGCAAGGCGTACACCGGCAGCCGTGCCGAGCAGGTCATCAACGGCGCGACCAGGATGGTGACCAGCCGGTCGCGCGGGTGCTGGATGCTGCGCGTGGCCATGATGCCCGGCACCGCGCAGGCGAAGCTCGAGAGCAACGGAATGAACGAGCGCCCCGACAGCCCGGCCGCCACCATCGCACGGTCGAGCAGGAACGCCGCCCGCGGCAGGTAGCCCGATTCCTCGAGCACCAGGATGAAGAAGAACAGGATCAGGATCTGCGGCAGGAACACCAGCACGCTGCCGGCGCCGGCGATCACGCCTTCGACCAGCAGGCTGCGCAGCGGCCCGTCGGGCATCTGCGCGCCGACCCACGCGCCGAGCTGCGCGATGCCGGCGTCGATGCCGTCCATCAGCGGCGCGGCCCAGGCGAACACGGCCTGGAACATCAGGAACAGCAGCGCCGTCAGCAGCACCGGGCCGATCACCGGGTGCAGCACGACGCGGTCGATCGCGTCGTCCCGGCGGGTCACCGCCGGCGGCACCTGCACCGCCACGCGCAGCAGCCGCGACGTCTCTGCGTGCAGGTCGGCGGGCACGTCGCCCCTGGCAGGGGTGATGCGGCCCTGGTCGATGAGCTCGACCAGCGCATGGGCGCCGTCGCGCTGCACCGCGACCGTCTCGACCACCGGCATCCCGAGCTCGGCCGCCAGGCACGCCCGGTCGATGCGCACGCCACGCTTGGCAGCGGCATCCATCATGTTGAGCACCAGCACCATCGGCCGACCGAGGGCCTTGACCTCGAGTGCGAAGCGCAGGTGCAGGCGCAGGTTGGTGGCGTCGACCACGCACACCAGCACCTCGGGCTGTGTTTCGCCGGGCAGTTCACCCAGGCAGACGGCGCGGGTCACCGCTTCGTCCGGGCTCTTGGGCTGCAGGCTGTAGGCGCCGGGCAGGTCGAGCACGCGGATCACGCGGCCGGAGGGCGCGGTGTAGCGGCCTTCCTTGCGCTCGACGGTCACGCCGGCGTAGTTGGCCACCTTCTGGCGGCTGCCGGTCAGGCGGTTGAAGAGGGCGGTCTTGCCACAGTTCGGGTTGCCGACCAGCGCGATGCGCAACGGCTCGGCCACCGCTTCGGCGGTCGGTCGCACCACGGCGTTCATCCGGCCTCCGCGGGGTCGACCACCACCTGGACCCGCTCGGCTTCGCTGCGACGCAGCGCGAAGCGGGTGAAGCCGACCTGCACGGCCACCGGTTCGCGGCCCAGCGGCCCCAGTCCGACAACGCGGACCGCTTCGCCCGGCACGAAGCCGAGCTCACCCAATCGTTGGCCGATCGCATCCTGCGGCCCACGGTGCCGCACCTCGACGATGCGCGCCGGTGCGCCGACAGGCAATTCATGCAGGTTCATGGTGCCCATTCTAAACAAGAATGATTCTCGATAGCCGGGCGCCTGCCGGCCGGGCGGCGGTTCAGGGCTGCAGGGCGCGTTTCACGGCCGCGGAGACCAGCCCGAGGTCGGCCTGGCCGGCGAAGCGCTGCTTGGCCGCGCCCATGACCTTGCCCATGTCGCCGGGGCCTTTCGCGCCCAGTTCGGCCACCAACGCGGCCACCTGGCGGTCGATCTCGGCGGCGTCCAGCCGGGCCGGCAGGTAGGCCTCCAGCACGACGAGTTCGGCGCTTTCCTTGTCGACCAGATCCTGCCGCCCGGCCCGGCCGAAATGCGCGATGGCATCCTTGCGCTGCTTGATCAGCTTGTCGACGATGGCGACCACGCCGGTGTCGTCCACGGTGATGCGCTCGTCGACCTCGCGCTGCTTGATCGCGGCGAGCAGCATGCGGATGGTCGAGAGGCGCTCGCTTTCCTTTGCGCGCATCGCGGCCTTCATGTCTTCGGTGATGCGGTCTTTCAGCGTGGTCATCGGGAGATTCCTGGCAGAGGGGGTGAAAAACAAAAAAGCCCGCAGCGGCGTCCCGCGCGGGCTTTTCTTTCCGGTGCGAGCCGGGGCCGTTCAGTACAGCTTCTTGGGCAGTTGCATCGAGCGCACGCGCTTGAAGTGGCGCTTCACGGCGGCGGCCTTCTTGCGCTTGCGTTCGGCGGTCGGCTTCTCGTAGAACTCGCGCGCGCGCAGTTCGGTCAGCAGGCCGAGCTTTTCAATGGTGCGCTTGAAGCGGCGCAGGGCCACGTCGAACGGCTCGTTTTCCTTGACACGGATGGTCGTCATGAATCGAAGGATCCTTTTGTTTGTGTCTCCCGGCCGTCGGTGATCGGCCGACGGGCAGTCAAGGGAGACGGTTTGCCAGCAAAGCCCGCGATTATAAGCAGAATTTCGCAGCCGTAAATCGGGTCAAGGGGCGCGCAGCGCCCTGGCGCAGGCAGCGGCGCTGGACCAGGCCCACTGGAAGTTGTAGCCGCCGAGCCAGCCCGTCACGTCGACCACCTCGCCGATGAAATGCAGGCCGGGCTGTTGCCGGCTTTCCATCGAGCGGGAGTCGAGCGTGCGGGTGTCGACGCCACCGCGCATCACCTCCGCCTTTTTCCAACCCTCGGTGCCGGTGGGCACGAGCTGCCAGCGCTGCAGGGCGTCGGCGAGCTGCTGCAGGTCGCGGTCGCGCAGCTCGGCCGGGCGGCGCTCGGCCGCCAGGCCCACACGCGCTGGCCAGGCCTGCGCCAGCCGCGCCGGCAGCGACTGTGCCAGCTCGTTGCCCAGTTGGCGGCGCGAGGTGGCCTTGGCGTCGCGCAGCAGCGCGGCGGCGTCCTGGCCCGGCAGCAGGTCGAGCTCGATCGGCGTGCCGGGCTGCCAGTGGCTGGAGATCTGCAGGATGGCCGGGCCGCTCAGGCCGCGGTGGGTGAACAGCAGGTCCTCGTCGAAACGGCCGCCGGCGGCGCCCTTGCCGGTGCGCACCGTGACCGGCAGCGACACGCCGGCCAGCTCGACGAAGGGCGCCCAGTGCGCTGCATCGAAGACCAGCGGCACCAGCGCCGGCCGCGGTTCGACGATGGCGTGGCCGAACTGGCGCGCCAGCCGCAGCCCGAAGTCGGTGGCGCCGATCGCCGGCACCGGCAGGCCGCCGGTGGCGATCACCAGCTGCGGAGCCGACACCGCCCCGGCATCGGTGTCCAGCGTGTAGCCGGTCGCGTCGCCGTGGCGCACCGCCCGCACCGCGCAGGGCTGGCGCCGCACCACGCGTCCGCGTTCGCATTCGCGCAGCAGCAGGTCGATGATGTCCTGGCTGCGGTCGTCGCAGAACAGCTGGCCCTTGTGCTTCTCGTGGAACGGGATGCGCTCGCGCTGCACCAGTGCAATGAAATCGGCCGCGGTGTAGCCGGCCAGCGCCGAGCGACAGAAGCGCGGGTTGTCGGAGAGGAAGTTCGCGAAGCCGGCGTCGCGGTTGGTGAAGTTGCAGCGGCCGCCGCCGGAGATGCGGATCTTTTCGGCGATCTTGGCGGCATGGTCGAGCAGCAGCACGCGCAGGCCGCGCTGGCCGGCGATGCCGGCGCAGAACAGCCCGGCCGCGCCGGCGCCGACGACGATGGCGTCGAAACGCTCGGGAGAGGGGGCGGTCATGGCGTGAGGATCCAGCCTTCGAGCGGGTCGCTGTCCGCCGGGCGGCCGAAGCCCGGGCGTGCGGCTGCCCAGCCGGCGGCGACCAGGCACAGCGCGGCGTCGAGGCAGTCGCCCTTGCCGTCGTCGAGCAGTGCGTCGCGCAGGCCGGGCGCGCAGCGCAACGGCGGCACGCCGTCGAGCGCGCCGGCTTCGAGCCGTTGCAGCAGGTCTTCGCGGGCGGCGCGGCGCTCGGCGGTCTGCTGCGCGGCGCTGTCCTGCTTGTAGGAGCGCCGGCCGATCAGCCGGCGCGCCAGGTGGCCCGGGTAGGCCTCCAGCGCGACCCGCTGCGGATCGCCCGTGTGCAGGCCCGGCAGGTCGCAGCCGGCGGCCAGCAGCGGCGGCACGCCGGCATGCAGCATCAGCGCCACCGGCGGGTTGATCCACTTCATCGCCGGGGACGCCCCCGCGGGCCGTTCGCAGGCGCGGGTGGCGAACTTGCCGCCCACCGGCCGTGCGGCGCAGAAGGCCGCGAAGGTGGCGCGGATCGTGTCGCGCTCCAGCGCTGCGTAATGGCGGATCAGCGCGGCCCAGTCGGTGGGCCAGCCGAGGTGGTGCACCAGTTCGGCCGGCAGCGAGAACGGGAAGTCGAAGCCGCCGACCCAGGGGCCCGGCTCGTGCAGCGTGGCGGCGTAGTCGGAGAGCGAGGGCAGGGCGCGCAGGCGCTCGAGCACGACCGCTCCGTCGGCCGGCGTGCCTTCGGCGACGACGATGGGCTTGCGACGGGTGGGGGCACTGCTGAAGTCGACGCCGCGCAGGCGAGGTGCTTCAGCAGGCACGGCCGACGATGGCCGCCGAGGCGATCAGCTCCTCGAGCAGCGACATCGACGCGCGGCCCGAGACCGCGTACGGATCGAGCACCGGCAGCGCGCTGTACTTCATCAGCAGCGACGGGTTCACCCGCGACAGGTTGACCTGCCCCATCGTCCAGCCGGCGAAGCGGCGCTCGGCGATCTCTTCGTAGTGCAGCAGCGTCACGCGCTCGTGGCGCGGGTCGGCGCAGATCTGGCGGTAGAGCGCGTTGACCGCGTCGCGGCCGCCTTCCAGCACCTGCATGAAGACGTCGCCGCCGTGGCAGAGGATGCCGGTGATGCCGTGGGCGGGGTTGTGGCGGCGCGATTCGGCCACGATGGCCTCGACCACGTCGGGCGTGACGGCCTTCGAATGGCTGGCGTAGAGCAGGCGGACCAACATGATGAAACGGCTACAGAGGGGGTCTCAGACGCGCGACGAGCGGTCCCGCATCAGGGCGAGGAATTCGCGCCGCAGGTTGGCATCTTTCAAGAAGGCGCCGCGCATCACGCTGTTGACCATCTTGGCGTCGATGTCCTTCACGCCGCGCCAGGCCATGCAGAAGTGCTCGGCCTCCATCACCACGGCCAGGCCGTCGGGCTGCATCTTGTCCTGCAGCAGGTCGGCCACCTGCGTGACCGCCTCTTCCTGGATCTGCGGGCGGCTCATGATCCACTCGGCCAGCCGGACGTACTTCGACAGCCCGATCAGGTTCGAGTGTTCGTTGGGCATCAGCCCGATCCAGATCTTGCCGATGATGGGGCAGAAATGGTGCGAGCAGGCGCTGCGCACGGTGATCGGGCCGACGATCATCAGCTCGTTCAGCCGCTCGGCGTTGGGAAACTCGGTGACCGGCGGGGCCGCGGCGTAACGGCCGCGGAACACCTCCTGCAGGTACATCTTGGCGACGCGGCGGGCGGTGTCCTGGGTGTTGTGGTCGCTCTCGGTGTCGATCACCAGGCTTTCGAGCACGCCCTGCATCTTGCCCTGCACCTCGTCGAGCAGCGCTGACAGCTCGCCCGGCTCGATGAAGTCGGCGATGTTGTCGTTGGCGTGGAAGCGCTGCTGCGCGGCCTTCAGGCGCTCGCGGATGCGCACCGACACCGGCACGCCCTCGTCGGACGCGGCCGCCGTCTCGGTGGGGCGAGGGGTGTCGGGATGGAGGGGCTGGACCGGCATGTCGATGGTGGGCTTGTTCTGGTCGCCGTTCTCGGCGGAGCGGCCGGCAATGCTAGCAGTGGGCGCGAGACCCCGTCGGGCGTGTCCAGCCGTCAGCCGCGGTGAATGTTGCCTTCCATCCAGCCCGCCGCGCCGGCCGGGGCTGCTGCCTACAATCGCCGCCCCATGCAAGCAGACGCCCCCCCGAAAGCGGCCCCCGTCCCGCCGGACCGGCCGCCCGCCGTGTCGTTCCGCCAGGTCGGCAAGCGCTACACCACGCCGCGCGGCGAGTTCCAGGCCCTCGGCGACGTCAGCTTCGACATCCGCCAAGGCGAGTTCTTCGGCCTGCTCGGGCCGAACGGCGCCGGCAAGACCACGTTGATCAGCATCCTGGCCGGGTTGGCGCGCGCCAGCGCCGGCCAGGTCAGCGTGATGGGGCACGACGTCGTCTCCGACTACGCCGCCGCCCGCCGCGCGCTCGGCATCGTGCCGCAGGAGCTGGTGTTCGACCCGTTCTTCAGCGTGCAGGAGGCGCTGCGCATCCAGAGCGGCTACTTTGGCGTGCGCGACAACGACGCCTGGATCGCCGAGCTGCTCGAGAACCTCGGCCTGGCCGACAAGGCCAAGTCGAACATGCGCCAGCTCTCCGGCGGCATGAAGCGGCGCGTGCTGGTGGCGCAGGCGCTGGTGCACCGCCCGCCGGTGATCGTGCTCGACGAACCCACCGCCGGCGTCGACGTGGAGCTGCGCCAGACGCTGTGGAAGTTCATCGCCCGGCTGAACCGCGAAGGCCACACGGTGCTGCTGACCACCCACTACCTGGAAGAGGCCGAGGCGCTGTGCCACCGCATCGCGATGCTGAAGCAGGGGCGGGTGGTGGCGCTGGAGCGCACCTCCGAGCTGCTGGCCGGCACCGCCAGCACGATGCTGCGCTTCAAGACCGACCAGGCGCTGCCGGCCTCGCTGGCCGGGCAGTCGCGGGTCACGGGCCGGATCGCCCAGATCACCGCGCACGACGCCGAAGAGGTGGAGCGCATCCTCGCCACGCTGCGCGGTGCGCAGGTGAAGGTGGAAGACCTCGAGATCGGCCGCGCCGACCTGGAGGATGTCTTCCTCGAGATCATGGGCGGGGCCAGCGGGAGTGCTCGACAATGACGGGAGCGATGATGACCGGCTGGCAAGTGCTGTTCAAGAAGGAACTGCTGCGTTTCTGGAAGGTGGCCTTCCAGACCATCGCGGCGCCGGTGCTGACCGCGGTGCTGTACCTGATGATCTTCGGCCATGTGCTGGAAGACCAGGTCAAGGTCTTCGGCACGGTGTCGTACACCGCGTTCCTCATCCCCGGGCTGGTGATGATGAGCGTGCTGCAGAACGCGTTCGCCAACAGCTCGTCCTCGCTGATCCAGAGCAAGGTCACCGGCAACCTGGTGTTCGTGCTGGTGACGCCGCTGTCGCACTGGGCCTGGTTCGCCGCCTACGTCGGCGCGTCGATGGTGCGCGGTCTGGTGGTCGGGTTGGGGGTGTTCGTCGTCACCTCCGCGTTCGCGGTGCCGCCGCTGGTGGAGCCGTGGTGGGTGGTGGTGTTCGCCGTGCTGGGCGCCGGCATGCTCGGTTCGCTCGGGCTGGTGGCGGGGCTGTGGGCCGACAAGTTCGACCAGATGGCGGCGTTCCAGAACTTCCTGATCATGCCGATGACGTTCCTCGCCGGGGTGTTCTATTCGGTGCACTCGCTGCCGGCGTTCTGGCAGGGGGTCAGCCACCTGAACCCGTTCTTCTACATGATCGACGGCTTCCGGCGCGGTTTCTTCGGCGTCAGCGACGTTTCGCCGTGGCTGAGCCTGGGCATCGTGGCCGCCAGCTTCGCGGTGGTGGCCGCCATCGCGCTGCGGCTGCTCGCCAGCGGCTACAAGCTGCGGCACTGAACCGCCCCGCGGCGCTCCTGGGCGGCCCGGGGGCGCCCGACGGTACAATCCCACGACACCATGGCGCTCCCGACCCCCGACCACATCCGTGACCTGCTGCATGCGGGCCTGCCTTGCGAACACCTGGCCGTGGAAGGCGATGGCGAGCATTTCTACGCCACCATCGTCTCGGTGGCGTTCGAGGGGCAGAGCCGCATCAAGCGGCACCAGCAGGTCTATGCGGTGCTCGGTGACCGGATGCGTTCCGAGATCCACGCCCTGTCGATGAAGACCCTGACGCCCGCCGAGTGGCAGGCCGAATCGGCCGCCGACCCTTCTCACCACTGAAAACTCCCCCGGCGCGCGCCGAGGGCGGTGGGAACGGGTCGCGGGCCGCGGCCACGCTCCGGCCCCGTTGGTTGCAGCGATGGGCCCCGATGCGAGCAACCTGATGGACAAATTGCGGATCCGCGGCGGCCGGCGACTGGCCGGCGAGATCACCGTCTCCGGCGCGAAGAACGCGGCGCTGCCCGAGCTGTGCGCGGCGCTGCTGACCGAGGAGCCGGTGGCGTTCGCCAACGTCCCGGTGCTGCAGGACATCGCGACGATGTTCAAGGTGCTGCGCCACATGGGCGTGCGCGCCGAGCGCAGCGAGACCACGCCCGACGCCGTCGTGATCGACAGCCGCGCACTGACCAAGCCCGAGGCGCCATACGACCTGGTGAAGACCATGCGCGCGGCGATCCTGGTGCTCGGCCCGCTGCTCGCCCGCTGCGGCCACGCCACCGTGTCGCTGCCCGGCGGCTGCGCGATCGGCGCGCGCCCGGTGGACCAGCACATCAAGGGCCTGCAGGCGATGGGCGCGATGATCTCGGTCGAACACGGCTACATCCGCGCGATGGCGCCGATGGGCCCGGCCGGCGTGCCGCGGCTGCGCGGCGCGCGCATCACCACCGACATGGTCACCGTGACCGGCACCGAGAACCTGCTGATGGCCGCGACCCTGGCCGACGGCGAGACCGTCCTGGAGAACGCCGCGCAGGAGCCCGAGGTCACCGACCTGGCCGAGCTGCTGGTCAGCATGGGCGCCAAGATCGACGGCATCGGCACGCGCCGGCTGCGCATCCAGGGCGTCGAGCAACTGCACGCGCCGGTCGAACCGCACCCGGTGATCGCCGACCGCATCGAATGCGGCACGTTCCTGTGCGCCGTCACCGCCGCCGGCGGCGACGTGACGCTGCGGCGCGCTCGCCCCGACCACCTCGACGCGCTGACTGACAAGCTGCGCGAGGCCGGTGCCCGCATCGAGTGCGGCGCCGACTGGATCCGCGTGCAGGCCGACGGCCGGCCGAAGGCGGTGAGCTTCCGCACCAGCGAGTACCAGGCGTTCCCCACCGACATGCAGGCGCAGTTCATGGCGGTGAACGCGGTGGCCGAGGGCACCGCGAAGATCAGCGAGACGATCTTCGAGAACCGCTTCATGCACGTGAACGAGCTGCTGCGGCTGGGCGCGAAGGTCGACATCGACGGCCACACCGCGGTCGTCACCGGCGTCGAGAAGCTCTCGGGCGCCACCGTGATGGCCACCGACCTGCGCGCCTCGGCCAGCCTGGTGATCGCCGGCCTGTGTGCGGACGGCGAGACCACCGTGGACCGCATCTACCACCTCGACCGCGGCTACGACCGCATCGAGGCCAAGCTCTGCGCCGTCGGTGCAGACATCGAACGGGTGAAATGACGATGATCACGCTGGCCCTGTCCAAGGGACGCATCTTCGAAGAGACGCTGCCGCTGCTGAAGGCCGCCGGCATCGAGGTGCTGGAAGACCCGGAGACCTCGCGCAAGCTCATCCTGCCGACGCAGCGCGACGACGTGCGCGTGGTGCTGGTGCGCGCCACCGACGTGCCGACCTACGTGCAGTACGGCGGCGCCGACCTCGGCGTGGCCGGCAAGGACGTGCTGATCGAACACGGCGGCCAGGGCCTCTACCAGCCGGTGGACCTGGGCATCGCGAAGTGCCGCGTCAGCGTGGCCGCGCGCGACGACTTCGACTACGCCACCGCGGTGAAGCAGGGCTCGCGCATCCGCGTGGCCACCAAGTACACCGCGATCGCGCGCCAGCACTTCGCCGACAAGGGCGTGCACGTCGACCTGATCAAGCTCTACGGCTCGATGGAGCTGGCGCCGCTCACCGGCCTGGCCGATGCCATCGTCGACCTGGTCTCCACCGGCAAGACGCTGAAGGCCAACCGCCTGGTCGAGGTCGAGCGCATCATGGACATCTCGTCGCGGCTGGTGGTGAACCAGGCGGCGCTGAAGACCAAGCGCGACGCGCTGCGCCGGCTGGTCGACGCGTTCGGCAGCGCGGCCGCGGAGGCCACCGCATGACGACCTCCGGCGCCCCGATCGCGATCCGCCGGCTGGCCACGCAGGCCGGCGACTTCCAGGCCGCCTTCGACGCGGTGCTGCACTGGTCCGCCGAGACCGATGCGGCGATCGAGACCCGCGTCGCCGAGATCCTGGCCGACGTGCGCCGGCGCGGCGATGCCGCCGTGCTGGAGTACACCGCACGCTTCGACCAGGTGCAGGGCCAGACCCTCGGTGCGCTGGAGCTGAAGCGCGAGGAACTGCAGGCCGCGTTCGAGCAGATCACGCCGCCGCAGCGCGCCGCGCTCGAAGCCGCCGCCGCCCGAGTGCGCGACTACCACGAGCGCCAGCTGCAGGCCTGCGGCCTGAGCTGGAGCTACCGCGACGCCGACGGCACCCTGCTCGGCCAGAAGGTCACGCCGCTCGACCGCGTCGGCATCTACGTGCCCGGCGGCAAGGCGGCGTACCCGTCCAGCGTGCTGATGAACGCGATTCCCGCGCACGTGGCCGGCGTGCCCGAGATCGTGATGGTGGTGCCCACGCCGCGCGGCGAGAAAAATGGCCTGGTGCTGGCCGCCGCCTATGTGGCCGGCGTGCACCGCGCGTTCGCCATCGGCGGGGCGCAGGCGGTCGGGGCACTGGCCTACGGCACCGCCACGGTGCCGAGGGTCGACAAGATCACCGGCCCGGGCAACGCCTACGTCGCCAGCGCCAAGCGGCGCGTGTTCGGCCAGGTGGGCATCGACATGATCGCCGGGCCGAGCGAGATCCTGGTGCTGGCCGACGGCTCGACGCCGCCCGACTGGGTGGCGATGGACCTCTTCAGCCAGGCCGAGCACGACGAGCTGGCGCAGAGCATCCTGCTGTGCCCGGACGCCGGCTACATCGAGCAGGTGCACGCGGCGATGAACCGCCTGCTGCCGACGATGCCGCGCCACGAGGTGATCCGCGCGTCGCTCGAGGGCCGCGGCGCGCTGATCCACACCCGCTCGATGGAAGAGGCCTGCGAGATCAGCAACCGCATCGCGCCGGAGCACCTCGAGGTGAGCTCGCGCGACCCGCACCGCTGGGAGCCGCTGCTGCGCCACGCCGGCGCGATCTTCCTCGGCGCCTACACCAGCGAAAGCCTGGGCGACTACTGCGCCGGCCCGAACCACGTGCTGCCCACCTCGGGCACCGCGCGCTTCAGCTCGCCGCTGGGGGTCTATGATTTCCAGAAGCGCTCCAGCCTGATCGAGGTCAGCGAACAGGGCGCACAGACCCTCGGCCGCGTGGCCGCCGAACTCGCCTACGGCGAGGGCCTGCAGGCCCACGCCCAGGCTGCCGAATTCCGCTTGAAATGATGCCCCCTAGCTCGCTCTCGCTCGCGACCCCCCGAGGGGGCGCCGGTAACGGACCGGCAAAGCCGGATCCATGCCGGGGCTGGATGGGCCCGTGCCGGTGCTGATGGGACGAACCAGATGACGATGAATCGCATCGCCGAGATCCGGCGCAACACGAAGGAAACCCAGATTCGCGTGCGCGTGAACCTGGACGGCACCGGCGAGGCCAAGCTGGCCACCGGCATCGGCTTCTTCGACCACATGCTCGACCAGATCGCCCGCCACGGGCTGATCGACCTGGAGGTCGAGGCCGAGGGCGACCTGCACATCGACGGCCACCACACCGTCGAGGACGTCGGCATCACGCTGGGCATGGCGGTGGCGCAGGCGATCGGCGACAAGAAGGGCATCACCCGCTACGGTCACAGCTACGTGCCGCTGGACGAGGCGCTGTCGCGGGTGGTGGTCGACTTCTCCGGCCGGCCGGGCCTGGCGATGGACGTGAAGTTCACCGCCGGCAGCATCGGCGGCTTCGACACCCAGCTCGCGTTCGAGTTCTTCCAGGGCTTCGTCAACCACGCGCTGGTCAGCCTGCACGTCGACAACCTGAAGGGCCACAACGCCCACCACCAGTGCGAGACGATCTTCAAGGCGTTCGGCCGCGCGGTGCGCATGGCGCTGACGCTCGATCCGCGCTCCGCGGGTGTCATTCCCTCCACGAAGGGGTCCTTGTGAGCGCGCCCCTCGGGCCGAGCGCCGGGCCGTCCCAAGCCGGCCCGAATCCCCTCGGGGGATCGGCGAACGTACCCGTTCGACGAGGGGCCAGGACCGTCGCGGTGGTCGACTATGGCATGGGCAACCTGCGCTCGGTGTCGCAGGCGGTGCTGCACGCGGCGCAGGGCAGCGGCATCGAGGTGGTGATCACGCACCGGCCCGAGGAGGTGCGCGCCGCCGAGCGGGTGGTGCTGCCGGGGCAGGGCGCGATGCGTGACTGCATGGCCGAGCTGGCCGCCTCCGGCATGAAGGAGGCCGTGCTCGAGGCGGCCGCGCAGAAGCCCCTGCTCGGCGTCTGCGTGGGCATGCAGATGCTGCTCGACCACAGCGAAGAACAGGACACCCCCGGCCTCGGGCTGATTCCCGGCCAGGTGCGCCGCTTCCAGCTCGAAGGCCAGACCCAGCCCGACGGCAGCCGCTACAAGGTGCCGCAGATGGGCTGGAACCAGGTGTTCCAGGCGCGTCCGCACCCGGTGTGGCAGGGCATCCCGGCCGGCGCCTGGTATTACTTCGTGCACAGCTACTATGCGAGTCCCGAATCCCCGCTGCATACCGCCGCGGAAACCGACTACGGCGCACGCTTTACCTGTGCTGTGGCACGGGATAATATTTTTGCCACCCAGTTCCATCCGGAAAAAAGCGCCGAGCACGGCCTTGCGCTGTACCGCAACTTCTTGGGCTGGCGGCCCTGAGCGCATGTTTGTCCGCTCCTTCCCTCAACATTCCTTCGTTGCTTCGTCATGCTGCTGATCCCGGCCATCGACCTGAAAGACGGCAAGTGCGTGCGCCTCAAGCAGGGCGACATGAACGCCTCGACCACCTTCGGTGAAGACCCGGCCGCCATGGCGAGACGCTGGGTTGACGCCGGCGCCCGGCGGCTGCACCTCGTCGACCTGAACGGCGCCTTTGCCGGCAAGCCGGTCAACGAGGCCGCCATCAAGGCCATCATCGCCGAGGTGGGCGACGAGATCCCGGTGCAGCTGGGCGGCGGCATCCGCGACCTCGACACCATCGAGCGCTATCTCGACGACGGTCTGAGCTACATCATCATCGGCACCGCCGCGGTCAAGAACCCCGGTTTCCTGCGCGATGCCTGCACCGCGTTCGGCGGCCACATCATGGTCGGGCTCGATGCCAAGGACGGCCGCGTCGCCACCGACGGCTGGAGCAAGCTCACCGGCCATGAGGTGATCGACCTGGCGAAGAAGTTCGAGGACTACGGCATCGAGGGGGTGATCTACACCGACATCGGCCGTGACGGCATGCTGAGCGGCATCAACATCGAGGCCACCGTGAAGCTGGCGCAGGCCCTCACCGTGCCGGTGGTCGCCTCGGGCGGCCTGAGCCGCGTCGCCGACATCGAGGCGCTGTGCGAGGTCGAGAGCGAGGGGGTCGAAGGCGTGATCTGCGGCCGTGCGATCTACACCGGCGACCTCGACTTCTCGTCGGCCCAGACCCGCGCGGACGAGCTGAACGGCACGCTGGTCAGCCGGCTGGCCGGCGGCGCCTGATCGGCATGCTGGCCAAGCGCATCATTCCCTGCCTCGACGTCACCGGCGGGCGGGTCGTCAAGGGTGTCAACTTCGTCGAGCTGCGCGACGCCGGCGACCCGGTGGAGATCGCCGCGCGCTACAACGAGCAGGGCGCCGACGAGCTCACGTTCCTCGACATCACCGCCACCAGCGACGGCCGCGACCTGATCCTGCACATCATCGAATCGGTGGCGTCGCAGGTGTTCATCCCGCTGACCGTTGGCGGCGGGGTGCGCAGCGTCGAGGACGTGCGCCGGCTGCTCAACGCCGGGGCCGACAAGGTGAGCTTCAATTCGGCCGCCGTGGCGCGGCCGGAGCTGATCCGCGAAGCCTCCGACAAGTACGGGGCGCAGTGCATCGTCGTCGCCATCGATGCCAAGCAGCGCCGCGGCGACGACCTCGCCGCGCGCGGCCCGGGCTGGGACGTCTACACCCACGGCGGCCGCAAGAACGTCGGCCTCGACGTCGTGCAGTGGGCCCGCCAGATGGCGCAGTTCGGTGCCGGCGAGATCCTGCTCACCAGCATGGACCGCGACGGCACCAAGAGCGGCTTCGACCTCGCGCTGACCCGCGCGGTGGCCGACGCCGTGCCGGTGCCGGTGATCGCCTCCGGCGGCGTCGGAAACCTCGACCACCTGGCCGACGGCGTGCAGCAGGGCGGGGCGGACGCGGTGCTGGCTGCCAGCATCTTCCACTACGGCGAACACACCGTGGGCGAAGCGAAGGCGCTGATGGCCTCGCGCGGGATCACGGTGCGGACCTGATCGGGTCTTCCGAGGGTCGGGCGGCCTCTGGGGAAGAGGCTGTTGTGGCGCGGCAATACTGCCCCCACAGGGCACCACCACAAGTCAAACGATCCCGTTGCGGATGGCGTAGACGGTGAGCTCGGAGTTGTTGGCGAGGCCGAGCTTCTCCAGCACCCGCGCCCGGTAGACGCTCACCGTCTTCGGGCTGAGCGTCAGCTCCTCGGCGATGTCCGAGAGCCGCTTGCCCGAGGCGATCATCACCAGCGTCTGCAGTTCGCGATCGGAGAGTTTTTCGTGCGCCGCCTCGGCCGCAGGCGCGGTGAGGTTCTCCACCAGCATCTGCGCCATCTCGGGCGTCACGTACTTGCGGCCCTGCGCCACCACGCGCACCGCAGCCACGATCTGCGTCGGGTCGGCCCCTTTGTTGATGTAGCCGAACGCGCCGGCGCGCAGTGCGCGCATCGCGTACTGGTCCTCGGGGTACATCGAGACCACCAGCACCTTCAGCGTCGAGCCTTCTTCCTTCAGCGCGTGCAGCACGTCCAGGCCGCTTCGGCCGGGCATGTTGATGTCGAGCACGAGCACGTCGGCGCCGGTCTGGCGCAGCAGCGCACGCAGCTCGCCATAGTCGCCGGCTTCGCCGACCACCTGCAGGTCGGGCTGCTCGGCGAGGGTGTCGCGGATTCCCCGGCGGATCAACGCGTGATCGTCGCACAGGATGATGCGTGTCATAGCTCTCCCCACCTCGAAGGGTCGTGAGCGTCGCTGCTGTTGCCCGGGTGGCCGGCGGCATCGGGCTCGTCGCGCTCGTCGGGTTCCAGGTCGAGGGTCCCGTCGAGCGGCACCGAGAGTATCAGGGTCGTGCCGTGGCCCGAGCTGGTCAGGTCGATCCACCCACCCACAGTGCTGGCTCGTTCACGCAAGCCGCGGATGCCGAACGAGCGCGCCTTCGCCAGGTCCTGTTGCGACAGCCCGCGGCCGTCGTCGGTGATCTCGAGCGACAGCACGCCGGCGGCCACCGTCAGGTCGACCTCGCAGCGGGTGGCGCCAGCGTGCTTGGAGATGTTGGTGAGCGCCTCCTGGGCGGCCCGGTAGGCCACCAGCGGCACGCCGGCGGGCAGCTGCAGCTGGTCATGGCTGGTGCGGAAGACGGTGGTGATGGAGGTGCGCCGCTCGAAGCGCTGCGTCATCCACTGCAGCGCGGCGACCAGGCCCTGCTCCAGGATCGCCGGGCGCAGGTTGTGCATGATGCGCTGGCTGGCCTCGATGGCGTGCTTCACCGATTCCATCGCCTGCCGCGCGCGGTCGATCACCTGCGGGTTGCCGCCGTTGCGTTCGATCCAGGCGAGGTCGAAGCGCACCGCGGTGAGCGAGCCCCCGACGTCGTCGTGGATCTCGCGCGCGATCGCGGCGCGTTCCATCTCGACGCTGGTCTGCAGGTGCTGGGCGAGTTCGGAGAGCTGTGTGCGCGAGCGCGCCAGCTCGGCATCGGCCTGGCGGCGGGCACGCCGGTTCTCGCTCGCGTCCACCGCCTGCAGCAGCGCCGGCACCAGCCGGGCGAGGTTGCTCTTGAGCAGGTAGTCGGCCGCACCGTTGCGCATCGCGGCCACCGCGGTGTCCTCGCCGATCTCGCCGGACACCAGGATGAACGGCATCAGCGGGTCGTGCGCGCGCACCAGCTCCAGCGCGGCCAGCCCTGAATACCCGGGCAGGTTGTAGTCGGACAGCACGGCATCCCAGCGTTCGCCGAGCAGCCGCTTGAAGTCGGCCTCGTTGTCGACGCGGGCGATCTGCGGTTCGACGCCGCCGCGGTGCAGGTGCATCACGGTGAGCTGGTGATCGAGCTCCGAGTCTTCCAGATGGAGCAGGCGCAGCCGCCGGAGCGAGGGACGAGGAGTCATCGGCGGGGCGATCTGCAGGGGTGTCGGAGATGCAAAAGGTGAGACCGTGACGGACTTCGCGGCGCGGCGCTGGAGCGGGGTCCGGTTCGGCACCGGAAGACCCGAAATACACCCGCTAAGCCCGCGTGATCGCGCGAACGGTGGCGGTCGGATCGCGAAAAATTCTACCAATCGAGCATCGCCTGTCGAAGGGGGATGGATCGGCCCCGAAGGCACGACGGCGCACCCGCCACCGCTCAGGGAACTACGAGAGACAAAGCCTCATGCGACTTCCAGATGATGGAGCAGCGATGCAGCAGACGAACGACGAACCGATGGAAGAGCCGGGTCAGGCCCTTTCATTGCTGATGGCGGCCGACCTGCAGGACAACCTGCTGACGGCCACCAACGACCTCGACCGCCTGCAGCGTCTGCTGCTGGACGCCTGCGAGTCGTTGATGGGCCATTTCTACAAGGCGAACCACCACCTGAGCGTGCTGCTGCACCAGGGGGCCCAGTACCCGAACATCGACACGCACGATCTGCACACCGCGATGCAGAACATCACCAGCGCCGTGACGGCCTTGCAGTTCCAGGACATGGCGTCGCAGCTGATCCATCACACCAACCGGCGATTGCGCAATTGCGCGGACCAGCTGGCTCGTGAAGCGATGGGCGCGGATCCGGAAGGAGACGCGGTCGTCGAAGAGGCCCCCCTGCGGCCGAACCCGGTCACGCAGGACGAGATGGACGCGGGCTCCATCGAGCTGTTTTGATCGTCCGACAAGCGAAATATTCAAGTTTGGAACCCGCCGGCCGATAGATCAGCCGGTCCACCCAGAATTCTTCCGGAGAGCGCAATGCATTCAATCCTCGCTGTTGACGACTCGGCTTCGATGCGCCAAATGGTGTCGTTCACGCTCAAGAGCGCTGGCTACAACGTGGTCGAGGCCGTGGACGGCCAAGACGCCTGGGAAAAGGCCGGCGGTCGCACGTTCGACCTCGTGCTGACCGACCAGAACATGCCCCGCATGGACGGCATCAGCCTGACCAAGAAGCTGCGCGAGACGCAGCAGTTCAAGGCCACGCCGATCCTGATCCTCACCACCGAGTCGAGCGACCAGATGAAGTCGGCGGGCCGCACCGCCGGTGCCACCGGCTGGCTGGTGAAGCCCTTCGATCCGACCAAGCTGCTCGAGGTCATCAAGAAGGTGATTCGCTGACCCCGGGCGGCATGCGGGCGGTGGGTGCCGGAAGCAGGACCGCCCGCGCCGCCACGGAGGCAGCCAACGGGTGCACCGTGATCTTGATCAGTACAACAGGTTCAAAGGTTCGTCATGGCCGAAATGACTTCTTCTGACAGCGCCTCGTCGGGCGCCGGTATCGACCTCAGCCAGTTCTACCAGGTCTTCTTCGAAGAAGCTGGCGAGAACCTGCAGCGCATGGAGCAGCTGCTGCTGGAGCTGGACGTCACGGCCGCGGACGACGAGGCCATGAATGCGATCTTCCGCTGCGCACACTCCATCAAGGGAGGCGCGGCGACGTTCGGTTTCTCCGATGTCGCCGAGCTGACGCACGAGATGGAGACGCTGCTCGACAAGCTGCGCCGCCACGAGCTGACGCCGACCGCCGAGATGGTGGACGTGCTGCTGGCCTCGGGCGACGCGCTGCGCGCCCAGCTGGCGCGCCACCAGGGCGCCGGCGGCGACCTGATCGACACCACCGAACTGCTCTTCAACATCAAGGCCATGGCCAGCGGGGAACGTCCTGCGGCGGTGGCCGTGCCGGTGCCTGTGCCGCAACCGGTGGCCGCGCCGGCCGAGCCGGTCCGCCCCGGGGCCCGCCTGCTCGAAGTGCGCATCGGCCCGTTGAGCGATCCCTCGCAGGCGGACAACCTGTTCGACCTGTTCAAGGAAATCACCGACCTCGGCACCATCGAGCCGCTGGACAACCGCCAGCCGGTGGACGGCATGCGCCGCTTCAAGGTGCTCACCACCAGCACCGATGCGGACCTGCTGGACCTGTTCGCGTTCCACGTGGCGCGCGAGTGCATCCAGCTGAGCGAACACGGCCCGGGGTATGGCTTCTATGCGGGCAGCCCCGGCGCGCCGGAAGAACCGCCCGCGTCGGCCGCCGATCCGGGCTACGGCTTCTTCGACGACGCCCCGGGCGCGCCGGCCGCGACCCCCGCAGCGGCCGCCTCCGCCGTGCCGGTGGTCAAGCCGGCCGCACCGGCCGCGGCCAAGCCGGCCGCCCGCGGTGATGGCAAGGCGGCGGCCGGGGGCCTGGAGGCCTCGACGATCCGCGTGTCGGTCGAGAAGGTCGACCAGCTGATCAACCTGGTGGGCGAGCTCGTCATCACGCAGGCCATGCTGGCGCAGAACAGCCGCGACCTCGATCCGGTGGTCTACCAGCAACTGGTGGCCGGCCTGAACGACCTCGACCGCAACACCCGGGACCTGCAGGAATCGGTGATGTCGATCCGCATGATCCCGATGTCCACCGTGTTCAGCCGCTTCCCGCGCATGCTGCGCGACCTGGCCAGCAAGCTGGGCAAGAAGGTCGAGCTGGTCACGCTGGGCGAGGCCACCGAACTGGACAAGGGCCTGATCGAGAAGATCACCGATCCGCTGACGCACCTGGTCCGCAACTCCTGCGACCACGGCATCGAGATGCCGGCAGACCGGCTGGCCAAGGGCAAGTCGGAGACCGGCACCATCACGCTGGCCGCCTCGCACCAGGGCGGCTCGATCGTCATCGAAGTGCGCGACGACGGCCGTGGCCTGTCGCGCGAGAAGATCCTGAAGAAGGCGCAGGAGCGCGGCCTGGCGGTCTCGGACACGATGAGCGACCAGGACGTCTGGGGCCTGATCTTCGAACCCGGCTTCTCCACCGCCGACCAGGTCACCGACGTGTCGGGCCGCGGCGTCGGCATGGACGTGGTGAAGAAGAACATCATGTCGCTCAACGGCTCGGTCGAGATCGATTCGGCCGAAGGCTACGGCATGAGCGTGAAGGTGCGCCTGCCGCTGACGCTGGCCATCATGGACGGCATGAGCGTGGGCGTCGGCGAGGAGGTCTACATCCTCCCGCTGGCCTCGGTGGTGGAGAGCTTCCAGGTCACGCCGGACACGATCAAGACCATCGGCGGCAGCGGCCGCGTCGTGCAGGTGCGCGACGAGTACATGCCGGTGATCGAGCTCGAGCGCGTGTTCGACGTGCCGCGCTTCGACTTCGAGCGGGTCGCCTCCATCATGGTCGTCGTGGAAGCCGAAGGCGGCCGCGTGGCCCTGCTGGTGGACGAACTGCTCGGCCAGCAGCAGGTGGTCGTGAAGAACCTCGAGGCGAACTACCGGCGCGTCCAGGACGTGTCGGGCGCCACGATCATGGGTGACGGCCGCGTCGCCCTGATCCTCGACGTCGGGTCGCTGATCCGCCGTTCGCGGCACTGAGACAAGCGAGACAACTCAGCCCGGCCTGCCGCAGCAGGTCTCCTTCGACAGAGAAGCAAAGCAGTATGAAACTGTCTCTCATCCTCCGCGGTTTCAGCATCCGCACCCGCATGCTGGGCGCCATCGCCATCGTCCTGACGCTGTTGTGCCTGCTCGGCGGTGCCGGGTATGCCGGCATGAACGCGGTGCGGGGTGCCAGTGAAACCTTCCTGGTGCAGTCGTCCGTGCGCCTGCAGAAGCTGAGTCAGCTGCGCTTCTCGGTGGCCCAGCTGGTGCACAGCAACGACCGCCTGATCGACGCCCGCCAGCGCCTGGAGCTGCTGGACGATCCGCTGAAGGACTGGGATGCGGCGAAGGCCGATGCCGATCGCCTGTCCGCCGACCTGAGCAAGATGGACATGCCCGGCCAAAACGACCAGGTGGCCGAGATGGGCCGCCTGCTCAAGCAGCACGAGGCCACCTTCGGACCGGTGATCGCGATGCTGAAGGCCAACGACCCCGCCGCCGGTGTCGGCCTGTCCGAAGCCCGTGACAAGGCCAACGCCACGCTGGGCCAGGTGCAGACCGTCGTGGCCAAGCTGGATGCCGCGTTCGAGGAGCAGTCGAAGGCAGCCTCGGCCCATTTCGACAGCCGGGTGCGCATGACGCTCACCGCGTTCGCCGTGCTGGCCGTGCTGTCCATCCTCATCGTCGTGCCGACCACGCTGGCCAACATGCAGTCGATCTGCGGCCCGCTGAAGGAGGCGCGTGCCTTCGCCGACCAGGTGGCCGCCGGCAACCTGACGCAGCAGGTGCGCGTGGACGGCCGCGACGAGGTCGCCGAACTGCAACGCAGCCTCCTGGAGATGAAGTCCTCGCTGTCGGGCCTGGTGGGCAGCATCCGCCACGCCACCGACTCGATCAACACCGCCAGCGTCGAGATCGCCACCGGCAACCAGGACCTCTCCAGCCGCACCGAGCAGACCGCCGGCGCGCTGCAGCAGACCGCCAGTTCGATGGAGCAGCTCACCGGCGGCGTGCGCCGCACGGCCGAGTCGGCCGGCACGGCCAACCAGCTGGTCAGTGCCGCGGCGCAGGCCGCGCAGCGTGGCGGCGACGTGGTGTCGCAGGTCGTGGCCAACATGAACGACATCTCCGATTCGTCGCGCAAGATCGCCGAGATCATCGGCACGATCGACGGCATCGCGTTCCAGACCAACATCCTGGCGCTGAACGCGGCGGTGGAAGCCGCGCGTGCCGGCGAACAGGGCCGCGGTTTCGCGGTGGTGGCCGGCGAGGTGCGCAACCTCGCGCAACGCAGCGCCAATGCCGCCCGCGAGATCAAGTCGCTGATCGGCGCGAGCGTCGAGAAGGTCGAATCGGGCAGCCGCCTGGTGCAGGACGCCGGCGCGACGATGAGCGAGATCGTGCACGGCGTGCAACGGGTCACCGACATCATCGGCGAGATCACCGCCGCGGCCGTGGGCCAGAGCAACGAACTCGGCCAGGTGAACCAGGCGGTGTCGCAGCTCGACCAGATGACGCAGCAGAACGCCGCGCTGGTCGAACAGAGCGCCGCCGCGGCCGAGAGCATGCGCGACCAGGCCGGCCGCCTGGCGCAGGCGGTCGAAGTGTTCCGCATCGAGGCCGTGGCGGGTTGACCCTGCTACAGCCGCAGCGCGGAACGCCGAGAACAGAGCAGTCCAGTCAGTGAATGTTGTGGGATCCCGGGCGTGCGGCTGAGCCGTGGCTCGATAGCGAATTGACCTTGAACGAGGGAATGACGATGAACTCAGTGATGCGTGTGGCCCGCAAATCCCGGGCCCTGCCGTTGATCGCCGGCTGGTCGGCCGGTGCGGTGGGGGTCGGGTACGGCCTGGCCACCGGCAACCTGTGGGCCTGTGCGGCCGCGGGCTTCGTGCCGGCGCTGGTCGCCACCCTTGGCCGCCGCGGCGGCAGCGTGGAAGAGCGCGAGGTCCAGGCGCTGAGCGAAGCGGTGCGGCTCGACTCCGGTGCCGTCGACCTGCAGGCGGCCCTGTCGCTGCAACTGCGCGGCGAACATTCGCTGCGCCTGCAGAAGGTGATGCGTGAGGTCGACCAGCTGGTGCGTCAGATGGTCGAGACGGTGCAGTCGATCACCGTGGCCAGCGCCGAGATCGCCAGCGGCAACCAGGACCTCTCCAGCCGCACCGAGCAGACCGCCAGCTCGCTGCAGCAGACCTCCAGCTCGATGGAGCAGCTGACCGGCACCGTCGGCCAGACCGCCGATTCGGCGCGCACCGCCAACCAGCTCGCCAGCTCGGCCGCCCAGGCCGCGCAGCGCGGCGGTGACGTGGTGTCGCAGGTCGTCGCCAACATGCAGGAGATCAGCGGCTCGAGCCGCAAGATCGCCGAGATCATCGGCGTGATCGACAGCATCGCGTTCCAGACCAACATCCTGGCGCTGAACGCCGCGGTCGAAGCCGCGCGTGCCGGTGAACAGGGCCGCGGCTTCGCAGTGGTGGCCGGCGAGGTGCGCAACCTCGCGCAGCGCAGCGCCAATGCCGCGAAGGAGATCAAGACGCTGATCGGCGCGAGCGTCGAGAAGGTCGAGTCCGGCAGCCGCCTGGTGCAGGACGCCGGCTCGACGATGAGCGAGATCGTCGCCGGCGTGCAGCGGGTCACCGACATCATCGGCGAGATCACCGCCGCGGCCAGCGAGCAGAGCAGCGAGCTGGGTCAGGTGAGCCAGGCCGTCGGCCAGCTCGACCAGATGACGCAGCAGAACGCCGCGCTGGTGGAGCAGAGCGCCGCGGCCGCCGAAAGCCTGAAGGAACAGGCCGAGCGCATGGCCTCGCTGGTGACGGTGTTCCGCGGCCGCGATGTCGCGCCGGCGAAGCCGGTCGCCGTCGCCCACAAGCCGGCCCCGGCCGCGAAGGCCGCGCCCCGTCCCGCCGCGCCGGCGCCGGCGCCGAAGAAGCCGGCCGTCGCCGCGCAGAAGCCGGCCCCCGCTGCGGCAGCGGCTGCTCCCTCCCGCGTCGCCGAGCCGGTCGGCAGCGACAGCGACTGGGAAACGTTCTGACCCACCACGCCAGGCCGCCCCCGGCGGCCTGTGATGCATTGCCCCTGGAGACCCCACATGACCGTGGCCTTTGAAACGAGCACCACCTCCACCAGTTCGAGCGTGCGCTCGGTGGCCCCGCAACGCGGCAAGCCGGCGGCCCAGTCGGCCGGTGGCGGCGAATACCTCACCTTCCGACTCGGCGCCGAGGAATACGGCATCGACATCCTGAAGGTGCAGGAGATCCGCTCCTACGAACCGCCGACCCGCATCGCGAACTCGCCCGAGTTCCTGAAGGGGGTCGTGAACCTGCGCGGCGTGATCGTCCCGATCATCGACCTGCGCGTGAAGCTGGGCTGCGACAGCGCCAAGCTCGACGGCTTCACCGTCGTGATCGTGCTGAACGTGAAGGGCAAGGTGGTCGGCGCGGTGGTCGACTCGGTGTCCGACGTCACCCAGCTGCCGGGCGATGCGGTGCAGCCGGCGCCGGACATGAGCGCGGTGGTCGACATGCGCTTCATCCAGGGCATCGCCAAGGTCAGCGACAACATGCTGATCCTGATGGACATCGAGGCGCTGCTGAGCAGTGAGGACCTGAATCTGTTGAGCAGTATTTGAGCGGCGGGTTTCGCTGCTGGGGGCGCGTTCCTTTTTTGGGGGCGCGCCCTTTTTGTCGTTTTGGGGTTTGTTGCGGCCTGCCGGCCGGGGTGGTTTTGTGGGGTGGCGCGACCCCGCCGGGTATTCGCCCCGGCAGGGCGACCTACTTCTTTGTCGTCACAAAGAAGTAGGCAAGAAAGGACTTGAAGAGCGGCCGCGCCGCGCACCGAGGGGTGCGGGTAGGGGAGCGCCTGGTGCTGCTCATGGGATGCGACAGCTCGGTCCCCCCCTGTCACCGCTCCAGGACACGAACCAATCGGGCGGCCCACAAGGTTGTAAAGGCCGCGGTGCGGAGTGGCCGTCTGTGAGAGCGGCGCTGGTTCACTGCCCCGGTGGCTCAAGGGAGCTGACGGTGCTCGAGCCGTTGACTGGTGTTCCTGCGCAGTCTCCTCACCGCTCGGTGCGCGGCTCGGCCGCTGTCTTCAAACAGCGTTTTCTTTGGTTACTTTCTTTGGCGCGCTGCCAAAGAAAGTGACCCGCCCGCCGGGGCGGAATCCCGGCGGGCTCTTGCGACGACAAAGCAGCACATCCGTCAGGTATCCGCCGTCCGCCGCAACGTCAACGCCACCGGCTGCCTCACCACCCCCCGCAGGCTCCACCAGCCCGTGCCCCAAGCCAACACGGCGCCCGCCACCAAACCGATCAGCGGCACCCACGGCGAGGGATGCCATTCGAAATCGAACGTGAAGCGTGCCAGGCCCCAGCCGATGCCCATCGCGGCGAGCGAGGCCAACGTGCCGGCGAGGGCCCCGAGCCCCAGCAGTTCGGCGCGCTGCACCTGCGTCAGCAGCTGGGCGCTGGCGCCGAGGGCGCGCATGAGTGCGAGTTCGCCGGCGCGGGCCTCGCGCGTCATGCCCATGGTCGCGAACAGCACCACCAGCCCGGCCGCGACGGTGAAGGCGAACAGGAACTCGACTGCCCGGATCACCTGGTTCAGCACCCCCTGCACCTGGGCCACCTGCGCCCCGACATCCACCAGCGTGATGTTCGGGAAGTCGTGCACCAGCGCGCGGTCCAGCGTCGCGGCGTCGGCCGGTGCGCGGAACGCGGTGATGTAGGTGGCCGGCAGCTCGGGCATCGCCGAGCGCGGGAACAGCGCGAAGAAGTTGACCCGCATCGACGCCCAGTCGACCTTGCGCAGGCTGGTGATGCGCGCCTCGACGCTGGTGCCGGCAACGTCGAAGCGCAGCCGGTCGCCCAGGCGCAGGCCGAGCGTTTCGGCCAGGCCCTGTTCGACCGACAGGCCCTGCGGCTCCTCGGCGACCCAGCGGCCGGCGGTGAGCTCGTTGCGCTCGGGCAGGGCGTCGCTGTGGCTGAGGTTGAACTCGCGGTCGACCAGGCGGCGCGCGCGCCCGTCGGGATAGTCCTCGACCCGCACGTTGCGTTCGTTGATGGCCACCAGCCGGCCACGGATCATCGGGTACCAGTCGTAGCGTTGCAGGCCGGCCTCGGCGAGCCGGGCGCGGAAGGCGTCGGCCTGGTCCGGCATCACGTTGATGACGAAGCGGTTCGGCGCGTCCGGCGGCGTGGCCTGGCGCCAGCTGTCGACCAGGTCGGTGCGCAGCAGCACCAGCAGGCCCAGCGCCGTGAGGCCCAGTGCCAGCGCGCTGACCTGCAGCATCGCCAGCGCCGGCCGGGCGGTGAGCTGGCGTGTGGCCAGCAGCAGCCAGCGCGGCACGCCCACTTCGGGCACCGCCCGCTGCAGCAGGCGCACCGCCAGCCAGGCGGCCAGCGCGAACACGGCCCAGGCCGCGGCGAAGCCGCCGATCGCGATGCTGCCGAGCTTCGGCTCGGCCGCGGCCGCGAACATCAGCGCGACGAAGCCGGCGACCCCGGCGAGCAGCACGCCCAGCGAGGCGGGCGCCGGCTCGCCGAGTTCACGGCGCAGCACGCGCAGCGGCGGCACGCGTGCGAGCTGCAGCACCGGCGGCAGGCCGAACGCGGCCAGCAGGCTCATGCCGACGCCGAAGCCCAGCGCCACCGGCGCCCAGCCCGGAGGTGGCAGCCGCCCGTCGACCAGCCCGGCGAGCAGCCAGACGAAGCCCTGGTGCACCAGCAGGCCGAGCGCCACGCCGATCGCGCTGGCGGCCAGCCCGACGATGACGAACTCGCCGATGTAGAGCGCCGCGATGCGCCGCTGCGACAGGCCCAGCACCCGCAGCATCGCGCAGGCATCGAGGTGGCGCAGCGCGAAACCGCGCGCCGCGATGCCGACTGCCAGCGCCGCCAGCAGCGCCGACAGCACGGCCACCAGGCGCAGGAACTGGCCGGCGCGGTCGAGCGTCTGGCGCATCTCGGGGCGGCCGTTCTCCAGCGACTCGACCCGCACGCCGCGCAGCCCGGCGCGGTCGATCTCGTCCTGCGCCCAGGCCAGGTAGCCCTTCACCGCGACATCGGCGCGCGCGGCGTTGCCCGCCACCGCGATGCGCCAGGTGATGCGGCTGGCCGGCTGCACCAGCCCGGTGGCCGGCAGGTCGTCGAACGGCATCATCACGCGCGGGGCAAAGCCGAGGAAGCCGGCGCCACGGTCGGGCTCGGTGGCGATCACGGCGTCGATCACGAAGCGGTGGTCGCCCAGCCACAGCGGGTCGCCGGGCTTCAGGCCGAGGCTGTCGAGCACCGCCGGGTCGGCCCACACGTGGCCGCGCGGCGGGCCCCCGGCCGCCCGGCGTTCACCCTGCAGCGTGACCTGGCCGCGCAGCGGATAGGTGTCGGTCACCGCCTTCAGCGCGACCAGCCGGGCGCTGCCGCCTTGTGCGTCGTCGGCCCGGGCCATGCTGGGGAACACTGCGGTGCGCGCCAGCCGCAGGCCCATCGACTGGGCGGTGGCCTCGAACGCGGGTGGCAACGGCTGGTCGCTGGCGATCAGCGCGTCGCCGCCGAGCAGCGCCGCGGCGTCGCGGGTCAGCCCGGCCTGCATGCGGTCGGCAAAAAACGCCACCGCGGTGAGCGCGGCCACGGCCAGGGTCACCGCGATCATCAGCAGCCGCAGCTCGCCGGCGCGCAGGTCGCGCCCCAGCTGCCGCCAGGCCATGCGCCACAGCGCGGGGGAAGGGGGCTTCTGGGCGCGGCTCATGCGGGGTTGTCGATGTCGATGAACTGGTGATCGAGGCCCAGCGCCGCGGCGAGCGCGGCGCCCACCGCCTGCACGCCGTAGCGCTCGGTGGCATGGTGGCCGCAGGCCAGGAAGGCGACGCCCGATTCGCGGGCCAGGTGCGCCTGCGGCTCGGAGATCTCGCCGGTCAGGTAGGCGTCGGCCCCAGCCTCGATCGCCGCTTCGAACCAGCCCTGTGCCCCGCCGGTGCACCAGGCCACGCGGCCGATCAGCCGGCCGTCGCCCTCGACCACGGTCGGCGCGCGGCCGAGCCGGTACTGCACCAGCGTGCTGAGCGCCGCCAGCGTGATCGGCGCCTGTGGCGGCGTGCCGAGCCAGCCGAGGTCGCGCTCGCCGAAGCGTTGTTCGTCGACGGCAAAGCGCAGCCGCTCGGCCAGCTGCGCGTTGTTGCCCAGCGTCGGGTGCGCGTCCAGCGGCAGGTGGTAGGCGAACAGGCTCAGGTCGTGGCCGAGCAGGCGGCCCAGGCGCTGGCGCATCCAGCCCTTCACGCGGCCGTCCTGGCCGCGCCAGAACAGGCCATGGTGCACCAGCAGCGCGTCGGCGCCGGCCTCGATCGCCGCGTCGATGAACGCGGCGCTGGCGGTCACCCCGGTGACCAGCTTGCGCACTTCCGCACGTCCCTCGACCTGCAGGCCGTTCGGACCATAATCGTTCATCCCTTGCGGGTCGAGCCAGTCCTTCAGGCAGCGGTCGATCTCATCGCGGGTGGCCACGGGCTTTCCTTTCTTGCTTCATGCGCAGACTCTGGTTGATTTTCACGCAGGCGGTCACCGTCGCGTTGGCGGTGCTGTTCGTCGTGGGGACGTTGCAGCCGCAATGGCTGGCCGGCGGGCGGCGCGAGGCGGGGGTCGCACTGCCGCGTGCCATCGCACCGGCAGCGGCGCCGGCCGCTGCGCCGGGCAGCCTGGCGCCGGCGGCGCGCCTGGCGGCGCCGTCGGTGGTCAGCCTCGTCACCAGCAACCAGACACGCAATCCGCGGGCCGGCGAACCGTGGTTCCGGCGCTTCTTCGGCGAGAACGACGGCGACGAGTCGGCCAGCGGCATGGGCTCGGCGGTGATCGTCTCCGGTGACGGCTACCTGCTGACCAACCACCACGTCATCGACGGCGCCAGCCAGATCGAGGTGGTGCTCAACGATGGCCAGCACAAGCGTGCCACCGTCGTCGGCACCGATCCCGAGAGCGACCTGGCGGTGCTGAAGATCGACGCGCAGCAGCTGCCCTCGATCGGTTTCGGCGACGTCGGCCAGTTGCAGGTGGGCGACCCCGTGCTGGCCATCGGCAATCCCTTCAACGTTGGCCAGACGGTCACCGGCGGCATCGTCAGCGCGATCGGCCGCAGCAACCTCGGGCTGAACACCTTCGAGAACTTCATCCAGACCGACGCGGCGATCAACCCCGGCAACTCCGGTGGCGCGCTGGTCGACGCGCACGGCCGGCTGGTGGGCATCAACACCGCGATCTACTCTCGCTCGGGTGGCAGCCTGGGCATCGGCTTCGCGATTCCGGCGTCGACCGCGCAGCAGGTGATGGAAGGGCTGATCCGCGACGGCGTGGTGATGCGCGGCTGGATCGGCGTGCAGCCCAGCGACGTGACGCCCGACCTCGCGGCGTCGTTGCGGCTGAAGGTCGATCGCGGCGTGTTGATCACCGGCGTGCTCGACAAGGGCCCGGCCGGCGCCGCGGGATTGCGCCCCGGCGACGTGGTGCTGCGCGTGGGCGGCGAGGAGGTGGCCAACACCACCCAGCTGCTCAACGCCGTCGCGGCGCTGCGGCCGCAGAGCCAGGTCGAGATCGTGGTGCAGCGCGGCGAAGAATCGAAGACGCTGAAGGTGGTGGTCGCCCAGCGGCCGAAGCCCACGCCGGCCGAGCGGCCGGCACGCTGAGGCAGCCCGCAGGGCCGCCGGGGCGGATTCAGCTGCCGGTGCTGCCGCTGCCCGAGGCTTCCGCATCCGTGTCCGGCGCCTGGGTGTGCTTGATGAACACCTTCGCGGCCAGGATGCCGACCTCGTAGAGCATGCCCATCGGCACCAGCAGCGAGATCATCGAGACCGCGTCCGGCGGCGTCACCAGACCGGCCGCCGCGGCGGCGGCCACCCAGAAGTAGCGCCGCCATTCGCGCAGCTGCTCCACCGTGACGATGCCCAGCCGGGCCAGGATCACCACCGCCACCGGCACCTCGAACGCCACGCCGAAGGCGAGGAACATCGTCATCACGAAGTCGAGGTAGGCCTCGATGTCCGGGCTGACGGCCACCGACTCCGGCGCCATCGCCTGGATCGCCGGGAAGGCCTTGCCGAAGACGAAGAAGTAGCAGAACGCCACGCCGCTGTAGAACAGCAGCGTGCTGCTGGCCACCAGCGGCAGCACCAGGCGGCGCTCGTGGCGGTACAGCCCCGGGGCGACGAACGCCCACACCTGGTAGAGCACCCACGGCAGCGCCACCGCCAGCGCTGCCAGCGCGGTGACCTTGATCGGGATCAGGAACGGCGAGACGACGCCCACCGCGATCATCTTCGCGCCCTCGGGCAGCGAGGCCACCAGCGGGTGCGCCAGCAGGTCGTAGAGGTGCTTCGGGCCCGGGTACAGGCACAGCAGCGCGAAGACCGCACCGACGCCATAGACCGAGTAGAGCAGCCGGTCGCGCAGCTCGATCAGGTGCGCGACGAAGGGTTGTTCGGTGCCGGCCAGTTCGTCGGCTTTGGGATCGGGGGACGCGCTCACGGTCGGTTCGGTGGGGCGGCGCGAGGCGCCGTCAGGTGGGGGACGGGCCGTTCAGAACCGGCGGGCAGGGCGGTGGCGGGCCACCCGGGCGGCGGCAGACTGGACGTGCGTGCGCACGCCCTGGCGCTGCTTGTACCAGTGCGGCAGCGCGCCGCGCTTGAGGCGCCAGTTCTTGCGCGGGTGTTCGTAGCGCGGCAGGTCGTCGTAGCTGCCGTGCCACGACTGGCTGCCGTCGAGCGAGGGGTCGGTGGCACTGCCGCTGGCCCCGTCGAGCGCGCTCTGCACTTCGCTGTGGACGTTGTCGAAGCCGTTCTGCACGCTGCTGTGCACGTTGCGGGCTGCGCTTTCGAACTCCTGGCGGGCCTTCTGCAGCTCCTCGATCTCGATCGAGCGGCTGACCTCGGCCTTGACGTCGGCGACGTAGCGCTGCGCGCGGCCGAGCAGCGTGCCGACGGTGCGCGCGACCCGCGGCAGCCGCTCGGGCCCGATCACCACGAGCGCGATGCCCGCGACGATCATCATCTTCGACAGCCCGATGTCGATCATGTCAGCTGGTCTGGCTCACTCAGCCCTTGTGGCGGGCTTCGACGTCGATCGTGTTGCTGTCGTTGCGCTTCTCGGCCGTCACCTGCTCGGCGGGCTTGTCGGCCGTGCTGGCGTTGGTGGTGGTGCCGTCCTTCACGCCGTCCTTGAAGCCCTTGACCGCCGAACCGAGGTCCGAGCCGATGTTCTTGAGCTTCTTGGTGCCGAAGATCAGCACGATGATGACCAGGAAGATGATGAGGTGGGTGGTGGAAATACCCATGATGCGAAGCTCCGTTGGAAATCGGATTCTAGGGGGTCAGGCCGCGAAGCCCTTCCAGGGGCGCGGGCCGGCCAGCACGTGCAGGTGGAGGTGGTAGACCTCCTGCCCGCCGCCCGGCCCGGTGTTGAAGATGGAGCGGAAACCTTCTCCGGCTCCCACCTCGCGCGCCAGCCGCGGCGCGGTGGCGAGCAGGTGGCCGAGCAATTCGCCGTGCTGCGCCGTCACCTCGAACAGGCTGGGGATGTGCAGCTTCGGGATGATCAGGAAATGCGTCGGCGCGGCCGGACGGATGTCGTGGAAGGCGAGCAGGTGCTCGTCTTCGTAGAGCTTTTTCGACGGGATCTGGCCGGCGATGATCTTGCAGAAGATGCAGTCCGGATCGGCGTGGGCGGCGATGTCGTGGGCCATCAGGTATGGATCCTTCGCGGGGGGTGAGAGTTCAACCGGCCTTCGGCGTGCCGCGGCGGGCGAATTCCTCGAGGCCGGAAAGGCCTTCGCGGCGCGCCAGCTCGGCCAGCACGTCGTCGGGCGACAGGTCGAACTGCGCCAGTGCCACCAGGCTGTGGAACCACAGGTCGGCCATCTCGTAGACGATCTGCTCGCGCGTGCCGCCCTTCGCGGCGATGACCACCTCGGTGGCCTCCTCGCCGACCTTCTTCAGGATGGTGTCGGTGCCCTTGTGGAACAGGCGGGCGACGTAGCTCTTGTCGGGGTCGGCAGCGCGGCGCGACGCGATCACTTCGGCGAGTCGCGCCAGGACATCTTGGCTCAGGGCAGGAGAAGTCATGTCACTTGTAGATGGCATCGGGGTCTTTCAGCACCGGATCCACCGGCTGCCATTGCCCGTCTTTCAGCACGCTGTAGAAGCAAGAGTGGCGCCCGGTGTGGCAGGCGATGCCCGGCTCGTGGCCGAGCTGCTGCACTTTCAGCAGCACGACGTCCTGGTCGCAATCGAGTCGGATTTCCAGCACTTTCTGTACATGACCCGACTCCTCGCCTTTGTGCCACAGGCGCTTGCGCGAACGGCTCCAGTACACGGCTTCGCCGCGCGCCGCGGTCTGCGCCAGCGCCTCGCGGTCCATCCAGGCCACCATCAGCACGTCGTTCGTGTGGGCTTCCTGGGCAATCGCCGGTACCAGGCCATCGGCGTTCCACGCCACGGAGTCGAGCCAATCCATCCCCGGAAGTGTAGCCGCCGGCCCGTTACACAATAGGGACATGACGTTGCTGCTGGTGACCATGGGCGATGCGGTCGGCATCGGCCCGGAGACGATCTGCAAGGCATTCGTTGCCGGCGCGCTCGGGCGCTGTGCGGTGATCGGCGAGCCCGCGGTGTTGCGCCGTGCCGCGGCCCTGCTGGATGCACCGCCGATGGTGGCGGTGATCGAGCGGCCGGGCGACGCCGACACGCTGCCGCCCGGCGTGCTGCCGGTGCTGCCGCCGTCGATGCGGCAGCCGGGCCTCGAGACGCTGCCATGGGGCCGGGTGGACGCCCGCGCCGGCGCCGCGGCCGCGCGCTGCATCGAGGATGCGGTCGCGTGGGTGCTCGATGGCGAGGCCTCGGCCATCGTCACCGCGCCGGTCCACAAGGAGGCGCTGGCCGCCGCCGGCGTGCCGTTCCCCGGCCACACCGAGCTGCTCGAGGATGCCTGCCGGCGCCGCGGCCTGCCGGCCGACGTGCGCATGATGCTGGCGAACGAGGAGCTGCGCACCGTGCTCGTCAGCGTGCACTGCTCGCTGCGCGAGGCGATCGAACGGGTCACGGTCGCATCGGTGCTGGAGACGCTGCGCATCACGCACCGAAGCGCACGCGCGTTCGGTTTCGAGGCGCCGCGCATCGCCGTGCCGGGGCTGAACCCGCATGCCGGCGAGGGTGGCCTCTTCGGCGACGAGGAGCACCGCTTCATCGTGCCGGCCATCGAACAGGCCCGCGCCGAAGGCATCGATGCCCGCGGCCCGTACGCGCCGGACACGGTCTACATGCGTGCGCGCCAGGGCGAGTTCGACTTCGTGCTGGCGATGTACCACGACCAGGGGCTGATCCCGGTGAAGTACCTCGGCGTGGAGGAGGGCGTCAACGTGACGCTCGGGCTGCCGCTGGTGCGCACCAGCCCCGACCACGGCACCGCGTTCGACAAGGCGGGGCGCGGGGTGGCGGATGCGTCCAGCCTGGTGGCGGCGGCGCGCATGGCGCGGGCGCTCACCGGGGGCGATCGCGGCTGAAGCCGCTCCCACAAAAGCCGCACAGCGGCGAGCGCCTTCTTCTGTGGGAGCGGCTTCAGCCGCGATGTTTCCTCAGCGCAGCGTCACGTCCAGCACGATGCCGGCGAACACCGCGAAGCCGAGCCAGTGGTTCTGCTTGAACGCCTCGAAGCAGCCGGCGCGCTCGCGGTGGCGGATCAGCGTGAAGTGCCACGCCACCTGCACCGCCGCCGCGGCGATGCCGAGCAGGAAGAGGCCGCTCAGCCCGGCGGCCCAGCCCAGCGCCGTCCAGCTCGCCAGGTACAGCGCGTAGCACCCCATGATGGCCGCGACGTCGTGCCGCCCCAGGGTGATCGCCGAGGTGCGGATGCCGATCTTCAGGTCGTCGTCGCGGTCGACCATGGCGTATTCGGTGTCGTAGGCGATCACCCAGCAGAGGTTGCCGAGCAGCAGCGCCCAGGCCTGCCACGGCACGTCGCCCCGCGCCGCGGCATAGGCCATCGGGATGCCGAAGCTGAAGGCCACGCCGAGCACCGCCTGCGGCATCGACACGAAGCGCTTGGCATACGGGTAGGCCAGCGTGATCGCCAGCGCGGCGAACGAGTAGAGGATCGTCAGCCGGTTGGTGGTGAGCACCAGCGCGAAGGCCAGCAGCGCCAAGCCGGCGCCCCAGCCCAGCGCGGTGCGCGTCGCGAGCCGCCCGCTGGTGATGGGCCGCTGGGCGGTGCGCTGCACGTGGCGGTCGAACTCGCGGTCGGCCACGTCGTTGACGCAGCAGCCGGCGCTGCGCATCAGCACCGTGCCGAGCGTGAACACCGCCAGCAGGTGCCAGCCGGGGAATCCGCCGGCGGCCAGCCACAGCGCGGCCAGCGTGGGCCACAGCAGCAGCAGCCAGCCCGCCGGACGGTTCCAGCGGATCAGGTCGAGGAAGAGATCGAGGCGGCGAGGGGCGGCGAGCGTGGCGTTCACGCCGCGATTATCACGGGGCGGGCATGCCGAGCGGCGCCATCTCCGTGCTGCGCAGGCGGAAGTTCTCGGGCATGCGCGGGCGGTCGCGCTCCGACCACATCGACACGAAGTGCGGCACCTGGTCGCCCGGGATCGGCTTGGAGACGAAGTAGCCCTGCACCAGGTTGCAGCCCTCGTTCTCCAGCACCGCCACCTGCGCCGGCTCCTCCACCCCTTCGGCCACCGTGGACATGCGCAGCGAGCTGGCCAGCGCCAGGATGTTGCGCACGATCGCGCGGGCATCGCGGCTGGTGAGCAGCTCCCGCACGAAGGCGCGGTCGATCTTCAGCGTGTCGAACGGGAAGCGGCGCAGGTAGGCCAGTGACGAGTAGCCGGTGCCGAAGTCGTCCAGTGCGATCTGCACGCCGAGCTTGCGCAGCGTGTGCAGCTGATCGACCGTGCCGCTGGTCTCGTTGATGAACACCGACTCGGTGATTTCCAGCTCCAGCCGGTGCGGCGGCAGGCGGCTCTCGTGCAGGGCACGGCGGATCGCGTTCGGCAGGTTCTGCGCCATCACCTGCACCGGCGAGATGTTCACCGCCACCTGCAGCTGGCCCGGCCAAGTGGCCGCCTGGCGGCAGGCCTCGCGCAGCGCCCACTCGCCCATCTGCAGGATCAGCCCGGACTCTTCGGCCACCGGGATGAACTCCACCGGCGGGATGTCGCCGTGCTCCGGGTGCCGCCAGCGCAGCAGCGCCTCGAAACCCTGCACTTCCCAGGTCTCCAGGTCGACCTTGGGCTGGAAGTGCAGCGCCAGTTGATGGCGCTCGATGGCCTCGCGCAAATCGCGTTCGAGCACCAGGCGGCGGCGGATCTGCTCGCCCATGCGCGAGGCGAAGAACCGCACCGAGCCCGGCTGGTGCGACTTGGCGTCGTACAGCGCCAGGTCGGCGTGCTGCATCATCTCGTCGACCGTGATGCCGTCCTGCGGGAAGCGGGCGATGCCAATGCTGGCACGCACCGGCACCACCGCGCCGAGGACCTGGCAGGGCTCGGACATCGCGGTGATGATGCGCTCGGCCACTTCCTGCACGCGCGCCTCGTCGGAGGCGTGACGCAGCAGCACGGCGAACTCGTCGCCCCCCAGGCGCGCGACCACGTCGGTGCGTTCCACCGCCGACTTCACGCGCCGGCCCACCTCGATCAGCAGCGCGTCGCCGGTGGCATGGCCCAGCGTGTCGTTCACCGTCTTGAAGTTGTCCAGGTCCAGGCACATCACCGCGCCATGGCCGGCCCGCGCGGTGGCGGTCTTCAGCGAGTTCTCCAGCACCACGCGGAAGCGCGCGCGGTTCGTCAGGCCGGTGAGGGTGTCGTAGTGCGCCAGCCAGGCCAGCTTGCGGTCGGCCAGGCGCGATTGGGTGACGTCGCGGGCCACGCCACGCCATCCCATCGCGGCACGGCGTTCGTCGACCAGCGGTTTGGCGGTCACCGACCACCAGTGCAGGCTGCCGCGCACCATCAGCGGCACCAGCAGGTCGCGGAACGGCTGGCCTTCGGTGAGGCGCAGCCGCAGCGCATCGGCCGCTTCGCGGTCGCTCTCGGGCAGTGCGGCCTGCAGGTCCGACAGCAGGCCGAGGAAGGGGCGCCCCTGCAGGCTTTCGATGGTGCGGCCCAGCGCGTCGGCCAGCCGCTGGTTCACCTGCACCAGGCGGCCCTTCGCGTCGATCTCCCAGAGCACGTCGCTGCCCTGTTCCTCGAAATCGCGCAGCAGCAGGCCGATGAGCTGCTGCTGGTGTTCGAGCTGCATCTGGCCACCGACGCGGTCGCGCAACAGGCGCGCGCCCGCCACCGCCGCGCCGCCGGCGATGCCGCCCAGTGCCAGCCACTGTGCCAGCAGCAGCGGTTGCAGGGCACCGATGGCCCCGCCGAACAGCGCCGCGCCCGCCAACGCGGTGGTGGCGATGAAGGCCAGTGCCGCCGCCGGCACCGCCGCGAAGCAGTGGGCCCCGGCCACCAGCAGCACGAAGAAGGCGGGCGTCACCGCCGGACGCACGTCCGGCGTCGCCAGCGCGATCGTCAGGGCGCCGGCGCTCCACGCCAGCCCGACGGCGCCGCCCAACGCCGACAGTCCTTGCAGGTGGCGCACCGAGATCGCGGCCGGCCGAGCCGCACGGCGGTCGTCGCGCCAGGCATGCAGGCCGGCGCCGCCGAACAGCAGCAGCGTGGTCAGCCATGCCAGCAGCGTGGTGTTGCCGGCGGCATCCGGGGCCAGCGCGCACAGCGTGACCGCTTCCACCAGCGCCAGCGCCATCAGCAGCGGCAGGCGCCGCAGCGTCTGCTGCCACTGCGCCTGGCGCACGCGCGCCTGTTGGCTCTGGTCCGACGAGTGGGCGATGCGCCGGCGGTCCTCGCGGCGGCGATCGGCCACGCGGCGCTTCGGCCTCGATGGGGCGTTCGCTGCTGAAACGGAAGTCGGACGGGCGGTGCTCGGCATGGACGCGGCGCGGAGAAGACAACGGCCTGTGTGCCGTCATCGTCCATTTCGGCCGCCCGCTGGACGACTTGAGCCGTGCGCGTCAGGCGTTCACGAAGGTGACGCCCGGCAGCTTGCACGCGTACACCAGGTTGCGCAGCGCCGCGATGGCCTCGTAGCGCGTGAACGAGCGCCGCCACGCCAGCACCACCCGGCGCGAGGGCACCGGCTCGGTGAACGGGATGTACTGCACCAGCGGCTCGTGGCCGTCGTGCGGCCGCTGCGGCACCGACAGCTGCGGCACCACCGTCACCCCCATGCCCGAGGCCACCATGTGCTTGATGGTCTCGAGCGACGACCCCTCGAAGCTGCGGCGGATGCCCTCGGCATCGTTGGCGAAGCGCGCGAACTCGGGGCAGACCTCCAGCACGTGGTCGCGGAAACAGTGGCCGGTGCCCAGCAGCAGCATGGTCTGCTGCTTCAGCTCCTCGGCCGAGACGCTCTTGCGCCGCGCCAGCTCGTGGTGCGACGGCACCGCGACGGCGAACGGCTCGTCGTACAGGGGCGCCTGCGCGAGGCCGGTGTCGGGGAAGGGCTCGGCCATGATGGCGCAGTCGAGCTCGCCGGTGCGCAGCATCTCCAGCAGCCGCACCGTGAAGTTCTCCTGCAGCATCAGCGGCATCTGCGGCGTGCGCTCGATCGCCAGGCGCACCAGGTCGGGCAGCAGGTAGGGGGCGATGGTGTAGATCACCCCCAGCCGCAGCGGACCGGCCAGCGGGTCCTTGCCGCGGCGGGCGATCTCCTTGATCGCCGCGGCGTTCTCGAGCGTCGCCTGGGCCTGGCGGACGATCTCCTCGCCCAGCGGCGTCACGGTGACCTCGCTGCCGCCACGCTCGAAGATCTTGACCTCGAGCTCCTCCTCGAGCTTCTTGATGGCCACCGACAGCGTCGGCTGCGAGACGAAGCACGCTTCCGCGGCGTGGCCGAAGTGGCGTTCTCGGGCGACGGCGACGATGTAGCGCAGCTCGGTCAGGGTCACGGGGCGGGGCAGGTGGGGTCCGGGACGATGGATTGTGCGCAAATTCGGTCGCCCCCGGTAGGCGGCTGATTCCCGGGGGAAGGTCGCGGCGGCAGGGTCGCCACGCTCCCTATAATCGCCGGCTGTCAATATTGCTTGACCGACCGCAAGAACCTCATGAAAACGACGATTCGCTTCGCCTTGACGCTGATGATGACCGCCGTGTTGTCGTCGCAGTCGGCCAATGCACAGGAGACAAAGACCACGGGCGATGCCGCCGCCGGCCACAAGAAGGCCGCGATGTGCATCGGTTGCCACGGCATCGTGGGCTATCAGGCCAGCTTCCCGCAGGTCTACAAGGTGCCGATGATCTCGGGGCAGGGTCCCGAGTACATCGTGGCGGCGCTGACCGCCTACCGCAGCGGTGAGCGCAAGCACCCGACGATGCGCGCCATCGCCGGTTCGCTGACCGACCAGGACCTGGCCGACCTGGGCGCCTATTACGGTAACCACAAGGCCGCGGCCGTCGGCAGTGTCCCGCAGCCGAGCGCCGAAGTGGCCGCGCTGCTGAAGAAGGGCAACTGCGCTTCCTGCCACGGCGAGAGCTTCAACAAGCCGATCGCGGGCAGCTATCCGAAGCTCGCCGGCCAGCACCCCGACTACCTCTACGCCGCGCTGACCGCTTACCAGACCGAGAACAACCCGGCGATGGGCCGCGGCAACGCCATCATGGCCGCGCAGGTCAAGCCGTTCACGCACCAGGAGCTGAAGGCGATCGCCGGCTACATCGGCTCGCTGCCGTCCGAGCTGACGATCGTATCGAACGCCAAGTTCCGCTGACCCGGGGCGGCCCAGCCGCGCCGAACGCCGAGAAAACCGCCCGATGGGCGGTTTTTCTTTGCATGCGTGCCGGTGCGCGGCCCTGAAGGGGGCGGGTGAAGCGCCGATACTGGAACGGTTCTTCCTGTATCTGTATCGCCTGACCGCCCACCCATGCTCAAGCGCGTTCCCACCGACCAGCTGCGTGTTGGCATGTTCCTGCACGAGCTCTGCGGATCGTGGATGGACCACCCGTTCTGGCGCTCGAAGTTCCTGCTCGAGGACCCGGGCGACGTGCAGCGCATCCGGCAGTGCGGCATCCAGGAGGCCTGGATCGACACCGCCCGCGGCATGGACGTCGAAGGGGGCCGCACCCAGCAGGAGGTCGAGGCCGAGGTCGAGCTCGAGCTCGAGCTGGCCGCGCTGGCCCCGCTGGCGCCGGTGCCGCACGAGCGTGAATTCCGGCAGGCCGCCCAGCTGCGGGACAAGGCCCGCGAGCAGATCAAGTCGCTGTTCGGCGAGGCCCGCATGGGCCGCGCGATCCAGACCGACGGCTGCGGCCCGCTGGTCGAGGACATCGTCGGCTCGATCGGCCGCAACCGCGGCGCGCTGATCAGCCTCATTCGCCTGAAGACGCAGGACGAGTACACCTACCTGCACTCGGTGGCCGTCTGCACGCTGATGGTGGCGCTGGGCCGCACGCTCGGGCTGTCGGACGACCAGGTGCACCAGGCCGGCCTCGCCGGACTCTTGCATGACATGGGCAAGGCCCGCATCCCGCTGGAGGTGCTGAACAAGCCCGGCCGCCTGACCGACGCCGAATTCGGCATGATCAAGAAGCACCCGGAGTGGGGCCACGCGATGCTGAAGTCGGCGCCGGGCGTGCCGGCAGTGGCGCTGGACGTGTGCTGGCACCATCACGAGAAGGTCGACGGGTCCGGCTACCCCAAGGGCCTGAAGGGCGACCAGATCAGCCTGCTCGCGAAGATGGGCGCCGTGTGCGACGTCTACGATGCGGTCACGTCGGTGCGGGCGTACAAGAACGCCTGGGACCCCGGCGAGGCCGTGCGCCAGATGGCGCAATGGAAGGGCCATTTCGACCAGCGCGTGTTCCAGGCCTTCGTCAAGACGGTGGGCATCTATCCGGTGGGCACGCTGGTCAAGCTGCAGTCCGGCCGCCTGGGCGTGGTGCTGGAGCAGAACGACCAGTCGCTGCTGATGCCGCGCGTGAAGGTGTTCTTCTCGGCCAAGCACCAGCAGCACATCACGCCGGAGGTGGTCGACCTCGCCGCCGGCGGCGGCCAGGACAAGGTGGCCGGCGTCGAATCGGCCGAGCAGTGGGGGTTCAGGGACCTCGACCGCTACTGGCTCGACGAGGTCGGCCTGGCGGGCTGACGCACCGGCGCCGCGCGCGATAACGCGCGCTTTCCAGCCGCTTATCCGGC